>Ga0181577_10000015_pt1 | contig 127166 bp, 92 predicted proteins | sample 101ome_21_FD_132468 | JGI IMG/M metagenome (GOLD analysis project Ga0181577, IMG submission 132468) | Coastal salt marsh microbial communities from the Groves Creek Marsh, Skidaway Island, Georgia - 101413BT metaG (megahit assembly) | ecosystem: Environmental > Aquatic > Marine > Intertidal...
GGAGACGGTACCACGACAGGGGATGGTGGTGATGGAGACGGTACCACGACGGGCGGCGGTGGTGGTGATGGAGACGGTACCACGACGGGCGGCGGTGGTGGCGATGGAGAAGACACCACGACGGGCGGCGGCGGCGATGGAGATGGTGACGGAACCACGGCCTCCGTTATTCCACTCGTCCACGTGACGTTCCCTCCTCGTTCCCACGCTGGAACGGGCTCGGCTGCGACGTCATCTTTGGACAAGCTCTTCAACCAACACTCGCCGAATGCGTACTCGTAGTACTCGTTTCCGCACCCATCGGGATTGGCGCAGAACACCCACGCGTTGCACTTTTTCAGTTTTTTGCACTCGGCGCAGCACTCAGAGACGTCGTTGACGATCAGAACAGAACCAATATTGAGCGGATGACCCTTGTAATTGGCGTTCTCTTCCACTCGACAGCCTTCGATCGAAGGCGGAGGTTCGGGGATTCGATCGGCGAGCGAACCGCTGACCCACGGAACGCCTTCGCCCGTCGCAATGGTTGGTGGATTTCGAGGATCACCGCCGACCAAGAAGATTTTTAAGACGCACGTCTGATGAGAAAATTCGCCATCGCATCCGTTGACGTCGTCGCAGAACGTCCACACGGCGCACGCCGGATCTGAGAGACACGCGTCGCAGCACGCGCTCCAGGACACGGCGGTGACGATTGAGATTTGAATTCCGTCGTAATTCGCCTCTGTTTTCGCGCGACACTCCTTGCGTTCGTTCGACGTGTCGAAAGCAACCGCATCGATCTGTTTATCTCGCAGCGCGCCGGAGATATACGTCACGTCTGGTCCACGTTTGCCCGGGATGATGTCTTGAGAGATGATTTCCGGCGACGCGTATTTCATCTCGCACGCCGAGTACGTGTATGCGAATTCGGATCGACCACACCCGTCCTCCGCAGTACAAAACGTCCAGACGTTGCAGTCTGGATTTTCTCTGCACGCGAGACAACACGCCTCGGGAGACGGAACGAGGAACAAACCTCCGGTGAGAAGCTTTGAACCTTCGTACTCGGCGTTTTCTTCCTCGGCGCACGATCGAACGTCTCCGTCGACGGGCGCGTCTCCGCGAGGAAATCCGGTACAAAACGCGCGAGCTTCAGAAATCGTCGTATCTGAAAAGTCTCGACCGTCATCGTACGAGAAAGAGAGGATGACATTGTTCGGTCCGCCCACGAGGAAACAACCCGGACACAGTACCACGTCGTCTCGATCGAAACGCAATTCGACGCCCCGATCGTTGACGTCAATCTTACACCCCACGCGATCATCACCGGAAGGAATGGATGAGATCGGACGCACGATTTGTAATCCGTCGCACGCGACTTGAATGGATTCTTCGTCGTACGCGCCTCCGAGGTCGATGGCGAACGCGAGCTTGGACACGTCAAGCGCGCCGCAGCCGCGATGTCCGACGACGCCTCGAACAACGTCTCCGTTTGCCGAGAGCGTGTCGAACACCTCGTCGAGTAAACTCGGACACACGCTCAACATGAGATTTTCGTTTGGATTCCAACCAAACGTCGACGTCGGCGCGATATCGACGCCTTGAGAACCAGACTCGTCGAAGAGAGCGGCGTCGCACGTCGGATCAAGCGCTCGAACCGATTCGACATCCATGACGCGATTTCGTGAATCGCGAAAACTAAACAAGAAATTCGAGTATCCACCTGCCAGAAATTCACCCGCGTTTAAAGAGATGTTCGGGCCAAACACGACGCGCGGTCCCGCGTCGTTCATTTCAAAGTTCAAATCCGCGCAATTGACCGTTCGCCTGGCGCCGTTCGGTCCGACGATTTGCGCTCCCCAACACGCGAGTTCAAAATCTCCCGCGGAAACCGGCGTCGTCGTAAAAGTCGTCGAGTTTCCATCGCGCACTAATCGTGAAAATTCGTATTGTATCGTAATTCCGTTCAGATTCACCTCGCGATCGACGTTGTTCGCGATCAAGACGCTTGCGTACGTCTCTCGCGCGCCTCGATCGGCGCGCGCCTCGACGCCGACGCGAAGCATCGCGTCTCTCGGCGCGGAGCTCCACGCGTACGCGTCGATCGACACGGCGCCCGCGTTGAACGCATCGCAATTCGCGTTCGAGAGATCACCCTCGACCGTCCCATCCTCGACCTACGAAGAGCGAACAAAGAGCGAGAGAGGGTCACCACGCGTCGTCGTCGTCGATTTCGTGTCGTCGCCGAGGGAGAACCAAAAAAACAAACAAATCGAAATCTTCGCACCTGTAACATCGCTCGCGACGTCGCGCGCGCTCCCGGAACGCCCACGAACGCGAGTAAAATCTACGCGTCGATCCATCCATCACCCCCATCGTCGTCGTCGTCAGTCTCGCGTCGTCGTCGTCGTCGTCGCGCACACGATCGATCCATCGCGTTCCGAGAAACCGAAACGTCAATCGAACACACATCGCCGATCGTCGACGCACCGCCACCGCGCGCGAGATCGATCGCGGTCGACCACCGCGCGCGCTCATTTTCTCTTCACCCATCTCTCTCGCTTTCACCCCGCGCGCGCGGTCGCACGCGTCGCACTCTCACGGCATCTCTCATCGCATCCATCGACTCGTCAATCGACTCGCCAGAGAGAGGGGAAATGTGCGCGAGGAGGCGTTCTTACGTGTGCCGCATTCGGCGACGTGACGCGACGCGTGTGGATCGACAGACGCGCGTGAGATGGGCGCGGACGATGCGGCGCGCGCGCGCGCGTACGCGTACGCCGCGGGAGTGGCTGTGGGTGCGTTCGTCGTCGTCGTGTGCGCGAGACGTGGTCGAGACGAAGATTATGGACTTCGACGTTTCGCCAAGGCTTGGTCGCGCGCGTCGTCGGCGAGCGATGTGCGACGCGCATCGGTGAGCGAATCGATGTCCCAGAGCGCGCCGTCGGCGTCGGGGACGCGATGGGCGACGCGCGAGGAGGAGGTGGAGGACGTGGACGATGCGTTGAGGGAACGGTTCAAGGAGTGCGCGAAACGATTCGCGGGGGCGGCGGACGCGCGGTACGTCGATCCAAAGGTGAAGGCGAGGCTGTATGGATTGTATAAACAGTCGACGAAGGATTTTGAGAGAGATGCGACGCGGCCGACGAATCCGTTGGACGGCGTGGCGTGGATTAAGTACGAGGCGTGGGCGAACGCGCGCGCGTTGTCGCGAGGGGAGGCGATGCGCGCGTATGTCGAGACATTTACGAATTGGGAACGCGAGAGAGATCGAGCGACGACGGTGGTGGATGACGATGGATTCACCGAGGCGGATAGACTCGCCGCGATGGAGTTTCACGCCGAGGAGGAAGAGGAGACGTCGACGGTGAACGACGGTGAACGAGGCGTGTACGGCGGAGCGTGGTCGCAAATGGAAAAGAGACAGAGTCAACCCGTGGTGGAGGATCACTCCGCGTGGAGCGACGAGGAAGAGACGACGACGTCCGGAGCACTCATCGAGGCGTGCAAATTGGGCGATTTAGACGCGGCTATGGCTGCGATTCAAAACGGGGCGGATGTCAACGAGCGCGACGCATTTGGTCGCACGCCGATGCACTGGTGCGCGGACGGCGGACACTCCAAGCTCGCGATGAATCTGGCGGTGCTCAAGGCTGAGATTAACGTGCAAGATAAATACGGTCAAACACCGTTACACTTTGCGGTCAACTTAGACGACGTAGACATGACCAACACGTTGCTCGATTGGGGCGCGGATCCAAACATTGCCGATGACGACGGAGAATCGCCCGAATCGCTCGGCATCTGGGGAATCGTTTCAGACGAGGAGGAAGAAGACGACGAGGAAGAGGATGAATGAAGAGGATGAATGAATCACTAGCGGTCTATTTAAACAGATAAAACCTAGCTAACTACGTTTCACTACATCGGGGGCACGAGAGGCGGCGTTTTTGCCGCCGCCACCGCCGCCGCCGTCGCCTTGCCCTTGGCTTGCCAAAACGCAAACGCGAGCTTTCCTTTCAGCGCCATCAACTGAATCGGAAGAACAAACAATGCGATGGTATCGCGGAGACCTTCTCGCGTGCGCGCGAGAATACCTCGCTTGGTCGTCTGCGATTCGTCGCCTTCGAGCGCGGATGCCTTCTTTGAATGTTCGATTTTCGCGAGTCCCTCGGTCGCCGCCTTCCAAATGATCGGGTACCGATTGATTGGACTTCCAAGCTGTTCGTTGATGTATCGCAGAAGATTATTCGCCTTGAGCACGAGAAGTAGTTCTCGCGGAATCGTTTCGAACAGTCTAGACTGGTCCTCTAAACGCACGCCCATGATTTTCTTCAACACGGCGCGCTTCTCCGCCACCGTGAACGTATCCGACGCGTTTACGCGCTGCTTTGACTTGTTGTTTGGCTCTTCGAGCACTCTCGTGGGAACCACGGCGAGTATGAGCTTGAAGAATTGGGACATTTCGGGATCCATACCGAGCGCTTTCGTCGCCTTTCGTAATCCCTCGTCGTCCGAGCGTATGAGCGCGAGCCACAAATGCGCCCACTTGGCGCGCAAGTCGTCGTCCAACGTACGATAGACGCCGTGATCGAGCAAGACGATGCCTCCATTTTTATCCACGAGAATGTTCCCCGGGTGCGGATCAGCGTGCACGAACCCATGCACGAACGTCATTCGAGCGAAAATTTTCTGAATTCTCTCCGCCAGCACGGATAAATCCACCCCTTGCCGCTCGAGCGCGGCGACGTCGTCGATGCGCGTGCCCTCGCACATCTCCATCGTCAACACTCTCTTCCCGCTCAGATGTCTGTGCACGCGGGGTATGCGCAGTTCGCTCTCGTCGAAATCGCTCGCCAGCATCTTCGTCGCTCTGAGCGCGTTCTCAGCCTCGCTCGTAAAGTCTAATTCCTCTCCCATGTGTCTCCTCGTCTCGCTCGCCAACCACTTGAAGCGCAACCCCGGGACGAGATACTCCATGAGAGAATAATATCCCTCAATCGTCCACAGATCGCTCTCTAAAAATCTCGCCACCGGTCGCTGCTGAATCTTCACCGCCACTTCTTCCCCCGCCAACGTCTTCGCCCGATACACCTGCGCCAACGACGCCGAAGCGATCGGTTCTTTATCAAACTCGGCGAAGCACGCGTCGATGCTCGATCCCACCTCTTCCCGAAACGTCCTCGCGTCCTCCTCGAACGGTCGTCGTCCACCGTCGTCCATGAGCTCTCGCAGCACCATCTGAAACGGTTTCGGCGCGATCGGTTGCGCGCACACGTGCTGTCCAGCCTTGACGTATATCCCGCCCAACGTCCGCGCGCAGTCTCGAAACCGCTCCGCCACGCGTCGCCACATGACTTGTCTGGACGCGCGTCTCGCCTCCTCGTCCGCGCCGTCGCCGCCCATCTCGCGCACGCGAGCGCGGTGGGCGCGGTAATCGACGGCGTACATGGGCACGAAGTGCGTCGTCGCCACGCCGAAGCGATAGGCGGCGACGGCGAGGTCGCTCTCATCCAAAGATGACGACGACGTCGAGGCGACGGCGGCGGTCCCGGCGACGGCGAGCGCGGGGACGATGAGCGCGCGCGAGGCGCGAGACGACGACGCGAACATTGCGACGGTGCGTCGGTCGTCGCGCGACGCTCGGCGCGTCGGACGGTGCGCGTCGGGCACGGCGCGGGGGAGAAAGGCGTCGAGCCGAGACGACCCGTGCGGCGTCACACCGCGCGCGTCCGATGATGCTGGCGTCGACGCGATGCGCGGCGCGGCGAGAGGGATGGCGACGCGCGAGCGCGATCGTCGCTCGACGCCGACGGTCGGTGGCGACGACGGCGAGCGCACCGCGAACGAGGGAGGGGGTGAAGGCGCTGTCGCGCCTGTCGATGACTTCGTATTGGCGATTGGGACAGCGCGGACGCGACGGTGGGGGGTTCTTCGACGACGAGACGCGCGCGGAGGGATTAGATTTTGCGGTGCCGCTGGGATTCGAGCCGCTGATCGGCGACGGGGCGAGTCTGCGAGCGAAGACGATGGAATCTTTCGCGCCGGGCGGCGGTTTGAGAACGCGCGCGTGGTTCGACGGAGGGGGCGAGCGACGGACGACGAGGGCGGGGGTGTTCGCGACGACGTTCTCGGAGGGCGAAGAGGGGGGTGAGTGGGTCATCGTGGTGTTTCGAGGGACGACGCCGAGCCCATTGCGAGGGTTGATTCGGGAGTCTCAGATTAACGGCCGAGCCGGACAGGCGGCTTTTCGAGGCGGCGCGGGACGCATACACGCGGGGTACGCCGAGGCGTACGAGGCGTTGAGGACAGACATCGAAGACGCCGTGCGCAGAGAGATGGACGCGCCGTCGTCGAGCGGGAAAACGAAGAGATTGGTCGTCACCGGTCACTCGCTGGGAGGCGCGCTTTCGACTATTTGCGCGGCGCGTCTCGCGGCAGAGTACAGGAAAGAAGGCGTCATCGTGGACGCCGTGACGTTCGGTCAACCGCGCGTCGGGGATAAAGAATTCGTTCGTCATCTAGATGAGGATCTTCCTAATCTTAATTACGCTCGAGTGGTCCACGGCGGTGATTTATTTGCGCGCGTTCCGACGAGCGGCTATTGGTTACCGACGTCAAACGAAGGTCGATTCGCCGTCGAATACGCCCACGCGGGATCGATGCTCTGGACGGACGCGAACGATGGTGACGACAGCGGCACCACCACGCACGTGTACCGCGCGAAGGGAGAGCAAGACCCCGCAAGGTTCATGCGAGACGCGAGGATGCTCAACCCGGTCACCGTCGCCAACCATCACAGCGGATACGCGCGATTCTTCGACGAAGACGAGACCATTTACGACGCTTGGCCGGAGAGCGGGTTGTTGTGATTTTTTGCGTTCCTTTGCGCTCGAAATGCACCCGAAAGTCTCCGTCGACGCTTAGAAAATAGTTGAGTAGTAATGCTAGGCACCGCGTAGAAGATGATAGAAGAAGCACCACGTCATCGTGCACCACGCCACACAACTCGGCATGTCCGCGGTTTCCCTGAAGGTGTCCCAGCGCGGTTTCATTCCCATCAAGGGAAGTCGCGCGCCCGTGCGTCGCGCCCGCGGTGACGCGTCCGCGTGCGCGGCGAACGATAAAGCTGCCTCCGTGACCCAACGAAACGTCATCAGTCGTCGTCCGCTCATCACCTTGCCGCTCGCCGGCGCCGCGTTGACGGGCGCGAGCGGGCGCGCGAACGCCGATCCGAGCGAGTTCGCGAGCGATGCCGCCATGGCTGTCCTCGAACGAAGAGGGGACATCGCGTTCACGGAGGATGAGTGGAAGGCAAAGTTGGAGCCTTTCACGTACAAGGTGCTCCGAAAGGAGGCGACAGAGCGTCCGTTCTCCAGCGAGTTGAACAAGGAAAAGAGAACGGGGACCTTCGTGTGCGCTGGTTGCGGGACGCCTCTGTTCGATTCTTCGACCAAGTACGACTCCGGAACGGGGTGGCCGAGCTTTTACGATCCGCTTCCGGGCGCCGTCATGGAAGTTCCGGACTTTTCCATCATGTTCATGCCGCGCTCCGAAGTGCGTTGTAAGGCTTGCCAGGGACATTTGGGCCACGTGTTCGAAGATGGTCCGCCTCCCACGGGATTGCGATACTGCATGAACGGCGCGGCGATGAAGTTTGAGCCGAAATCAGCGTAAAGCTGCGGTGAAGGTGCGTGCAAACTACATTTCTAGAAAAACTTTGTATTATCTACGACGGTACAGTTGTGCTTATCGATCCATTCGAACCAATTTCGCCACGTTTCATTTTTTGACAGCGTCTTGCGGTTGCCGAGCACGATGAGTCCGCGCTTTGCGCGCGTGATGCCGACGTTGAGACGTCGAGGATCGGCGACGAAACCAATGCCACTGGAGGAGTTGTTTCTGACGGTACACAAAACTATAACCTCTTTTTCTCTGCCTTGAAAGCCGTCCACGGAACGAATTTCGAGTTCATCCATCAAATCTTCTTCAGTCAAATCCAGGTAATTGCGTTTTGGCTTCCCGATGACACCGTATTCTTCTTGCAGTCGACGCACTTGAGCGGCATACGGAGAAATGACGCCGATTTCACCGGGTCCGGCCAAGTCACCTGACTTTAAAAGTTTCTTGACGACACCGATCGCGATTTTCGCTTCCTCTTTGTTGTATATGCTGTTACCGTCGGGTTCGCGCGTTTCGAGACCGCTTATTTCCACAAAGGCGATCGGAACGTCGGTCGACGGCCAAGCTAAACCAGGAACGACTGGACGATCTTGCGGCGTTGGCACCGAGCCAACCTTTCCACCGTAAAACTGCAACGAAGGAAACGCAGCAATCTGTGGGTGCATGCGATACTGCAAATCCAGTAAAGAAACCTTGACACCGAGTCTCTCCATGCGTTCGAAGATTGAGATCTGCAGACCCGCGTCGACGGCATTGCGTGAAACGACTGTCGGCGGTAACTGCTTTGAATCACCGACGAGAACAGCCGATAGAGATTTTGTGAGAGGGATCAGTGCCGCAGGTTCAGTGCATTGTGTGGCTTCATCCACGACTGTCGCTGAGAACACAAAGTCTTCAAGTAACTCATCGCCGGCGCCGACGCACGTCGTACAGACAACGTCGACCGACTTTAAGATACTCTTTGCAGCCGTCAGTTCGAGTTGAGTGGCTTGCTTGCGTTGACGCGCAAAAGACGGGCCCGTTTGACCTCGAATAGCTTCGCGCATGGCGGCAGCTTGTTTACCGAGAGGGTGCAAAGCGATTTGCGCGTCCAGCGTATACTGCTGCAACCAAGGTTGTACTTTTGCGGGCGAGCCAAAGCGCACAACGCGCAACGGCCGTCCACCAATCTTAAAAGACTCTTTTACCAAACCTTCGAGGATATTGTCCACGGCGACGTTCGAAGCCGCGGTGGCCAAAACCGTCGGAGTTTTGCCGCGTCTGTTTTGAATAGCCGCAAAGTGCACGGCTGCTCCGATGTACGCGATGAGCGTTCTCGTCTTTCCCGTCCCCGGCGGACCTTGCCAGACTGATAAAGACGATCCCAACGCGTTCTTCACCGCCACTCGTTGACTCGGATTCAGTGGATCGCGCACTTCCTTGAGAGCCATCGTCAATCTCGGTTTCTGCGCCTTACCCGCCCAGTGCGGCGGCGTGCTCGCCAAGTCGTCCAATGAACCGTTTTCATCTGGCACGCCCAACAAGGCGCGCTGTAGAGTGGCGTAGGCTGTTTTACTAGTTTTCGCGGCGCTTCGAGAGTTGAGCGCGGGAGCCGAAGCAGACGTCGCGCCGGTGCCAGGCATGCCTCCCGGTTCCGAGAAGGCGATGAGCGCCTCCAACGACCTGTCGTGCGCCACCGTGTTAGCGCTCAAGTCGACTCGCCATCTCGATCCCGGAGCGACGAGCGCGGCCAAATCATCCTCATGCACGGCGACCGTGATGAAATGTAACGATCTCAGCGCGACGACGCCCGTGATTCCACCCGACGCGTCGTGTTCGTCTCCCTCGCTCAGTTGCACCATGTCGCCCGTCGTAAATCGGTGATACGGCATCTCTTGCCCGAGAGGACTCCACTCCGGATTATCTCTGTATGGAATCGTCAATCGCACGAGCGCGTCGCGCTGAAGCTGTCCCTCATATTTGGCTCGCAATCCCACCATCGCGTACCCCTCCGCCAGGAGTTTCTCGCGCGGCCACGTGTTCAAACGCTCCGACGCGAGCGCCATCTCCTCCTCGAGCTCGCGCTTCAACGCCTTGGCGAACCTCTCCCTGTGCGCCGCGAATCCCAACTTGAGCGCCGCTCTGTTGCTCCCCCTCCCTCTCGTCGACGCAGCTCTCGACATCACTCGTCCATCTCCCGACCCCGCGTCCAATAGATGCGCGTACATCGCGCCGTCGCCGTCGCCGTCGCTCCTCGCCCCCAGACGCGCCCACATCTTTTCCCGTTCCTCGGCGGCTTTTCTCGGATCCCTCGACGCCGCCTTCCCGTACGCGATGCCCTCATCCGCGCGCGTCACCCGTCCATTCACGAGTTCACGCACGCCCCCCGCGCGTCTCTTCACCACCCGCGCCCGCGCGTCCGGCGTCTTCACCCTCTCCGTCGTCCTCTCCGTCGTCGCCCGCGCGCGTCGCGTCGACGTCGACGCCGGCTCCGTCTGCGCACCTCTCCGCCTCTCTCGCGCCGCGCGCCTCGCCTCACCGCGCGCGCTCACCGCGCGTCGAGTCTTCTTTTCACCATCCTCGTCCTCCACCGCGTCCTCCTCGTCGTTCGATCGCGTCGCGCGCCCTCGCGTCGTCCTCGTCGTCCTCGTCGTCCTCGTCGTCCGCATCCTCGCGCGCGACGTCATCGTCGTCGTCGACGACGACGGTCGCCTCGTCGTCGCGACGCGCATCGCGCGAACCGAACGCGCGTGCGATCGTCGCGACCGACCGAGCGATCGTCGCGACGCCCGGTCGCGCGCGCGTCGCGGTCCGTCTCGCGCGTCGCCAGACGTCTCGAACCTGTCGTCGAGCGTTTGAACGACGTCCGAGCTCTTTTTCAGACTCATAGGTCTTATGGTCCCACGGTACGAGTGTTTTACATAGTATCGTAGACCCTCTACCTCTATGTGTGTGCAACACGACACCAGGACACGACCGGTCGTCCGACCGGCGGCCGCGACACGCGCGCGCGCGCGACGACGACGACGACGACGACGACGACGACGACGACGCGTGGACTCGCGATGATGATGGCGACGACGACGACGGTGACGACGGTGCGAGGCGCGCGCGCGCGGGCGGGCGCGGAGGCGATGGGACGTCGAGGACGCGCGATGACGACGACGTTGACGCGCACGATGTCGACGACGAGGACGGCGACGGTGACGGGCGCGTCGGTGGCGACGGTGACGGGCGCGGGGTCGAGACGAGCGGTGCTCGCGATGAAGACGCGCGCGAATGGATGCGCGCGGTGGGGTCGGGCGTCGGAGGCGCGAGACGTCGTCGTGGGCGCGGGGGCGGAGGAGGCGGGGGAGACGACGCGCGCGAGGGTTGGCGGCGGCGCGGGAAAGGCGTTGCGATTGTGCGCGTTCGCGGCGTGTGCGATGGCGGTCACGGCGATGGTGATGCCGGATAGCGCATTAGCGGCTAAGGCGAGCGCGGCGGCGAGCGCGGCGGGCGGGTCGGGTGTGTTGGCGAAGGCGTTGTCGTGGGTGATGCACCTGGACAAGCACCTCGCCGAGTTGTTCGTGTCGCAGGGTAAGATGGCGTACGGAATCTTGTTTGCGATCGTGTTCGCGGAGACTGGATTTGTCGTGACGCCCTTCTTACCCGGAGATTCGCTCTTGTTCGCCACCGGTGCGCTCGGTGCGTTGGGCGTGGTAAACTTTCCGCTCACGTGCGCTCTCTTGTTCGCGGCGGCGGTGCTCGGGGACACTGTCAACTACTCCATCGGATCCTTCGTCGGGTCCAATTTCATGGAGACTCATCCGAAGATTTTTCCTCCGGAATACATCGACAAGACGAGAAAATTCTACGATCAGTACGGTGGAAAGACCGTGGTCTTGGCTCGATTCTTTGTCATCGTCCGCACCTTCGCGCCTTTCATCGCCGGCGTCGCACACATGAACTACTCCAAGTTCATCTTGTACAACCTCTTAGGTGGAGCGTTATGGATCGCTAGCTTCATGGGTTTGGGTTACTTTTTCGGTGCCATTCCCGCGGTGCAGGAGAACTTTGCGCTCGCCGTCGCCGGTATCGTCGTTTTGAGCCTCTTGCCCGTCATCGCTGAAATTGTTCAGCATGCCAAGGGCGACAAGGGAGAAGAGACGCCACAAGTCGCGGCCTGATTATTCTGACATCGTTTTCTCGTCTTAATCTTCGTTTGCGCAATCACATTGACATTTTGATAACTCAGCTGTTTTGTTGCACCCTCAAAACGCCTCAAAACGGGGTACGAAAAACTCTGCGATGTCTCGCGCCAACACCTCGGCCGCGACCGTCTCGTCGCAACGCGCGTCGAAGTCCGCATCGCCGGCGACGACGAGAAGGTCTACCACGCGCTATCGTCCCGTGCGTTCCGCGCGATGCTGCTCGAGCGCATCGAACGATAACCCCACCAATACGCAAAGCGGTTACTTACCCGGGACGATGGCTTCGGCGGAAGAGATCCTCATGCAAGTGATCGACCGCAGAGCGTTCAAGCCGACGAGCGAAGAGTGTCCATTCTGTCGAGAAGCGCGCGTGAAGGAGAACGGTAGCAAATGCTTGGGGATATGTCGGAATCCACAAAACGTTCCGGGCCCGCTCGTATATCCACACGAAATGCAGACCACAGAAGACGCTGTCGACTGTATTTTATTCGCCATGCGTGATAACGACGTGCCGAGGATGCAACATGGTATTCAAGTGCTGTGGGAGTACGCCGTTGAGCACGGGAACATGGAACGATCTCGATTCTTTGGCTGGTCAAGCGACAGTACGTGAGTTTGACCGCGAAGAGATAACATTACTGACTGACTCGTTTTTCCCGTCGCAGTGTATCATTTCGACCACTTCTTGGGTAAAGCGATGAGTAATTACGATGCTTTCATCGGTAACAAGGGACATGAAATTCTCTCCGTGTCCACGATGGAAGACGGCCGGACGCGCGTGGACGTGCAGGTCACCGATAAAGTTGGCACGACGAGTGACTGGGTTTTCATCATGGTGAAGCGCACGTTCGGAAAGTACAAGGGCTGTATTCAGGCTCATCGCATCGTGAAAAGCGATTACCCACAATTAGCTGATATTTAGACTACCAATATTCGTTACAAGTTGGCTTCACCTCCTATTTCTACCATTTCTTGGTCCGCCGCACCATTCTCCTGTCTCACTTCTATTGTATCTCCGTGCTGAGGCTGGAAATCTTTCGTTATCGCAGCGTACAGTGATGTTCCCTTCGGTGCGTACGACCAGCCTCTGCGCCAAGCAAGCAAGCACAAAATGCCGAGCGAGAGCACTTGCACCAGTTGATAAAACGTAGGCACGCCTATCGCCTCCCCGACAATGTCGCACGTCGCTTGCCCACTCGTTCTCGTTCTGCACGACGGATCATCTTCGAAAGAACTGAAAATAACCGCCAAAGCGATGGCGGTGTTCTGGTAGCACACTTCAATAGCGACTGCGAGGGCTTGCGGCATCTCTAAACGCGCAAGTCGCGCAAAACCCAAACTGAATATCAATCCCATAATACACGGCACCGTGAGGCCGACGTAGAATTTCCATCCACGACTCCATATGGGTGACGATGAGTTCGAGCTGAAGAAGAAGCCTAGCAAGACGAGCAACGCTCCACAGATATTCCCTCCAACGTTCAGAGCCTTTTTCACCCGCGGCACCCGCTCTCCCAAATATATTCCTAAAACTATCCCCACAATGACCAAAGAAATCGAAACGAATAAACCTCCCCACTTCATCTTGATGGCCGTTCCATTTGGGTACGCGGCTTCGATGTAAATGAACAAGTTGAGCGGTAGAAATCCAATGCTCAGAATCGAACTCACAGTCGTCATGGCCACACTCAGCGAAAGATCGCCGTTGAACAAACTCGTCCACCAGTTACTGTAAGAGCCCCCAGGCGAGCTCGCGGTCACGATCAAGGGAATTCCCAGTGCCGGTTTATCGTGTAAAAGCGTGCGCGCAATGAAGAAACTACACAGCGGTAGAAACACAAACTGCGAAAACACGCCGATGAGAAGACCTTTACTGCGCAGCGAGCGTTTAAACTCATCAAACTCCACCGTCACCGCCAAACCCAACACTAAAAAGAATAACAACGCGTTTCCCACTATTGAAGACCACGATCCGAGTCCCATCGCGCCTCGCGACCGTCACCAAGTCCTACGTCGACCTTTCGGATAGAAGACGTAAGGGAATATGAATCTTCCGAGTCACGTCCCCGGACGGGCGCTTCGACCGGATCGGCGCGCTAAAAGCGTCCCCCACGCGCGACGAGTCCACTCCTCTCGCTCGCGTCGCGTCGATTCGACGCCGCGCGTCGCCGGGTGGCGCCGCATCTCCAGGTGGCGCCGCGTCTCCGGGCGACTGGGTCGTTACTTTCGGAGGTGTCAACACATCGTACCATGTAAACTTTCATATTGTAGACTTTTTTAGAAGATTTAAAAGTATGGCGGACAGCCCACCGCTCCAGCGGTCCGACGAACGCCGGCTGACGCCAGAGCGCGTCGACGAACCGAGCGCGCGCGCGATGTCGGCGCGGAAGCCGATCCCGGTGCTTCCGGATGTCGACTTCAGCTCGGGCGGGGGATTGGACCTCCTGTGCGAGGCGGCGAGAGAGGCGCGAGACGAGGACGGTGCGGCGTTTCAAATTCAAACCATCGTGGCGTCGACGAAGCGGAGAACGCCGACGACGAAGAAGCGCGGGAAGTCCATGGTGGACAGGACGAATCGACGCGTTGAGACGTTGAGTTCCGTGAAGAAGGGCGCGACGACGACGGTGAAGCGAGGGCGGCCGAGCAACGCGACCGATGTGTCATCGTGTACTCCCCGAGGCGCCGAGACACCGACGGCGGAGGGAATGGAAGAACTCGCGCGGACGGGGGAGATGTTAGCGACAGAGTCGGCGGATGTGGTGATTGAACGTGTCAGGCAGTGGTTAGATTTATTAGTCGGCGATACGCGAGCGCGGTTATCGGCGCTGAAGAGAAGTGCGGCGAGGACGCAGATGGCTTTGAAAAAGTATCAACAGAGCACGCCGGAGACGCGCGAGGACGACGTGGACCGCGTTGAGAAGGAACTCGGGATCAAGATGTTGAAAGAGTTTGAAAAGACACTCGATATAGAACGCGATGGACTTATTCAAACGCTCGATACATTGGAGAGAATGCGCACGAAAACTGAATACGAAGCCGCAAAGTTGGCGCTCGGTTGGTTGAACCGATCAAATCAGGACGAGGATCACGACGAGGACGGAGGCGAAGAAGAAAATGCGGTCTCGTGGTACAAGTACACCCATTCCTCGTCAGCTCGCGCCTTTTTACAGGTGGCTTTGGGCACATTTATGTATGACAAGACGCCTGTCAAACCTGTAAAGTCCGACATGGCGTCGCCGGCGGGTATTATTGACGCCGCAGCTCGACTGTTCACGTGAGTGATCGACCGCGCAAGATGTAGCAAAACACGAAAAAACGTAAATAGAAGCACGCATAACATTTTGAATTGAATTGCACTATTTTTCCTTCACCCGAATCTCCCCGTATACCCTAGCCCGCCTGCTCCGCACGGGCTGGGAAAAACCGTCCGCAGTGCGCGTCGCGAGCATGCCCGTCGGCGTCTGCGTAATCACCGGCTTCTTAGGGAGTGGAAAGACAACCTTGGTGAATTACATCCTCAAGGCTGATCATGGGTACAGAATCGCCGTCATTCTGAACGATTTCGGCGCCGAACTCGGCGTTGAGAAGATGCTCGTGCAGCAGGACGGCGTCGATGGGGACAACGAATCCCGGACGCTGGTGGAGGATTGGGTCGAACTGAACAACGGATGCGTGTGCTGCACTGTGAAGGGGAGCTTGGTGCAGACCATCGAGGGATTGTTGGAGAAGCGGAAGGAGATGGGAGAAAAGTTCGACTTCATCCTTCTCGAGACCACCGGCCTCGCCGACCCTGGTCCGGTGGCTCGCGAGCTCTGGGTGGACGATGAGCTCGTGGAGGAAGACGGAGCGGTGTTGGACTCAATCATCACACTCGTTGACGCCTCAAACATTGAGAAGCAGATTGAAGAAAACAAGGAGGCCACTTTGCAGATTGCTTACGCGGACACCATTTTGCTCAACAAGTCAGACTTGGTGAACGAGGAAGATTTAGAACGCATAAAAGCGCGCATCGGAAGCATCAATGCGGAGGCAGAGGTGATGGTGACGATGCGTTCGAGCGTAGATTTAGGGGTAGTGCTCAACCAAGGCACCGTCACCGGTGGAGGCCGCGGTAGGAAACCGGTTTTGGGAGACTTTGCGGACGCTCCGCCGAGCAGCGTGCTCGCCTCCGGCGGTGGCTTTTGGGCCAAAGGGGTCGAAAAATACGCCCCGAATGCCGGTCTGCACAACTCAAATATTCGCACCTTGTGCGTCGCGACGAGTGGCTTTTTAGATCACGAGGCGTTTCAGACGTGGCTTGAAGATCTTTTGTGGGAACGCCGACACGAAGACGGTGGTCCGGATATCTTACGCGCCAAGGGTTTGATATACACGAAGGGATCAGACAAGCGCAGAGTTTTACAGGCGGTTCGTGAAATCTACGAGATCACCGACGGACCGATCGAGGAAAATCCTGACGCCGTCATGAATAAGCTCGTGTTTATCGGGCGCAACTTGGACGAAGGCAGCTTGGCAACTGGCTTGAAATCGTGCGTTGCGCACGAATAGCAAAAGTACTGTAGAAAGTTGATTAATAGTTGATTGTGATTGTAGCTAAAATTCAAAAAATCATACATTTCAGCGTTCCGCCGCGATTCCTCGCAAAGCGCTCACGAGTTTCGGGGCGAGCTCTTCGATGCCTTTCTTTTCTGCGTCTCGCGCATCTATATTTGCTCCGTGTTTGGCCAATCGAATCGCGGCTTCTTCTTGCCCCGCTTCGCACGCCACCAAAAGAGCGGTTTGTCCGCGCTTATCTCGCATCTCCAACGCGTGTTTAGGAACGTCGATCGAGCCTTTCGAGTGCGCGTCAACCAGGAAGTCGAGCGCCTTTAACTGCCCTCGCGCGGCGGCTCGATGCAACGGGGTCGCACCGACATCGTCTTCCGCCGTCAACCACTCCTCGTCCGCGCTCAAAAGCTTCTCCAGCACTTCCACTCGTCCCTTACTCGCCGCGTAGTGTCCCGGCGTCTGTCCTCCGGGCGTCCTTGCCGATGTCTTCGCTCCGCTCGCCAAGAGCGACGCGCACGTCTCCTCCTCTCCCAAAGCGGCCGCCGTGTGCAACGGCGTCCACTCTCCCTCGTCCGCCGCGTTTACCAGGCGCTTGGCGTCCTCTTTCGACATCCTATCCAGCGCCAGTCGCACCACCTCGCGTCCTCGCGCCCCGCTCGCGCACGCCCGATGAAACGCCGTTCGCCCGTCATCATCTCTCGATCGCAGCGCCTCCACCAACTTCGTCCCGCCCTGCCCGACGTCCTCGTCGTCCAACGAAGCGAACCACGCGCGATCGCCCGTCTCCGCGCGCTCGCACGCGTCCATGTCGCCGCCGACTCGCGTCGCGCGTCGCGCTCTCCCGCCGCGCTGGCACCCAACCGTCCGATGCCTCCTGCCATCTGTCGCCTTTTCCATATAACATTTAAAATTCACATATCTTTTACCCGTGATGGGACACCGTCCGCCCCAGTGCGCTTTTTCCATGCTTCTAATCTCATACAATGACGTTTTCATCGCCATCTATCTAGAGCTCCGTGCACCGCTCGTTCCCGACGCGGCGGGCACCAGGGTGTCACGTTGCGCGCGCTCGCGACGTTGTGCTCGCGGTGGCGCGCGTCAGAGGTCGACGCCGACGGGCTCGATCGATCCATCGTTCTCGCGCGCGCGTCCGCGGACGATCGTTAGGGATGGCGCGCGTCCTCGCGACGGCCGGGGCGCGCGTCTCGACCGCGGTTGGGACGACGCGGACGGACGGACGAGCGGCGCGACGAGGGACGGTGCGCGCGACGTCGACGCGCGGTGGAGCTGTGACGCGCGCGGGCGCTCGGGATGGTTTCATCGCCACCAAGGAAGAGAGCGAAGGGCGGATGAGCGAGCGCGAGCTCGTCGCGGGTGGACGCTCGGGGACGACGCTGCTGGCGAAGACGAAGACGAATGCGCAGGGCGTGCACACTGTGTCCATCACGATGACGAAGGCGCCGGAGGGAGTGGAGAGCGCGAGAGATGTGAGTTTGCACTGGGGTGTGCTTCGGGAAAACACGGGTCGGACATGGCAAATGTTGCCGACCGAGTTGCTTCCTCCGAATACACAATATTTCGAAGGCGACAAGGCGATGCAAAGCGCTTTTCCGGTGTGGGGACCGATCAACCTAGTGCTTGACCCGAAGGTGACGTGCGTTGAATTCGCGCTGTACGTGGAAAAGACGGGAGAGTGGATCAACGCCGCCAACGGTGGTGATTTTCAAATCGTTCTCGAGTCCACGCCAAGCCAACAGCCGAGCCGACCAAAGCCCGCACCACCGCCGCCAGCACCGCCGCCGCCAGCACCGACTGCATCGGCTCCCAAAGTCGAAATCTCACCGAAGCCTGTGAGTGAAAAGAAATTTGTGCCAATCGAAGATCCCGTGGAGCGTTTGATTGCGGATATCGCTCATGCGGAATGGGAAAAAATTGGAAGCCCAGATCTGAGCGCTCAAGCTCGCGATGACATGCTTCGAAGCGCGGCGGGTCACATCAGGGACAAGCTCGCGAAGGGGATGACTTTGGAAGCCATCGCCGCACATGTCGGGACCGATGATGTGGCTACGCCTACCGTGCAGAAAGATCAGCCAAAGAGGACGGAATCGTCGATCACAACGCCATCTTCTGCAAAGGATTTTGAAAAGATAGCGCAAGTGCGAGCTTCAGGGGATTCTGACGTCAAATGGAGTAAGCTTTACAACGAGAGTGGTATGAAAATATTCGTAGAAGCGAGACAAGGTAGTGGTGGCGGTCTCCAGCTTCAAGTCTTGGCTGATTCGAATGAGGAGATCATCATTCATTGGGGTGTGACACAAATCACAGATGGTTCGTGGCGTCCTCCTCCGCACGGTTTCAGCACTCAACCCACGAAATCATGGTCATCTTCGGGAAGCAGCTGGGAAACTGAGTTCGCTCAAGTCGATAATAATATCCGCGCTGTGACGTTGGACGTACCTTTGGATGTGAACGCGCGAGAAGGCGTCATTTTCGTGTTGCGGACGACATCAAACAAGTGGATCAAGAATGGATCGGAGAACTTCTTCGCCTCCCTTGATGGCTTCACTCTTGAACGCCCAAAGAAGCAGGAACGTAAGCACAAGCACAAAGAAGAACAGCGCATGAACCGCGATGAACAACGAAAAGCAGAACCAGTTGCTCCGAAAGTTCAGCAGAAACCGAAAGTCAAGGTAACAGCCATCAAGCGTGAACGCTGGGATGTGGATGACATTGCGCTTGATCAAGGCATCTTTCAAAACTTGGGCGGTTACGTTGCCCAAGATATGGTTGATAAAATTTGTTCTGCCGAATCTGGAGCGACGCGCTCGTTGATGCATCGATATAATGCCGGTGCAGATATGCTGGAAGAAATGCTTGGTAACGGCGAACCTGGGCTCACTGCGCTGTTTTGTTGGTTCCGTTTCATGGCCTTGAGACAACTCGTCTGGAATAATGATTATAATATTAAGCCTCGCGAAATTAGCGCAGCTCAGGCGAGAATGACTGAAGGATTGAGTGCAATCTATAGAAATAGTCCCGAGCATCGAGATATAGTGCGTCTCATCATGGCGACGATTGGTAGAGGCGGCGCTGGTGACGTTGGGCAACGCATCCGAGATGAGATCTTGGCCGTGCAACAAAAGAACAACTGCAAGGGAGGAATGATGGAAGAGTGGCATCAAAAACTGCACAATAACACTTCGCCAGATGATGTGCCAATCTGTGAAGCGTTGCTGAAATTTATCGCCGCAGACTGTGACATCAAAGTTTATTGGGCGCACCTGCACGCCAATGGTATCGACGCAGAAAGAATGAAATCGTATGACCGCCAAATTTGCAGCGAACCAAGTTTTAGTCGAGACCAATATGAAGGATTGACCACTGACTTGACGGAGTATCTTCGCACTCTCAAGGCTGTTCACTCTGGTGCCGATCTTGACTCGGCAGCAGAGGCGTGTTTGGGCTACCACCAAGATGCGTGCAAGGGCAAGGAAATCAATATCCCTCCTATTCATGAAGTTGCGAGCGAACGTTTAGCGGAAATTTTGACTGTGGCACGAGAACTTCGCACTGAAGATCCTTTGCTTGCGCTTGAGGCGATGATTGAGGCGAGAAGATACCTCTGGACTTGGACTCGGCCGAATGGCAAATCAAACGATCGCATCAAGGATGTCATCTATTTGGATCTTGCCCTCGAAGGTGCGGCTAGATCCGTCATTGAAGGGTCCTTGGAGAGTCTTCCGAACAAATCTCCGTATGAAGTCCTCCGAATCACGGGTCTCGTGATTGAAAATCTTTGCATGTCTGCCAGCGGGAACCACGAGTTGCGCATCTGTCTCAAGGAATGGCAGAACGTCCTCGAGAGTGCGCGAAGACAGGGAGACTGGGCATTGCAAGGGAAAGCTGTGTGTGATCGACTTCAGAACACACTCGGTGAAATTTCTCAAAGATATATCGACGCTCTTCAGCCGACTGCCCAGAGCATGGGTGATAAGCTTGGAGTCGATGGACACGTCCTCGCCCTCTTCTCGGAAGAAATCATTCGTGGTACCTCGGCTGCACCGCTCTCGCAGATGCTTCGCTTGCTTGATCCAATCATTCGTAATGTCGCAAACATGGGTAACTGGCAAATCGTGAGTAACGCTGCGTGCGCTGGTGTTGTTGTACCCGTCGCTTCCCTCGCAGAGGTACAAAATGTCAAGTACATGGAACCAACCGTCATCATCTCAGATCGAGTCGGTGGTGAAGAAGATATTCCGGTTGGAGTGGTTGCGATCATCACACCTGATATGCCGGATGTGCTCTCTCACTGTGCCGTTCGCGCGCGTAACGAAAAGGTTCTTTTTGCGACAGTCTTTGACGCGAATGAGTTGGAGCGAATGAAAGGTATGGCTGGTAAGTCCGTGAAGCTCAATCCATCTTCTCAAGGTGACGATTTACAAGTTGAAGTCTTGAGCGGCTCTGTTTCAAACACTTCAAGCACGGGTAACTCTACCACTACTCCTATTTCGGCCGACATTTCGATCATCAAGCGACCGTTTCAAGGGAAATTCGTGGCAACGTCATCAGAATTCACGCCGGAGCTTGTTGGTGGCAAGTCTCGCAACCTTCAGCTCTTGCGCGGACGAGTGTCCGATCTTATCAAATTACCTCCATCCGTCGCGATGCCATTCGGTACGTTTGATGCAATTCTGGATGTCCCCGAGAATGCAGAAACCAAGGAGCAACTCATGCGTCTTGTCTCTGACCTTGAGAAGTACGATTCCACCAACAGCGATGGGTTCAAAAATCTCATCAAGGAGGTCAAATCGTGCATTGGTACTCTAAAACCAACTCCCGAGTTATCTGCCAACTTACAGAAGGCCTTTGAAGCCGAAACGTTGGGTTGGCCAGGGGATCTGATCACAACAGAACAAGGTCAAAAGGCGTGGAAAACTATTCTCAACGTTTGGGCGAGCAAGTACAATGAACGTGCCGTGTTGAGTTGCAAAAAGGCGTCGTTGAATCATGCTGATTTATCCATGGCTGTGCTGTGCCAACCGGTTGTGCGCGCTAGGTATGCGTTTGTCTTACACACGGTCAATCCTCAGAATAATGATGCGAATGAAATTTATGGGGAACTCGTGTGTGGCCTTGGCGAGGCGCTTGTTGGTAATTTCCCAGGTCGTGCGTTATCATTCAAGGCATCAAAGAACGATTTGGACAAACCAACTGTCGTTGGCTTTCCCAGCAAGTCAAAAGGATTGTTTATGGAGAAGGATTCACTCATTTTCCGATCGGACAGCAACGGTGAAGATCTCGAAGGTTTTGCAGGTGCAGGCCTGTACGACAGTATCACAATGGAGAAGGCAACGTTGAAAAACGTTGATTACTCCGCGGATAATCTCATCACGGATGAAGGCAAGAGACAAAAATTACTGTCAACTATTTCCAAAGTCGCATTAGAGATTGAAACTCTGTGCGGATCACCCCAAGATATTGAGGGAGCAATTTCTGACGACGGCCAGCTTTGGATCGTCCAGACGCGCCCGCAGGTTTAAAGTAGCTAGTGTATTGTAAATCGCACGCAAAGGAAAGAAAGATTTAAAACATAAGATACAAATTTTATTCATAGCATGCATCGAAAGTCAGATCTAAGCAGCGCGTAGTGTCACTTCATCTAGGCAAGTTGTCCAACCTTGGCATCGGGAGAGAGGTACTTTTTCAGAACGTTTGGTGGATGCAGCATGTTGAACTCCTCCGTCGCATCTTTGCCGGCAAACAGCATGATGGCCTTTTTCCCACCAGGGTGATCTGGTAAGAAGGCAGTCAAGTCGTAGACGCTTCCTTCGATGATGACCCAGAGGTCGCCTTCAGAGTTGTGCTTGTTCACTTCATCCATAGTGAGCGTACGCTTACCGCCACCGCCACCGCCCGTAGATTGCGCCGCAGGTGCAGTACTCATCGACGGATTGATCTTATCGTTGAGGTTCGCTACACGGTTCAGCGCGACGCTTTGGCCAGATCTAAGTGCCTTGATTGCTGTTGCCATGAGATGACGAGAGACAGACGCACCGGCGACACGGCCAAACACAACGCAATCCAGCAAGGAGTTGCCACCCAACCGGTTACGGCCGTGAATGCCCCCCACAACTTCGCCAGCGCCGTATAAACCAGTGATTGGTCCCGAAGGGCCGACAATTTGAGAATCAGTGTTGATTGCGAGGCCACCCATGGTATAGTGCACCACTGTACACACAATCGCAGAGTGGAAGAAGTCATTCATCTCGAAGGGCGCATTGGTGAAGAACTTTTTGCCGAACGGACAATTTTTAGTTCTCGCACATTCGTTGTACTTGGCGAAAGTGTCTGCGAGCTTTTGGGGACTAATGCCAATTTCTTTGGCGACGTCCGCACCAGAGTTGTGACGTTTCATGATTCCTCTGCCGACATAGTGCTTGCAGTGCCATTCAATCTCCTTCGAAGCCTTACCATTCAAGATGAGACGGAAAGGAGCCTTGTTCTTGTTCATCTCTCCACTGACGTAATCTCGACGACCGAGCTCATCAGCAAATCTATTTCCGTCTGCGTCTAGGAGGATACCGCCGACGCCCCGAAGCGCTTCTGCGGCCAAGAACTTGACTTTGGAGTCTGGTTCGGAAGGATTGACGAGGCCGGTCGGGTGCACTTGTACGGAAGTCATATCGATCGTGTCTGCACCGACAGCCATGGCCATCTTGATGCCATCGCCCGTGCAGTGATCGCCGTTGGTGGTTGGTAAAGCTTGCAAATCTGGTCGGTACTTCTTCAGCAACGAGTCCGGTTTGTAATCAGCTCCGAAGCCGCCGGTGGCGATCACGACCGGGCCGTACTCTTGATGCAGGGCGCCACCCTTTTCGTACTCGACACCGATCACGGTTCCGTTACCATCATGAAGCAAGCGCTTCGCCTCTGCCTTGGTGATGATGCGCGCAATTTCCCCATTCGTCTCTTCCATGATCTTTTCCAAACCTTCCATCAGAGCGTACGTGATCGTGAATCCAGGAAACCGCTCTTTACCGCGATGCGTGCGCGGGAACGAGTGTCCACCCAACTGCGCGACGAGAGAGAGATCGAGATTAAACTTTTCAGTCAACCAATCCACGCTGGAACCGCTTCCTTGCGCCAACACCTTGGCAAGTGGAATCGTGTGCGCCGGCGCTTCGGTGTACCCAACCCCGGCGGCGCCCTTGATGATGTCGTCTTCAAATTTATCCGCGCTGTCTGGGATGTTCAATCTCGCCTGCGTCCGCGTGAGCGCGCCATTAATCCCACTCGTCGCCTTCGTGCTGTTTCCTCCCAAGAAGGAACACTTGTCGAGCAAGACGACGCGTGCGCCGCGTTCGATGACGGTGTGCGCCGCGGATAGTCCCGCGAGACCACCGCCGATGACGATGACTTGTTCCGCCATATCGCGAGACGCTCACACGCGGACACGGACGACGACGAATGGAGAACGACGCGGCCGATCGATCGATCCCGATTGCGGCGCGTTTTTGTAACGACCCGACTCACGGGGGGTCATCGACCAATCGTGACCCTCGGATTCAATGATTTTCATGAACGTGCCCTCGTCCAGTCAGCAGATGAAAAGACAGCCACGGGTCGAGAGACGGAATGAGACAACTCGAATACTGTTTTAAAAGAAATCAAAGAAATGAATTTGCTCGAGGAAAATTGTTTACTAGTACAGTGGGTCAACGGGAGAGTTCGTCGACGAGCGCATGGAGCAGTTGGTCGCACTTTTCTTTGGACGTCGTCGGAGCGCACATGAGGTAGACGACGTTTCCGAGTGGGCGAGCCTGAATCGATCGGGGACGGAGACGCATGACGATGTCTCTCGCGGCGTTCGAACTATAGCCACCTTCGCCTTCGACCTCTAATTCGACGCCCAGCACGCAACCCTGTCCGAAGACTCGGCGGACGTTGGCGAGGGTCGAGAGCGTTTTTAGTTTTGCCTCGTCCCAGAGTTCACGGAGCACCGGCGTGGTGGACTCCGACGAGAGATTTGGATTCTTCGCGGGATCTTTGTACATGGACAGCGCTTTTGCGGCAACGGCGCATCCGATCGGATATGCAGTGTAAGAATGCCCGTGTAATAAACCTTGCGCTTTCCCAGGACCGTAGAAAGCGTTAAAGACTTCACTCGTGGCCAACGTCGCCGACATCGGCATGAGACCACCCGTGAGTAACTTGGCATAACATGAAATATCAGGCTTTTCACCGATGATTTCCCATGCCCCTTCCGTACCAAGACGCCAAATACCGGCGAAAACTTCATCCAGAACGATCGGAATCTTTCGCTCCCGACACGCCTTCATGAGAATATTTTGGAACAGCGGATCAATCAGAACCATGCCTCCCGCTCCGTGAAGGACGGGTTCCATGATCAGCGCACCAACCTCACCCATTGTGGTTGCATCTTTGCCGGCTTGATCCAAAACTCTATCGATCGCATTTCTGTATTCCACTGCAAGCAGAGTGTCGAGGCGCTTGGAAACGTTGAACACACTCTTCTTATTTTCCCAGCGAGTGTTCGACTCAGATGAGGTTTTTCCATCGGCAAAGAAACGATTGCCATCCCCGACCAATCCGTCGGGAGGCAAGACGACAGTCCACTGGCCGTTTCTGATCGCCAAGCTCGGTGGTTGAAGGAAGAGCCCGCGAGGCTTGTACCACGGCGTTTGCATGGGTCCAGTGAAAACACTTGGCGACTGCATATCCATCGCACCGAGCGTGTCTCCGTGATACGAACCATCCAAGGCGAGTATTCGCAGTTGTGGTAATGAATCTGAGCCTTTCGTCAACAGATCTTTCGCTCTCTGATTGCCATCTTTGGACACCCAACCCGCGTCTACGTAATACTTACGGAATGCCATTTTAATTCCGACTTCCGTGGCGGTAGATCCATTATCGGAGTAAAATGCTCTGGAGGCCCAGCCTTTACCTGGTCCTTCGATCAAAGCCTTCGTCACGTCAACCACGGGTTGGTGCACGTTCTCAGGAAACATGACGTGTCCATATCGACCCGCCGCGTGCGTCGCCGTTCGAACCAACTCTTGCTGTAATTCTGGACTCAAGCCTTGCGTCCACCAACTCGCCGATCCATCGAAACGTAACAACATCGAGCCGTCTTTAGATGCGTTGGAATTCTGCGCATAAATTGCGAAATCTTCTCCGTATCTTCCATCGATGACGGTGACGGCGTTGCGCTCAACCATGGCGTGTTGTGTGAATGGCCACCAAATCGACTCGAGCGCATCGTCCGGTAGTTTCTGTAAAGTCTCGAGGCGCTTTTTGTGCCAAGACATCATGTGTTGAAACAATTCATCGAAAACAGGCTTCGATTTTTCTAACCAAGCGTCAGCGTGTCCCTGCGGGGGAAGCGGAGGAAGAACGGCCACTCGAGTCTCTTTCGGCAAAACCTTCGACACGGCTTCGTGATTAGCTAATCCATCATCCGCCATGACGAGTCCGACTACGTCGTAACCTCTCGCATGTAAAGACTCGTACGCAGCCGTGGTGGTGGATATGCCCCCCAAACTTCCGTCCCCCACGAGTATGGCAGGCAAGCGTAAAGCGCGCAAAAGTTCGCACTGAAGCGTCCCGGAAGGCCCCGGACTCGCCACCCCTCCCGCCGTTTCCACCAAGGCGAGCGGGTGATACTCATCCCGTTCGCGCGCGCTCATTTTTTCCGAAAAATCTCTCAAATATCTCGACGTCGCTCGAACGATCTCACCGTCTTCCACCAATCGACCCTCCTCTGCCGCGCTCACGTGCGGTCCCGCCGCTCGCCGCCACGCAAACTCTGTGTGCGCCCACATCTCTCCCTCACCCCTCAACGGTCCGCTCGCGCTCGCGCTCGCCGCCACCGACGCGTGTTCACCCATCGTTTCCACTCCACTGCTCACTCTCGCCACGAATTCCGCGTCTGAATCCTCCGGAAATCCCGTCTGCACAGGTTTCAGAAACAACGTCGGCGTCCCCGTCGCTCTCGCCGCGCGCGCCAGCCCTCCCGACACGAGCGTCTTCCCCACTCCCGTGTTCGCTCCCCAGACGACGAACGCACCGACGTTCATCGCCACGTCCGCATCGCTCGCGAACGCCCGCCTCGCGTCGATCGCTCCTCGCGCCCCTCGTCGCCAACCACCCTCGGTCAACCGCCGCGCGCCCCCGCTCGCGCTCGTCGTCGCCGTCGTCGTCGTCCATCGCCCCAACGCGCGCGCGATCGCTCGCGTCGCTCGCCGTCGCATCTCCCCGGCCGTCCCACTCGACCCCTCGATCGATCGATCGCGACGCGGCGGCCCCTGACGCGACGCGGCGGCCCTCGTCCTCGTCCTCGTCCTCGTCCTCGGATGGATGAATCCGCAGAGGACGACGACGCGACGGGAGATGGAGGACGCGAATGCGTCGCGAGGGTCGATGATGATGATGTCGACGATGACGACGACGACGATCGAGCCCGCGGTGGAGGCGGTGCGTAGAGGCGAGGCGGTGGAGGAGGCGGTGAGAGACGCGCTCGAGGCGCCCGGGATCGTGCACTACGGACGACTCTTGACGGCGATGCGAGAGACGGGAGGGGGGAGCGACGCGGAGAAAAAGGTGGAGATGTTCGCGTACGGGACGTACGGCGACTACGTCGAGGCTCTGAGAGATGGAAAGATGAAAGAGTTGACGACGGGGGAGGCGTTGAAACTGAGGCGACTCACGGCGTGCGGATTGTGCGCCGGCGCGTCGAGGAAGATTCCGTACGAGGAGATGATGCGCGCGCTGGACATGGCCGATGATGGCGAATACGAAGAGTTCATGATCGATGAGTGCTTGACCACGGGGATCTTGCGAGGTAAACTGGATCCCAAAAATAAGCTCTTCGTGCCTCGAGGAGGAGCGACGAGGGACGTTCCGGAGAGCGCAATAGACACCCTCATCGCAGACGTTTCGCGTTGGCATGACGTCGCGGAGGCTATGCTCGTGAATTTGAAAGAGCAGCACGAGTACGTGATGAGCGAAAAGGCCAAATCCGTCGCGACGAAGGATGAAATTGACGCTGCGGTGGAGGAAATAAAAGCGCAACTCATGAAAGCCACCGAGGTTGAGACGTCCCTTCAACCGGATACTGAAGCCAAGGAAATGGACGAGGGTCCTAGCGCGGGCGTGAAACGACGACGATAGACTTCATAGATGACGCTTGTAGTGCGAGTTTTAGATTTAGGGGAAACGATTCGTATTAGTTCGTGCGCGAATACTTGAAGTTTCAAATGCTAGTGCGCCCTAACTACTCTCAGCGTGTCACGCGCTTACATCATGCCAGTGCTGACAGAGCCGACGGACCAGACGCGGATAACGTTGTCCGTGTAGCCAGTGTAGAGCGTGGAACCGTCCGCAGACCATTGGAGGGACGTGCAGTACGGTTGTTGGGACTTCTTGCCGACCGGCGGGAACTCCGGGCGGAGTTCGTCGACAATGGACTTGGACTCGAGGTCCCAAATCCTGACGCAGGACTCGGTCGCCGCGCACAACCAGTAGCGGTTAGGGGAGAAGCACAAGCCGTAGATGATGTCACCCGCATCGAGGGAGTACAAGCGCTTGCCTTCACCGAGGTCCCAAAGCATGGCGACGCCATCCTTACCGCCGGAGGCGCACAAGGATCCGTCCGGAGAGACGGTGACGGCGTTGATGTAGCCAGTGTGACCAACGAGGTTGGTGCGGATCTTGCAGTTGGTGAGGTTCCAGACCTTGACGAGCTTATCCCAGCCGCCGGACACGATGATCGGGTTGGTGGTGACCGGGGAGAAGCGGACGCAGGAGACCCATTCGGAGTGGGCGTCGGCGTCTTGGATGGTGTACTTGCACTCGCCGAGCGTGTTCCACAACTTGATCGTCTTATCGCGAGAACCGGAGACAATTTGGCGGTTGTCCACAGAGAAAGCAACAGAGAGGACATCCTTGGTGTGACCGACAAAGCGTCGGGTCGTGGTACCAGTGTTAAGGTCCCACAATCGGAGAGTGCCGTCCCAAGAACCGGAGAGGGCGAACTGTCCGTCGGAAGAGATCACGACGTCTTGGACGAAGTGGGAGTGACCGTGGAGGGATCGGCGCGGGTAGCCGTAGTTTTCTTCCTCACGGGTGAGGTTCCACAGGATCACGGTCTTGTCCCGAGAAGAGGACAAGAGAATGTCGGAGTTATCCAACGGGGTCGCAATGGAGGTGACCCAGTTTTCGTGCCTGCGCGAGAAAGTCAGTGTCGTCAGTCACCTCGTCCGTGCGCGCGTATCGAACGGAAGACAGCGGCGACGACGAACACGAACGATGGAAATAAATCTCATCGCACGTTTCGCGCGCTCCGTTCACCCGCTCTCCTTTCCATCGCCCCTCCATAGGCCCTTCCATCGCGCGTTCGAACTCAGACCCTATTTTTCGATCAGGTTTCGTCCTCATCGCTTCCCATCGAGTGGACGTCTGCCCCCCGCGCGAGCGTCGTTTTCCCTCTTCAGCGTCACGAGATCGTCGTCGTAAACGTACCCCTTGAGCACGCCTCGGAGTTGCATTTGCGTCGCCATGTTTCCTGTCTGACAGGCGCGTCGCAGAGAGGCGGACGGCAATGCGAGCGCACACGTTTTCGAGCGGTCGGGGCGGTCGGACATCACGCACACAGAGCGGTGACATCGGCTCTTTTGGGTGGTTTTGTGCCTTCTTACTCTTTTTAGGTTCTTATTACGACTAAAACGTCGTACGTTGTTCTCAAAATAGCCATCTGTGTCTTTTTTTAAGTAAAGTTCCATCGCTCGCCCTCCCTCGATCGACGTTTGAACCCGAGGGCGGTGGCGCGAGATGGCGCGAGCGTCGAGAGAGGGAAACGCGCGTACGTCGTCGCGTGGAGTGCGCGTTCGGGGCGTGAACGCGCGGTGAATTCCACGCTCGCGTTGTGTGGGGCCATCGAGCGCGTTCGAGAGGCGACACGAACGGCTAACGGCGGTGAAGGCGAGAGCGAACGGACGCCATGGCGAACGCGCTGGCGCCGAAAAGGCGACGGGTGGCGACGGAGAACGCGATGACGAAGCTGAGTGGAGGACCGGACGCCCGGGCGTTGTTCGCTTGCATGTACTGTCAGAAAGACATCTCGAATGTGGTGCGAATACGCTGCGCGACGTGCGCGAATGTTGATCTCTGCGTCGAGTGCTTCAGCGTCGGCGTCGAACTGCATCCGCACAAGGCGTATCACCCGTACCACGTGATCGATAACATGTCGTTCCCGCTGTTTACTCGAGATTGGGGAGCGGACGAAGAGTTGCTCCTGTTGGAAGCGGTGGAGATGTTCGGATTAGGAAACTGGACCGAGGTGAGCGAACACGTCGGAACGAAGACGAGAGCGCAGTGCCACTCGCATTACTTTGACGTGTACGTCAAGTCTCCGTGCGCTCCGTTACCAGATATGTCGAAAATTTTAGGGAAAAATGTTCCTCGAATGACCGCGGAAGAGATCAAAGCGGAGATGGAACAAAAGGCGAATGAAAATAGAAGTGCAGAGGAGGAAGAGGAGAAGAGACTCCTCGAATCGCTCGCCAACCCAAACGCCATGAAAACGGAGGGCAACATGCAAGAAATCACGGGTTACAACGTCAAGCGCAATGAATTTGATCCAGAGTATGACATGGACGCTGAGCTTCCGCTCGCGGAGATGGAATTTCGCGAAAATGACACCGAAGAGGATGTGAAGATGAAGCTGCGAATGATTGAAATTTACAACAGTCGCCTTCAAGAGCGGGCGAGGCGCAAGCAGTTCATACTCGAGCGTAACCTCCTGAATGTGAAGAGACAGCAGAACTTAGAGAAGAAAAGATCGCAATACGAACGCGATCTTCACGGTACCATGCGTGTCTTTGCAAGATTTCTTACCAGCACAGAGTACAACATGCTCCTGGAGGGCCTCGCCGCTGAACACAGAATTAGAAGTCGCATATCCGAGTTGAAAGAGTACCGACGAAACGGTATTCACACTCTCGCGGAGGGTGAGGATTATGACTTGGAGAAACGTCGTCGTGAGACTGAGTTTGCTCGTCTCCGCGCAATCGAGCACCCGACTAGTAAGAACATAGCGAGCGCAAACAAGCTCATCGTCCGAGACGCGACACAAATCAACAACCAGTTGAGCAGACTCAACGAGGAGGAAAAGATCTCGGCTATCCCGACATCGCGCACCCCGAGCACGGGTCCTCACAAGAAAATGTATTTGTCACTCGATCTTGCCGACTTGCCCGGCGTTGATCTTTTGCACGAAGACGAGAAGGAGCTCTGCACCAGTTGTCGTTTGTTACCCGTCCAATACCTTGCCATGAAGGTTGAGCTCATGCGCGCTGGACTGAAGTCTGACAAGCCACTCAACAGGACCCACGTGAGAAACATGTTCAAAGTTGATCCTCTCAAGTCGGTGCGAGTTTATGAGCTACTTCTTCAGCGAGGTTGGGTCCTGGAAGACGGTTTCACCAACGACGATGTCGAGCCGGTGCCCAAGAAGTCTGGGCGAGAGGTCAAGGAAGAAAAAAAGGAAGACAAAGACAACGATGGAGAAGACGATGATGAAGACGACGAAGAAGCAGACTATGAAACAGAAGACGACGATGATGAAGATGATGAAGATGATGAAGAAGAAGACGAGAGCGAGGAGGACTAGAAAAAATAGGCGAGTGTAATTTATTTAATTACGTAGATATCAAATCTCGAAATGGACCTTTACTGCTGGAATCTAACTGAATTTTACTCGGTTTTGAGGATCCATGCTCTCCTTGATTCCTCTGTATATCAAACCGAGCGAACGCCCTGCGACATAAACGTGAACACGGTGACTTTTCAATAATTAATTCTTCCTTACCAATTAATGTCACAAGTAGCCAAGAGGCGACACGGCTGAAGTTATGCAGCGCGCTCTTGAACAAGGGAAGAGCCACATCAGCGAGCTCGACGACCATGGAGACCGCCAAGCGGAATCCCTTCACCTTTTCAAGCTCTGGCTGACGGCAGACATGGATTTTTCTCGTAACGAGCTGTGTAGAAATAATTAATTAATTGATTTGTTCACAGAAAAAGATCGTTTAAACGCGATCGATGAAGGAATACTCACCTCTCCGGTTTCGTTTATACCCAACAACGTGTGCCAATCCTCATACATCGCGATCACGTCGTAATAGTTACGCGTGAGCCACGAGCGCAACGATGTCTCGTTGCGAAATTTTTCTAAGGCGCGAGTGTTCTTCAGACGCACGTTTAGCGCGTCCCGGAACGGGGAGACACGAACAACGGCTCCAGAATTATTGTCCTGCGAAGCACCACCGTTTACGGGGGCTTTAGCCGCGCTGTCGCGCGCACACGTCACGTATGCACTCGCCACCGAATCTGCAATATTTAATACCACATCCTGGAGAACAGAAACACACACGGAAGCCATGGGAGAATTAAAGAATTCGAGCACCGGTTTGACGTTCGGCGCATTAATTTCTGTATCCGCTCGCACAACCTCCACAGATTCAGAATCTTTCTCCGCACACTGTGAATTCTGCGAGTTGAAACAAATTCAGAAATAATTAAATAAATAAATTTCGTCGATGCGCACCTGTGCCAAATACATCAGGACTCCTGCGTATAGCGCCGTCTTACTCCCCTCGAGTACTTGTCCTACGTATAAAAGATTAGTTTTCATTTCGCGGGCAATTCTGAGACGTCTACTCACCCGTCTTCCAGATACGTTCGTCCGCCACGTCGCCGGCGAGACTCACCACCTTGGCGCACCGCTCTTCGGCACCGGCGCTGAGTCCCATGGAATCCATCCAATCGTTGGCGGAGATCCGCGCTACCTTTTGTATGAGCCTACGTAAGCTTCCCTCGCTCTCCTCTATGTTCTCTAACGCTTCCTTGAGAACCAAGAGCACCGCTCCGACCAGTCGCGCTCTCGCGGCGTCGTTCAGGGCCTGCAACTCGAGTTCCGGGGACGCGTCACCCTCGCCGCGCACGTCCCACCAACCGACGGGAACGACGTCACCACCGAACCCCGTCAATCCTTGCCCCGCGGCGTGGAAAATATCGTCTCTCCCCGCGTCGGGCTTCAGTAAGCTCTCGACTCTCGCTCGATTCAACTCGACGGCTTTCGCCTCTGACCTCGTCTTCGCGGCCACCTCGACGTCTCCACCGGCGGTCACCACGGACTCTCCATCGCGTCCGAGCATAATCGGGACCGCTCTCGAAGCCTGCACGCACGAATATCACCGTCAGTCGTCGTCGTCGAGACGATTCGCCGTCTCCGAGCGACGACGTCGCCCCGCGAAATCAAAATAAACGAGACAAACACCGCCCTCGAGCGTCCTCCGTCTCGACGTTCTCGACTCGAGCGCGCGAGCGTCGACCACGCACTCTCTCCATGAACGTCCCCATCCCGTTCTTCGCCGCCTCGAGGAAATCATCGGGGATCTCCGCTCCTCGAAACGCTCGCACGCTCCGTCTCTCGCTCGCGTTTCGCCGCAACCGTCTTCTGCGCGCGTCCCGCCCGCTCGACGTCCTCCACGTCGGCGTCGAGACCGCGCGCGCGGTTGACATGTTTCACACCCTCACACTCGCGTCCGCGTCTGACGATCTCGCGCCCTCCACGCCCGCGCGCGCGCGCCCTCAACGGTCCCTCTCGCGCCACCGCCTCGACCGTCGGTCGCGTCCCTCAACGCGGGTTTAGGCCTCGCCCCTCGAGACCGCTCGATCGGGGCGACCGCGAGTGTTCATTTTTTGAGATGGGTGGATGGAGAGATGGAGAGATGGGGGACGCGTGCCGACGACAGACAGCGCGTGGACCGACCGACCGATCGACCGACCGATAGAGCGAGCGGAGACATGCACGTCACCAACGTCGGGGGATCGCTCACCACGGCGGTGTGCCTGTCCCTGATCGCGTGGTCCGTGCGCGTGCTGAGGAGCGCGAAACACAAAGATCGAGCGAAACAACGAACGACTTCGAGTTCGCAGCCGACGGTGAGGCTGAACAGGCAGACGTACGGGGTGCTGAGCGCGAAGGCTTTTTGGATGCTGGTGAGGACGAAGCCGGTGCCGTATCTGTTGCTGGACGTGAGACCGGCAACGGACTCGGGCTCGGGGGTGGTGTCTCAATTGAGCGAGAGACTCGCGGTGTTGCACATCTTGCCGGAAGAGTTGGCGAATCTGTTGCGTAATCGCAACACGTTGTGGGCGAAGAAGTTTCCGGACGTCCCGGTGCCGAGTTTAAAGACGACGCTCATCTTCATCAGCACGCACGGTCACAGTTCGTCGCACGCCGCGGCTCTTGGAACGAGTCTCGGCTTCACGCGCTGCTCCATCGTGGACGGAGGCCTCGCGGCTGCGGTTCCGTTGGCGCACTTCGACACCCCGGATGTGTCTTCGCCCGAAGATTCGATTTCATTGAGTTTCGACGCGGTTCTGCTTCTGTTGGAGACGGTGCGGGATAATGGAAATGCGTTGGGCTTGGTGATTTTGGACATTCGACGCTTCGACGAGAGGACTCTGTACGGAAAGCTCGAGGGATCGGTACACATCACCGTGGATCATCTCCCGAAAGCTTTAGGGATGAGTGATGAAGATTGGCTTCGGTCTTTTAGATTTCATAAGCCGTCTTCGGACAACTTGATTCTCTTACACAGTCGTAGCCATGAAGCTGCTGTGTGGGCAAAGCAGCTCCTGTCAGACGCGGGTTCTCACAACTGCCACTGCTACGTCGACGGAGCGTACGCAGGACCGGATGGGACGGTGCGGAACTATGAGGCATATGGTGAGACGGAAGCACCGCCGGAGCCCGTTGCGATAGGACAGACCGTGACTTTCGACCGTACGAGCGCCGAGCGAGAGTTACTTGACAGACGAATTTCGATTCACGTCGAATAGAGCTAGAAATAGATTACTTAGCGAAAGAGGTTTTAGTGTTCATTCGGAAACGTAGATATATCACAATAATTTGTATTATTCACCTCATTCAGAGAGGAGAGTAAAAATAGATTGAAGTGCCCACTGTTTTTGTAAACGTCTCGAGAACAGCTCCGAATAAAATCAAAAGAATGACACTTCGTTTGTTCACAGGTAAGGCAGTATGGTATTCTAAGCGAGTTTCGGGGCGAGCTGCGGGTTGACATTCTTCGGGAGGAGAACATCGTCGATCTGCTCGGCGGTCCCCATATCTTTGACGAACTTCCAGAACTGGTAGAAAATTCCAGGAAGCGTGCGGTAGGACGCGTACGGAATGTTCAGCTTTGCCGCCTCTTCGGCGACAATCTTTGAGATGGCGGGGTAGTGCACGAAGCAGATCGCCGGGAACAAGTGGTGTTCAATTTGTAAGTTGAGACCACCGGTGAAGAAGTTACCGATCTTTCCACCCCAATCTGCGCTAGTCACCAACTGTTGGACGCCCCAGTCTCTTTCCCAGGCTTCGCCGCCGGTATCTTCCGGAATCTTCGCTTCCGGAACGTTGTGGCTCACGGCAAAAGTACAAGCGAGAACGATACCTTGGCACGCCATGAAGCCGACGATACCGGCGAGGACAGACGTGACCGCGTGATTCATCAACGGCGCAGCCAAGAGGCCAAAGTGAATGATCTTACCGATGACGACGGTGGCGAGCTCCCACGTCGTAGCGCCGTGGAGCTTCGCGCCTTCGGTGTCTCGGGTGAACAAGCCGACGATGTCACCGACTTGGAAGGCAACTTGCAACATAGGGAACGCCAAGAACATGTACCAGTGCTGGAAGCGATGATACCACGCCTTCGGTCTGCGAGCGTCGAAACGCAAGAGAGGCATGGCGGTGTAGACATCTTGATCCATGGCGTTGTCGTTGCAGTGGATGTGATGGCTCACTTGATGGTGATATCTCCACATCAAGGACGAGCCACCGATGAGATCGTTCGTTAAACCGAGGACACCGTTCACAGCCGGAGACGGAGACATGGCTCCGTGGTTGGCGCAGTGCTGAATCGTGAGACCGATCCACGCGCCGGCCAAACCGAGGAGGCATCCCGACAAGAATCCCGGCATGGTGGCGTAGACGGCGTACGCAAAAGCGGCAAAGGCCAAGATCGTGACGGTGGCGTGATCTCCACCCATTCTGTGCTTGTTCTTGCCCTCCTCCGGGAACAACTCCTCGCGGACGCGGTTTCGAATATTGTTGTACAGTGGCGAGTCGTTCGGTCTCGGAGACTTCGGAACGGCATCGATCGGGAAAGCCTCTAATTTCGGCAACATTCTGAATCGGGCCGAGGCGACTTCGGGTCGCAAGTGGTACGATTCGATGAGCGCCGTGCAGTCGCGCCCGATGGCGAGGTTCAAGAGCCAGTTTCCTCCCGGGTGCTTCTCGAAGAAAGGACCCAAGTCGTACGCGACGTCTCGGAACACCGTCCACTTCACCTTTTGCCACTTTTCATCGTTCCACGGATCTTCGCTCCCCGGCGTCGCGACGTCCGGTCTCGGCAAACGCAGCGCCACCCGCGCGGCTTCCTTCTCCGTCTCGCTCCCCTCGTCCTCGACCGCTCGCTCCGCGATCGCCGCCCCTCCGTCGGACGTCGATCGCGCCACCGTCACCTTGGCCCTCGTCCACGCCGTCTTCACGCTCATTCTCGCCGCCCGCGTCGTCGTCGTCGTCGTCGTCGTCGTCGCCGCGCCCACTCGTCGTCCAGCCTCCAGACGACGTTGGCGATAATCGCGTCCAACTCTCTCCGTCGCCCCACCGCTCGCTCGCACCGCGCGCGTCGCGCTCGCCCTCGCGACGAACACCATGACGACCGTCGTATCGGTTCGCCCTCGGATTCGCCCTCGCCCTCGTTCGTCGCGCGCCGCTCTTCGGCGTCTCCCGCGCCCACCCGCGCCGACGTCCTCCTCCACACCTCCGAGGTCGAGGCGCGACGACGAGAGAGAGGATTAGATAATCTCACGGACACATTCACCGGTCCTGACTCGTCCCGCACCCCCACCCATCGATCGATCGCGCGCGTCATCCACCTAAACGCCACGCCTCAACTCTCTCACGATCGATCGCCCAGTCGTCCGTGTCCATAGAAAAGGCCTCGGACGCGGATCGGATTCGGAGACGACAGGATACACACCACCCCCTCCTGATCGGTCACGACCGGCCGACCCAATCGTCCACCGAGGAGGTTCAGGCCGAGCGCCGCGTCGAGACGTCGAGCCGGACAAACGGACGGACAAACGGAGAGGAGCGCCCGCGCCCGCGCCCGTCCCACCGTGGGCTGCGTCCGTCCGCGTCTTCGGGTGGTGGGTGCCCCGGGACGACAGAGCGAGGCGCGGGGTGCGCGCGCGGCGTTCGTTCGTTCGTTCGTTCGTTCGTTCGTTCGTTCGTTCGTTCGGCGCGACCCGAACGGACCCGACCCGACCCGACCGAGAGGGCGAGGCAGGCGGTCGGGGCGGGACGATGGTGGATAGGGCGACGATGTCGATGCGCGCGACGTCGTCGTCGACGTCCGCGACGAGGGGGTGGAGACGACGGGGGTGCGAGGGAGGTGGAAAGACGTTGGGAGGAGACGCACATCGACGAGGACGCCGCGCGGGGGGGCGGGTGGGGGGAGCGAGACGAAAGGTGCGTCGATCGAACGACCGATGGCGAGAGGAGACGAACGCCAGGGTCCTCCTCGGGGAGACGAGAGGGACGCGCGAGGCGTGGAGACGACGCGAGAGGGACGAGAGAGCGAACGCGACGCGAGTGGATGGATGTGAGAGACTGACAAAGGCGGCGTGTTCCCCACAGACGGTGATGAGCGCGGTGTTTGACGCGCTCAAGTTTGACCCGGACAGAGTGTCGGTGTCCTTCGAGGCGAGCACGTCGGGGGTCAAACCGGAGTCGTTGCTTCAGCGGCGGTACACGCTCACCCATAACGACGTCACGAGAAACCTTACGCTCACCGTCGGCGATAGTTTTAACGGCGAGCAGACGTCTATTTGGTACACGCGATTGCTTCGGGACGAGGTTCTCGCCGAGTGGAGAGAGGATGGCTTGCACGTCTTTTGCCAGGTGAGCACCAAGGAGGCGTGGTGGATTCGTTGGGCGGCGCCCCTTCGTTCGGTAGTGTTCAGACAAAAACTACCGCTCGTCTTGGACACGCTGCGCTACGCCGAGAGAGAACTATTGGGGACGTATCCTGAGCTTCTCGACAGTCCGGTGTACGTCAACTTTGGCGCGGCGGACGGACCGGGAGACAAGGAGTATTGGGGAGACTTCAGGTCGGCGGGCTCTGAAGAGTCCAAGTCGACCCGCGTTATTTGTGCGGATGGAGCGGGTTTGGATCCGAGGATAGCAGACAACGTTAGGAATAGGATCACGGGTCAGGGGGGCGCCCGCGTGGGCGGCGTCGTGTTGCAGAATCCTAATCCCGTGTCGGCTCCTCCGCGTTAGACTTTTTTCAGCGTTACGCGTCGTCGTCGCGCCACAAGACGAACGACATTTAGTAGATTTATTACGATGCTTAGTATTCAGCGACACAGTCAAGCGTTCGTAATTGCCAGTCCCTCGCTTTCGCGACTGCGCCGCCTGGGACGCCGGCGTCACATCGTGCCGCGCCTCGACTCCATCTCGCGCATCCCATGCGTTCTGCGCACGCGCACGCATGTCGCACACTACGGCAGCGTCTAGTCGCTCGGAGCGTCGCGCGTCGCGCCGCGGGTCCACGTTGGTGGCGCCCGGCGTCGACCGTGGACGAAAGTCTTCGCGATTTCGTTAACCACGAGAAGAGCGGCGTTCCTCGCGGCGCCGGAACGAACACGACCGATGGGTTCGACTTGGGGCGCATGCACCGTCTCTTGCGTGACTTTGACGATCCTCACCGGGCGTACAACACGATTCACGTCTCTGGAACGAAAGGCAAAGGCACGACGCTCTCGGTGCTCGCGAGCGTCCTCCGAGCCGCTGGTCTCAAGGTTGGGACGTACAAGAGCCCTCACGTGTATAGCGTGTCGGAACGAATACGCGTGGATGGTCGACACGCCCCCGAAGAGCTCTCCAGTCTCTTAAGTGGTCTCGAACAGGAGATCAAGTCGGCACAAGTGCGCGAACGGGGTCACTTGTCGTACTTTGAAGTGCTCACCGCTTTGGCGTTCGCATACTTCAAGAAGGCAAAGGTCGATCTCGCCCTCGTTGAAGTCGGTCTCGGTGGCAGCAGAGACGCCACGAACGTGTTACACGCGCACAACCTAGAGGCTGCCGTCATCACTCACATAGGAGAGGAACATCTGGACGCACTCGGCGGGTCGATTGACACCATCGTCGAGGCGAAAGCTGGCATCGCTCACGCGCAGCGACCTGTATTTTATGCACCCAACGCGAACAAGAGGGTCACAGAGCTACTCGAAGAGGAGCTCAGAGCGCGAGGGGCAAAACTTATCGACGACGTCAAGGTGACTTCACGTTTGATTGGTTACAACAAAGAAGGCGGAACGCTGTCGCAACGAGTCGACATCGACATCACAGTGGATGGCGATGGCACAGTTAGCATACCCGACGTTCGAGTCCCTCTCGTGGGTCCTCATCAGCGCGAGAACATAGAACTCGCACTTCGCGTTCTATGGTGGCTTCGAAGCCAGGGATCGATCGATATCGCGATAGACGACATCAGGACGGGTTTGGAAACAACGGAGAGTCCTGGAAACTTTGAACTGTTCACCCCCGATACCAGAGGCCCCACAGTAATCGCTGATGGCGCCCACACGAGAGGTTCGGCGGAAGCGCTCGTGAAAACCATCAAGGAAGTTTATCCGGGACACAACATTTCGTTCGTCGTCGGTATGGCGGATGACAAAGATCACGGGGGGGTTCTTTCGGAATTGTACAAGGCGAAACCCGTATCTGTCGTTTGTACACAAATGGAAGTTGCCGGTGGATCTACGAGAACTACCGCGGCAAAAACGCTCATAGAGGCGTACCGTCGACTCTCCACGGGCGATGAACTGCCACGGGTCATCGATGATTTTAAAGTTGCGCTTAACGAGGCGACGAGCACCGCGGATTCCGACACCGTCGTCGTCGTCACCGGATCCTTGTACACGCTCAGAGCTTTGCGGGAAGCGATGGGCAAAGAAAAGTAGAATAGATCAAAAGAATAGTTATTTGTAGTTACAGCCTATAGCAGTCTAGAATTCCGCGCTTCCCGGGTAACGAGGGAAAGGAATAGCATCCCGAATGTTCTCCACCCCCGTCACGTAACAGACAAGACGCTCAAAGCCGAGACCAAAACCGGCGTGGGGCTGCGAGCCGTATCGTCGCAGATCCAAGTACCACCAGTACGACTCCTTCTCCAACCCATTTTCTTCGATGCGACGTTCCAATACATCCAAACGTTCCTCTCTTTGGCTGCCGCCCATCAACTCACCAACGCGCGGGACGAGAACGTCCATCGCAGCGACCGTCTTGTTGTCGTCGTTCAAACGCATGTAGAACGCCTTGATGTCTTTGGGATAGTCCCGAACGATGACCGGTCGATCTTTGAAGACTTCTTCCGTGATGTACCTCTCGTGCTCGCTCTGAAGATCCGCACCCCATTCGATGGGGAACTCAAACTTCTTCTTCGCGTTGAGAATGTAGTCCACCGCTTCGGTGTACGTGATGCGAGCAAACTCTTGCGTCGCCACGCTGCGAAGACGCTCACGCAAGTTATCCTTTGAAACATTCTTCTCGAAGAATGCGAGATCTTCGTCGCAGTTCTCGAGGACGTGGTTGAGGCAATACTTGAGGTAAGCCTCCGCGCAATCCATGTCGTCCTTCAAGTCGGCGAAGGCGAGCTCGGGCTCCACCATCCAAAACTCGGCCAAGTGTCGCGACGTGTTACTGTTCTCCGCGCGGAATGTCGGTCCGAACGTGTAGATATCGTTCACGGCGCACGCCATGATCTCACCGTTGAGCTGTCCGGAGACGGTTAAATAGGACGGCTTACCAAAAAAGTCTTGCGAGTAATCGATGGAACCGTCATCCTTTTTCGGCAACGACGCGCTTCCGGCTGCACCGGCGAGCGCTTCCGCCTCGGCTTTGAGGGAGAGAAGTTTCGCGACAGCGCTGTCGACATCTTCCTTGGATGCATCGCCAGCCTTTTTCGCTTCCTTCACCGCCTTGACCACCTCTCCTTGCTCCTTCGCGGCGGCTTCCGCCGCGGCGACGGCTTCCGGCGTGGCCGCCGCCGCCGCGGCGAAACCATTCAAAAGAGTCGTCACTTGGAACTGCTCCCCCGCGCCTTCGCAATCGGAAGCGGTGATGATCGGCGTATTGGCGTACAAGAACCCATTCTCTTGAAAGAACTTGTGCGTGGCGTACGCCAACTGGTTTCTCACTCGAGCGACGGCGCCGATGGTATTCGTCCTCGGTCGCAAGTGCGCGATGCTTCTCAAGTATTCGAGCGTGTGTCGCTTCTTTTGCAACGGATACGTCTCCGCATCCGCCGCACCGATCACTTCGAGCTCATCCACCGCGAGTTCCGCCGCTTGTTTCCCCCCCGGACTCGCCACGAGTCTCCCCTTGACGCGCAGCGCCGCCCCCGTGGAGACGCTCCCCGAATTCGCCGTCTCCCACGCCGCGCTTCCCTCGTTCACCACCGCCTGCATCCCCGACACGGCGCTCCCATCGTTCAGATCGATGAACGCCATCCCTTTCTGCGTTCGCACGCTCCTCGCCCACCCTCGGAGCTCCAATTCCTCCCCCACTCGACTCGCGCCACCGTCGTTTCCCTTGACGCGCGCGATCCGTTCCGGTCGTCCGTACGTCGACGCCGCCCGCGTCACCGCCACCGTCCCTCGCACCGCCCGCGTCGTCGCGGTGGCGCTCGTCCTCATCGTCACCATCGATCCTCGCCGCACCAACGCGCGAGAGACGAGCATCGTCGTCGTCGTCGTCGTCGCGTCGTCGAACGACGTCATCGACGATGGCGCGGGCGCGCGCTTTTCCTCGATGGCGAGGCTGTGTGTGATTGATGGGTGTTTGGATAGTACAATACGCAGGTACATGACCCAAATGGGCTTGCGTGCGTTTCAATACGCGACCGTTGTCCAACGCACGAGCGACGCGCGACGACCGCGCGCCCGCGCGTGACTCGGAGGCTCGACGGCGAGTGCGGGAGGATGGAGGCGGACGATGAGGTCGTCTTCGGACGGTGGCGACGCGGATTACGCGTCGAGGGGGAGGCGGGGGGGTGGAATCGCGGGGGGACGGTGACGGAGACGGGATTGCGTCTGTGTGACGCGGAGGATGGGGACGATGGGAATGATGATGACGACGGGACGAGGACGAGGACGAGGACGACGGTGCGATTCGAGGACGTCGAGGGGTGGGAACGCGTGCAGAGACGAGATTCGGGACGGTGGACGTGGAAGAAGACGACGGGGGTGCGATTGAAGACGCGAGAGAGGCGAGACGCGAGCGGGACGGGGGCGGCGGCCGCGGCGACGACGACGGTGTGGGCGCGAGAGAGAGGGAGCGGTGGGGAGGATTTTTGTGACGCGATCGAGGAGGGGTTGACGCGTTGGGAACGGAAAAAATCGCGAGCGCGCGCGGTGGTGCGCGAAGAGGCGCGGCGGCGAGCGATGGGGGTGACGGCGTCGTCGGCGGGCGTCGCCGGAGTCGTCAACCGACAGGTGCAACGCGCAGAGGCGACGGAAAGAGAGATGGCCGAGGCGTTTACGGATCTCAGGGCGTTGATGGAAAAGGCGGGAGAGATGGTGGCGTTGGCTGAGCGGTTGGCGGAATCAACTGAGAGCGGTGGGGAGGATGAACACGACGACGTGGAGTTGCAGCGTCTGGTGCTCAGTCTCGGCATCAAGAGTCCGGTGACTCGTCTCAACGCAGGGGCGGGTTTCCACAGCGATCTCGGGCGACAGTTCGGAGATTTCGTGAAATCATTCATTGGAAAATTTAACGGCATCGTCGCCCTCACCGATGCGTTCTGTCTGTTCAATCGCGCTCGCGGGACGGAGGTGGTTTCGCCTCGAGACGTCCTCTGCGCGTGCGAATCGTGGTCCTCTCTCGGTATCGATTTACACGTGCGCGAGTTTAAGAGTGGACTCAAGGTGATTCATTCGAGCGAAAGAACGGACGAGAACGCCTGCGCGCGTTTGAGCGGGGCGTTGACGTCCGACGAGTCTTCGATCGATTCGTACGAAGCGGCGCAACTATTAGAGACGACTCCGGAAATAGCGCTCGAGTACCTCTGCGTGGGCGAGGCTCGAGGAATTCTTTGTAGGGACGATGGGCCGAGCGAGGTGCGATTTTATGCAAACAGATTCGCCAATGTACGGCTCGATTGATGTAGATTCTATTGAACAACTCATGAAGCCTCCTCGGTGCTATACAATTATTACGTTTCAAACTTGGCCTAAATCGCTTCTTAGATATCGTTAATATCATCGAAATCGAAGAAGTCGTCGTTCTCGTCGCGCTCTTCTTCGAAAGTATCCGTATCGTTGACGCGGAACGTGTCCGGAAGTTCACCGTACGCCTTGAGCGAACGTGCTTCGTCTGCGAGGTACTTCAAGATGACGTCCGCCTTTTCATCTTGGAAATCGCGCAAACCCAAGAGCACGATATCCCCGGTGTTCACCCACACCTTCTTGCGCATCTTACCACGAATGTGACACAAGCGCTTCACTCCATCGATGCACTGCGCTTCCAAACGCCCGTTCCCGAGCATGCGCAACACCTGCGCATACTCTTGACCATCCTCCTTGAAGATGAGCTCTCTCTTCTCGTCTCCACCGTCACCCTTCCCGCGTCGGCGGTTCTTACCGCCCTTACCCTTGGCGTTGCTCTTCGGCATCTTTCTCTTCTCTCACGCCTCTCGCACCGCTCGCGATCGTCTCTCACGCGTCCGTCGTTCCGGCGCGTTCGGTCGTTTGAACGTACAAAGACCCTAAACTAAAGAAGGCGTCTTCCGTCGTCCTCCTCGCGTCGTCGTCGTCGTCGTCGCGCGGTGTCACTCGCTCGGCGTCCGTCGGTCGAGTGCGCGAACGTCTCCCGTCTGCTCGACGTCGCGCGGCGCACAAAGGCGGATCGCATCGTCCCGGCGTCGCCGTTCACCGTCTCTCGACGACGAGGCGAATGAAAAAAAAATGAAAATGAACATCGACCGCCGGGCGCGGTGGGTGCGCCTGGGGCGCGCGCGAAGGGTTTACGAGACGAGACGGCGCGAGGGCGGGTCTGGAGGGAGGCGGAGGCGAGCGCGAGTGCGAAGGTGTGCGCCGTGTGATTATAAATACTTTAATCCCACTATTTTCGCGCGACGTTGGAGCGCGTGTTGGGTGAGCACGGCGAGGAAGGAGGCGGCGGCGAGCGCGCGCACGGCGGATATGTTCGAAAGACAGGGGGCGAGGAGGGAGAGGGGCGCGGTGAGGATGAGGGTCATGCCGTCCGTTCGCACGCCCGTCGCGAGGAAGTGGACGAGATTGATGCTGCTCACCGAGGCGAGGAATAAAGAGAGGGCGTTGATCATCATCCAGGGCCATTTGGATCCCGCCGCCGCGAGGACGACGACTCGGTTCGGGCCGGCGAGGACGGCAAGGACGGCGTCGTAGCACAGCTTGCCGACGACGACGGCCACGGGAGGGGCGTATCGCTGACTGTCTTCCAAAATGGGGAATATCACCGAGTCTTGATGGAGAAGGAGGAGAATTGGCGCTAATACGAAGACGGAAAATACCGATCCGTCCGCGAATTCGTCGCTCAACACGACGCACGCGACGAACGACGTGAGGGTGGCCACGTTCCCGATGATGGGCATCCAAGAGATCTCTCTCGCCTTGAGTTCTCTATGTTCATTCCTACTCGTCACCGACCGGAAATATTCTGGACGACTTCGACCGGTGGCGGGCAAAAACGGCGAAGAACCGCCTCGTCGCTTTTGCCGCTGTCGCGTCGTCTTCAGGCTTGATTGGACCCTAAACTTGAGCGCGAACGCGATTTGCAGAGATGTTCCGGCAAACACGCTGACGATACCGAATCTTCCTTCAATCCTTTCTTCGACTTCATCGATCTCCTTCGATGAACCTCCCATTTGCGTGACGTACGCCAGGCTGAGAACGCACACAAACGCGCAGTACACGTACGGAAGCCACCGCGAAGACGTCGGCGAGGGCGAATACGTGAACGATAAGAACACCCCGACCAAAGCACACGCCAGGAATAATAAGAGCGTCAAGTGCGTTTGCTCGACAAAGTATTCAAGCGCCATATATAATCCCACACATCCACCACAGATTGCCCCGAACACGCAGCGCAATGTGGAGATAGACGCCGTCTGTTTTCGAGGCGAAGACATCGCGAACATGGCTGTGAGTCCGGCGAGCATGAGAAGCCAACTCGGCCATCCGTGATGAGGAGTGTCTCTCGCACCATACATTCTTGCTTCATCGATTTCGGTGTCCGGAACGTGCTCCGCGTCGTACCACGCCCCGACTTCTCCTTTCCAAGGAAGCGGCGGCCGAAACGTGACGAGGAACAAGCCGGTTGACATCAACAATACGAGCAATCTCTTCCCCAATACGTCTCCATCGAAGGCCGGTTTGCCCAAAACGAAAGCTAAACTCGAGCCCGTGATCAGAAGAAGTCCACCGAACAGCGTCGCATCGGTCGGCCGGTGACCGGTGAGCTCAAACAAGATGTCAAACATTGCGAAGCGCGCAAAGATGAGCGACATCACTAATACTACGGCATAAACTATACAGTCAGCACCCGAAATACCACGAATCATGTGCTTAGACATCACGTGCGGAGCGGTGATGACCATCACCACGACGAAGACGCTGAACATCTCCATAAATCCGTGCACGAAGAGCATGGATAACTTTGCGCCGCACGCACTCTGCACGATCCATCCAAAGTTTCGACTCATTCGGCCGCTTATGACGAGACTTCTGCTCGCTAAAAATCCACTCAGAGACGTCGCCAAGACGAGATACGGCGGATATATTGAAAAATCATCGTCGCGAGTCGCCTGACTCAGGACTTGTTCCACGATGGCCAACAACAATACGTATCCCGCGACGCCGACGCCCATGGCGCGAGCGGGAATACTCTTCGTGCTCGTCGCGACGGGCAACGCGAGCGCCATGGCGACGAGCGCGAGCGCGGCAAAACACATCTGATCAATAGTCAGCGTTCCGACTTTCACGTCGAGACTCCAAAAGTTTTTGGAGAGAAACCAAGTGAAGCACGCGGTGCAACTCGCCGCGAAAACGCCATACTCTCTCGCCGAGCCTTGTTCGTAATAATATTTGACGAAATAAATCGAACCTGGGATCGCTACGGGAATCATCCACATGGGTGCCCCGATGGTACACAGTGCGGTTCCACCGGATATCGCCAAGGCGAACTGAACCGCGCTCGCAGGCACGGAGACGCCGACGGAATCCGTGTAACACGCCACAAACGCCGCCAGAGCGGAGTGGACCGAAACAGCCACCATGACGTAGTTCAGAGGAGCCATGATTTCGATGTACTCTGAGAACTCGCTAAATATGATCCCACCCTCTACGCTCAGCGCGAATCCCGTGAGAGCGAGGAGAAGGATCGAAACCTCAATCCTCTTCGCGGCCTCCTCGTTGGCGCGACGCCACCACCACAAAGATTTCTCCGTGCCTAAAGCTATTAAATACAACACGGGAATCGTCACCAGGGCGAGACACGCGAACGCGTGATCCAGGGACGATGTCAGCGCTCGAAAATTGGTCAGCACGTACAGCGCGATGGGGAGCGTCAGTGTCGTCACCGTGGACCACTTGGCTTGGCGTACGGTCAACACGAATCGATTCTCGTGTCGCCGCCCTTCCTTCTCGTCGCCGACAAATCTACACCCACTCACGGTGGGAAACAGAAACATTCTGTGCGTGACCAAGCACACAAATAATCCACACAACGCCGCGCTCTCCTCTCCCACGCTCGACGACGCGAACGCCCACGTAAAAATCGCGCCGCACGCCGGCGGCGTGAGCCCAAACACAGCCCGCTCACACGCCGTCGCTGCGCCCGGATGCATGACGTGTATCCACCTAAACTGCAGCGTGAACCACGCGCAAAACGCGAATAAAATCACCCCGTGCGACGCGAACACCGCCACGGACGTCACCATCGACGATACCCCGGGACTTCCTCGTCCTCCCACCAGCGTCCCGAGCGCCGCCGTCGCGCTCGCCCAGCACGAGAACACCGCCCACTCCCCCTGTCTCGTCACGTCCATCACGTACGCCGCGCACCCACCGATGGCGACACACGCCAGCGTTCCTTCGCTCCCGCTTCCGATCGTCATCATCGTCGCCGGTCCCAGTGCCCACGCCGCGCGCGTCGCGTGTCCCCAACGACTCGGCCTCGACCCATCGCGCGCTCGTCCCCGTCCATCGCGTCGCCGCGAGACGATCGCATCATCGTTCGCGCGGCGCATCGTTCGCGAGGGCACTCACACGTCTCTCGGATTCACGCCACCATCGACGCGTCCATCGTCGTCGTCGTCGTCGTCGTCGTCGTCGACGCGCACTGCCGAACTCGAGTCGCTGAAAATCATCACAACAAATTTGAGCCGAGCGCAAATTCTGGGTGGGCGCCATCGGAGGTTCAGGACTCAAGCGTACCCACTCGGCCGATTTCGACGTCACTTCACGACACGACGCGTGCGCGCACGATGTTCGCGACGACGACGACGACGACGACGACGACCCTGACGTTTTCGCACGCGGCGAGAGGTGCGGGTGCCACCTCCCTGACGTCCGCGCGCGCCGTCGTCTCCCCCGCGGGCGCGCGTCGACACGGACGCGCGACGGTGAAGATTGAAAACTTGGGCGGGTTCGGGCCCAACATCGACGCCGAGGAGATCAAGCGTCGACAGGCGGAGAAACAGAAGAAGATCGACGAGAACAAGCGCAGAGCGGCGGCGGCTAAGGGTGGAAACGTCGGCGGCGGCGGTTTATCCTTCGGTGGTCGCAAACAGTTTCAACAAACCATCGCCGGCGGCGAGCGCGTCCGAAGTCGCGCGGGTCGCACCATGCCAAACGGGAACAAGGTGGGCACCGTCTCGAGCAAAACCAAGACGGTGGCGAGCAAGAGCGCCAAGCAAGAACCAGAAAAGAAGAAATTATTCGGTCTGTTCTGAGCTCCCGCGGTCTCGACGTGTAATTACAGTTAACATCATTCGTCTCTCGACGCTCGCCGACGCGCTCGCGGTGAAAATCACCGATAAAGACTCGAACGAACCAACGACTGAATGAATGAACTGAACGGGAGGCGACACACGGCGGCGCGTCCATCGCGAGCGACGGTGGGAGGTTCGCGCGCGTGGGTCGAGCGAAGAGACCGCGTTCTCGCGCGAGCGACGTCGGTGGCGCGCGATCGTGGACGCGCGTCGCGCGACGAAGTTTTGGTTTCTCACCACGCGGTGAGATCGGGGCGCTTTTCGGACGCGCGTCGTCATGGCGACGTCGTCGTCGATTCAGAACACGCTGCGAACGGCGTTCGCGGAGTTGGAGTGCGTGCGCGTCGCGTCGCGTCTCGTCTCATCGCGTCTCGGTCGTTCGTTCGGTGCGCGGGGGCGAGAGGAAAGACGGGGACGAGGACGGCGGAGGACGCCGCCGAGGCGGGGGAGCGGGAAGGAAGGAGACCAAGGCGACTGACGAGAGAGACCGGTGGTTCGAACGACGCGTAGGGATGGATTTCAACGCATGAAAGCGTTCGAGAGCAGCGCGGACACGTCTTTGGCGTCGCAGCAGTTGAAGAGGTTGACGAATAAAATGGCGGAGACGAAGCGATTGATTAAAGAGTTTGAGAAGACGGCGCTAAACGAGGGGGCGATGGACGCGAACGCGTTGGCGGCGGCGAAGAAGGACTACGTGTCCAAGCTGAATAAGTTTGTGCAGATGAAAAAGGATGCGCAGACGGCGTTGGTGGCGAAAGAGGCAGAGAGGAAGAGCGCCGGCGCGTCGGCGACGGAAGCGAGCACTTCGGCGGCGGGGTCGTCGACGGCGCCTTCGGCGGTGGAGACGGCGTTCGCGTTGCCAGCGTTCAAGCCGAACGTGGGCAAAGGAGAAATTTTAGAGGACGAACAGTTGCAGCAGATGGAGGCGGGTGATCTCATCACGCACGGAAGGAACGTATTGGACGAGACGGATCAGAGCCTCGCGAGGAGCGAAGCGGTGGTCGAAGAGACGATTCAAATAGGCACGCAGACGGCGGAGGCGTTGCGCGGACAGACGCATCAGCTCGAGAGAGTCGTGGACGATCTCGATGAGATTCACTTTTCGTTGAAAAAGTCGATGAATGTCATCAGAGACATCACGCGAGGTTTGGCGACGGACAAGTGCATCATGCTGCTTTTGTTTTTGATCATCGTCGGCGTTGTCACGGTGATCATTTTAAAGGTGGTCAAGAAATAATAACCGCGTTCTGTCGGGAACTTAGCTACAGAAAAGTAATGTAATTTTAATTACTCAAAAGATTATTGTTGTTACGCGCGTGTGCACACACGCGAGAGGTGGAGACGACTTTTTCAGTTGCGCGCTCTGCCCGTCTCTCGCCTGTTTTTGGACGCTTCTTAAAAAATACAATGTACAATGCCAGAATTCGATCAAAGCTCGTTCACGAGGTTTGCATGGGATCAAAATCTTCGTCATCTTCGTCGTCATCATCTCCGTAGTCGTTGTCTAAAGCAACGGTCGCGTCGACCATGACTCGAGCCCATCGAGCGAGCGCCGCTTCTGTGATTTCCGCCGTCGACATACGAAGACTTCTCAACCCTCGACGTCGCCTTCTCTCATCCTCTTCGGAGCTTTCGTCGTCGTCGTCGTCGTCGTCGTCGTCATCCTCGTCGTCGTCGTCGTCGTCCTCATCATCACCGCTCTCTTCGGCGAGTTCATCCTCGTCGTCGCCCTCGTCAAACCACATGTCGTTTTCGTCGCGTTTGGGAGGCGTGCCGAGATGCACGCCCCCGTCGCCGGCTTCAAACACTCGGACGTGATTGTCTATGCCGCAGCACACGATTGTGGGTAAGTGCGGATGCGGTAAAACCGTATTCACCACTTGACTGTCTGCCTGCATTTTACACACGAGCTCGCACGTCTCCTTGTTCCACACGAAGAGGTTTCCGTCGTCACCGCCAGTGGTGACGTACTCATCGTCGCACATGAACGCGACGCCCTTTAAAAATGTCTTGACATTTTTACGCCCCACGTACCGTTTCGCGGGCACGTGCGTGATGGGGACGCTAAATGATTTGAAGATGCGATCTTCCGAGTTCAGACTTGCCGCGGCGCGTCTCGTGTCGAGAAGATACACGTCGTCGCCCTTGCAATTGATGGCGAGCTCCCCGGTTTTGGAATACGCCAAGCCGGAGATGCCCTCAAACTCCATCGATCGCACTCCTCTGCTTAGTTCGAGAGGACTTATCATCATGACGGTCGGAATGTTATGGCTCATTGACGGTCTGGGCGATCGAACAAACATCGGTCGACCGGTGGGGGACGTCCCCAGACTCGGAGGGAGAGGACACTCTCTCGTCACCTCTCTTCGATTGCTCTTAACGTGTCGCAAATCGAACACGCGCACGTGAGGATCATCCGAGCACGCCGCGAACGTCGTGGGCGCCGTCGGATCGAACACAATCTCCGACGTCGGTCCACACGCCGTCAGATCGACGATGGTCTCGTGCGAGTTACCCTCGAACCCTCCGTGACTTTGTCTCAAGTCGAACAGGCGAATTCTACCGTCTTGGTGCGCGGTGAGAAACGTGTTGGGCTCGTTCGGAACGAATGTTATTCCGAATCCCATTCCCGCACCGTTACCGTGCCACAGCGAACGACTGTAATCGCAATTCGGCCGATTCGCACCGCGCAGACGATAGCCGTAGTGCGCCGGCTCGGGTCCCTGAAAGCCTCGCTCCAAGTCAACCAGACGAACGTCGCCGTCGGCGGATGTCGTCACGCAGTACGCGCTATTCGTCTGAGGCACGAATTCGCTCGCGAACACGTTGTGCGTGTGTCCCGTAAACACCGATCCCTTCAACGGCATCTTCGCTCCCAATCCCCACACGCACACCGTCATGTCGTCGCTTCCCGAAATCAACAGAGACGCGTCCTCGTTCCAACTCACGCAATTCACGCACCCTCCGTGCCTCTCGAGCGTCTCTCTCAACCTCAACTCCTCCACGAACCGTTTATTCGAACACCGAAGCGCCGTCGCTCCCAACTTGGCGCTCGGCGCTCCTCCTCGCCTCGCCGTCGTCTGTCGCTCTCGACACCACTGTCTTCGCTGCGCGTCGGCGAATATATTCCTACTCGGCTCGGCCCGCGTCGGGGGCGCCGTCGCCCCTCTCGCCGCCGAGTTCATCTTCGCCATCATCTCCCTCGTTCGTCGCTCGCCCTCGCCCTCGCGCGCCTCGTTTACACCACCATCATCACCATCATCCACCCCACGCGCGTTCGTCCTCGCCTTCCCGCGCGCGCCGCCGCCCCTCTCGCCGCCGCCGCCGCCGTCTTCGTCGTCGTCGTCCCGCGCCGCCCCTCTCGCCGCCGTCTCCCTCCAGTCCCGCGCCCACCTCTCGCGTTCGCGCGCCCGCGCGCGTCTCGTCTCCATCACGCCCCCTTCCTTCCTTCCTTCCTTCCTTCGTTCTTTGGATACGCACGCGTCGTCGTCCACAGTCGATTCCCCCCCCGCGCGCCCGCCACCCGTGTCGGTCGCGTCAGCGTCCTCGTCGTCGACGACGATGGGTCGATCGGGGCGCGCGTCGCGTCCTCGTCCTCGTCGTCGCGTCGCGTTCGGAAACGCGCGACGACGACGCGTTGGAATCGAATCGAATCGCCCCCGTCGCCGTCTCCCGTCGTCCCCCGTCGTCGTCCCCCGTCTCGTCGCCCGTCTCGTCGTCGTCCCGTCTCGTCGTCGTAACAACCACCGAGACCGTGCCGTGGACGCGTTCGCATTTGATCGTATTTGATAGTATCTATGAAAGCTTATCTACGGTACATACTACATACACTATCGTATACAAATAGATGTTCCCGGGCGTAACGCTCGGAGGCGCGCACACGCCCGAGGGGCGCCGGCCGTCGACAGAGGCGCGCGCGTCGGAGGTGGGCGTCGACGGAGGCGAGGCGCGGGACGGAGGTGTCCGTCGGTGGAGCGTCGACGAGCGTCGAAGAGCGTCGACGAGCGTCGGTCGATCATGGTGGGCGGCGGTGGGACGTGGTGCGACGCGTGCGCGAGAGCGGTGGCGACGGAGACGAACGAGTCGAACGGGTTCACGTGTTGCACGGCGTGTGGGAAGATTTTAGACGAGCGGACGGCGTTTAGTGGTGAGGTGACGTTCACGAAGAACGCGAGAGGGGCGAGCGTGCCGGATGGACACTACGTGAGCGAACACGGCGTCGCGCCGGGGGTGATTCGAGCGACGCGGGGGGGTCGGGTGTACGCGGCGCCGTTGGATTCGCACGAGCGGACGCTCCATCGAGGACGACAAGAGATTAAACAAGTGGCGGATAGATTGGGGGTGCGACCGCGAGAGGACATGGTGGACGCGGCGCATAGATTGTATAAATTGGCGGTGCAGCGGAATTTCACGCGAGGGAGACGGATCGGACAGGTGGCGGGGGCGTGTCTGTACATCATCTGTCGACAAGAGTCGAGGCCGTACATGTTGATCGATTTCGCGGATGTATTGCAGACGAATGTGTACGTGCTCGGTGGCGTGTTTTTGCAATTGTGTCGATTGTTGCGTCTGGAGCAGCATCCATTGATGCAAAAGCCGGTGGATCCGAGTCTGTTCATACACAGGTTTGCCGACAAGTTGAATCTGGGACGACGCATGCACGCGGTGGCCAACACGGCGCTTCGACTCGTGGCGTCGATGAAGCGCAATTGGATGCAAACCGGTCGTCGACCGAATGGAATTTGTGGCGCCGCGCTCTGGGTCGCGGCGCAGATACACGGGTTCAGTCCGAGTAAGAGGGACGTCGTCGCGGTGGTGCACGTCGGCGAGGCGACGCTGAAGAAGCGTCTGTCAGAGTTTGAAAACACCCCGAGCGCGGCGCTCACCGCGGAGGAGTTCGACAATCAGGCGCGATTGTTTGAGATCGAGGAGGAATCGAACAGGTCGGTCGCGGCGTTACCGTCCGCGGGCTCGATGTCGGTGTTGAGCTGCGTGCACAAGGAGGATGACAACACGCCGCACTTTGCGCTCGGCATGTGTCGCTCGTGTTACGTCGATTACGTGCGAATCTCGGGTGGTTCGATCGGAGGCGCCGACCCTCCCGCGTTCATGCGCGCGCAAGCGTCCCGGAAATTCGAAGAGAACGTGCTCTTACTTCCGCAGGGAGGCGACGCCGACGTCGACGCCGACGAAAATCTGACGATCGAATTCAACTCGGCGCTCGAAGAGGGAGCTTTGGGCTCTCTCCTCGCGTCGCCGTCTTCTAAGGATCATTCGAGGCCGTTAGCTTTGGTCACAACCTCTAAACCGACGACGATGGGGACGACGGACAAGGAACAGAGTCATCGGGTGACGAGCGCTCCTCGTCGAGAACTCGTCGGCGCCAACTTTTTGCATAGAGCCGAAACCTCCCTGCGCGCGTTGGTGGGATCTCGCTGGGCCGAGATGATTTGCCTGCCCTTCACCGGCGATCTCTCAAAGGCGAGAATATCGAAACGGCACATGTGCGAACTCCATCCCAAATACGAATCGTTCGCGGAGAATGAAGGCGAATACATTGCCCAAATCGACGAGTCGGTTTTGCACTTTTTAATCTCCGCCGAGTGCTTCGATAACTCTGCGCTGGATCAGCTCGCCAAGTATTCTCCGCACGACGTGGCGTCGTTGGAGTCGAAAGCGTTCGATCCCTCGACCGTCGCGATCGACGCTCAAGACGAGGACGCGGAGCGCGGATTAGTAGCCAAGGTGGAAAAAGAAGTCGTCGACACCCTCTCTGACGTCGACGACGAGGAAATCGACTCGTACATTCACGACGCAGACGAGGTACAGCTGCGTCAGCTGGTTTGGTCTGAGATGAACAAAGAATACTTGGAGACGCAAGCATCGAAGAAGGACGTGGAGCGCGCGCCCGGGTCGCCGCAAAAGAAACGGAAAAAAGTACCCTCCGTTCCGGCTGAAACGCCAGCCGAGGCGGCGCTTCAAGCGTTGTCGAAGAAGAAAGGAAGCTCAAAAATCAATTACGAAGCGCTGGAAAACTTATTCAAAGTATCAGACGCTCAGATAACCGTCCCCGCGGCGACACACGAAACCGCAAACGAGCAAATGACGGGTGCGATGGAGACGAGGCGGGCCAGTCGTCGCCCCGACGGCTTGTCCTCCGGCGCTCCGAACGCGAAACGGGTCGACCTCAAGAAACGCGAGTCTGCGGGGACAGGCGCATCTTCGCGACCGAGTAGGTTAGGAACGAAAAGTCACGCGCTTCGAGGAAAATGTAACTAGCTAGTAGCGAACTGTAAAGGACTTGTACGCAGACTCTGTAGACCGGCGATAATTCCCTGAATGTGCCCTCACACCTTCGCGCGCTCGACCCGTCCGTCTCTCACGAAACGTCGCCATGGGACCCGCACAGGTACAATTCATGATCACCAACGCCATGCGGGCGACGCTGGTGGACGAATTGGATTACACGAACGAAGAGGTGAGCGCGATGAGACCGGAAATCGCCGCCCAGCTCATCAAGACGAAAACCAAGCGTCCGTTCGGTGATCGACCGATGCCTGAGGCTTGGAAGCGCGGTGGACCGATCGAACGACGATCGGGCGGTGGGTTATTCGCGAACAATTTAGTGAGGCTCGCGGTTGTGGCCATCTTCGGCTTGGTCGGGGCGGTGGCGACGGGCAAAATCAGCGTGGGGACGCTGCTGGGCGGTCAAGAGTTTGGGAGAAAGCGACTCACGAAGCTGAGCGACGAGGTGAAGAAACCCTCGAGCGGGAAAAAGCGAAGAAAAAAGTCGCGATCCTCGAAGAAGAAGGTTGTGCGAGAATTTTCGTAACATTTCGGTATCGTCGACGAGCTGTACGCAATAATATTAGTTTCCTAGAGGCGGACGAAACCAAAGAAGTGTAGTTATTTCAGTTATTTCAAGCCTACTACGTTAATAGCTAAATCCAACCTCGTCTGTACGCCTGGATTGCACCAACTAAGATGAAAACGTTGCCCTCGGTTTGGATGTACCAAATCAACAAAAAGGTCCAAATGACGCCTCGGCGCAATAGAGGGAGTAAATCTTGCACCGTGGGCATCGCCGTAATCGTATCGCGATACGACGCAAACAAGATATCTTTGGCGAAGATGAGAAGCATGAGCTGATCCCAACCGACAGTGCCGATCACGGACCCGGCGAGAATACCGAGAACTTTGTATCTGAACGTGTCATCGGGCATGGAGACGAGCTGCAACTTATTGTTGAGCCACGGGATGACTTCAAACGCGCACACAAAGGCACCGATGGCCATGGACGCCATCGAACCCAAGAGAGCTTTATTTTCTATGGCTCCGAGCATGAATGGACGGCCCTTGTAGTTTACCAGCATGACACAAACTCGTTGCACGGTGTCAACGAGGAACACCACGGTGTTCAACAGGCACGGCTCAAACGGAGGTCCTTGCTCCCAGAAGCTTCGTTGCGTCTCGTTGGCGGCGGCCTTGACTTCTTGACTCACCATGGCAACCTTTTCGGCAGTGGGAAACGCGAGCTCTTCGCCCGTAGTGGATTTGACCAGGTGGACAGCGTAAATCATAGCCGCGAGGTGGATCACGAGCTGACCGGCGAGAGACAGGAAGTTGGCTGGATGGAAAATCGATCGAAGCGGACGAACCTTGCTCAGGGTGTGCACCGGCGTGGCGTAAGAGAACGCGAGACCAGCCACGGTGAGGGCAGAGCCCGACGCGATCATCTGATTCTCGCTGTTGCGAATACCATCCAAGTACAAGACAGACAGAGAGTACGCCGAGATCAAACAGCTCAGCATCAAAACTTGCTGCATTTGAATGGCGGAAACGAGCGTGCAACGGCCTTGTCGAATGATGTCAGCCGTGGCTTTGATACTCGGCGCTCGACTCGTGAACGGAGCCGCCATCGATGCATCACCCAACTTGACCTTTGGAACCTCACCGTCGGTTTCTTCCAACTCTTGAAACACCTGCTGTAACGATTGTCCAGTGCCCGCAACCTTGGACCGCGCAGCCTGTCTGCGCTTCGCCTCGGTTATCATGCGTTGCGTGGCTGATTTCATGGCGTTGAACTGAGCCCACTTTTCGCCAGCCTCCTCGCGGGCTTTGAGTTCCTCTTCGTACCATTGGGTTTGAAGCGCCTGTAATTCTACTCGATCCTTCTGTTGCGCCGCCTTCTCCTTCGCTTTTTCCGCCTTCATCTTTTCTGCTTGCTCTCGAACGCGAGCCATCTTCTCCGCAAACGTTTCAGTCTCAGTCGTGATCGTCGCCGCAGCCCCTTCTTGCTTCTTTGTGTTGGCGCTGCCGAATCCACTCAAGAGAGCGACACCGACGTGAGCTTGCTTAAGCGCACCAACATCATTCGCTCCATCACCACACATCAACGTGTGCTTGCCTTGAGTCTTCAGACGTTTCAAAACGCGCTCTTTATCGTCCGGGGACATGCGAGCGTAGATGCTCACGTGATCGAGGTTGTCCCAAAGCGTTCCCGGCGCCGTGAGAGCGGCATTGAGGCTCTTACCGGTGACGCACAAACTATATTTATCGGCGAGTTCTGAAATGGAAGTGTTTTCGTACGGAATGATCTTGATCGGTTTCCCGGTGTCATCGACACGAGCGCTTTGCCACTCCAGCGTTCTGGAGGAGTCGAGAGCCAAAACCAAGGCGCCGTCGAGGCCTCCGCGAGCAATGCCGACATCGTTCCCGACGTGCAACGCCGTGAGAGTCGCGTCACCCGTCGCCATCATCACGTTGTTCGAGCTTCTCTTCAACGCATGAATAATTTCAGCGGAATCAGCGCGCACTTTGCAGGCGAACGCGAAGAAACCGTCGAAAACGAGATCAGACTCTGCCTCGTCGCGAGTGAAAGGTGAGGTTTGGGAGCCGACTCGAGCGCTTTCAGTTTCATCCAATGGCTTGTGGGCGAGGGCGATGACTCTCATACCTCGCTCCGCCAAGCTGCGATACGCCGCTTCATAACCTTCAGGAACAGTTCTAAGTAAAGTTTTGATCATTTCCGGGGAACCCTTGACCAAAGACCAGCGTTCAACGCGGGAGTCCGTCTTCACGTCGGCAACCACGCTCATGCGCTGCAACGCTGAAGCGAAATGATTGCGCGCCAAAATCTTCACAGACGTATTGTTAACACCATCCCACGTGCGCTTGATTTTATCGTCCATCTTCGGCGAAGCGGTGTGAGACGTCGGATCGTATTTCCACTTGATTCCCAACAGAGCCGCCTTTTCGAGAGGATCGCCAAACGTCTTACCGTCGATTTCAAGAAGCGCATGGCATCCACCGACGACGATAGACACGTTCTTCGACGCTTCTACGGGTTCCTTGAGTTTTGCGTTTTTGCTCAAATCACTGAGCACGCCCTCAGCGACGAGACGATCGCTCGTGATGGTACCCGTCTTGTCGAACAAACAGCTGTCAATCTTGCCGGCGACGGGGACTCGGAACGGCTCCGTGCAGTAGACCGACGTACGAACCAAAGCGATGAGCGCCGTGTTCACAGCCATCGCCGTTTGCATGGGTAAATCGGGAGGAACGACGCTTGTGATGATCATGATGCATCGCAAAATGAGTTCATACTGACTTCTCTTTCCATCCTTGACGCCTTCAACGTACACGTTGTAACTCGCGGCGAGAGCAAAGACGAGAAGAATAAAGAGAAGAATGAGCGTCTCTTTCGTATCTCCGGTGACTTGCTCACTGCTGAACTCCATCATACGCATCAGTTTACCTTGCGTCGATGCGAAACCAGTCTGAAGCACGTAGCACAAACAACCGCCATCCGGGGTGGACACTTGCACAGCGGGCGACTCACTGTTGGTCTTCGCCGTGTGCTGCATCAACGTCGTCCCGCTGTACAAGACGTGAACTTTGTGCAAACCATTCATATCGAGACCTTCATCTTTCGAGACTTCCGGGTTGATGTGCTCCTTCATCTGCGGAACGCTTTCCCCGGTCAAACTCGCTTCGTTCACGACGGCTGAACCTGCGAGAAGGACGCAGTCACAAGGCACTGGAATTTCTTCACCTCCCTGGCGCTTGAGCGAAATAATGTCACCAGGATAAAGTTCTTCGGTCGAATGTTCTTCCCACACACCTGCGCGTCGGACGAGGACTCGTCCGGGCGTTTGCCCCATCCCCCGAAGAGTGGTGACATTCTTCTGTCGAGAGAAGGCGGTCGTGCCCTCAAAAATCAACAGGCTCAGCGCGCTGAAGAGCGCGTATTTCCAATATTCATCCATGAGCCAAAGAAGGACGGTGAAAATTTGAAACACAGTGACGGGACTGGTGAGCTGCTCTTTGTACAATTCCCAAAAAGTCGGAATATTGACGCGAAGCGCGTTGTCACCGTATCGCTCGTGACTGTGATGAACCTCGTCGGACGTGAGACCTTTACTCTTGACGTAGTGAGAGAGAGGCAAATCCTTGGGTGTCTGAATCTCCTGAAGTTCACCTCGACCCTTTCTTCGCGCCTCGTCCCACTCGAGCTCGACGTACTCGTATCGCTGACGCTGGAACACGCACCACAACATTGTCCTGAGTCCGCCATCGGCGTCAAAGACGCGCAACTGCGATACGGGCACGATTTCCGGCTTCCCTTGGTGCGGGTGCGGAGTGATGATAAAGTACGTACCCTCACTCACGCGATCGACGCTCTTATACTGCACGAAGCATCGAATGCGAACGCTCCAGTGTTGGGCGAACATGATGAGCGCGTGCAGCGTCGCCACCGACGCGAACGCCAGCACCATGGGGAAATCCGGCAACCATCTCGCCGGTAGCGTCGGCGGTACCTCGTACTTGACCTCCTCCTCTCCGTTCGAACTCTCGCTCTCTTCGTCACCCTCGCTCTTCTTTTCTTCTTCGGGTTCGCCCGCGTCCCAACTCGTCTCGTCGCTCTCGCCCTGCCCCCACTCGTCTCGAACCTCTCCTCTCCCCGACCACACGCTCCCCTCGCTCGCGTCCGCGCCCACCGCGTCGAACACCGCGGGATCGTACCCCATCGCGACGTGATGACGCAGCGCCGCTCGATACGGGTTCCCCGCCGTCTCGTAACACTTCGTCAGCGTGATCAGGTAAAGCGCGAAAAACGGCACGTGGTACAGCGCCACGCGGTCGCCGAGGCGGAAGCGACGCTTTCGCGGCGCCGCCGAGGCGACGTGCGCGGGGACGCCCACGCGGAGCCTGTTGCCGCTCGACGCCATGATCGAGGACGAGGGCGCGCGTCGGACTGAGGCGCGCGCGAAACGTCGGCGGGGTGTCCCTCGGCGGGGATGCGAACAAGATGACGCGCGACAGTGCGCGACGCGACGCGGGAGGGATGCTCGCGGCCGGCGCGAGGCGTGTGGGGGCGTTTGGTGCGCGCGTCGCGAGTCGAGACGGCGTGCGTTCGACGCGTGCGGCGACGCGGCGAGGACGAACGTGGCGATGGGCGCGAACGACGGCGGGTCGAGGCGCGACGACGCGCGCGACGGCGCGAGACGACGGCGTGGATGCGCGACGATGTCGAGGATTGAACGAAAGCGGTGCGCGACTCTCGAACTCGGGCGCGGAGAGCGCGGAGACGACGCCGAACGGACGCGGACCGGTGGTGTATTGGTGCGACCGGGACAGGCGGTTGGCGAATAACGACGCGCTCGCGCGAGCGATGGAGTTGGCGAACGCCCGGCACGCGCCGCTCGTCGTGGCGGTGCACGCGGGAAGAGATTTGATGGGTGATGGCGTCGGTGGAGCGCGGCGAGCGGTGTTCGCGCTGGAGGGGTTGAAGGAATTAGAGGGAGACTTGCGAAGGCGAGGCGTGGAGACGCTGACGACGACGGGCGATGACGCAGCGAGAGGGATCTTGGAGACGTGCGCGAGGGTCGATGCGAGCGCGGTGGTGTGCGATTTCACGCCCTTGCGAGAGGGACGTGCGGCGAGGCGGGCGGTGGCGAACGTGGTGGGGTGTCCGATGATAGAAGTGGACGCGCACAACGTCGTCCCGGCGTGGGTGACGAGCGACAAGCAAGAGTACGCGGCGAGGACGATTCGTCCGAAGATTCATCGGAATCTCGCGGAATTTTTGACGGCACCAAAAGTTCTCGGTGATTTGATCGCCGCACCGGATTCCCTGACGCCGAGCGAGACGGATTGGGACGCTTTGATTGACGAGGCGAGACGAAGAGGCGCGCACGTCCCGGAGGTTCGCGGCGTGAAACCAGGTGAACGCGCGGCGTTGGCGGCGTTGTTAGATCCCAATGAAGACTGTTTTCTTCCACAACGCTTGATGCTGTACGGAGAGCGTAACAAACCCACGACACCGCGAGCGGTGTCGCGGTTGTCCCCGTACTTGAATCACGGACAGTTGTCTCCGCGCCGCGCCGCGTGGGAAGCCGCTCAGCTTCGCGGAATCGTCGACGACGAAGCCATAGATAGTTATCTGGAAGAACTCATAGTTCGAAGAGAGTTATCCGATAACTTTTGTCTGTATAATCCTCACTACGACTCTCTCCAGGGCGCGAGTCAGTGGGCGCAGGACACTCTGGCTCTGCACGCTTCGGATAAGCGGGAGTTCGTGTACGACTACGGGACGCTCGAACGCGCGAACACGCACGACGAGCTGTGGAACGCGGCACAAAAAGAATTGTATTATTTCGGCAGAATGCATGGATTCATGAGAATGTATTGGGCAAAGAAGATTCTCGAGTGGACTTCCTCCCCAGAGGTGGCCCTGCAGACGTCCATCAAACTTAACGACGCGTACGCATTGGATGGTCTCGATCCGAACGGCTACGTCGGATGCATGTGGTCGATCGCCGGCGTGCACGATCAAGGTTGGAAAGAGCGCGCCGTTTTCGGCAAGGTACGGTACATGAACTACGCCGGATGTAAGAGAAAATTCAAGATAGAGGAATACGTGCAGCGAGTCGACGACGAGGTCAAAGCTTTACTAGCTCGATGATGGATAGCAGGTTTAAATAGAAAAATGTTAGATTTTATCAACAATTCCTACGGAGCGCCTTCAGCCGAGCAGAGAAACGGGTCTAACGGCTTCCCCAAAGCGTACACTATGAATCCGATGTCCTTGAGCTTTTGGTGGTCTAAGATGAGTCGACCGTCAAACACAAACGCAGGCTTTTGCATGACGGAGTAGATTTGTTCCCAATCGTACGCCTTGAACTCATCCCATTCAGTCATGATGCACACGGCGTGCGCGCCCGTCAACGACTCGATGTGGCTCTTGCAGCACGTAATGTTCTTCATCGCTTCTTCGCCCATGTCGATTGCGATTTGACTGTGCGCAACCTTCGGATCGTAAATGTTGAGCTTTGCGCCGTCTTCGATGAGACCGTGGCCGACATCGATCGCCGGAGATTCACGAGTGTCACCAGTGTCCTTCTTGAACGCGTAACCGAGCATGGAGATCTTCTTTCCACTGATGGTGTTGAACATGGCGGAAATCATGCGTCGGACAAATCGGCTCTTTTGGTAATCGTTCATACCGACGACGCTGTACCAGTATTGAGCGACCTCGGTCAAACCATGGCACTCGCAAATGTACGCGAGGTTCAAGATGTCCTTTTGGAAGCAAGAACCACCGAAACCGACGGAGGCGTTCAAGAACTTGGCGCCGATTCTGGTATCGGTACCGATGGCGTGAGACACTTGCTGGACATCCGCACCGGTCGCTTCGCAGAGCGCGCTCATGGCGTTGATGGAAGAGATACGCTGGGCCAAGAAGGCGTTCGCCGCGAGCTTCGAAAGCTCGGCGGACCACAAGTTGGCGGTGAGAATATTTTCCTTTGGCACCCAGTGAGAGTAGACGCCGACAAGCGCGTCCACGGCCGCTTGTCCCTGCGGGTTCTCAATTTTACCCCCGATCAAGACGCGATCCGGAGCGTCCAAGTCGGTCATGGCCGTGCCTTCCGCCAAGAATTCCGGGTTGGAGAGGATATCGAAGCGAACACCCTTGTTCGGGCAGTTGCGTTGGAGCACCTTCTCGATAGCCTCAGCCGTGCGCACCGGCACTGTCGACTTCTCGACGATAATCTTATCGCTTTCGGAGCACGAAGCGATCGTTCTCGCCGCCAATTCCCAGTACGTCAAGTCAGCCGCCTTTCCCTTACCCAAACCGGTCTTCTTCGTCGGCGTGTTCACGGAGACGAAGATCATCTCGCAGTCGCGGATAGCGCCCTCGACGTCCGTGGAGAAGAACAAATTCTTCCCACGGCACGCGAAAACGATCTCATCCAAACCGGGCTCATAGATGGGCAACTCGCTCGAGTTCCACGCGTCGATTCTCGGTTGCGAGATGTCCACCACGGTGACGCTGATCCCCGGGCACTTCTTGGCAATCATCGCCATGGTGGGCCCACCGACGTACCCAGCGCCGATACAGCATACTACGCGCGCACGACGCCACGAATCGTTCAAACACATCGTCAGTCACCACTGCTCACCCCTCACCCCTCGCACCGAACGCTTTTCATCCGCGCACCGCCCACGATCTCCATCACCGCGCCAACGTGCGGAAAAACTTCCGGGAAACGGCGCCTCGCCGCATCGTCCCCCTATCGTCCACCCCACCGCGCCCGCGTCGCGCGCTCGACGTCGACGTCGACCGCGATCGCACTCTTCACGCACTCTTCGTGACCTCTCGCGTCATCTCGCCCCGTCCGTCGCCCTCGACGGTCTCGCTCGGCGTCGCGATGTGCCGGGACGAGGTCGCGGCGGGGCGATCATTGACCGGTCACGACCCTCCCGCGACCCCTCACTCCCATATTCACGAGTCTCGAACGCCATCATGTATGTGATCGCGCGATGGTTTGAACGCGCGCGACCGCGACGGGGCGACGGGGGCGACGACGCGGCGACGGGGGCGACACGGCGACGCGCGATGACGGCGGCGAGTGTGACGACGACGACGACGACGGCGGTCGTTCGCGGACGCGCGTTCGCGAGCGCGAGCGCGAGGCGTGGACGGGACGATGGGCGAGGACGCGCGACCGCGGTGGTGCGACGCGCGGCGGCGGATGAGCGCTACGCGGCGCGAGGCGTGAGCGCGAGCAAGGAGGACGTGCACGCGGCGATCAAAAAGGTGGATAAAGGGTTGTTCCCCAAGGCGTTTTGTAAGATTGTGGAGGACATCGCGGGGGATGATGAGTATTGCACGTGCATGCACGCCGACGGGGCGGGGACCAAGTCGTCGCTGGCGTACGCGTATTGGAGAGAGACCGGTGATCTGAGCGTGTGGCGAGGGATCGCGCAAGATTCAATCGTGATGAACACGGATGATTTATTGTGCGTCGGGTGCGTGGATAACATCTTCGTATCGAGCACGATCGGGAGGAATAAGGCTTTGATTCCGGGGGAGGTGCTGAGCGCGCTCATCAACGGCACGGAGGAGGTTTTGGAGACGTTGCGCGAATTTGGCGTCGGAGTGAAGTCTACGGGGGGTGAAACCGCGGATTTGGGTGATTTAGTGCGCACGGTGGTGGTGGATACCACGGTGACGGCTCGAATGCGACGAGATTCGGTCGTGAGCAACGACAACATTCGGGCGGGTGACGTCGTCGTCGGCTTGGCTTCCTTCGGGCAGGCGACGTACGAGAGCGAGTACAACGGTGGTATGGGAAGCAACGGTCTGACGTCGGCGCGTCACGACGTCTTCGCCAAGAATTTGGCCGAAAAGTACCCGGAAACCTTTGACCCGAGCGTGCCAGAGTCCTTGGTGTACAGCGGCAAGTACCAGCTCACCGACGTCGAGCCGGAAACCGGGGTGACCGTCGGTAAGTTGGTGTTGAGTCCGACGCGAACGTACGCGCCCGTGGTGAAGGCGGTGCTCGACGCGATCGACGTGAAGGATATTCACGGCATGGTGCACTGCAGCGGCGGCGCGCAGTCCAAGGTGGGACACTTTCTCCTCGACGGCTTGCGCGTCGTCAAGGACAACATGTTCCCCATTCCACCCCTCTTCCGTTTGATTCAAGAGTGTTCCAACACCGAATGGAGCGAAATGTACAAGGTGTTCAACTGCGGTCATCGCTTGGAGTTCTACTGCTCTCCCGAGAACGCGCAGAAAATCATCGATATTAGTCAAAGCTTCAACATCGACGCCCGCGTCGTCGGTCGCGTGGAAGCCAAGGAGGGCAAATCCGAAGTCGTCGTCAAGAGCGAGTACGGCGAGTTTACGTATTGATGACGACGCGGTCGTTTGTTTTCTACTACATGAATAATATTGAAAATGAATGAATGAATCCTACACGACCCCTTGCTTGGTCGTCCCCGTCGGTCGATCCGTCTTTCCCTCCGCCTCTTCTCTCGCCCGTCTCGCGTCTCGTCTCGCCCGCAACTCTTCGATGCTCACCCCTCTCAACTCTCGTCTATAAAACAACAACCAGTTCGCCACCTGCGCCCTGCGCGTCATGTTCGGCGTCAACCCATCCATCGTGAACCCCTTCCACCCCAACGGACGCAGCGTCGTCTTCAATCCCTGCTTGTGTTCCTCGGGCACCGACCGCGTGAGCGCCGCGCACGCCGCCTTCACCGGCGCGTCAATCTTCGGATCGTACTTTCTCGTCACCCCCAACACGTCCGGCGGTTGCGGATAATTCTTCTTCCAATTCGGAAACACCTCATCGGGCGTCCACACCTCCACAGCCGTCAGCGTCTCCGCGTCCAGATCCACCCGCGAGCGGTAGCCCAACGCGCGCCACACCAGTCGATTCACCGCGTCGTCCTCCAACTCGGAGCGCACGATGGATAACAGGACGTCGTCCCCGAGCGGGTCGGGACCGTTCGTGGATTCATCCCACGGCGCGGCGCCCCACTCGGAGGCGTCGTCGTCGGTCGACGCGCGCGTCGTCGTCGTCGTCGTCGGTCGTCGTCGTCTGAAGGTTTTCGTCACCGTCGATTCAGCGCGCGGTCCCGGTCGCGCGATGCGAGGGACGACCGCGTGCGCGCGTGAGGTCGTGAACATGATTCGCGTTCGTTCGTTCGTTCGCTCGTTCGTGCGTTCGCGATGCGCGCGCGCGTGCGTGTGTCGCGTCGGGCGTCTCGATTCATTCATTCATTCATTCCTCCACACGGTGACGCCGAGCGTTCGACTCGAGCGGCGCGGGCGGTGACGCGCCCCCGTCGCGCGATCGAGCGTCACTCGTCTCGCACGACCGCGCGGTCGGTCGGTCGGTCGCGCGATCGGTCTCGCCGCGACGTCGTCTTCGTCGTCAACATCCAAAGACTAGAAGAGAATCTCGTCTCACAGACATGTCGTCGTCGTCGCTGGATGACGGCTCGCGACTCGTGCTCGCGTTCATCTTCGCCGCCGTGTCGTCCCTGTGCGCGCTCGTGTACTTTGCCGACCGCGACGTGTCGGCGTGGACGAGGTTACAGGTGGCGAGCGCGTGGACGCTGGCGTTTTCCGTCGTCGCCGTCGTGCCTCTGGACGTGGCGGCGACGGTATCGAGCGATGCGGACGCGGGCGCGGCGTCGAACACGCTGGCGAGCGCGTGGGAAATCGGGTATTGGAGCACGTACGCGCTGACGTGGGTGATTTTACCGCTGTGTCAATCGTACGAGGACTGCGCGGATTTCAACGCAGTCGAACGGGCGAGACGGGCGGTGAGAGAAAATGCGACGTTTTTGGGCGCCATGTTCGCCGCCGTCATCCTCGGAGGCACGGTGATGCTGGCGACGGAAAAGTTATCTTTAGCGGCGATGCGAGCGTACGGAATCGTCCTCGCGAACGTCTTCGGTATCAGCACGGGCGTCTTACTCATGGGTTACGGATTGGTGGACGTACCCAGGAGAATTTGGATACGCGCCTCCTTCAACGCGCGGTTGATGTGGGCGTATAAACGCGTTGCGGCGTCGTCGAGAGCGCTCACGACGGCGTACGAAAACTTGGCTCGACAGGCGGCGGCGGTGGCGATGACGTCGAGAGTGATGCCGAGAAGACACGAGTTGAGGTGGGCGATGACAGTCATCGAACGTGAGACGCCGAGCATGGGCGCCGCGCGCGGCGCGAATGCGGACTCAAACGACGAGGACGCGCTCGAGGAGGACATTCTGACGTACGATTACGATGAATATTCGGATTTAGTGTCGCTTCGTCGCGGTTTACGACGCGCGGTTCGCGTGTACGAGAGAACAAAGGCGCAATACGTCGCCGCGATCAACGAGGCGTTTCGAGCGGAAGCCGCCGAACAGAGCAGAGTGTCGAGACGTCTGCATCGACCACCCAATCGCGAGGGCGCCACGTTTTCCAAATGTGTCGACGAGATTGAATTCCTATGGTCCATCGTGCTCTTACCCGTGATGTTACGAGTGATCGCCGCGGGACTCGCGTTTTTCTCCGCCGCCATAGTCGTCGCCGAATCGACAATTTGGGTCGGACGGGCGTGGGCGTACGCGGATCACGCGTCTCTGTTGAGCGTCATGTTGGAGAGCGCGATGGCATCGTCGTCGTCGGCGAGCGTTCACGTCGTCGTCGCGTTTCCTCTCTTCTACATGTGTCTGTGCACGTTTTATTCCCTCTTCAAGCTCGGCATGTTTAGCTTTTATCAGCTCGTCCCGCGAGCGACGGATGGATTTTCCCTCTTGGTCAACGCGAGCTTGGTGTGTCGATACGCGGCGCCGATCAGTTACAATTTCTTGATGCTCCTTCCCATCATCAAAGCGAGCGGTAAACAGACGACGTTTTCGAGAAAGATGGAGGCCAAAGTCCCCGAGATGGCGGCCGAGTTGAACGTCATTGTGCCCGCTTTTTTGTGCCTGTTTTGCGTCGCCATTGCGCTCGGTTGGTTTGAACGCGCGGTGAGCGCGTTCAAGGCGAAGAGTTTCACCTTTAACGGCGATAAAGGCATATGCGAGAGCACGGAAACTGGGAAATCGATCGTTGAGCGCGAGCGCGCCGAGGTCCAGGACGGTGGAGAGATTGGCGCGCAACACGAATTCTTCGTCGGCGCCGACGTCGCCGAGCGCGAGCAACAGCTTCCGCCGCTCTCCTCCGACGACGGCGTCGACGCCGAACGACGGGCGTCGCGAAGTAATCTGCTCAACGCCCGCGACGTCGAAGCGAACTCGTCGAGCGCGAGATGGGAGACGCAAAAGGCTCGTCTATCGCAAGCCGTGCAAAACGCGAGAGATTCCAACGCCGCGCGGGCGTCGCGGTCGCCACTCTCGCAGGCGGGTCGCGACAAGGTGAGCAAATTAGATTCCATGTTCTCCGGTCTCGGACGTGGAGACGACGACGCGTGAAAGCAAGAATTGAGAGTGCGCGTCATTCTTTCGCGCGTGTACCATTGTATTTCTTCAAAAGTAAAACTATCACTATCTATCGTTACAATTTACAATTTTCGCCGTCTACTCCGGCAAGAGCGCCAACGCGAACCCATCGATGCACACCGTCCCGCACGCCACCCTACGAACGACCGTCTCGTACTTCGCCCGCGTCCCCGACCTTTTCACGAGCGCAATCTCAATCTCCACCTCCTCGTCGACGCGAATCGGTCGACGAAATTTCAACTCTTGACTCGCGTACACCGTCCCCGGCGCAACCTTGGCCAAGAGCGCCCCGAACCCGCTCGCCGCGAGCATGCCGTGCACCGCCCGCCCACCGAGTCGTCCACCACCGTCCTCGTCCGCGCTCTCGAAGTGTATGGGATTCGCGTCCCCCGTGAGTGCGGCGAACGCGACGCAATCCGCAGCGGTAAATGTCCGTCGCGCCGTGTGCGTCTCTCTCGCTTCCCCCGTCGTCGCTCTCTCTGTCTCCGCGCCGCGCGCGCGATCGTGGACGGTGCGTGACGTCTCCACCGCGCGCACGGCGCGAAGACGCGTCGTCTCGCGCATCGCGCGCGCGGTGAGGGCGCGGCGCATGGCGCGTGGAGACGTGTGTCGAATCTTCGTCGAACCAGCGTCAGAGTTCGTCGCGCGAGCGCGCGCGGAAGGGGCGAGCGGACGACGCGCGGTTCGGACGGACGAAGACGTCGCGCGCGATGTCGTCGTCGGCGTCGCGAGACGCGCGAGGCGCGTGGCCGACGACGAGGACGACGGCGGCGAGGACGCATCGTCGCGCTCGAAATTTCATCCTTCGACGCGACGGCGGCGGCGGTGGCGTCGACGACGACGACGCCGTCGTCGCGCGAACGAGAGGACGCGCGTCGAGGCGACGCGCGACGGATGGCGACGATGACGACGCGCGCGAGGCGAGCACGTCGGGTCGAGGCGAAGAGGAGGCGTGGTGGGCCGCGGCGGAGGCGGAGGAGAGACGCGCGCGAGGGGCGTCGCGAGACGCGCGAGAGAGTCGACGTCGAGAGAGACGAGGTCGAGGGAGCGATCGACGCCCGCGCGGGGGTGCGCGGCCGGACGTGATGGTGTTGACGCGGAGGGATTACGAGCGCGTGTTGCCCATCGCGGCGACCGGGGAGCAATACGGATACTTTTGGGGGGATAACGATACCGCGTTTCAGCGCATGGGACTGTCGCTGCTGACGACGGTGCTGACGGCGAACGCGTTACCGGCGGTGGCGATACCGGCGAGCACGTTCTTCCTGTGGGCGCCGGTGGCGCTCGCGGCGAGGCGTAACTCAAAGGTGCGAAGCGCCAAGTACGCGGGTTTGTGGCGAGCGAAAGTTGTCTCGGTCGAACCAGTGGAGACGCGAGCGACGGCGAGCGTGGACTGGATGTTCAATTTACTCATTGGCGATGGTTCCGGCGCGCGCGTGCCGCTGAAAATTCCTCTCAAGGCGGAATACGCGGACATTAACGTCGGCGACGACGTCGAGCTCGTCGTCACGTCCGACGACCCATATTTTTACACATTCCAAGCGGTGCGAGAGGCGTACTTTCCTTTTCTCAACATTTGGGCGGGTGAGTACCCTTTCCTCGATCGTCGCGGCATGGTCGCCGTGAGCGATCGCATCGCGTCCATTCGAAACAAGGCGGACGCTCGCACGGCGGGCGCGCGTCGGGACGGATAACGTTCGCGTCGCGTAGTCAAGGGGTCGGTGTTCGATGCGAACGATGTCTAGCACGTGCAGAGATAATATTCACATAATGTTCTTTGTTTACTTTTACTTTTGATCCAATTCGTCCATCATCTTTTCCAACTCTCCCGCGGGCATCTCTTCGAGTCTCTTTTGCATCACCGCGTCTTCGTAATCCTTCAACTGCTTCACGTACGTCATGTCCTTGTTGAACACGCGCATGACGTACGATCCGACCCACACCAACGTGAGTCCGAGAACGAACGTCAACTGCACCGCGTTACCAGCCTTGGTGGCGTCCATACCACCGAAAGACTGCAAGCCGTAGTACGCCGCGAACCCCGCCCCTGTGACGCCGCCCCCGATGAGCATGACGTCCGCGCGCGTGTACCCGAACGGTACTTTCTCGTCGTCGCCGGAAGACGCGCGCACGACGTGCGTCGCGGCGCGTCCGCTCGCGCCTCCGCGCGTCGCGCCGCGCGCCGCGACCGTCGTCGTCATCGTCCCCGGCGTTCGCATCTCAATGGTCGTCGTCCCGCGTCTCACCGCGCGCGCCACCGCGCCTCCGCGCGTCGTCGTCCCGCGCGCCGCGCGGATCGTCATCGTCTTCATCTCGGCGGCGCATCGCGCGCGCGCCGCGCTCGTCGTCGCCATCGCGTGAGAGTGTACGCCTCGCTGTGTGGATGAACGATGAATGATGTCTCGAAATCGTCACCGCGTGCCCATCGTCACCGCGTCGCGCGCGTCGACGCCGCGTCGCCGACGCACGCGCGAAACGCTCGTGCGTCATCGCGCGCGTCATGTCCGCGCGCGATGAGCGGCTGTTGACTATGGTGTTCGTCGCCGTCGGCGTGGGCGCGCTCTTCCCGTGGAACGTCTTCATCACGGAGCGACCGTACTTCGCGCGCCGATTCGCGTCGACGTCCGTCGTGGACAACTTTGAGGGCGCGTTCGCGTTCGCGTACTCGGCGAGTAATCTCCTGGGCGCGCTCGCGTGCGCGAGGACGGGAGCGGCGGAGCGGTTGGGGAATCTCGGGCGGTTGACGACGCCGTTGGCGGCGACGGCGCTCGCGATATGGATGTGCGCGTTGGCGACGCGCGCGACGTCGTGGAGCGCCGAAAAAGTGTACGGACAGACGATGATGGTCATCGTCATCGTCGGCGCGTGCACGGCGCTGGCGCAGAGCGGAGGGTTCGCCGCGGCGAGTCGATTACCGCCGCGGTTCGCGCGCGCCGCCATGTCGGGACAGGCGCTGAGCGGCGTCGCCGCGTCTCTCTCGGCGTTGATCACGACGGCGAGCGCGGGCGGTGAGACGACGCGATCGGTGGAAACGCAGGCAGAGGTGTACTTTTACGTCGCAGCGGTCGTCGTCGCGGCGTGCGCGGGAGGAACGGCGTGGTTGGAGCGGTCGACGGCGTATCAAAAATACGTCGCCGAGGCGCGAGAGGAGGAGCGCCGAGAACGCGCGCGCGCGGAGACGAGCGCGCTCTTAGGAGGCGAGAGCGAGGACGAGGAGACGGCGATCGACGATGATCACGATGATGGTGATGACGACGGTCTCATCGACGATGGACGCGCGGATGCGAACGGATTGGACGCCGACGGCGCGGCGTCTCGCGTCGTCGTCGTCGACGACAGTCGCGAGTACCGACTCTCCGTCGCCGTCACCTTCATCGCCACTCTGTCCGTCTTTCCGGCCGTCACGAGTTCGATCGAGAGCACGACAAATGCGCTCGGCGCGCTCTGGTCGCCAACGCTGTTCCTTCTCTTCAATCTCGGTGATTTACTCGGTCGACACGCCGCGGCGACGTTTCCCGAGACGCCGCCCGCCGGCGCGTCTCTCCTCCGCCTCGCCCTCCTTCGTTTCGCCTTCATCCCCCTCATCGCCGCCTGCAACGTCACCACGCCGAGATGGATCATGCCCGTCGTCTTCAATCACGACGTCTTTGCCGTCGTCTTCATCCTCGCCCTCGCCGTCACCAACGGTTTGCTCGCCACCGTCGCCGTCTCGCACGGCGCGCGCCGCGTCCCGCCCACGCGTCGCCAATCCGAGGGCGTCGCCCTCACCTCCGCGCTCATCGCCGGCATATTTCTCGGGTCGCTCCTCTCTCTGGTCGTCGTGTTTCTCTTATCCGGCGCTCGTTGACGACCGACGCGCCCGCGTGTACCATCACTCGTTCGGCCGTCGTCTCCCGTCGACGGCGCGCCAAAAAAAAAACCTTTGATTTGTGATTTGATGATTAGTTTGCTCACTCGTCGACGCGCGCGACGCGCTCGATCGGTGAACGACTCGAAAGCACACCCGCGCGAACGTCACTCATCGCGCGCGGACTCGCACGCGTCGAGCGATGGGACGAGGGAACAAGTTTAACAACAAGCGTCGCGGCGGCGGCGGCGGCGGACGAGGCGGACGCAGCGGTGGATTCTCGCGCGATTATAAGCGTCAAAAGCGAGACGATCAGGGGAGCGGACAAGGGAGGAAGGAGTTCTCGGAGATTAAGATGGAGAACGCGGCGTTCGAGGCGTATTACAAGGCGCAAAACATCGTCCCCGAGAGCGAGTGGGAGGAATTCATGACGAGTCTGCGAACGGCGTTGCCGTTGACGTTTCGAATCAATGGAAGCGGGAAATTCGCGACGGACATGAGAGATCAGTTGGAGGGAACGTTGTTCGCGGAGTTGCTGGAGCAGAGTCTGCGAGATGAGGAGACGCAGACGGAAATCCCGCCGCCAAAACCTTTGGCGTGGTATCCCGAGCGACTGGCATGGCAGTGCAGTTACACTCGATCGCAGTTGCGTCGAATGCCGGTGTTGCAAGGGATCTTTGACTTCATCAAAAACGCAAACGAGTTGGGGTCCATCTCGAGACAAGAGGCGGTGTCGATGATTCCGCCGTTTTTCTTGGACGTGCAACCGCACCATCGAATTTTGGACATGTGCGCGTCGCCGGGTAGCAAGACGTTTCAGATTTTGGAGCGCATGCACGGCGATTTCGATGGGACGAGCAAACTTCCGACCGGGTTCGTCGTCGCAAACGACGTCGATCTGAAGCGATGCAACCTGTTGACGCATCAAACGAAGCGGGCCAACTCGCCGACGTTGCTCGTGACGAATCACGAGGCGCAAAACTATCCCATCATCACAGGTCCGCAAGGCGAGGTTTTTGATTTCGACGCCATTCTCTGCGACGTGCCGTGCTCGGGCGACGCCACGATGCGCAAAGCGCCGGATATTTGGAACAGATGGGTACCCGGCAACGGCAACGGTTTGCACACCTTGCAGCTCAAGATTGCGACTCGCGGCGCTGAGCTCCTCAAGGTTGGCGGTCGTCTCGTGTACAGCACGTGCTCGTTGAATCCGATTGAGAACGAAGCCGTCGTGGCGGCGTTGTTGAAGGGATCGAACGGCGCTTTGGAGCTCATGGACGTGAGCAACGAATTGCCCGACCTCAAGCGCAGTCCCGGTCTCCACGAGTGGCAGGTGTGGGACAAGTTTGGCTACCACCCAAGCTTTGAGGGCGGAGAACAGATGTACAAGCTGAGCAAGACGATGTTCTCCGACGAGGAAACCAAAAAGCTTCCCATGGAGCGATGCTTGCGATTGTTACCGCACCATCAAGACACGGGCGGATTCTTCGTCGCCGTCTTTCAAAAAGTCAAGCACATGGACGCCACGGATGATCCAAAGGGGCAAGAGAAGGGCGTCAAGGAGCGCGTGCGAGTCAACCTCACCGTCGACGAGCAAAACAACGTCAAATTATCGCACGAAATCCACACTCTTCGCAAGGGTTCGTCGCCGATTCCTCCGGGAGTGGATGAAAAGGGCGAGTACTTGCTCCCGCACCGCGCGGCGAGAGGACCGAACGGAGGAAGCAGATGGTTGGGCATCGATCCGGTGCTTCCGGTGAACGACCCGAAGGTGATCGACAGCATTTACGAGGTGTACGGTATCGAGAGCGAAGACGTCGCCTTGCACAAAAATTGCGTGACGAGAACGTCCGATACGTCTCGTCCGAAGCGCATCTACACCATCACCGATTCCTTGCGCCAATACTTGGCGTGTGACGTCAACGAGAGTCTTCGCGTCACGTCGTGCGGTCTCAAGGCGTTCGAGCGTCAAGAGATCAAAGAGGAGGCGAATGGTTCCTGCGATTTCCGTCTCACACAAGACGGTCTTCCCATGATGTTCCCATTCGTGAAGAAGCGCATCATTCGTCCGACGTACGAGGATTTCAAAAACATTCTCGAGCGTCGCACGCTCGCCTTTGAGCACAGCGCCGAAGCCCCTCACCGCGCCGTCGTCTCCGACGCCGACACCAAAAAAGCCATCCTCGACCTCACCCTCGGGTGTTGCATCCTCATCCCTCGCGACGAGGATTTATCCAAGTTGAACTGCGCCAAGGCGGACCTCGCCATCGCGTGTTGGCGCGGTCGTACGTCGTGCAACCTCCTCGTCTCAAAGGCGGAGACCATTCACTTCGTGGACAAGTTAAAAGTATCCAGCGCGAGTCAAACCAACAAACCGATGGAGACGTCGTGATCGTTTCGTTTCGTTTCGTCGCGACCGTTCCGTCGTTGTACCAAAATAGACGTGAAAAGAAAAAAAAATTTCGTTCCCTCATTCACTTTATCCACACCTCCTGACGCGCGTCGAGCGATGTCGCGCGCGTCGGCGCCGCGTCTAACGCTCGCATCGCGTTTGACGTCATCCGTCGCGCGGTCGCGGTCGCGCGAGCTCGTCGCGCGCGCATCGACGAACGACACGACCTCGTCCTCCTCGGTGACGCCCGATGTGGATGCGGACGCGTCTCGACGCGCGATGGCGCCGTCGCGCGCGTGGCGACGCATGTGGACGAAAGCGGACGCGTGGCACGCGCACGCCATCTCCGGCGCGGCGTACACGGCGCTCGGGGCGGGGTTGATGGTGGAGTGGGCGGTGGAGGACGTCGCGGCGTTGGCGAGCGGCGGCGGGACGCCTCCTCCGTTGGATGCGACTCTCGTCGCCATCGCCCTCGCGCTCGCGACGACGTGCGCGTTAACGGGCGTACCGCTCTCGAAAAAGCGAGGGTGGCGCAAGACGGAGCTCAGCGCGAGATCGATCGCGTTTCAATTGGTGCTGACGTGGGAGTGCGCGCGTTTCGGCGGCGTCGTCGATCCCGCGCTCAATCACGTCCCCATTTTGGACGCCTTCGCGCTCGCCTTCGTCCCCTTCGCCTGGCAAACGATCACCTCCACCTACATCGCCCTCGCCACCGACGACGACAAGCGCGCCGCCTTTGCCGTCTGGCTCGGCACGCTCGGTTTCGGCGCCCAAATCTTCCCGGCGCAACGCGTCCTCGACGTCGCCTCCGTCGCCGCCCTCGAGGCCTTCAGACCCGGTCTCCCCGTCATCTGGGCCCACGGCTCGTTCGGTCTCGTCTGGCTCTTACAATGGTCCACCTTTGGCGCCTCACTTCGCGCTCGAGACGTCGTCTCCCGCGACGCCGACTACGTCTCCGCCTTTCTCCTCCGCCCCAGTCTCTTTTGGCTCCTCGCCTTCACCCTCGACGTCGCCGCCCGCCGTCCCTTCACCGGTCTCGACGATTACATCACCTCCGCCCTCGGCGCCTTCCTCCCCCCCTGACGTCCGACGAACGTCCATCGCGCGCGCGCGCCTCAAAAGTAAGTCTACGGGCGCCAGACATGGAAAAGTGCACGTCTCGCGCGAACGACCCTCCACCCTCGTCCATATAAAGTACCACGAGTACCTATTGTACGGAAACGACGCCTATACCAGTTGTCCGAATCCTACCACCGATCGATCGATCGATCTCGAGATCTTGAAAGAGAAAAAGATCGCGCGCGCGGAAAATATCTTCTCGTCGTCGTCGTCGTCGGCACCGCGATGGGATGGTCTTTGGATGCGCGACGTCGTGACGCGCGCGATCGAGACCGGGACGCGGGTGGTGACGTGACGTGACGTGACGTCGAAGTCTCGACCGCGCGTTCGATCGTGCTCGGTCGTCGCGTCGCGAGAGGACGGGAGGGGGGTCGACCGCATCGGACGATCGAATCATCGATTCATTCGTCGAATCCGAATCCGAATCCGAATCTGAATCCGAGATCCGAGATCGGTGCGTGCGATCGGTGGCGTGTGTGCGGTGTGTGTCCGTCGTCACTCCGTCGGTCGAACGTGCGTGCGTGCGCGCGTCGTGCGTGGAGTGGAGATGATGCGTCGAGACGCGCGCGCGCGCGCGACGGCGACGGGCGCGGAGGTGGAAAAGACCGAGGACGAGGAGGACGACCCTCGTCTGCGCGTGCTCCTGGCGACGGATGACGAACGAACGAGAACGATGTCGGCGTCTCTGTTGGGTGAACTCGGGGTGGAGTGCGTCATCGCGAAGAGCGCGAACGAGGTGTTGGAGGCGCTGCAACGGGCGCGCACGGCGCGGGCGAGGACGAGGGCGCCGAACGCGGCGGAGGGCCGCGAGACGAGGACGGGGACGAACGACGAGCAGGTGGACATGATTCTCTTGGACGTGTTGATGCCCGAGTGCGACGGTGAGGTGGAACTGGTCGAGGCGTGTCGAGAAAATGAGGCGTTGCGAGGGGTGCCCATCGTCGTCATGTCCACGGTGGACGAACGCAAGGAGCGCGGCGGGAGGTACGAGGAGGCGGGCGCGGCGAGATTTCTCAATAAACCGGTCAATCGCGTCGAGCTCAAGGAGAGTTTAGCGACGATTCCGCGCGCTGGGTTGAAGAGTCGCGAGAGTAGAAGCGACGAGGGTGAGGGGTCGGGGAACGACGCCAACAAGAACGACGGGAGCGCCAAGTCGTCGCTCACGAAACTGAGCGGCGCGAGCAAGGCGACCCCGCGCGGGTCGGAAGAGCGACAGAAGACAGATTCGGGAAGCGATAATCTGTGTAACGAAAAGAGACGCGCCGCGGACACGAGGAGGGCGGAGGCGGCGGCGATCGATCGTTGGGCGAGTCACGAGGGCGGTTCCGGAGACTGCGGTTCGGGCGGCTCGGCGGATCGCACGGGAAGCGAAAGCGGGTCGCACGAAGGGTCCGGTTCGGGTCAACGCGATCCGAACGAGAGCGATAAGTTTCGAGGTCTGAGCGTGCAGCTCATCAAGGCGCACGGTGGCGCGACGACGATGCTCGAGCTTAGTTTACCCACGCAGACGTCGGAACAAATCGTCGTGAGACGATCCAACTCTCGATCGGCGTTTCAAGGTTTCCAAAATTATCTCAAGAATGAATCCAAGGACACGCAGGTGCACATGATGAGCGCGGCGCTGACTCCGCAGCAACACCAGCTGTTTTTCGAAGCGTCGTCCATGATGCCTCCCGCAGATTTTATGAACTTTTACGGTCCAATTCTGCCGCAAATGCAGCCGCCCGTCGTGGACGTCCCCCCGGGCATGGTTCCCGTGCCGCCGTATTTCGACACGAGTCAATACCAAGCGCCGGTCGTATCGCCGCCGCCGCCACTACCGATGATGATGGCCATGGACGCGTCCGTCACGGACCAGTCGTTCATGTCGAATCCGTTTTACAGCGTTTTACAGACGACGGCGGATCACGTACAACAGACGTGCACGAGCGCCGCCGCCGAGCACCGCGCCGCTGCGATTCGTCGCTTCTTGAAGAAGCGAAAAGAGCGAAACTTTGAAAAAAAGGTTCGCTACGCGTCGCGCCAGAAACTCGCGGAATCGCGGCTTCGCGTACGCGGACAGTTTATTCGCGCCGACGACACCACCGCGACGACGACTGAAAACGGATCCAACGGCTCGGAGGAGAAAAAGTCAAACGAATCCAACGTCGCCGAAAGCAACGACATGGAATACGGTTCAAACATTGACGCTTCGAACGAGGGATCGAACGAGGGATCGAAGGAAGGATCGCGAAGCTCTTCTTAAGAAGAGGCGACTACACATTTATGAAAAATTGCTTTGCCCGCGCGCGCAAACACTTTCATCAAGAGCACAAGCACGAATAAGAATCTATTTTACGCCGCTACTATAGCAACAGCACCATGTAATACTTTCTACTGTAACGCTACAACGCTTATTAAACGACATACTTCAAGTATCCGCCGTCCGGAAAGACGATCAGAGTCAAGACGTCGGAGCCTCTGGGAACGCACGCATCGTGCTCGACTTTTTTGGACGGCGCCCCGGCGAGATTTCGCGGTGCGTTCGCGAACGACCATACCGTGACGATGGCGTACGGCGCGTTTCCATCGCGTGTTACTTTTCTCGCCGCTTCTATCACGCGCTTAATATCTGGATACAGTAAAAATCCGCGCCATCGTCGAGTCTCCATCGACGTTGTCTCGCCGCCGTCCCTCAAACCGTACCCGCTCCCCATGCTCAGACGCCCACAGAATTCGAGCACATCCTCCAGTCTGTCCCTACACTCACCGCTTGAATCCATGAACGTCTTCCACTCGTCGTCTCCCCACGCGCTCGCCCGCACGAGCTCACGATGAATTTCCGCGCTCGCGACGAGTCGCTCGGAGGATTTCTCATTCGCGACGCGTCTCGACTCCGTCACCCCTTGCGGAAACTTCACCTCCTCGTGCGCGCCGTTCACCATGTACCCACAAAATACCTTCACCTTACCCACCTCCGCCTCCAACGTTCGCGCGCACTCGCCCACGCGATCGTGAAACCAATTCGACACTCGAAACTCGTCCCTCTTCAAATTCACGCTCACCGTCGCCTTGCCTCTCTCGTCCTCAACGCTCTGTAATCCCAATCGCTCCCTCGTCTCTGACATCAGCGACCCCACGAACCTTCCACTCGGCGTCACGCACCAACAATCGTCCGAATCCGCGCGCGTCTCCGCCGTCACCAATCCGAACCGCGCGTCGCCGTCCCCGCCGTCGCGTCTCGCCGCCGCCGCGTCGCCGTCGTCGTCCCCGCGCGTCCCTCGTCTCCATCTGCGCACGTGTTCGTGCACGAAGCGCGGCTCCAGCGCGTCAGCCACCGACATCATCGCTTCGTATCGCACCGACGCGTCCACGTCGCGCGCGGCATCGTCGAGCGCGCGCGCCACGTCGTCGTCGTCGTCGTCGTCAGCCACCGGAACCGTCACCTCCACTCGCGACGCGAACGCGAACGACGACTCCACCGTGGCGTCGACGTCGCAGTTGGGATGCGCGAACGATCGACGCGTCGCTCGTCTCGGCCGCGACATGGCGCGGTCGCGGTCGCGGCGTCGGGCGATGAGTGCGGTCGCGCGGCGCTCGACTGCGCAATGCGGCACTCGAGCGCGCGACGCCGAGCCGAGGCGTGCGCGCGATGACGTCGGCGTCGAACGAACCGTTCGGCGAGGGCGTACCTTTCGGTGACGTGCGTGCGCGAGGCGAGAGACGCGAGGTGGACGCGCGCGCGAGGCGAAGCGAGACGTCGGATTGACTGATTGCTCGATTGATTCGATGGATGACGACGCGACGGCGCGCGCGCGCGACGCGACGATGGACGAGGACTGACGACGACAACTGACGATGTGCGCGCGTAGCCTTCGTGGTACAATGGATTCAACTCACCGTATTACACGGCGTCACACGCGGCGTTTCGAGAAAAGGTGAGGGCATTCGTGGAGAGGGAAATTGCGCCAAACGCGCACGAGTGGGACGAGGCGAAGACGATACCGAAAGAGGTGTATCGAGCGACGTACGAGGCTGGAATCTTGCCCGCGATCGTCGGTAAGCCGTGGCCGAGCGATCTGGTGCCGGAGTGCGCGCCGCCGGAGAATTTCGATTATTTTCACGAGTTGATTGTCTTTGACGAATTCGCGAGGTGCGGGAGCGGCGGCGTGCTTTGGGGATTGTTGGAGGGGATAAACATCGGTTTACCGCCGGTTTTGAACTTTGGAAGCGATGCGTTGAGACGTCGAGTGGGCGTGCCGTGTTTGCGCGGTGATGGAATCATATGTCTGTGCATCACCGAGCCGTACGCCGGGAGCGACGTGGCGAACATTCGGTGCGAGGCCAAGTTGGATCCGAGCGGAAAGTTTTATCACGTCACCGGGGAGAAAAAGTGGATTACGAACGGGATCTGGGCCGACTATTTCACCGTCGCGGTCCGCACGGGTGGACCGGGAATGGGAGGCATTTCCCTCTTGGTCGTCGAACGCACGATGCCCGGGGTCGAGTGTCGCCGTATGGACTGCATGGGCGTCTGGGCGAGCGGGACCACGTTCATCACTTTCGAAGACGTCAAGGTGCCCGTCGAGAATCTCATCGGGAAAGAAAACGAAGGCTTCAAATACATCATGCACAACTTTAACCACGAGCGATGGGGTTTCGTGATCCAGGCGAATAGATTTGCGCGCGTGTGCTATGAGGAGGCGTTCAAGTACGCGCATCGCAGACGTACGTTTGGTAAGAGGCTCGTCGAACATCCCGTGATTCGACATAAACTGGCTGAAATGATTCGACAAATCGAAGCGACGCACAACTTACTCGAGATGATCACGTACCAAATGAACACGATGACGAAGGAGCAAGCGTCAAAGGCGCTCGCGGGTATCACCGCGCTCGCCAAGGTGCAGAGTACGAAGGTGTTTGAATACTGCGCGCGCGAGGCGGCGCAAGTGTTCGGCGGTGCGTCGTACACGAGAAGTGGACAAGGTGAAAAGGTGGAACGCCTGTATAGAGACGTCCGGGCGTACGCCATTCCGGGCGGTAGCGAAGAGATCATGCTCGATTTAGGTGTTCGACAAGCCATGAAACAGTGGACTGTCGCGCAATCTCGCTTGTAACAGTATTACACGTCTATTTCTAGAAACGGAACTTCGAGGGGAGTACGCTTGAAGCTGCTCGTCGCTAGAAACGGTCTGAGAAAGAAAGTTTCTCAGACGACACGCGTAATGCGTACTTCCGCGTAAGGACTGGGTACCTCCGCGGAGCGTTCCGCTGTGGTTTGGGATGAGACGCCACCGGAACGTTGGGCTGTTGTGCCCAGGAGTCTCAGCCCAGCGCGCGCGTCACCCGTCGCGACCCGATGAACAATCGAGGCGAATCTTACGGTGCGAAGGCGTTGTTAGTTTTTGACGTCTCGGTGGGTGGGCGAGTTGCGTCGATGACGTCGCGGTGGGCTATACATTTTCTATAATCTAATCTATGTACGCGACGTTTCGGCTTCTCAAAGCTCGCTCGCGGCAGAAATCAACTCTGTAGACGACGGAATCGGTTCTTTGTTCTCGTCGTTGTTGTCCTCGGCGGCGTTTTTCTCTAAAAATGAAATCCACAGGTCCGCCACCGGCACTTCCTTATTTTCACCAGTCGCTCCGGCGACCTCGAGCGCGACTCCGATCGCACCGGCGGCAATCGTGACGGGTGCGCGTGCAATCTTTCCGAGAACTCCTCGCTTCTTCTGTCTCTTCAACGCCTCCATGCGAGTCTTTTGCTTGTCCGAAAAGCCGAGCATTTTCGCCAGCAAATCGAGAACGTCCTCCGCCTTGTCTCTCTCGAGGTACGCCAGGAACAAGTCGCTGACTATGCGTTTATCGAGTAGCTTTTCGCTCTCAATCATCATATCGCTGCTCTTTTGAAGCGCGTGGTGCAGCGCTTTCCTGAGCTTGCTCGCCTCGCTCGTCGCCTTGATGCATTCATCCTTGGCCATTTTCAATTGCACCTCAAACTTTGCCAAACGTTCCTCCGCCTCCTTCGCCTTTTCCCGCGCCTCCGTCGCCGCCGCGCGATCTGCCGCGCCCTGTGACGTCAGATTGGCTAATTTTTGGCGAAGTTGCTGCGCCTCGGTGCGCTGCGTGTCTGCGCTCTCCATGTCGGCATAATACGCGCCCAACGCCTTTTGCAAATTATCCACCTCTTCATCTCGTAATCGAATCGTCTCGAGCAATTTTTGCACCTCGTCGGTGCTTCCACTCATACTCTTCTTCAACTCTTCCAATTTCCGTTCGTACTCTCGTCGTTCTTCCTCCCTTGCCTCGTCGATTTCCCGCTCCTGTTCCTCGGCCACTTCGTCCTCCTCATCCTCCAAAGCCAATAGATGCGCTCTGAGTTTCTTCAACTCCGCCGCCATCTTATCGCGCTCCGTCGTTAACGCCTCGATCTCGCCTCTCGCCTCGTCCATCGCCGTCGCCGATCGCGCGGCGTCCACGCCTCGTCGTCGCTCCGCCTCGCTCGCCTCGAGTTTCAACCGCGCCAACGCATCGTCGTACTCCTGTATCGCGTTCCCTTTCCCCTCGCTCCCCTCGGACATGGCCGCGACGATCGCCGCCGTTTTCGCCTGCTCGCGCTCCGTCGCCTCCGCGACGGCGACGCGCAACCGCGCCTCCGCCTCTTCCCGGAACGCTGCGAGTCTTTGTTCAAAATCCATCTCCTCCGTTTCGTCGCGCGTCTTCGTCGTCGTCGTCGTCGTCGTGGTCGCGCTCGATTCGCTCACCGCCGCGCGCTGCGCTCGAGTCTTCTCTCGCTCGCTCGCCACCTTGGCGCGAAGCGCCGCGATGCGTTCGGCCGCTGTGGCCTCAGCCATGGCGGCGAGAGTCTGCGTCTGCGGGACGGTGACGCGAGGCGGCGCACCGCGATGGTTGTTACAAAATACAAAATACGCTAGGGTCGACAGGACGCGATGTCATCGCTCGTGAGCGTCACCTCGCGGTCGTCCAGGACGTAACGCAGGGTGGCGCCGTCGATCAATACCTTGAGCGGTTGGTCTCGTCCGCGAGAGACGAGCCAGACGCAGCGGTCGGAGACGTAGGCGATAACGCCCTCGCGGCCGACGACATCGGGTGTGCGCGCGTGTTTCGTCACTTTGACGACGCATCCGTGTAAATCGATGCCACGGGTGAGGAGTCGGTGGACCTCGTCGTGCTTGGCGCGCTCGACGAGTCCTCGCGCGTATTTTTCCCAAAGCGCGCGAAGACGCGAAAACGTGCTCCATTTACACTTTTCTTCGCTCAAGCCGAAGAAACCTCGCTTTCGAAGCTGCGAGCGAGAAAGCTTTTGTCGATTCGCTCTCGCGAATCGCGCCTTGAGGGCCTCGGCGCGAGATTCTCTGACGTCCATCGTCTTGGCGGCGTCCTCCAAGAGCAACGCCTTGTCCCGGCCCAGTTTTTGTTTCAGCGCGTCCTCGCCGTCTCCGGTCCCGTCGCCCTCGCGCGTCGCGAGCAATTCTCGCGTATACTGCTCCACGAACAATCTCCGACTCTCCGCGTCGTCGCTCATCGCCGCCTCCGCTTTCTTTCTGATTCGCTTGGACTTTGCCGCCGCCGCCGTCGCGCTCGCGAGTTCCCTCCTCCTCTTCCCATCCAACGGCGCGTAATACGACGTCGACGGATCATCCGGTGTCTCGACGTCTTCCTCTACCGCTTCCACCCTCCGCTCGCGCGCGCCTCGCCCCGACGACGTCCTCCCGCGTCCTCCGCTCGCGAGCGCCCCTCTCGAGGAATCGCCTCGTCCCCCGCGCCCACCGCCGCGTCCGCTCGTCGTCGCGCCCGTCGCGCCAGTCGCGCGCGCCAGACGACCCGCCATCTTCGCCCTCGCGGACATGCGCGCGTCCAGGGACGCGATTCGCGACGCCTTATCCCCGGACATGGCGCGCCTGGCTCTCGCGCCAACGACCGCAGTGCCACGCGCGCATCTTTTCGCCATGCGAGCGTCTCGCGCTCGCCGCGCGTCGTCACGCCATCGCGCTCGCGCGATGGCCATCATTGTCTCGGCGTCGTGCGCGGCGTTGGCGAGCGTCTCGCGCGCGATGGCGTCCGTCGTCGTCGTGGGAAGCGTGAACATGGATGTCACATCACGCGTCGCGCGTCCGCCGCGCCGGGAGGAGACCATCGTCGCGACGTCGCACGCGACAACGCGCGCGTGCGGCGGTAAGGGTGCGAATCAAGCGGTGACGGCGTCGAGATTGGCGTGCGATGGAACCGTGGCGTCGTTCGTGGGGAGGTTCGGGGCGGATGAGCACGGCGACGCGCTGGCGAGAGAACTGGGGCGCGAGGTGGATTTGACGCACAGCTCGAGGAGCGCGCGAGGAAGCGCGACGGGATTGGGATTCGTGATGTTATCCGCAGACGGTGCGCCGAGCGCGGTGGTCGTGGGCGGGGCGAACATGTTGGATTGGAACGACGACGACGACACGTTGGCGAATGAGTTTCGCGCGGCGTTGGCGGGAGCGACGACGCTCTTGTTGCAGAGGGAGGTTCCGACGCGTGTGAATCGAATCGCGGCGAGCGTCGGGAGAGAGATCGGTCTGAAAGCGATCGTTCTCGACGCCGGAGGCTCGCACGAGGCGGTGGATGAGACGTTGTTACGTCTCGTGGATTATGTGGCGCCGAACGAGAGCGAATTGGCGGGAATGGCGAGAGACGCGAACGGCGTTCGACCGTCGCTGAAGACCGACGAGGACGTCATCGCGGCCGCACGCGTCGTCACGGGAAGGTTGAAAACAAAGGTTTTGTGCACCCTCGGCGCCCGCGGATCCATACTCATTGTGGGTCCGTCGGCTGAGGACGTGACGCGCGTCCAGCCGACGTCCATTCCTCTGGGCGCGGAGGAGGTGGATGCGACCGCCGCTGGTGATGCGTTCCGCGCCGCTTTTGCCGTGGGTTTGAGCGAAGGAAAATCTGAGTCAGAAGCTATGCGTTTCGCCGCCGCGGCGGGCGCGTTGACGGTGACGAAACTCGGCGCGATGCCGAGCCTACCGTTTCGTGAAGACGTGGATAAACTCCTCGGCGTCTCCGAATCTCGATGCGTCAAGTCTGTAGAAAAATTATCCGCGGCGGCTTCGAAAGAGCGAGAAATCGACGCCGTGCGATTCGCCAGTCGGCTGAATTCCATGAAATCTCGAATGGATTTGTTCCCAGACGCCGACGAAAACGTTCCCGAGGTGTTCAATCTCATCAAGCGCATGGGTCGCGTGCGAGGAATATCTTCCGTCTTTTTGAATTTTCCGGAACACTTTCTCACGAAAACCGGCGACGCCATCTCCGCGCTCGATTTACGTGACGCCGTCCTGGCGCAGAACTTGACCTCGGGCGCGGTGTGCGTGCGATTTCCCGAACAGCCGTACGGGCTGGGCGCGTTCACCAATCCCGATCGAGCCGTTCGAGAGCGAGCCGAGCTCTTGGTCCGCGACGCCTGTCGCGCGGCGAGCGCGCTCGAGGCGGACGAAGTCGTCATCTGGCCTCGATACGACGGCTACGACTACAACATGCAAGCCGACTACGAAGACGCGTGGAACGACATGGTTCAGAGCTACAAAACCGTCGCCTCAAGCGACGAGTGCGCTCGACTCAAAGTATCCGTCGAGTTCAAACCCACGGACGAAAAGAGTCGTTTCAGCTTCATCCCCACCACCGGCGCCGCCATCCTGCTCGCCGACGCCGTGGGCGAGCCCAACTTTGGCCTCACCCTCGATTTCGGCCACCTCCTCGCCGCCGGCGAAAATCCCGCCCACTCCGTCTCCATGACGGCGTCCAGAAACCTCCTCTTCGGCCTTCAACTCGGCGACGGCCACTCCCGCCTCGGCGCCGAGGACGGTCTCATGTTCGCCAGCGTCCATCCATCCGCCTCCTACGACCTCATCGCCCAACTCCGCGCGCGCGCCTACGCCGGCGTCGTCTACTTTGACACCTTCCCCCGCGCCGAGGACCCGCTCCTCGAAGCCGCCCACAACATCGCCGCCTTCCGCGCCATGCTCTCTCGCGTCATCGACGCCGACGCAGACGGCGCCCTCACCACCGCTCGAATCGCGCGCGACCCTTTCCCCGGCCTCCGCCTCACCCTCCCCGTCGCCGCCTAGCCCGCCCGCGCGCGCGCGCCGTCGCGTCTCGCGCCTTCGCGCGCGACCCGTCTCCCCGCGCGCGTCTCCCCACGAGTGCACGCCAGACGACTTCACGAAAAGAAAGTACACTTCGCATCACACATCCGCGTCGAACGCGCGCGGTGTCAGTTCAGAACACCCATGTGAGTACAAAGACAGCCTCGCTCGGTATCCTATCTGTCAGTGCGCGTCTCACGAAACGGCGACCGACCGGTCGGTGTCCCCGCCCACCGGTCGGTCGGGCACGTCGTCGTCGTCGCGTCGTCGCGTCGCCGCTGTCTCCGTCGCGCGCGTGCGCGTGCGCGTGCGCGCGTGTGCGTGCGTGCGCGTGCGCGTGCGTGTGCGCGCGCGTTCGGTCGAGTCGCGGTCGGCGGCGGGCGCCGTGTGCGCGAGGGGCGCCGTGTGCGCGCATGGCCACGGTATCGACCGCGCGCGCGAGGGAACCGGTCGCGGACGAGGACGCGGTGGGGGAGGACGATGACGGTGACGGTGGTCGTCGTCGCTCGGAGCACGGCGAAGGGGCTTCGGCCGTGCGATGGTCGAGCGGAGTCGGGCGCGAGGTAAAGGCAAAAAGGGATTCGGGCGACGCGCGGTGGACGCCCACGTCGGTCGGGGATCTCCGAGCGAGCAGACGGTTGACGCCGGAGGAGTTGAGGAGGGAACTCGGGGACGAGTCCACGGCGTGGGGGTCGGCGGCGTCGTCGGTGTTCTCGGAGGAGACATCGGCGTGGAGGAACGAGACGCGAGGGCCGTCGAGGGCGACGGGGTACGCGCGCGAAGATTCGAGCGACGACGCGGACACGCTCGGGATGACGGATCCAGAGGAGGTGATCAGGGCGACGACGCACGGGTGGCGGTTTAGCATGAAGGACTTTCAGTTCATCAAGGTGATCGGACGCGGTAGATACTCGTTGGTGTACAAGGCGATTTATCGGCGGATGAACATGGAAGTCGCGGTGAAGTGTTACGTCAAGAGCAAGTTGAAACAACACGTTTTTGAACAGATTGCGCACGAGATTGCGCTTCACGGAGACATGCAACATCCAAATATTACAAAGTTTTACGGAAGTTTCGTCGACGAGGAGAGCGGCAACTATTATCTAATTCACGAGCTTTTACAAAGAAGTGATGTTTTCAACGCTCTGGCAAGATCGGGGGGGAAATTTACAGAAAATCGCGCCGTGCAAAGCGTGTTGAGGCCGGTGATTCACGCCGTGTCGCATTTGCACTCGATGAACATCGTGCATCGAGACATCAAGCCAGAAAACGTGTTGCTCACCGAGGAGGGAAGTTCAAAGCTGACAGATTTCGGATTTTCCATTCACCTGGGGTGGTACAAACCGCTCGGACGCCTGGGAACGACGGATTACATGGCGCCAGAGGTGGTGCTGTGCGACAAGCCGACACGCGAGAAAAACTTCAAGACGGACGAGGCTGGGTACGGTAAGGAGGTTGATTATTGGGCGATTGGCGCTCTGGCGTACGAGCTCATCACGGGTCTGCCTCCGTTTCAAGCGACGAACAGAAATGAGGCGTACAATCTCATCTTACAGGCTAACGTCAGGTACCCGGCATTCGTTTCGGCCGAAGCCACCGATTTCATCCGAAAGTGCTTGGCGCTCAATCCGAGCCAACGCATGAATCCAGATAAAATGCTTCAACATCCATGGATTCGTTCGAACGGTAACTGTAAGAAGGGGGCGGGAGACAAATCAGCGGTGAGCGTCTTGGATCTAGACGCGAACGCTTTCATCTCCATGGCGGACGCCGCAGCTACGTTGCCGAGGGCGCAGTCTGTTGCGCCCGTGTCCACGCACAGCTTGTCATCGAAATTCGCTTCGATGAGCGTTTTCCGCAGAGGTCTGGCTTCGATCAGGGACGAACTCGATTGGCAGTACTCGAAAGGCAGCGGAGAAACAGAAAACGAACTCGATAGCCCCGTCGTTAATCGCTCGGTGACGCGTTTTGCCGTGCAGAACGACGACGAATTCAGCGTAAACAAAGTCTCGCCGCAACTCACCGCGACGAGATCGTTATCGCTCAGTTACCATATCAGAAGAATCGGTGCATCATTCACGCGCCGATTTCGAGCTCGAGACTGAGCTCGACCGTGAGTTACGCCGACTCATCTTTCATTTTCATGCACACTTTTCGTTTGTAGAGTACTATATCCATCTCTTGTTCTTGTAATTATTCGACGGCTACGGTATTACTCGTCTATTTGTAGAACCGGGAACTTCGAGGGGAGCATAGACCGTTGATGTACGGCCGTACCCAGGAGTGCCCAGGAGTCTCAGCCCAGCGCGCGCGTCACCCGTCGCGATCCGATGAATCATCGTGGCGAATCTCACGGCTCAAAGGCGTTGTTAGTTTTCTAACGGCAGCCTAAATAAGCCATCGAGGTCCAGAGAAGGCTGACATAAGTCATCGAGGTCGTTAGGACAAGAAACTGTAACTAAAAACGCCGCGCGAGACGACGCGTAAAACGACGTCCAACGCCGACAAAGATGATGTAACGTGCGTTTGATTGAGTCCTCGTATCGAATGCATTCAAGTCTTGACGACGGCGAAGATTTTTCTCAGCAGTCTGCGCACTGAGAGACTTCGCTCCACACCGCTTGGGGGACGTACTTGCACCAGTCTGCGCACGCGAGCGCGAGCACGACGGCGGCCAGACCGGCGTATCTGTACCGAGCGAGCATGTCGTAGGTTTGTGTTTTTTTCGTGAGCGGTGTGCGTTCGTGCGTTCGCGCGCGCGTTGTGAAATGAGGTTGGCGCGTACGGGAGCTCGCGAAACCTCGGAACCGCTCGCCGCCTCGCGCAAAAACTTGACGCGGATGCGCTCGCGCCATATCGTCCCCGAGAGGGATGCCTGGTGCTTACAACAATCTACAGCTACACTAACTACTAACGACGCCGAACACGCGCGTAAACTTTTCACCCGGGCTCGAGTCGATGACTAACTCCGATCCTCTCCACGGCATCGCGTCGGCGGGAATGGTCACGCCGGTGGCCCAGAGAAATAATCCGTCGGGATGCGAACCATCTTCCCCCGCGAAGGAGTACCGCGCGTCGCCGAGAATGGGACACCCGAGTGCCTCCTTACTGTGCCGTCGAAGTTGATGCGTCCGTCCCGTTTTCGGATAAAAATCAACGAGCGTCAGCGCGCGTCCGTCGACGTCCTCGCGCTCGTCGACGACGACGTACTCCGTCGTCGCCTCCAGACCACCGACGGGGCGATCAACGACGCCCTCGCGCGTCTCCAACCGACCTCGCAAAATAGCTCGATACCGCTTTTGTATCCGTCTCTCCGCGAACGCCCTCGACAACGCCTTCAGCGCCGCGCGCGTCTTCGCGCACACCAACAAACCGCCCGTGCGCTCGTCCAACCTGTGCACGGGCCTCGGTTTCCCCAGCGCCCCTCCCTCCCCCGGCTCGAGTCCCTCGCACGGACGCAACACCGCCGCCAACGCCGTCTCCGCGCTCCACCCTCTCGACGCCTTCGAACCTCTCCCCACGGACACGACGTCGTCCGGTTTCACGACTATCGCGCAGTGAAGGTCTTCGTAGACGACGACGACGTCGTCGTACGTCCCGAGCGCCCGCGCACGTTCCCCCTCTCTCGCGGCGAGCGCCGACGACGACGTCGGCTCGCGAACCTCCACGACGTCCCCGGCCTCGACCACCGTCTCGCACGTCCCGCGCGCGTCGTTCACGTAGACGAAACCTCGACGACACGCGCGCTTGGCGCTCGTGGGCGTGTCGTACGCGTCGGGAAGACGCTCGCGAAGCGCGTCGGGGAGCGGCGAGGGCGGCGCGCGCGGTGGATGTTCGAATCTCCACGCTGTCGTCCGTCGCGCGCGGCACGTCGCGCGCGCGCGCGGGGCGGACGACGTCGTCGTGGATGTCGTCGTCGAGCGCATTCTGAGGGCGACGATTGAAATCGGCCCGCAGAGCGCGTCGCGCGGCGCGAGGAGGACGCGATGGACGCGCTCGGGCGCGCGGTGGATAAAGTCGCCTCCGCCGGCGCGAGCGCGATGCGGATGATGGCGAACGCGGGGGCGTCGGCGTCGGCGAACGCGGGGATGCGCGAGGCGCCCAATTCGCTGCGAGAGACAATCGCGAGCGCGGTGACACGCGGAGGCGGCGCCGCGGGCGCGAGCGAGGCGGTCAAGGCGGCGGTGGCGATGTCTGCGACGACGGGCGCGGAGGCGGCGTCGACGGTGGCGAGCGCGGAGGGACGATCGCTGATTCGGCGATTGGCGGTGTTTCATTGCGGTTTAGTCGCGTATTTTGTGCGCACCGTCTCGACGCAGATCGCGGTGGCGATGACAACGACTCTGCTGGGGTTCATCTTTGGGGCTTTGTTGTGCGCGTACACGCAGCGCGCGGGGAAAAAGCGGTTCGTCGCGGCGTTGGCAAAGTTGAGAGGAAAGACGGAGGCTCACTTGGCGCAACCGACAAAGCTCTCGTGGTTGGAGAAGAGAAAGCTAAACATGGGGAGGGATCGCGAGCAGCAGGAAGTCTTACCGCTCGCCGAAGAGTTTAAGACGCTGTTTAGCATGCACGCGCCGAAGTGGACGTCGGATCCGTCGTTCAATCGCGTGCATTGGTTGAATAGAGTCATCGACGCGATGTGGGCGCACATCGACACCGGCGTGAGTAAGACGGTGAAGGAGAGCGTGGAACCGACGCTACGAGAGTTAGCGCCGTCGTGTGTGACTTGGATTGGATTTGAAAAGTTCACACTCGGTCCTCGCGCGCCGACGCTTTCCGGAGTTCGTTCTCACAGCTCTCACATGGAGAATACGATTTTGGACATTGAGCTCACGTGGGGGTCAGATTGCGAAATCATCGTCTCCGTGTACTTTTTCGGCCTTCGTTTGCCGATCACGCTCCGCCAGTTACAAATCAAGACGCTGTTGCAGGTGACGTTCGATCCACTGGTGGACATTATGCCTTGCTTGGGCGCCATCGAAGCGTGTCTTATGGGAATGCCCGAGGTGTTGGATTTCGGGCTCTTTTTACCGGGTGGAATCGATCTCATTTCGATTCCGTTCGTGCACAAGATGGTGATGAACATTGTGCGAGACTCCATCTCGAAGATGCTCATTTATCCGTACAAGATTCACATACCGATCATGGATCACAGCGGTATCGAAAAGTCGTCGTCGGGCATGTTGCGCATCAGATTTTTGCAGGGCAATAACTTTTTCCAGCGCCGCAACTATAGCAAACTTTCGCGCAGGAGAAAACAACGCTCGAGTTTCTTCACGCAAATGCTCAAGTCAGATAATTATTTCATCAAGTACTGGACTCGAGAGCAACGCGTGTTGAGCACTCCGCCGCGTGTGGGAGACACGCCTTCTTGGGTGGGCGTCGAAGACACGTTCGTTCTGTGCGATCGTGATTCCACGCTGAGCCTGCGTCTTGTCAAGAGCGGAGCGGATAGAATCTCCAACTACGGAGAAGTGCAGTTCAAGTGTGGCGAAATCGCCGATCGTGGACCCGGTCCGGTGGTGGTCGAGCTCCCGTTCATTGATCCTGAATATTTTATGAAGGAGTGTCCCCTTACCTATCTGAACGCCGCAGATGGTTACACGTACGAAGAGACGATGGAGCGCTTCAAAGAAATCAACGAATGGCACGTTCAAGCCGCCAAGGAAGCGGACGAACAGCGTCTCAAGTATTTTTACCGCTGCTTCGATCAGACAGAAAAGGACAAGAAGAAGATGGCGAAGAATCATCCCAGCATAAAGATGGAGGTCGAGTACATTGATACCGGTGCCCCCGACGACGTGGATGAGCATTACGAGCAAGGAGTTCTAACCGTTGAACTCATCGAGGGTCACAACTTGCTTCGCGTCGAAGGTCGCCCGCCCAATCCGGTGGCAATCGTCTCGTGCGCCAAGCAACAATACGTCGGCACCCGCTGCGTGAACACCTCGCACCCCGTCTTCAACGAGCGCTACGTCTTCTACAACGTCTTACCCGACGTGGATCCGCTCAAAATCGAAATCCAAGGCTTGGATAACGTTTTCCTCGGTAGCTGCGAGATCAACGTCGACCTCGTGCGTCAAAACGTCTACATGCGCGACGAAGTCAAACTCGAGGGCGTCTCCAAGGGCGAACTCTTGGTCGTGCTCCAGTACTCTCCCATGGCCACGGACACCCCGCTCGAACGCTAAGCATCGTTGAGAAAGTAATACATTATCGCAGTGCAATCATTGTAGCGGCCCGATCTCGTCATCGACTCGAGATCGAGACGACGCGACGACGGAGCGTCTCGCGCGTTTTTCAAGCCAATCAATCAAAATCAATCCTCGGCGAATCGCAATCGTCACTTCGCGTCCACCCTTTGTGCGCGCGTCGACAATGCCCCCAGCGCTGCGCGGACGAGTCTCAGCCGAGTCTCAGCAGATGGCTCCCGCGGATGTCGACGTCAAGCAGCGCCTGTTTCACTCCCCCGCGGTCGCCGCGCGCGACATCGGCGTTCGGGGGGACGAAGTCGAATCGACGCTCGTGAACGAGTCGGACGCGCGCGCGTACGCGCGCGTGCTCGAGCTGAGACTGGCGGAGATGGAGGAAGAGATGGCGTCGAGTCGAGACGATGCGGTTCGAGGACGATGCGCGGCGCTCGAGGCCAAGTGCGCGGCGCTCAGAGGGGAGAATGCACGATTGAAAAAAGCGGCGACGGGAAGAGGCGCGCTGACGGATGTCACGAACGCTGCGAGCGGACGAGTCGAGTCGACGCCCATGCGACATTTAAAATCTCGTCTGAACGAGTCGGACGCGGCGATGGCGACGGAGAGGGCGCTTCGGGAGGATTTGGCGAGAGCGAGAGCCGAGCGAGCGGCGGCGGAAAAGGCGTCGGCGTCGGCGGCGGAAAAGGTTCGTGAGGTGCAGACGGTGGCGGCGGAGAACGAGGATTGGTTGGTGCGAGCGCTCGAGGTGAAGTGTGCGGAGATGGAAAAGTTGGAGGCGAGACAGCGCGAACTCGGGAAGAGATGTGAAGAACTGACAGAGGCGCTCGGTGTATCAGAACGCCGACTCGGCGAGACGTTGACGACACTGGACGAACATCGCGCCGAGGCGAAATCCATCATTAAGCGCGAGAAGAAGCACGCCAAGGCATTACACGACAAGTATAAATCGTCGAAGCGAGAGAAAGCCGAGCTCGTGCGGGAGGTGGCTGATTTACGACTCGTCGCCGCCAAGGCGCTCGAATCCTCCCGACGTCGATTTTCCTACCGAGGCGCCGTTGAGTCCTCGCTCAAGATGGCCACCCTGGCGCTCGAGTACCCCGACCCTTTCGCCGCCGCCGTCGTGGTCCTTTGGCACGCCGCGGCGTCCTTCATCCAACCGCGAGGTGGTTTCCTCCGAGTCGTCGGTTTCCTTCGCGCCGCCGAATCGTCGGCGTCACCCCTCGATTTCGACGTCTCCGGCTTCGCCTCCGTCTTCCCATCCTCGTCCACGTAATCACATTCTATAATCGATTCAAAATCATCGTCACCATCGCGCGCGCTCGAACCACCCGCGCGCCGCCTCGTCGTTCCCGCGAGAGGCGTCTTTTCATTTTTCATTTTCAACGTGGGGCCGCCAGAAATGTCGACGTCACGCACAAAACCGACCTCCCACACACGCCGGCGCGCGCGCACGTCGCCCGCCCACGTCGCTCCAGCGAAAGATAATGTTCGCCGTCTCTCGCCCCGCCGTCGCGACGTCCGCGCGCGCGTCCTTGGCGCGCGTCGCGCGTCGACGAACGCCGACGCGATCGACGCCGTTATCCACGCGCGCCCGCGCGGCGGCGCCCTTCGTCGTGCGCGCGAGCAGCTCGGACGAGCGCGCCGAGGACGCGCAGCGTTGGATCGACGCGTGGAAGTCGGGCGATGGCGCGAGCGCGTCGTCGTCGTCGGCGGCGGATACGGCGTTTGAGTTGCGAAGAGGTTCGAGGACGACGGTGGACGCGGGCGACGGCGTCATGCTGAGCACGACGTCGTTCGGGACCATCGGTCTCGGCGTCGGCGTGCCGTTGCTCTTGTATGGATTTTGTGCGTACTTTGCGTTCCTTCCGGGCGCGGACATCTCGGCGTTGATGTTGATTTATGGGTTTCCGATTTCGCTCATCGGTTTCGCGCTCAAGTACGCCGAGTTGGAGCCGTTGAAGTGCATCACGTACGAGGACGCGCTGCCATTGCGAGACGAACAGACGACGCCCATCTTGACGCAAGTGCGAGGGGACGTGACGCGGTACAGATACGGGGATGAGCAACACTTGGAGGAGGCGTTGAAGATCATCTTCCGCTTCAACCGTCCCGGCGGACTTCGAAGAAACCAAGCCCCCGAACTCACCGGTCTCTCCGAACAAGTCATCAACGATCGCTACGCCCTGTGCCTCGAGTTCGAGTCCCCCAAGATGGAATTCACCGATTGGACCGACCGCGTGAGCAAGATTACCTCCTTTTTCGGTCCCGGCGTCATCGCCGCCGCCACTCGCATCGGCGGCGACGACCACAAGGTTGAAATCGCCCTCATCACCACCGGCGAGGGCGGCGGCGAGATGCAAGACATGGAAGTCTTGCCTCCGCTCGCGCCGGGCATGCCCGCCCGCTACGTCAAGCGCGGTACCGCTTAATTTGTCAATAGTAGCTCCGTTTCGCGTACAGCGCGCGGCGTCGCCTTCCCAGTCCCCATCCATCGACGCGCGTCTCCCCGCGATGACGACCGATCTGTCCCGATTCGACGACTCGGACGACGGTGAGGACGATTTCTTCGCCCGCGTTCGCGCGCGCGAGCTCGCGGACGACGATGACGGCGACGAAGACGCGAGGGAACCGCCGTCGTCGAGAACCGCCGCCGGGGACGACTCGGACGACGGCGACGACGCGCGCGACGCGCCGAAGACGCGACCGTCCAAGCTCGAGCGCGCGCGAGAGAAGAAACGTCGCGCGAAGCAGGCGCGCGCGAAGCGACGGAAACTCGAGGGGACGCGCGCGGTGGTTTCGGAGGATGACGACGCCGCGGCGCCGAGCGACGACGTCAACGGAGACGGCGAGCGCGTGCATCACGGGACGTTCAACGTCGAGGGTATCGTCATGGATGGAGAATTAGTGTTGGTGGATAAAAAGAATAAGGCGGTGTACTCGTCCACGGAGCGTCTGGCGAACGGGGAACACGTGAGAATCGGGACGTGGGACGAGGCGACGCAGAGTTACTCGTATTGGAAACCCGCCGAGACGAAAAAGGAGGACGGGGCGAGAGAGGGGAAGCGAATGGCGCTGAACGAGCGCGGGGAGACGATTCCGGCGATATTCAAGGGGGATGCGAAATTAGCGGAGGAGTTCAAGGCGCCGAAGGAGGTGGAACATCCGTTCGAGACGGATGCGGATGACCACTGCGAGACGTCGCCCGAGGCACACGAAAACGTCGTCAATTTCCTCAAGGCGGCGTGCGAACAGTTGAATAAGAGTCCGGCTGAATTGATCATCTACGATCCGTACTACTGCGCCGGTGGCACGCGGAGAAATTTGGCGCTCATCGGGTTCACGAACGTCATCAATCGAAACGAAGATTTTTACAAAGTCATCGAAGAGAATCGAGTTCCCGAGCACGACGTCTTCTTGACCAATCCACCGTACTCGGCCGATCACATCGAGAAGTGCGTGGCGTTCGCGGCGGAGAATTTAGCCGCGCACGGTCGCCCGTACATGTTGCTCCTTCCCTCGTACGTCATTCATAAGGAGTATTACGTTCCGGCGTTGCTCACGGGGGGCTCGAGAGGGAAAGAAAAGGCAAAGGAACTCGCCATGAAGCGCAAGGATGACGAGCGAGGAAGCGACGACGACGATGCAAGCGACAGCAACGGCGATGAAAATGTTAGCATGAAGATACACGGCGGTGGGAAGAGTCGAGCGCAAATTTTGCCATTTTACGTCGCCCCGAAGAAGCGGTACTATTATTGGACGCCCAAGGCTCTGGTCAAGGCGCGCGCGGCGAATAAAGGTGAAAACGAAGAGAGCGCCAAGGCTCGGCGCAAGCGCACACACATAGGCGCGCTCGGTGAAAGAACGTCTCCGTTCTTGTCGTTTTGGTATTGTTGTTTTGGCGAGAAACAGCGCGACGTCTTGGCCTGGCACAAAAAGCTGCCTCGGTCCGAGGTGTACGGGTACGTCTTGGCGCGACATCCGAACGATTTACCGCTCGCCGTATTGGACGAGTGGGATCCTAGACGAATCGCCGCCGTCGAGAAAGCGAAAGCCGACGGCGTAGAACTTCCTCAACTTAGCTCGTACGCTGGTTTCACGGGCGCCTCAAAGACTGGTCCGGCGAAGAAATTCTACAAGTGAACAACTATTTGAATACAACATTCGCGCTATCATTCGTTCTCCAGCCCGCACGCGTACACGAGCATCGCTAAGACTGGAAAAAACCATCGATACGACGTGAGTCTTTACGCCTTAAACCTCCGAGTTGCGAAAACGAGAGCCTCTTTGATTGCGCGGCTTATGGTCAGATGTGCGTCTTCGCGGACGAGCAAACGAGCGAGACGGCGACGCAAGCGGCGCACGCACCTTGCACAGACATCGGCAGTTCTGAAATATCTACCGACACGTCCCTCTCGAAAATTGGCAAATCACACAGCGAGAACAACAGATTCGGCTCCTCGCTCACGGCGTACAAGGTGTCGTCCTCCGTCTCTGACGCAAAAATCCGAGTGATGTACCTCCTCGTACGCGCGATGCGTTCCGTCAAATCTTCGCACGTGAGCAAACGAGGTGCATCGTACACCATCCCGGCGATCTTTTGCACCTTGAACAAATCCCGCAACACGAGTAAATTCGCCGTCGCCCGCCCGATATCGCTCCCAATCACCTCCGGCGACCGCGCAACGAGTCTCCCGACATCCATCTCCGGCACCCCTCCGATCGCTCGCTCGAGTCTATCAAACTGCACCGCCAATTTCTCCGCGTCTTGATACAAATCATCGATCGCGTACAACTCCCGCGCGACGCGTTCCGCTTCGATTTCGTTCAACCCGCCCCTCGCGCGCAGAAACGCCTCCACGCGCAGGCACTCCATCGCCGCCGCCGCCGCGTCCGCGTCCGCCGACGCCGCCATCCCTCGCGTGAGCTCCGTTCGCGCCTGTTCGTTCGCCGCGATCGTCGCCTCGCGCAAAATCTCGCGCGCCTCCTCCACCGCCGCTCGGAGCTCGGCGTCGGTCAGCCGACGTCTCGGCGCCTCGTCCGCCTCGTCCTCCTCTCCTCCCGACGCTCTCGAGACGACGCGACGCGCGCGAGACGACGATCGATCGACGCGCCGTCCGCTCGTCGACGCCGTCGCCGACGACGCGGCGAGCGCGCGCATGACGACGAATGACGTCCCAAGCGGCCTTACCTCAGTCCGACGACGCTCGTCGAGTCTCCAAGTCGCCCCGGCGTCGGTCGACGCGTTCGGCGCACACCGAACGGCGCGCGCGCGTTCGCTCGCGCATCACCGTCGCTCGAGCGCGGTCGTCGACCGAGGCGGCGACGCGGCGCGCGTGCGAGATCGAAATCGGCGGCGCGGGATCGAATCCATCGAATCCATCCTCGCGCGCGACGCGAAGCCTCGTCTCGCGTCATGCCGGGCGACGCGAGCGATTCCGCGAGCGATGCGCACTCGGCGACGCCGCAGTATCCGACCGAGGCGTCGGCGTACGAACTGTTGGAGGAGATCGGACACGGCGTCAGCGCCACGGTGAGCGACCCGTCCACCGCGCGCGCCTCGTTGATCGTCTCGCGCGATGCGTCGACGACGCGAAGACGTGCAGGGTGTGGACACTGACCTCGATCTCGCGTTTCGCGACCGACGCAGGTGTGGAAATCGAGATGTAAGACGACGGATGAGATCGTCGCGGTCAAGGTGCTGGATCTCGAGGAACACGAACCCGAACACTTGGACGAAATCAGACGCGAAGCGCAGACGATGAGCATGCTCAGTCACCCGAATTTGGTCAAGTATTACTGTTCTTTCGTGCACGAGTCCTCGCTTTGGGTGGTGATGCCGTTCTTGGCGGGTGGTTCCACGTTGAACTTGATGAAGTGGTCGCACCCCGGCGGTTTCGAAGAACCCGTCATCGCGTGCATCGTCAAGGCGTCGCTCAAGGCGTTGGATTACTTTCATCGAAACGGGAACATTCATCGAGACATCAAGGCTGGAAACATCTTAGTCGACGCCGACGGCGCGGTGAAACTGGCAGATTTCGGCGTGAGCGCGTCGTGTTGGGGCTCGGGTGGTCGACCGCGGACGAGGCTCACCTTCGTCGGCACGCCGTGTTGGATGGCGCCCGAGGTGATGGAACAAGAGAATGGGTACGATTTTCATGCCGATATCTGGTCCCTCGGGATCACGGTATTGGAGCTGTGCCACGGGCACGCGCCGTTTTCAAAGTATCCACCCATGAAGGTTTTACTGATGACGTTGCAAAACCCCGCGCCGACGCTCGAGGAGAAGCAAGCCGACGGGAGACATTTTTCTCGCGCGCTTCGCGAGTTTGTCAGTCTGTGTCTGCAAAAAGATCCGTCCAAACGACCGTCCGCGAGCAAGCTGCTCGAACATAAGTTTCTCAAGGAGGCGAAAAAAGCGGATTGGCTCGCCAAGACGCTGTTGGATAGCATTCCGTCCCTGGGCGAGCGTACGCGCATGCTCGCCGAACGCGAAGCGCGAAGACGCAAGGAATCGAACGCGGAGGGTGAGGAACAGGCCGAGGCCGCCTCGAACGAAGCATACAAACACGGTGTCTCCAACTGGAACTTTGACGTCGACGAGCTCAAGGCGCAGGCGGCGTCCATGGACGATCCCGCCGTCGCCGAAGCCGACGCTCTCGCCGCCGCCAACGCGCTCGATAACATGAACCTTGGCTCTGAGAAAAAGGGCGTGGAGAAAAAAGGTCGCTTTGAGATCATCACCGAATCTTCGACTCCTGATCAACATCAAGAGCAATCGCAAACGTCGCAGCCCGTGCAACGTCGTGGTCGTTTCGACATCATCGAGGAGTCGCAGGGCGCCAGTCGCAGCGTCTCCCCGAGTCGCACGGGTTCGCCCGCGCCGTCGCGTCAGAAGAGTTTCTCCAAGGGCCCGGTACAAAAGGGTCGCTTTACCGTGCACTCGGATGGCGATGGTGCCAAGATGGGTGTCGACCTGCGTCACTTTTCCGAAGCGGTGCAGTCGGCGTCGTCTCTGCACAACGCGCTTCGCGATCTCTACGAACAGGCGCGCGCGCAGGAATCCGCCATCGTGGAATTACAGGATGAAAACGCGCGACTTCGCGCCAAGATTGCAGAACTCGAACGTTAGACGACGCATGCGCGTCCATGTATCACTATCACTAATTTTTTACTCTACTCGGCGCTCTCCGCCCTCTACTCTCCCGGAATCATCGAATACGACCATCCCGGTTCCCCTCGCCACGCCATCACCATCACCACCGTCGAGTACCCTCCCGCCAGCGCGCACATCGATCCCACCACCACCAACGCCGTCGACGTCCCTCGCTCGACGTCGTCGCGCAGTTCCACCGCGCCGACGGCGAAGAGTGCGTACGTCGCCAACATCATCGCCCCCGCGACGAACAGACACGGACCGAGGAGTTTCGTCTTGATGGATAAATTGCGGTACGCGCGCGCGTTTCGTCGCTGGCGTCGCTCTCTCGCGCGCACCGACGCTCTCGAGGTCGTCGGCGTCGAGCCCAGGGCGCGAAGTAATCCATCTTCATCCGCATCGTCGTCGTCGTCGTCCTCCTCCTCCTCGTCCGCGTCGCGACGATCGGGCGCGCGAAACTGGTCCTCGTGCATCGGCGTCGACTCGCGCTCGACGACGTAGTGTCTCGACCGCGTCGAGGGACGTCTTGACATGCGACTCGTCCGCCTCGGTGTGACGACGCGAAATTTTGATTCGACGACACACGACGACGCGCCTCCGTCATGGTCGCCCGCGTCGCGTCGTCGCGTCGGTCGCGTCCGTGGACACCCTCTCTCTCTCTCGCGCGTCTCCTCGCGTGTCTTCTCGTCCTCCTGTCGACGCGCGCGTCCCGCGCGAGGGCCGACGCCGCGCGCGAAGACGACGTCGACGCCTCCGTACCGCCGTTGACGCGCGCCGTGTCCGACGGAAACCTCGCCGAGGTCATCGCCGCGTTGAAATCGTCTCCGGAATCGTGCGACGCGCGCACGGCGTACGGCGAGACGGCGCTCCACGTTGCATCCATCGAGCCTCGGGACGACGTCTTGGCGGCGCTGTTGCGGGCGTGCGGAACGAGCTCGGCGTTTTTAAACGCTCGTACGCTCGGTGGGACGTATTTACGGATGACGGCGTTGCACTGGATGGTGCACGGTGGGACGGCGGCGCACGAACAGGGGGTGAAGGCGCTTTTGCGAGCGGGGGCGAACGCGGCGCTGAGAAACGAGGAGGGCAAAAACGCGCGCGACATGGTGGAGGCGTTCGCCGAGGGCGAGTACAAGAGGAACGTGTTGCAAATGTTGGACGCGCACGAGGAGGCGAGAGGACGAGAGAGGGCTGGAGGAAACGAGGAGTTGTGAATCAATATTAATAATAGCGAGATGGGGAGGGATGTTAGTTTTAGGCGGCGCGGACGCGTCGAGGCGACGGTTGACGCGCCAAAAATAGTGTTTAGACGCGCGAGTCCACGCCGCGCGGTCGGGCGTCGAGATGGAGGTGAACGCGATGCCTCCGGCGGCTGTCGAGTGTATGACGTTGGTGGATCTTCCGGGCATGACGCCGCGAGATCCAGAGGTGCGTAGACGGTTTTAGTGAGACGGATTAGTTATTCTCGGCGCCCGAGTCAGACGCAGACTCGGACTTCGTGTCTTCCCTTGCTGACTCTCCTCGTCTCTCCTCGTCGCAGGCGGCCGTGAGACCCAAGACCCAATCGTTAAATTTCGTCAACGGCTATGCGATGCCACGCGACGGTTCGAACGGCGTCGACGTTCGACTCGCCAATGCGTTCGCCGACGCGCCGGCGCGCGTCGACGCCGAGGCGTACGAGCCCGCTTTCGTCAAGACCAACGGTCTCGTCCTGCGCTTCTACGCCTACTTCGTCGAGCGCGTAGAGAACAGTCAATCGGAAACCACGCGCTATCGTAAGTGCGTCTTGTACCACTTTCTCTCCGACGGGTCCATCAAAATCGTCGAACCGCGAGAGGCGAACAGCGGCTTGACGCAGGGCGCGTTTCTCAGACGACACATCGTCGAGGGCGTGTGTCTGCGTGATTTAAACGTCGATGCGACTGTTACCGTGTACGGATTCACGTTTCACATCTATCGGTGCGATGGCTTTACGCGCGAATATCTCGAGCGCGCGGGCGTGGTCGTGCCCGAAGACCGCGCGGCGCCAGAGGACGCCGCGTCGTCGCGGCGCGGCGATACATCTCGCGTCTCGAGACTTCCGACTCGGAAAAAAGACGCACGAGGTAAATTCCTGACGCACGACAAGCAAGTGCTACGATTCTACTGCGTGTGGGACGATGCGGCGACGCACGGCGACCGCCGACGGTTTGTGCTCTCATACTTTCTCATCGACGATACGGTGGCAGTGACGGAGACGCCGCGCGTCAAGGGCGGTCGCGCCGGTGTCTCCACCACGCTTTTACACCGGTCTCGTCTCCCGCTTCGCGACGAAGATGCGTGCGCGACAGGTCTCGCGAACGGTGATTACGACTACGTCACCGCGGAGAACCTGCGCGTCGGCGGCGTCATTCGCGTGTACAAGCGCGATTTTTTCATCTACGACGCCGACGCGTTCACGAAGACGTGGTATCTTCAAACCTACCCGTCCGAGTACTCGGAGGCGGATTTCGTACCGCGCGACGTCACCGAACTGGAAGAGCGTGCGGTGGCGCACAGAATTCCCGCGCACACCGGTCTCGCCATCGGAAGTGAGGAGGACTCGTTACAGAATTGCGTGTCCCTCATCCCGAAACCGCCGCGAAGAGACATCGTCGCCGATGAAGACGCCGCGCGCGTCCTTCAGTTTCGCGCCGAGATGGTGGCCCTCAGCGACGGCGACGTTGTGGACGAATTCGACGCGAGGCGTCGATTCGTCGTTCGTTTCCACGTCGGCGATAAGACGCTGTCGATATTCGAACAAGCGTCCAAGGAGTGCGCGCCGAGTAAATTTCTCGAACGCGCGCGCGTGAAGAAACGCGTCGCGGCGTTGCCTTCCGAGCATTCTGCGTCGACGTCGTCGTCCTTTTACGACGTATCCGATCTCCGCGTAGGCGACACGCTCGAGATTCACGCTCGAGGGTTCAAACTCACGGACACAGACGAGTACACGCGTCGTTTCCTCGACCGCGCGTGAGTGCGCACGACTAAGTATTATCATCACAGCTGTCTCTCGACGAGCGGCACGCGCTCGAATCCAAACATCGTCTGGAAATCTGTAATGCAATCTCCGCGTTTCATATGATGATTCGCCCCGCTGCTGATTCCCGCCGTGTTCATCCCACCAATCTTCGCCTTGGTGTAGTACCACAGGCTTGCCGGCGCGTACACTGGCGCCTGGCGCGTGATGGAGGCGATTAAAAATTGCATCGCGATGTCTTCGCAATTCCCGCCACCCTTATCTATGTACTCTCGTACGCCCTCCGGCAAGTGTTCCTTGTACAACGTGAGATACTTTCGATCCATGAACGCCGCCTTGGTCAAGACGATGCTGTACCGCCCGCGCCACCACAATTCAAACTCGTTGGCAACGTATCGCCACGAACATCCATCCGCGGGTGTCTTGGCCGGCGCGTGCAATCTAGCGTAAAATCCCACCAACGTCTCGGGATGTTTCCTCCACAATTTAAATCCGCGTCGTAACGTCCTGCACGGGATTCGCACGTCCTCGTCGACGTTGAACACGGCGCGCGTGCGCAAATCATCGATCGGCTCGAACCTATTCTGTATGCTCGTCGATCCCACGTGCTTCTCGTACTTGACGAGTCCCGGTCGACGTTTGGCGAAAAACGCGCCGCCATCGTCGTCCGGCGTCGGCGGATCCGTCTGTTCGCTCCAGACGACGCGAATGCCACGCACGTCCGGACACTTGGCGTAGTGTTTGATCGCCCTCTTTAACAAATCCGGACGTTTGAACGTGTTTAATAAAATCTCAAATGCGTCGTCGTCGTCGTCGTCGTCGTCCAGGCTCGCCGCCGCCAACGCGTCCGCCCTCTTCCTCGCCCCCTCCACGTCCCACGTTCCCGGCTTCTCCGCGCACGCGCCGTCGCCGTCGCCGCGCGTCGTCACAGTCGATCGAGACGCACCGCGCGACGCCGCGACGACGCACGCGAGGACGAACGCGCTCGCGATGACGTGTCGTCGCCAACGTCGTCGAAAAGATGACGGACACGCGACCGCGTCTCGCGCCCGTTTCCCGCGCGTCTTCTCGCCCGCGAGCGTCGGAGACGTCGAAGACGACATCGCGCGTCGCGTCGTAGTCGGGAGATGCGCGCGAGACGACGACCGCGGGCGCATGCGCGAGGCGCAGAGTGCGAGCGAAGAGACACTCGCGACTTCAAATCATGTCGTCGTCCGTCTCGGACGACGACGACGACGCGCGCCGCGCGGTGGATCGATTGGGAAAACGAGCGACGTTCATCGCGTCGTGCGAGACGATCGCGCGGTGCGCGGCGCGCGTCGCGACGCGCGAGACGGACGAACAGTTGGCGCAGACGCTCCGACGAGCGGTGACGAAGATTTCGTCGACGCTGCGAAGCAGATACGGCGCGGACGCCGTCGAGGCGTGGGTGAGCGGTCTTCGCGCGTGTGAGGCGTGCGCTGCGGTGCTGGGGGACGGTGAGGTGGTGGAGGCGGTGAAGGCGTTGCGAGCGTCGACGACGGCGAACGAGCGCGAAGACGCCGAGGAGGGACGAGAGAAAGCGGGGACGGGGACGGGGACGGTGGCGGCGGCGACGCGTGAGACGGTGTTGGCGTTAGAAGATGGCTTTCGTGATATGACGTTCGCCACGAATCGAGCGCTGCGGATGCTCTTGGAGGCGGACGTGGCGGCGGACGACGAGACGGCGGCCGAGCGAAGTCAGTCGTCGGCGGCGAGCGTGAGCGTGGAGGCGTTACAGTTTCGGCGACCGACGTCCACGGAGAGCGAGACGATGTGTGCGATATGTTACGAAGGGCTCGAGTCGGCAGGCGGGGGGCGGGTGGTGACGATGCCGTGCGACGCGTCGCACGTGTTTCACGAGGCGTGCATAAAACAGTGGTTGCTGAGACACGACGACTCGTGTCCACTGTGTCGTCGCCACCTACCGGTGTGGCTCGGTCGTCCGCAGTATTCGTGACGCATTAGGACTTAAGTGCTTGTTGTATAATTGTATAACATTCTACGGAGGCGTTCGCGTTTCAAACTGCCGCCGCGTCTCGATTAAACTTTTCAACCGCTTTCGCCGCCTCCGCTTCCTTTTCAAAGTATCCGAGCTGCTTCTTTTTCCCGTTCACCGTCACTTCCGCGCGCCACTTCACGGTGACGTTTCCATTCTTCCATCTATGTTCGTACCTTCGAACGCCCTCGTGTTTGCTCGTCGACTTGCCGCCATTTTTCCTAGTCTTGAGCGACGCCAAGCTATCCCTAAACTTATCCAAATTTCCCTCCATCCCTCGCATCGCCGGATCGTTCGCGTACTTTTTTGCGCTAAAATTTGTCGTCGCCGCCTCTCCTCGTAGCGTGATGGCTGCCCTATCGTACGCCTCCGCCGCCTCAATCTCCGTCGCGTACGTCCCGACGCTCAGCGACCCGCCGCCGCTGTAAATCTCCGCTCGATATTTGCCCGTTCGCACGTCTTTCGTCACCCCTCGATACTCGCTGTGCGTTCGACCCTCTCTCTTCGTGCCGTACTCTCGACGAAGATCGGTCAGCGTGTACGAATCGCTCGACCAACGCGCGCATTCGCTCGCGTCGAACCGGGATGCGTCGAAATTCTTCGCCTCCTTCCCGAAGACGATTCTCGCCCGGTCGTGCATCATCGCCGCGTCCTCGGCGCGATCGAACGCGCCCAACGCGTACGACTTCCCATCGCTCCACACGAAGGCTCGATAGCCGCCCGTGGGACGGGCGACGACGCCGCAGAAACGTCGACTGTCGTCGTCACCGGCGCGAGCGTTCTGGAACGGGTCGGCGGGCGCGGGGCGCGGACGCGGGGCGCGCGAGGCGCTCGGCGCGGACTCGGACGACGACGGACGTTTCGTCGCCCTCGCGCGCGTTGACGCGCGCGGAGCGGGCATGGCGACGGCATGTGAGGGAGGGGAAAGCGCCCCAACCGTCCGGTTCGGATTATTGAAAAAGCATTCGCGGTTCGCGGGGTGAAAGACGAAACGAGACGCGAGGACGACTCGAACGTTCTTGAAATCGCGTGGATAATTACAATCGCGGGTTCGCTCGCGCACTCACTGGTCATCGTCGTCGTCAGCCTCGTCCATGGCGCGTCGAACGCTGCGCAGGGCGAAGGCGGCGGCGGCGAGACCGAGAGAACCTGCGAGCGAGAGCGCGAATTTGCTCTCTCCGCCGCGCCCGTCTCGGTCCAGAGCGGCGTGGGACGACGCGTGGCGAGAGTGGACCGCCTTGGCGTGAGCTCCGGATCTCGGTGACTTGGCCACTCGAACGGAGAGTTCGTATCTCGGTTCTCTGGCTGGGTCCACCGCCGGAAGACGATCGAGGAGTGACCGCGAAGGAATGTATAGAACCTGTCCGGGATGGAGGTTCAGGCAGCGCGTGCGAGGATCTGGTCGCAAATTGTTGTAGCGAGCGAGATCCATCACGCTGATGCCGGCTATGCTGGCGATGTCGAATAAATTGTCTTGCGGCTGTACGATGATTTTAACCGGCTTGGCGAGAAGCTCGCTCTCGTATGCCGGAGCCATCGCGTCGGCTCGCTTGATTTCCTTCGTCAACATTAACTTTCGTTCGTCCCGATTCATGGATTCGACGACGGTCGGCGCGACTTCCACGGTTGGGGCCTCGGGACTGAGAACTTCTCTCGGCCGAGACTCGAGCTTCCTGTTTCGCAACAACGGCGAAATGAGTTGCTTCGCGCCCGTGACACCGGTGGCGGCGACGCCTTGCACGCCGTGCACTCCGCCCACGATGCGCGTCTTCACTCCTCGCGCGCAGTGCACGAGATTGGATCTCGCGTCTCGAAGCGTGCTCACACCGCCCTCCGTGGACAAGTGGAGCTTGTTGACGATGCCGTGTTGGCGCTCGGCAAAAGAGTGCACGAAATCCTTCACACGGGGCTTCACGGACTGCACCACGGGCCAGTTTTCAACCGCCCGTTCTATCGTCTCCAGCTTCTCCTTGATCTTTTTCGTCGTTTCTTTGGGTACCAAATCATTCAGAGTCTGATGCAGCGATTTCTTCGGCGACACGTCCTTCGCCTCCTTCGTCGCGTGACCATTCTTCTTCTCCTCCCTGACGATCGTGTTCGGCTTGGTTGCGCCCGCGCGCGTTTTTTCCTTCGCATTTCGCCCGGAATCGACGTTCGCGTCGCCATCACCGCGGTTCGTACCCTTATCGACGAGCTTCTTGACGCTCGCCAGAGTGGCGCGCTTGGCGTCGTCTAAACTCTTCATCACCTCGCTCGTCTTGTCCTTCACACCTCGCGTCACCGTGGAGGAATCGATCGTCTTCAACCTATCTATACCAGCCTCTACATGCGCTCTTCCACCATCGGCGAGCGCCTTTGTCTTCACCCTGGCCCCCGCCGCCGCTGCGGCGCCTCGCCTCCTCGCCGCCGAGAGCGACCGTTCGCTCGCTCGTTTCGCCACCCCTAATCCGGTCCCGGCCACGCGCGCCGTCAGCGCGAACGACGCCCAAGCAGTAGCGAAAAACATGTCCGCGAACGCTCGCACTTCGCACCGCACACCTTTCACGACTCCGCGCACGCCGTCGGGAAGTTTCTGCTCGACGCTGTGCACGTACACGTTCCCGCACAGCGCTAAACCCGCCGCCGCGCCCTCTTTCCACGCCTCCACGAGCGCCGCCGCGCCTTCAGACGAAGATCTCGCCACTTTCTCTGCCTCTCGTCGTCCTCTGCGCTCCCGCGTCGTCTTCGTCGGCTCGCTCGCCGCGCGCCTCGACGTCCCCGTTCCCCTGGGTTCTCTCCCCCCTCCGCCGCTCGTCTCCGTCGTCCGCGCGCTCGCCTCCTCCGACTCGGAATTTCGCGGAGGAAACCTTTTCGCCGAGCCGCGCTCGCGCTCGCCGTCATCCGTCGTCGTGGACGCGTCCGCGCTCGATCGTCCGTCGCCGCGCGCCGGATTATCTCCATCCTCGACGTCCCGTTCCCGTCGCGTTTTCGCCTCGCGCTCGCCGTCCGTCGACCCAGAACCGCGTCCGTCGCGATCGTCATCATCCACGCGCATCTTTCGCGCGGTCGCACGCGCGCGCGATCGTCGTCCGCGTCGCGCAGTCGCGTCGGGACTCATTCAACGGAATTTCTGATTTTTTGCGCGATGATCATCAGAACGGGCGCCCGGCGCCTCCGTAGACCGAGTCGCGCGCGAGGGGCGACCGCGGTGGAGAGAAAAAAGTACGCGCGACGCTTGAACGCCGCCGAATCTGCGCGACGCGAGTCGATACTATCGACGAAGAAGGGTTGAATCGCTCGTTTGATTGGAATTCGTTTCACAGTCCAGCGGAGGAGCGCGCGCGAACATGTCGTACTCGACGAGAGAGCGAGACGCTGGCCACGACGTGGAATCGCAAGAAAAATCCATCGTTCGGACGTACTGTGAGGGCGGGGGGAATCCCGTGATCGCGTTGTTGCTCTCGCCGTTCGTATTGGTGTTCAACGCGGTGAATGCGTACTTGCGGCCGTGCCTGGGCTCGTACGCACGTCTGTTCTTGGCGCAGACATTATCCGCGGTGTGTTGCTGCGTGCTCGGTTGCATACGGTTCAAAGATAAGTCATGGTGCGGTGATGCGGCGTTGGGAGCGAATCCGGAGCACCACGGATGCGATTGGGTGCGCGTGACGGAGCTGCGCGAGGGATCGGAGGAAAAGCCGATGGTGTTGTATCAGGGTGACATCGAACCGAGAGATTGCGTGCAAGGACAGCTCGGTGACTGTTGGCTCGTCTCCGCGTTGGCGTGTCTCGCCGAATATCCGGGTGCGGTGAAGCGAGTGATTTTAAATCGCGAAAAGAGTCTTCGAGGAAAGTATAGGGTGCGACTTTACGACGGCAAGGCCAAGCGCTGGGTCGTCGTCACCGTGGACGACTACATTCCAGTGTACAAGGGCACGAACAAGGCCATCTTCATGCAACCAAACAACAATGAGTTCTGGCCTCTCATAATCGAAAAAGCCATGGCCAAGTTTATGGGGAGTTATTCCGCCTTGGACGGCGGCTTCGGTACGTGGGCGACGCACGCGTTGACGGGCGATCACGTATTCTTGCTCAAGAAACAAGTCTTGGGCATCTGGCGCCGGCACAACATGAAGTTCATCGGCAAACCCGACGATGGTGGTAAAAAGGATCGAATCTACCACCAAGAGATCGAAGAAGACATCGCCAAAGATAAGTTATTCAACATCTTAGTGCAGTACAACGACATCCGGTCTCTCATGGCGGTGTCCAGAATGGACAAGAACGGCGAGACCAAGGACGCGTCCACCGGTTTGGTGAGCGGTCACTTATTTTCCGTCATGTCCGTGCGATGGGCCGACCGTGCCTGGGGCATCGGCGGTAAACGCTTCGTCAAGCTTCGCAATCCGTGGGCGACGTTTGAGTGGAAAGGCGCGTGGTCCGACGGCAGCAAGGAGTGGGATGAGAATCCTAAAATCGCAAAAGAACTCGGTTACGTGAACAATCGCTCCGATGGCATCTTCTGGATGGAGTTTAGCGATTTCTGTAACTTTTTCAACCAAATAACCGTGTGCGATCGCACCACAAAACATGATTTGACGCTTCACTACGATCAAGATCACAGGTTTTGCGGTCCACTCTTTGGTTGCGTCACCGGTTGTGCGTGCTTCTGGTGCGCGTGCCAAGGTCCGATGACGCTGTATTGCGGGCACGAGTCATCCGAGGATACCCGACAAGCGAAAGTGTGCGGGTGCGTTGCAGTCACCAACGATAAATAATAATAATTAATGCGATGAAAAGTTGTAAACAAGCTCGGCGACGGCGCCGTGGGACGTGGGACAATGCGTAGTTTGTAGTTTAAATGGTGAATGCTCATCAAAGAATGCTCGAAATTGAACCGCCACACCGCTCACGGAAGAGAGTACGTGCCCGGCTTATCGAACGTGTACTCCGCCTGTTCGTTCTTTTGTACAACAAACCCACGGAGGGCATCGATTTCGGGCGCCTTTTTCCCGATCGCCTTGAACTGCCAACCCTTGTTGTTCACCTTCAATCCATCCACCGTGACTTGCGCACCTTCGCACGCCTTGATGATGAGCGTACCTTCAACCTCGACGTTCTTCAGGTTGACGCCAGAGCCTTCGACGATCAACGTGCTCTTCGCGCCCACCTTGACGGCGCCAACCTTGGGCTTGAGTTCGTTGAAGGACGTGGCGAAGTTGGGGCCCAGCACAACTCTAGGACCCATCGGTAGCTTCATGCCGTTGAACTCAGCATCAGCCGCGGCAACGGGGATATCGGCACCGGCGAGGCGCAACATATTGGCGCACGATTCGTAAAACTCAAACTCGCCGCTCGTCGCAGTGTGCGTCGGTCCGCCAGACTTGAATTTTGCTAAACCATCCGCAGGCGAGTTTTTAACCGGGCTGTAACCGATCCAGTTGGCGAAAACGGTGAAACCAACTTGAGCCTTGGCGCTGAGGCTCTTCGGGTAATCTTGCATCATGCACTCCAGGCGCGTCGGAGACTTGAAAGCTGTCTTTGTTTCGTCCTTGTACTTCGGGTTGACGAATTCTTCAATCGCGCCGCCAGTCTTCTTCAATTGTTTCGCGTACTCCGGAAGGCTCACGATGAGCTGGTTGATGTTACCCGGGAACGGGGAGAATCCGGTCGCGTCGTTAACGTCTCCCTCCGGACTCGTGGTCGCTCGGAGCAACGGATCGAGTTGGTTGTATTCGACGTTGATGGTCATCTTGCGGCCATCCTTGTGCGTGAGTAAAGAAATCGCCCCGACCGCCTCCTTCGCCTTTCTCGGAACGCAGAGGGAGTTGAACTCGAGGTTCATCGATTTGGAGACACCGAGCGCGCCCGGGATGACTCGGAACACGAGAGAGTTGGTGTCTTGGAAAAAGACAACCCACTTCTTGCCTTGGCTCATCCACTTGGACAACAAGCCGCTCGTGTGCAAGAGAGAGTGCACATCACCGTGACCGTGCGGCTTGAGGGCGAGCTTGTAAGGATTGTCATCCTTCAGCGCCAAGTGCGCGTCGTTATCCATCAAACACGGCACCTTCTCTTGCTTCATAAGCGTGATTTGATCCTTGGACGCGCCAAAGTAGTCGTTGCGCTCGAGCAAATCGAGCGTCATCGCGTGCGTGTCCTCCGAAGTCATGATCGCCAGAGGAATCGGCGTCACCTTGCGCGCCGGTGCCGAGCCACCGAAGCATCCGCACCCACCGGTCGGTCCCTCTCCCTCAGCGCGACGATTTTGCAACGCCAAGATGTTCTTGACGTAGAGCTCCAGGTAGCACGAATCCGTCGAGCGCTCCACCGGCAACTCCACCTTGATCCCAGAGTATCCTAATCGTTCACCGAGACCCCCCGCCACGAGCACGAAACACGTCTGTTCCGCCTCTCGCATGCCGATCTTCTCCAACACGCCGTGCTGCGCCGATCCGTACTCCACCGTCTTCCCGGTGGGCACGCTCGGCGTCCACCCCTCGAATGGATTTTTCCCATCCTTCGAATCTCTCAGCAACGCGCGCGCGTTCTCGATGTACTTGGCCACCCCTCCCGGATACCCAGCGTTCGCCGCGAGCAATTGCTCGGCGAACGCCGCCTTGGCGTCGACGTCCGCCTCGACGTCGGCGCTCCACTTCTCGAACAGATGTCGTTGGTCGAGGTCGATCAACTTTCGCATCACCGCCGCGGCGTCACCGGAAATCTTCCCGGCGCTCGCGTGGGCGTCGATCATTTTCTTCGCGTCATCGTCGCTCATGTCGCTCGCTCGCGCGTCCGCCCCGATCGCTCGCCCGCCCGTTGGCGTGTGCCGTCGTCTATCCGGAATCCATCCGAGATGGGGACACACACATAAAAACCTGTGGTGACGAGTCACACACCGTCGTCGTGTCCCCCGTGTCCCCGACAGAAGGCGTCGTACTTTACATGGGATTGAAACGATCGAGATATGAGACGATCGGCCTCGATCGACCGTCAGCCCGCGCGCGCGTCCGTACACGCACGCGCGCGGGCCGACGACGCGCGACCGCGAGCGCGACCGCCGATCGACGCCCGACGGTCGACCGTCTCCGTGAACCGTCTCGACGTCGACGCGGACTCGTCGTCGTCGTCGCGTGGAATCGCGCGACGTCTCAACTCGACAGGTGCCGCTGGATTTTTGAAATCCGCGTTTGAACGCGCGATCGACTCGCGAGGCGCGCGACGACGACGAGGATGACGACGGAACCGGAGACGAAGCGCGCGAAAACGTCCGCCGATGGTGTCGACGCCATGGAGACGGACGATAAGGAGAACGTCGCGATGGAGGTGGAGATGAAAGGGAAGGGTGGGAATCTGAGCGTCGACGTCGTGCGGCGACACATGCGCGAATATTACGCGCAGCATTATCCGGCGGAGATGTTGTTCGAGTGGTTGGCGCACGGAAACGATAAGAAACACGACAAGGTGGATAAGTCGTACCCGAATCGTCGAGAGTTTTGCTTCGTGTTGAATAAGGATGACGGAGGGGAGATTTTCGCGAGGTATCAGTGCTTTGCCGACGCGAAGGAGTTTCACAAGGCGGTGAATAAGCAGCAACCAGCGCGCATTGAGTTTGGAATGGTGTGCAATCGCATGCCGAAGGAGAGAATGAGCGTAGATTTGAAACCGGTAGAGCGGGAATTGGTGTTTGATATCGATATGACGGATTACGACGACGTGCGTACGTGTTGCTCCAAGGCGGACATTTGCGGCAAGTGTTGGCCGCTCATGACGGTGGCGGTGAAAATTCTGGACGCGGGCTTGCGGAAAGATTTCGGATTCAAGCACTTGTTGTGGGTGTATTCCGGTCGTCGTGGTGTGCACTGCTGGGTGAGCGATGAGCGCGCGAGAAAATTGACGGATGAGACGCGTTCGGCGGTGGCGGAATACTTCGCCGCAGTGAAGGGCCAGGGACGCTCCCGGTCGGTGGCGAGGATGTCGCCGATGCATCCGTCCCTCGAACGCGCGTACACCGACGTGTTGAAGAAGTATTGGGAGGAGACGTACCTTCCGAACCAAGAGATTCTCACCGACCAAGCAAAGCTCAACCAAGTTCTCGAACTCATCAATGACGAAGACATTCGCGAGACTCTCCGCGACGAGTTTTCCTCGTCGAGCAACAACGCCAAGTCGGTCGAGCGCTGGCACATCATCGTCGACACGGTCAAGAAGGCGCTCCAGAAGAAGCAAGGAAAGAACTGGAAGCTTGAGGGTAACCTCGAACAGATCATTTTCTGGCACATTTACCCGCGCGTCGATATTGAGGTGTCCAAGCACATGAATCACTTGTTGAAGGGTCCTTTCTGCGTGCACCCAAAGACTGGTCGCGTGTGCGTGCCGATAGACCCGGCCGTCGCCGAACATTTCGATCCAGAGAGCGTTCCCACGGTTGTCGATCTCACGGACACCAAGCGAGACATAACCTTGGATGACGCCAAGGAAACTTTCAACAAGACGTTCTGGAAGGCGGCAGATGCCGACAACATGCAGCGCCTCACAGCGAAAACGCGCGCCGCCAAAGAGGCCAACCAGTCGGGTCTCGATTTCTAGCTTTGTCGGGGCTTTGTGATAGTTGAAATAAATTGGATTACATGCGCGTTACTTGGTCCACAGCACGCCGTCTTCGTCTTCAGGAGTTGGTTCGATGGACATGAGTCGCTCGCTCGATTTCAACACCTCTGCCCACGTCGGTGGTTGGCTCTTGTCAAAGTAGATGTTTTCCATCTCTGTAGTGTCCCAACTCTCGCCCGTGGTGCTGTTGCCGTATCTCCGCACGCTTCCGTCGGGGGCCATAACTTCGCCCCACGTGCGACTGAATCGTCCGCCATCTTCTCCGACTCTCCACGTCTCGCCGCTCTTACGTCCACTTCCAATCTTACTCCTCCGTTCCTCCCACTTATCACCCCAGCGCACGCCCAGGCCATTCTCCGCCCACTTATCGGTCCACTTGAGCGTTGCTCCCTCACCGTCGTACTGTTCGCCCCACTTTTCCCACCACGCCTGTCGAACCTCTCTCCCGCTCTTTTCCACGCCTCGTTCGACGGCGCCTTTGGCGTAGTATCGCTCCCACCACTTTTCCTGCCACTCCTTGCTCGTGGCGTCTCGAGCCCACTTATCCGCACTCCGCTCAATGTGTTCGACGCCTGTGAAATCATCTCTACAGTACACCTCTCGCCACGTCTCCCACCACGTCTCGCCGTTCTCGTTGAACCCACTCTTTTCGAACCCAATCTCTTTATACCCGCTCAGATCACACTTGGCCCAACGCGTCTCGCTCGAACCGCTTCGTCCATCTGGACAGTCACGCTTCGTCGTCCACCACTTGGATTGGTATCCACCCTCCCCTCGATCGAGCCCTCGCTTACGCGTCACAACCTCTTTCCATGCGTTCGACTCACGCTTCGTTTCATCTTCGCTGGTCGTCGCCGTCGTCGCCGTCGTCGCGGCTTCGTTCTCGTCGTTCGACGCGTCTTCGTCCCGACTGTCGCCATCTTCGTCTTCATCGAAGAATGCCTCCTCCTCCTTGGCAATCCCCGTGTCGCGCTGCGGTGGTTTTGCGCGCACGCGCGCATCTCTATCGATTCCGCGCGCGTCTCGGTCGCGTCTGCATCGCGCGGCGCCGACGCGCGCGGACGTCGAGGACGATCCGTTTCCAGCCCAACGTCGAGCGATTCGTCGACTCGCGCGCGTCGCGGACGCCGTGGCGGTCGCGCGCGCGCTCGCAGACACGTCCACGCGCATCACGAACGCGAGCGACCGCGCACGAGAGGACGACAGCGCGCGAGAGGATGCGTGTGAGGGTCGGGGCGGTGGGATTGGTTGTTCAGGGTGTGAATTGAAAAATCTCAAACTTTCCGCCGCCGAGAGCTACTTTTTCCTCTTGTACTTGGATGCGGATTTGAATTTGCCTTTGGTTGCTTTGAAAGGCTTGGCGTTGGCGCTGGCGCCAGTGGATCGGAACTTGCCGCGGAAACCGGCGCCGCGGCCGGAGGATTGGAAGCGGGGATCGTCGTCGTCGTCGTCTTGCGCGGCGCGGCGCTTCGCCTTGGTTTTCGGGTCTCGGGCGTTTTTAACCATGCGGACGACCTTCGTGGCGACACCTCCGGTGAGTCTAGCCTCTCGTTCGAGGGATTTGATGGATTTGACGCCCTTGGTGACGCGAATACCGCGAGGGGCGTCGTCGTCGTCGCCCTCGCGTTCCTTGGCATAAAGACGCTCCATGGCGAGTTTTCTTCGAGCGCGCTTGCTGTCCGGTAAACGGTCCGGACCGCTCGCCTCTTGCTTGCGCTTGCCGGCTCTTTTGTGCGACTTTTTATCCAGCAAGTCCATCTCCGCCGTCTCCATCGCCTTGAGGGCGTTCTTTTGAACGTTTCTCTTCTCGCGTTCGCTCTGGAACCACGTCTTGGCCGGTCTCGATTTGATCTCCGCAGCGTGCTCGAGAAGGTTCGATGCCTTGTTCGCCTCCATCTCAGCCTTTTGAAGCTGACGTTCGGTTCGCTCCTCGTAGTTGATTTGTACGATCTGTTCCTCCATGTTCTCAATCTTCTTGTGCCACTCGGCGACGATGTTACCAGGGACGATCCTCGCCTTGAGATTGGCTCCGCGTTTCGCGATAGTCTTGACTAATTTACGGTCAGCCTCTTCCATAAATGTGAGCGCAGTGCCCTTCTTACCAGCACGAGCGGTGCGTCCGACGCGATGCAAGTAGCTCGCCAAGGTTTTCGGCGCGTCGAAAGAGATCACCGCGTCGACAGACGGGATGTCCAAACCTCTCGCGGCGACGTCGGTGGCGATCAAATGCGTAACCTTTCCGGTTCTGAAGTCGTCCAACGCGGCCAATCGCTGCGTTTGAGTCATATCGCCGTGTAATTCACCCGCCTTAACGTCGCTGAGTCCCATGATGATTTTCAATCGATGCGCCTCTTGCTTGGTTTTCGAAAAGATGATGGTAGACTTGTCGAAGGAGCGACTCACGATTGCCATCAAGAAGGCTTCCTTTTGCGCGCTCTGATTCGGTTTGAGCTTCAAAACCTCTTCAACCAAGTGCTTCGGCGTCGTGCCGAGCACGTCCGCCGAAAGTCTCGCCGGGTTTTTCATCGACAAACTCGCGAGTGCCTCGACGCCTGCGGTGAGCGTCGCGCTAAACAAGAGCGTCTGGCGCTTCTTCGGACACTGTCGAACAATCTCTTTGATTTCCTCGAGGAATCCCATCTCTAATAGGCGATCCGCCTCATCTAAAATTAAGCTTGCCAAGTCTTCCAACCCGAACGAGTGCGTGTTTCTGACGTGATCGATGACGCGACCAGGCGTTCCGACGACAATTTCCGGTCGACTTCTCAAAGCCGCCGCCTGCACGTTCATCGACAATCCACCGACCACGAGCGTGGAGCGAATGTTAGTGAACTGTGCTAAACTCTCCGTCATCTGGTGCACCTGAACCGCCAATTCACGCGTCGGAACTAAAACCAAGACGTGCGTCGCCGCCGGCGGTCTCGGTCCTCGGTGCAACATTCGCTCGAGTTGCGGAAGCATAAACGCCGCCGTTTTACCGCTTCCCGTCACCGCTCTCCCGCAAACGTCGCGACCCGTCATCGCGATTGGAATGACCGCCGCCTGAATCGGCGTCGGTTTCTTGTATCCGAGCGCTTGGCACGCGCGCGTCAGCGGCCTCGAGAGGTGCAACTCGTCGAACGCCTTGGCGTCAAACGTCGTGTTCCCCTTCACCCCACTCACGACCGCTCGCTCCTGAAACTCCGAATCCGACGAAGATGAATCATCATCGGCATCGTTCGTCGCGCCTCGCGCCTCGCGCGGCGCCTCCTCGGCGTCCTCCTCGTCTTCGTCTTCGTCGCTCTCCTCCTCCGCCTCCTCGCCGCTCAAAGACGCCGCTTCTTCGTCCTCACTCTCGCTCTCGCTCTCGCTCTCCTCGTCCGAGTCGCCGCTCACGCTCTCCTCGTCCTCGTCCTCGTCCTCGTCCACATCCTCTCCCGGTAACGGCGCGTCCTCCGAATCGCTCCCGTACTCGTCGTCGCTCTCGTCGCCGCCTCCGTCCCTCCGCCCGCGTTCCCCCTTCTTGCTCCCACCCTTCCCACCGCGCGCAACCTTCGCCCGCTCGATCTTCTCGTCCACGCTCGTCATCTTCTTCGCGCGCAGTTCCTCTCTCGCCGCGAGCTTGGCGTCGCCGAAGTCCCACGGCGTCGTGCGCGGCGCCGCCTTCGATTTCCCGGCGGCGCGCGAAAACGGGCGTCCACCGCCTCCATCAGCCTCGTCGTCCGACACGTCGAACGTGAACGCGTCGTTGAAGACAAAGGCATCCTCGCCCTCGTCGTCCGACATCTCGCGTCGCGTCGTCGCGCGTCGCGTCGCGTCGGGCAGTGTGGGAGCCCTCACCGGGCGCCCCACCGGGCGCCACACCGACGCTCGTCTCGTCTCGTCATGGCGGGCGATCGCGGCGGCGTCATCCCGGTGATGGCGGCGCACGTCGCGTTCGGCGTGTGTTACTTTCTCACCGCCCAGCGCGTGTTGAACATGCGTCTCGTCGCGCCCGAGACGCAGCCGTTGACGGGGATGATTTACCTGAGCGATGCGCTGAGCTCGACGGCGACGTGGGCGTGGACGACGGCGATTGGAGGCGGGAAAACGACGACGAGTGGGCGCGCGACGCGGGCGGTGGATTCTCGACCGTTCCCTCGCGCGGCGATGCTCTTGCCGGTGTTTGACTTGTTTGGGCTCACGTGCGCGTTCGAAGCCATGCGGCGATTGGGCGGACCTCTGTATCAGACGCTGAGTGGACTGTTGATACCGTTCTCCGCGCTGTTGAGTCGAGTATTTTTGAAGCGAACGTTCACGACGGCGCAGTTGAGCGCGATCGGAGTGGTGATTTGTGGATTGGCGGTGAAGGCGAAGGACGTCGCCGACGCGTCGGCGAGGGACGGCGGCGAGGTTCCCGTGGCGGGAATATTGATCGCGAACGCGGCGACGGTGTCTTACGGATTTCGAGGACTCGTCATGGAACATCTGAGCGCGTCCAAGTCGACGCTGAGCGCGAATGCGCAGACGCTGTTGATGGGTGCGTGCGGGTTTACCGCGTTTTGCGCGTACACGGCGGCGAAAACCGCTCAAGACATGGACGGATTGGTGTGGTCGTTTTACAACGCGCAGCCACGAGACGTGAACGATATTCTTAAAGTGCACTTAGGTAACATGCTCAGTCGCGCGTTCATGGTAAAGATGATGATGGGCGTCATCAGTCGAGCCGGCGCGACGCAACTTGCGCTCTCCAACGCCATTCGAAGCGTCGGTGTCATCGTCTTTTCCCACTTCATCTTTTGCCCCGAGGACTCCAGACAGTGCCTGAGTTACAACGGCACCGTCAGCGCCGCCATGGTCGTCACCGGCGGTCTCGCGTACGCCCTGTGCAAACCCAAACCGAAGACGAAGACGTCTTCGACATCGACCGCCGCCGGCGCGTCGTCAGCGCGTCGTCGCCGAAGTCCGACGTTTCACGACCGCGACGACGCGTCCACCACCACCACCACCACCACCACCACCGTTCGTCGTCGCTCCGCCAGACGCGGCTAATCATTCTTTGTCACAACGCTTCCCACATCATCGCGTCGTTCCTTCGCGTCTTCGTCGTCGTCTTCGTCGCGTTCTCTCGGAAACAGTGAGACCCGAATCGCCACTCATCCAGTTCTCGTCACACGCCGCCTCGCGACGTCGCGCGTCTCCGTGCCCCTCACGCGATTGATGCGCAAAAATTCTCTTCATCGTGCGCGCGCGCGCGCCGTCGCGTCGCTCGTCGCGTGCGTCGCGACGATGACGATGACGCTCGTTCGCGCGCAAATCGGTGATGACTGGGGCACGGGTACCGCCACCTGGTACGGCGGCGTCGACGGGCCGGGACCCGATGGGATGTCCATTTACACCGGAAGTTGTGCGTGCGCGAGCGCGCGAGCGCGTCGATGCGCGCGCGGGGGTGCAGACCTTTCCGCGTACTGACGAATGATGGATTGACGGCGGCGCAGGCGGCTATGGGAAAAATTTAAAGTCGCACTTCGTCTCCGCGATAAACACGGACGGTGGGTACGATTATTCGCTCACGACGCAGTGCGGAGAGTGTTGGGAGATTTTGTGCGTCGACGGCCGACAGCGCGGCTTGTCGGATTCGATTCTCGGTCCCTGGGCCGGTTGTGTCGACTCGGAAAAAAAAAGCGTCGTCGTGATGATCACGGATTCGTGTCCGTGTAATCATCCCGGAAACCCCGAATCGAACAAACGATGGTGCTGCGGCGGCGAGGGCGGGAATCGCCACTGGGATTTGTCGTACGCCGCGTTTGACGCCATCGCGATTCGACATCGAGGTGTCGTCGACGTTCGGTATCGTCGCGCGAGTTGCGACAGGTTGGGCGAGGAGCGATATTACGAATGATGGAGCATCAGCGATGCCACCATTTCTCTTTTTTGATTTTGTTTTACACCATCGCAATGATGCGTTGGTCTCGTGTTTCTTTGGTTTTGTTCACTCGTAACTCGCGTTCGACGAAAAATGAAATGAAATGAATGAATTGATGTAAACCGCACTCGCACGCGCGCGCGCGATTCATGTCCACCGCGCGCGCGCTCGCGGCGCTCGCTCGGGACGCGCGCGCGTGCGCACGACTCGTCTTCGCCCGCGGAACCACCACGGATGCGTCGTCGTCCCGAACGACCGGTCGACGTTTCGCCGTCGTCGGAAGCGGTCCCGCGGGCATGTACGCCGCGCTCGCGCTCGCGAAAACCTTTGCGGGATCGACGATCGATGTCTTCGATCGTTCGCCCGCGCCGTTCGGTCTCGTGCGATACGGCGTCGCGCCGGACCACGCGGAGACGAAACTCGTGACGAAGAAGTTTCACGAGGCGTTGACGACGCGTGACGACGTCGCGTATTACGGTAACGTCGGACTCGGGCGAGACGTGAGCGTGGGTGAATTGATGGATGGGTATCACGGGGTGGTGTTGGCGTGCGGGACGAGCGGTGATCGACGATTGGAGGTGCCGGGAGAGGAGACGCGAAGGGGCGTGTTGAGCGCGAGAGAATTCGTCGCGTGGTTCAACGGAGATCCCGCGCACGGACCGGAGAGCGAGACGCACGCGCGCGTGTGCGAAGCGTTAGGACAGAGTGGTGTGAACTCACACGTGGCGGTGATTGGGGTGGGGAACGTGGCGATCGATTGCGCGAGGGTGTTGTTGAAGGACGCCGACGCGTTGGCCGAGACGGATATCTGCGCGCACGCGTTGGACACTTTACGAGCGCATCCGGTGTCGTCCGTATCGTTGATCGGTCGACGAGGCGTCGCGCAGGCGTCGTTCACGCCGAAAGAGCTTCGAGAGCTGTTGAATTTACCCAACGTTCGCGTGGTGATGTCGGAAGAGACGCTCACGCTGGCGCCCGAGGATGAGCAGGAATTGACGCACAGCCGACCGAGACGACGCGCGTACGAGGCGTTCACGAAACGCAAAGACGCCGGAGAGTGTCTGCGCGAAGACGGACACTGCGAAAAGACGTTACACGTGCGTTTTCTCGCGAGTCCACTCGAATTCGGCGGCGACGAGGACGGCGTGTTGCGTTGGATGAAACTCGGAAGAAACGAACTCGTCGGACCCGCCGGCGCTCGGAAATCCATACCGTCGGGCGAGACGGAGACGATCCCCACCGCCCTGGCGCTTCGTTCCGTGGGATACCGCGCCGAACCCATTGCCTCGACCGTCGACGGCGACGAATCGTCGAGCGGCGTGACGCTTCCGTTTGACGAACGCGCGCGCGTCGTGCCCAACGAGTACGGCGCCGTCGTCGCCGACGCGCGCCAAATTCCTCGACTCTACGTCACCGGTTGGCTCAAGCGCGGTCCCACAGGCATCATAGGCACCAATCTCACCTGCGCCGAGGAAACAGTCGCAAAAATGGCGGCAGATTTCGCCGCCAATCCACCGGAAGAACCCCTCTCGCGAGGCGTCGCCTCGATTCTCGCGCGCCGAGGTGTTCGCGTCGTCGATGCCGACGATTGGAATCGTCTCGACGCCCTCGAGCGCGCGCGCGGAGAGGCGGTCGGGAAACCTCGAGAGAAATTCACGCGCGTTCGAGACATGCTCGACGCGCTCGCGCCGTCGTCGCGCGCGTAGCTTTAGCCATTATAGTGTAGAAGACGCGTCGTCGTCTCGAGGCGCTGGGCACCCACCCTCACACCGCGCGTCATCATGCGCGCCGACGCGCTCGGCGCGGCGTCGCGCGCGTCTGTGCGTCGTCTCGCGTCGCCCGCGCGTCGCTCGCGACGCGTCCGCGCGTCGTCTCGCGTCGTCTCGCGCTCGGCGAAGGATTTGGCGCCGCCACCGTCCCGAGCCAAGGGTGCACGCGTGGCCGTCGATACGTCGCGCGATGGCGCGCGCGTGGAGACGGTGCGCGTCGTGGACGCGTCCACCATCATCGTCTTCGGCGCCGCGGTGGCGGTGACGTCGGTGGCGGTGACGACGGCGGCGCTCGCGTCGACGCGCGTCGCGCCGCTTTTGGCATCTCTGCGAACGCTGAGCGAGAGCGTCACGGCGGCGACGCAAGCGGCGGAGAGAGCGTCGTTGGAGGTGGAACAGTTGGCAAAGATGACGTCGGCGACGCTGCCGGCGACGCTTGAGGCGATGGAGGAGAGCGCGAGGGAGGTGGAGACGTTGGCGGCGGAGACGCGGGACGCGTTGAAGACGCTCGACGCGGGCGAGTACGTAGAGAATTTAGTTGCGGAATTCACGGCAAAGATGAAAGATCCGACCAAAGACATCAGAGATTTGAGCGATGACGCCGGGGAGTACGTCAAGAGGTTATCACTCGAGGTTGGGCTGTTGTTGCAGAGCGTCGGATTGTATCTGGACGACGGCACTTTCGACGAGGACGTCAAGAATTTATCCGCGGATGAGAAGGCGAAGCGACGTCGTTCGATCACCGACGCCATCACGGCAGCCAAGAAGACGACGGAGACCGCGGCATCGCAACTGCAAGGCGTGGAGACCAAGGGGAGGGATTTGGCGGAGATTGTTGGGAAGATCGCATTGGCGTCAAAGGACGTCTCTACGGCGATGACGCGCGTCGTTGAGACAACCTCGGGTGGAAGATTAGGTCGCTCTACGGACGAAAATCAATGATTGTTATAACATAATTCTACGCGGCTTAGGTGGACTCCAAAACGTCTTGTCCGGCGTGTGCAACGGCGTGTGAAAGAGCTCGACATCCGGATCGTCGACGACGACGACTTCGCGTTTCCCATTTCCGTTTGGTGACGAGGTCGACCCGTATTGAATCAAGCGTGTGAACTCCTCGCCGAACGTGTCCCAGTACCAATCGAGGAATAAATTGTGCGTCACGCGCTTTCTGACCACCATGCGCTGCATGTCCGCCTTCATCTCCATCAAACGTACCCAACGAGAGAAGAAGTGATTGAGCGTCGCAAATCGCACGCTGGCGCGCTGTTTGACCTGAACGAGCGCCGATCGCCGCCAATGCGTTCGCCACATTCCGAACGCTCTGCGCATTCTATTTTTACTCTGCATTCGGTACGTCGCCAAGACGCTCACCGCCAACGTCTGCGAGCGCTCGTGCGTTCGAGATTTCCATCCGTTCCACGCGCGAAGCAACGCGCGATGACGCAACTTGCTCACGACTGCGCCCACGTTCTTGCGCTGCGTGCGCAACGCGCGCGCGCGATGACGCCAACCGTTGAAGACTTTGAAGAGCTCCAAGTTACGCAACCGCAACGTCGCCTGCGTCGCCACGCCGCGTCGGAACGACGAGTGCTCCGCTCGCGCGCGCCACGCGTCAAACGCCAGGCGAAAGGTTTTGTGACTCTGATTACGCATCACGATCAATTGTCTGCGCACGACTGCGTGCGCTTTGAAGCGATGCGCGCGCGCTAAACGCGCCGTGACTTTCCAAGCCGCGAAATACAGTCGCGTTAACGTCTTGTGTTGGTCCTTGTTCCACGATAACACCACGGCGGAGTACGTTTTTCTCAGGTGAACCGAATCGCGCGTCTCCTCGCGCCATTTCAAAAATGCAGCGGCGACGGTGCGATTGTTCCAACGCGAAAACGTGCGCACCAATCGCTGCGCAAAACTTCTCATCTCGAGCGTGGATCTCTTCCAGGTCGAGAACGCCTTGAGAAGTACGCGATGACGCATCTCGGCGTTTCCGCGACGCATGGCGTGTCGGTGAATGCGCGCTATTTTCCTATTCTCTTTCATGTTCATGTACCACGCCAACAAAACCTTTTGCTTCATCTCTCTCGATTTATCCGCAAGACCGCGACGGTGCGCTCTCGCCGCGATGCGATGAACCTTCTTGGTCTGCTCCGCGCGCTCGACCCAACGATCAAACGCCCAGCGTTTGAGACGACCGTCGGATCGACGACGAATCATCGTCCCCTTTCGGCGCATCCTCTTCGCGTGTTCGAGGTATCGTCTCCATGAATCAAACGTCGCACCGAGATGACGCTTATCCGCGCGAAGTATGAACCGTACGATGGCGACGCGCGCGCGACGAGACTTTTCCGTCGCCATCTTCCATCGTCTGAAGAGTTCGTCCCTCAGCGCGCGTGTCGATTGTCGACGTCTCCCATCGAGCGCCTTCATCACCGTGATCAACTGCACTTCGCGCGCGCGCGCTTGAGCGTGCTCGTGCATCGTCTTTTTCATCGTCTCCATCGTCTGCAGGTTGATGGATTCAAACTCCAATTGCACCGCCTGCACGGAATTCATCCAACTCGTCTCCATCGTCTTCAACTCTTCGCGCAATCCCAAGAGCTCTCGCTCCACGCCCTGTCGCACCGATACCTCCTCCTTGAATATGCGCGTCCACTTCTCTAATATCGTCGTCGACACGAGTCCCGGCGCGGATTCCGCCGGTTTGGCCCTCGACGGCGGTTTCGGTCGCTCGCGCGTCTTCGTCGGCTTCTTCGCGAGCGGCGTCTCCGCCAGTTTCTTCTCCATCGGTTTCTTCTCCGTCGCGATCGGACTCGGCGGCGCCGCGAGCGGTGCGCTCTTCACCACTCGCTCCGGCGACACCGGCGCCGGCGGCGCGTCGCTCGCCGAGCCGTACTCGACGTACGCGATTTCGTCGTCGTACAGACTCATGTCGTCAAGCGCGTACCTCGGCACGAATTCCTCGGGCACGCGCGTCACCGCCACGTCGAGCTCGACGCGCTCGAATCGCCTGTTCCGAAACCGCATCGCGCGTCCATCACCCTCCACCGCCGCGTGATCGATCGCCACCAGCTCCCACTGCTCGCACACGCCGAAATTAAAGCTATAAAAACACGGTTCACGGCGCGCGCTCCGGCGCGCTTGCAATAATTTTCCACCCGCCGCGTGCGAACGAAACCCGTAATACTTTCCGAATCGCAACACCACCACGTGCGTCGACGCGTCTCGTTCCGTCAACGCCTCCTCCTCCTCCTCAGCCTCCTCGTCATCACCGCGCGCCGACGAAAAGATGTACGCCGACTCGGCGCTCGCCGCCGTCGTCGCCGCCGGCGCCCGATTCGCTCGAATCGCCCGTCCACTCCCGTCTCGCGCCGCGCGCGCGCGCCCATCTTCCAGCGCGCGCATGACGATAACATCGCCCGCGTCCGGACCACCGTCTCGCGTCTCCGGGAGCGGTCGCACGCGCGCGACAGCGAGGTGGACGCGATTCCAAAACGTGTCCCCATCCGCGAGTGACGACGGCGTCGCGCGCGCGAACGCGCCGCCGTCGTCGCGCGAGAGCATCGTCGCGGCCGACGCGCGAGACGTACCGCGCGTCGCGAGCGGACGTCGCGTCGCGTCCTCGCGCGAGGGGACGGACGGGGAGTGCGGATGGATGCGTGACCGTTGGTCCGTTGAAAACATCGACGACGGCGGGACGGGGACGCGGTCGAGGACCCGCGACGCGCGCGTCGACCGAGAGTCGAGTGATGATGATGATGTGCGATGTGATGCGATGGATGTCAACGTCGTCGTCGTCTAGGCTAGAGGGTGACGGCGCGTCGGTGTTCGTGGAGTCGCTCAGTCGCGCGCGAGGCGCGAGCTTCGTCGAGGCGCGGCGTCGGCGTCGGCGCGCGGGCGAGGCGTCGGGGAGAGAAAGGCTGGAAATGCGGTGCCCGTCGACGACGTGAGTGGTGTGGCCCGAGATGCCGGAGGATGAATCGGACGTTGTGCGCCGAAGAGGAGACTTCCGGTGGTGGTGGAGGGAGGGGCGACGGCGTCGTCTCGAGACGCGTCGAGCGTCTTCGAAACGCCGAACGGGGACGCGTACGCTCTCGGTTCCGGAACCTTGTACGAGGACGTCTTCGCCGCGGATGGCGTCATGAGAGATCGCATGGCGACGGGTGACGACGCAGCTGCGCCCGCGTCGCGTCCCTTGTCGGATGTCGTCGCTCTGAAGGGCTGCACAAAGGTCAAGTTGATCCCGGGACTGTTGAGAATGGATGTCGACGCGAACGCCGCCGTCGTGTGGTCCAAGGAGGACCCTCGGCCGAACGAGCGCGCGAGTCCGATCGGAGGTCGAACGAAGGGTACATCCGCGTCGTCGGCGCCCGTGGCCTTCAACGCGGCGTGGAATGCACGCTCGTCTTCGCGTGCCAGCGCGCTCGCCTTCGTCGACGCGTCGTCCGGCGTCGCCGCCTCGACGCCGAGCGCTCGAGAGAGCACGCCGTTTGTTTTCCTGGAGACGTCGTCGTCGTCGATGATAAACGCTTTTTGCGACACTGGTAAATGCGCCAAACTTTCGCGTAATCGTTCGATGAGTTTGCCCGCGTGGTCCTCGGCGAGTCTCCCCTCCGTCTTCGCTCTCGCGAACAGCGCCTTGGCCTCCAGCGCGCGACCTCTGTTGAGGAGATACGTGATTCCAGATTCCACGGGCACGTCGTCCCGTTTATTCCACAAAAGCTCGAGGAGAACGTCTTCCATGTCGCCGTAAAAGGGTAACGACAAGATTTTTTCCAAGCACAACTTTTCAACGCCGTGATCCAACAAGAGACACACCAGGTACGCGCCAGACTTTGAATGGCGAAGCTCTGGAAACGATTCGTACACGTCTCGAACAACGAGAAACGCCTCGGCGACGAGACCGCACGCGAGTCGAATGGATACGTCGAGACCGATCGTCTCTGTGTCGGGCGACGACGACGCGCCGGATGGCGCTCGCGCTCGAGCGACAACCAACGCCGCCGCGGCTCGATCCCTCGCCGCTAAACTGGCGATAAACTTGATCGGTAGTAACGGATGCGCGACTTTCGGCAACAACACGCACGCCTCGTCGAGCGAAGCTTCGTTTTCGGCATCATCGAGGAGGACCGCGGCGCGCGTCTCTTGAAAAAGACGCGGATGAATGTGAGCCTGTCGCGCGTACTGCAAAGGCGAGCCGTCGTGCGGCAGACCAGAATCCAGCAAAAAGTACAAGAAGAGACATCTCTTCGCGATGAGCGCCGTCGGCGAAGCGCTTCCGTCGACGAAAATACTACGAGCGGCTTCGGTGAGCGTCTTGAAAGGATACGCCGGTCTGTGCTCGCCGACTCCGTCGAGGAGATCGTCTAGAAAAGTGCTCATCGAAGCGCCACTAAATCGCGTGTTGGCCTCCGCGACAGCCGATCGCCGTCTCTGTACGGCGCCCGCCCACGCCGCCGGACCGCCGTACACGGCGCCCGCCGCGTCGCTCGTCTCCGCGCGAGCTGCCCACAGCAACGCCTCCGCTTGCAGTTGCCGACACACCACCTCGTCCCGAACGGCTTGTAATCTCTTAAACTGCGGCGCCACATCACTCGCCGTCCTCCCGCTCGCGTCCGCGCCCAGCGCCTCCGTCGTGCGTCTCAGAGCGTCCAACGTTCGAGTCGCGTCCTCCGCCGCCACCAAACGCGCCTCCGCCGGTCGCCCGCTCGCCCCGTCCAATCGAAACGCCGCCTGCTTGAGCGACTTCTTCGCCCACTCCAACACGCACTCACCGTCTCGCAGGTACGCCTCGACCGCGTTATCCGACACGATGCGCGAATCTCCGCACACCTCGTCGACGTAGTGCGTCACCGTCGACGGCGCGCCCGCTCTCGCGCACGCGTCGAAAATCTCGTGCAACCGCTCCACGTCCGCCGCGCACGCCGGTGCCGCGCGATCTGTCGTGGGTTCGGTGTGCAATCCCTGCGCTCCGGCCGCGACGAGTGACGCGTGCACGCGTCTCAACGTCCCGATCGACGTGAGCGCGCTCGGGGGAAGGATGGCGAGCTCATCGAGCGCGACGGCGAGCGCGTGCTCATCCATGGCGACGCGACTGGTGTCGCGCGCGTCGTCGTCGCGAACGCGTCCACGCCTTCTCTGTGCGAGCGCGCGCGTGTGGATCGACGCGCGGCGTCGAGTGACGACGCGATTCCCGTTCGAAACACATTTATTTTTCACTCGGCGCCGACGCGAGACGGGGCAAAATACACGTACACGTTACAATTGATCGATGACATCCTTGAGGGATTTCCCTCCAACCTTTGTCGTTTCGAGTAAAAAGGTCTTCTTTCTCGCCTCGAGGAGTTGCTTCTCGAGCGCGCGCGATTGTTCAGTGTCCGGCGCGCGATTTTTCTCGCGCTCGAGCTGCACGCGGTCTGTATACTTGAGCTGTTGCCCGAGCATGTGGTGGGTGTTTCCATCGACGGCGTCCTCGTCCTCGGGTTCGGGTTCGGGTTCGTAGCCTTCTGGGGTGTATCTGTGCTCCTCATGCATGTGATCGCCGTCCGCGGTGATGCGATGGCCGTGATCGGTGTCCGTGGAGGGGTGCACGGAGAGAAAGACGTCCGGGTCGGTGGAGTAGCCGAGAAGTTCGAGCGTCTTTGACGCGATACGCGTCTGCACTTCCACGATGGGTGAATCCGGACGGAAGACAAATTTTTCTCTGTGCACCGTGAATCGTTTGAGGTTGTGCTTGACGTGCTCGTGGCTTCCAAGCGTGTTGGAGATTTGCGCCGGTAACTGGAGAAGCGTCGTGAGCTCTTGCATCGGCTTTTGCGCCGCTTGATACTTTTCCAAAACCTTGCCGTTCGCATCCTTACGCCAGTGATCCATGTCGGGCTGAACCAAATCTTCGGCTCGAAGAACGATGGCGTGGTTCTTGAGCGGACCCTTGATCATGGCGCTAATCTCAAAGTTGACCGACGTCCAATACGCCGTCGTGCGCAACAAATCGATGATGTCAGCCTTCTCGACGTCCTTCAACGATTTATGCTGCGACAGATGCCGCCACTCCTCCTCAAACTTTGCCGTGAGTTCTTCCCAACGCGCCTGGCCAAAGTAAGCCTTTTGTAAATCGCGCTCCTTGTCGTGCAAGTTGCCTATCGGCAACGTTCTCGGGTCGCGCACCAAGTGAACGTACGTCACCGTTGGTCCGTACACGTCTCGCCAAAACGGCAACAGATACATCGCCAGCGGATCCTTCCACCCCCAACGCCCAATCTCCTCGTCGTGCTGGATCCCTTTCTTCGTCAAACCGGGATGCAACCACTTCTCTTGCCTGGCAAACATGTCACACAAATGTTTTGCTATATCCGCCTGTAAATCCATGGGCATATCATCCGGTTCATACAGCGTCTTCTTCGCCCACGCCATGACGTCCACGATGATATCGTCCAAACCGCTCAATCTCTCAGCGTCCGAGTTCCCCTCCGAATCCGTCGGTCCGAACGTCACCGCCTTGGAATCTTTTAAAAAATCCTCGAGCGGCTTGCCCACGCCGCCGCCGTCACCGCCGATGATCACCGGCTTCTCCGGAATCTGCGTGCACTTCATCTCGGGATGGTCTCGGAGCAAGTGCGCCATCCATCGCCGCTGATTGCTCTGCGGCTCGGCTGGTTGCGCCGCCGCGCGCTCGCGCGCGGCGGACGCCGAGGGAAGAATCGCGCTCAACACTATCGAGAGCATCGCCACGACGAGTGCGCGCGCGGCGACGCACGTCGATGCGCGGAAGGGGCCGTGACGCGCGCGCGGTGCGCGGTAAAACATGTCGCACGGTTCGGACGCGCGCGGCGAGGTGCGTCTCATCGCTCGCGCGCCGGTCGGCGACGAGTGCCGTATTTTGGGAGCAGATTCGACGAGACGCCGACCGCGAGCTCGGCTCGACGGTGAACAAACGCGGGAGTGCATTTTATGAAATATACTGCAATGCGAGTTACAAACGTACGGTACTTGAAATTCAGAAAACGTAGCAAAACTTGGTTAAGGGCGCGTTCCGCGCGTGATGTGAATCACGCGCCTCAAATTCATTCAGGGACAGGAACCTCGGAGATCCATCGTACGTTGTCGATCTTGGCGCCGCCGTTGTGAATAGCCACGCCGCCATACAGTGGGAAGCTGGGCGCCTTGTCGCTCGTGTACTTGAGCTCGCCGTCCACAAAGTACTGAATCTTACC
>Ga0181577_10000019_pt1 | contig 109632 bp, 77 predicted proteins | sample 101ome_21_FD_132468 | JGI IMG/M metagenome (GOLD analysis project Ga0181577, IMG submission 132468) | Coastal salt marsh microbial communities from the Groves Creek Marsh, Skidaway Island, Georgia - 101413BT metaG (megahit assembly) | ecosystem: Environmental > Aquatic > Marine > Intertidal...
CCTTGGCTTCAGCGTCAGCCTTCGCCTTAGCTTCAGCGTCAGCCTTCGCCTTGGCTTCAGCCGCAGCCTTCGCCTTAGCTTCGGCGTCAGCCTTCGCCTTGGCTTCAGCGTCAGCCTTCGCCTTAGCTTCAGCGTCAGCCTTCGCCTTGGCCTTGGCTTCAGCTGCAGCCTTCGCCTTGGCCTCTGCTTCCTTGCGCTTGGCTTCTTCTTCAGCCCTCTTCTTAGCCTCTGCCTCCTTGCGCTTGGCCTCTTCCTCTGCCTTCTTCTTAGCCTCTAATTCTTTACGCTTGGCGTCTTCCGCAGCCTTCTTAGCCGCGGCCGCTTCCTTCTCCGCCTTCTCTTGGGCCTGGCGTCGTTCCTTGGCTTCCTTCTCAGCGAGTCGCTTGGCTTCGGCCGCTTCCTTTTCTGCGAGTCTCTTCTTCTCCGCTTGTTCCTTCTCAAGACGTTGCTTTTCCTCTTCAGCTCGCTTTGCGGCTGCCTTTGCAGCTTCTTCTTCAGCCTTTCGCGCCCGAGCAGCCTCTTCCTCAGCCTTCTTTGCCTTGTCGGCAGCCTCCTTGTCGGCTTTTTCCCTGGCTTTTCGGGCTTCTTCGGCCTTTCGCTTCATCTCTTCGGCTTCTTTCACGGCGTTCTGTGAAGCAGCCTTTGCAGCCTTCTTGCGGCTCTCTTCTTCTTCTTGCGCGAGCTTCTTACGTCGCTCAGCCGCGGCTACGCGTTCGGCTTCAGCTTGTTCAGTGGCGATTCGCAACTGTTCCGCGCGCTCCGCCGCGGCCACCGCCTCGAGGCGACGAGATTCCTCAAAGCTCACAGATGACTGCTCTTCAAGAAGCATGTCATCAGTGACTGTCTCATTGAAAAATCTTCGTGAGGCCTCGCCCGCTCGCAAGCTCATCTCCTCGTCGCGTCGACTCAAGGTCTCGGCGTTCCAAGCGAGGCGTCGCGCGTCGATTTCGGCGATGATCGCTGCTAACTCAGCTTCGAGCTGCTTGATACGCATCTCAGCAACTTTTCTACGGGCGTCTTCTTCCTCGCGAAGGGCACGCTCCGCACGCACTGCGGCATCAGCTTCCGCACAGACTGCAGCGTGGCGTTGGTCCTCGTTTTGGGTTCGAGTCTGTTCCTCAGTCACAGTGCGCTCAATTGACATTTGAGACGACGCGCGACGCGCCTTGAATTCTTCGTAATTCTGCGCAGCAGCCTTTTCAAGCGCTTGAAGCTCTGGGATAAGCACGTTCAATTGCGATTCCATCTGCAAGATCGACGCAGAGAGGTTCTGGATCATGTTATCAATGGCAAGAGGAGAAGACGCTGCAAGGCGACGAGCATCCTCCTTGCGCTGTCGCTCTTCCATCATCGTTCTGAATTCGGCACGTCGAGCCTCTTCCTTCTCAAACAGCTCCTTGATCTTACGCGCGAACTCATCGATCTCCTTTTGTTTCTGATCGCACATCGCATCGAAATCAGCCCGTCTTTGCTTTTCTGCCGCTTCCTTCTGCGCGATGGTATCGGCAGCTTTCTTGCGACGCATCTCTTCTTGCGTGCGTAAGAACTCTTCCTGCGCTTCAAGCTCAGCTCTAAATTGATCGAGGATGTCCGGGAGTTCGTCTCGGAATCGATCCCGACGAGCATCTTCCTTGGCGATGAGATCTTCGTCAATAGCTTTCTGGTCCTCAATTTTCTTGTCAACCGCCTTGCGTCGAGCATCTTCCTCAGCGCGGCGCACAGCTTCATCGCGAACCATTTTCTTGAGTTCTTCTCTCATTTGCAGAAGCTTGGCATCCTCACTCAAACGCAGCGCCGCGTCTTCAGTGCGAAGTCGTTCATCTTCGGCGATTGCGGCATCACGCTCCTTTCGGAAGTCTCGCACACGTTGAGCTTCAGCTTCGAGTTCAGCCTTGGCAGCCGCGTCGGCTTCGCGTCGACGGCGTTCCAATTCTCGGATGAAATCGTCAATTTCTTGTCGTTTACGATCGACTTCGGTCGCGTGCTCAACACGTCGTCGCTCTTCTTGAGCGCGAAGGTCGTCTTCCGCTCTTTGTTTGGCCTCGATCTCAGACTTGAAGGCTTCGCGACGAGCAAGCTCAGATGCCCACGCGGATTCTTCGTCAGAGTGCATCTTGCCGATGCGCTCCTCTTCCGCAAGACGACGAGCGTTTTCCTCGGCGATCTTCTGGCGCTCTGCTTCAGCAGCAAGACGCATCGCCTCTTCAGCAGCAGCAGCCCTGGTATCTTCCTTCTCACGACGAGCTTGTTCTTCCGCCTCACGGCGAGCCGCTTCGCGCTCCCAGTCTGCACGACGCTGATCTTCACGAGCGCGGGTACGCGCCTCTTCTTCGAGACGTCTCCGAAGTTCATCTTGAGCACGAATTTGACGATCTCGTTCTTGCTGAATAGCACGCTCCAATGCTTCTTGCCTCATTCGACCCTCCGCCTCTTGAGCGCGACGCTTGTTCTCCGCTTCCATGCGCAAACGCTGCTCGGCTTGATCCATCTCGCGAAGAGCTTTATCCGCAGCCTCACGTCGACGGTTCTCGGCTTCGATTCTTTCAGCTTCCTTTCGAGCGGCCAAGGCGGCGGCAGCGTCAGCCTCACGACGTCGTAGCTCTTCTGCCTCACGCTTTTTACGTTCAGCCTCGGCGGCGTCGAGAAGATCTTGCTTTGCCTTGACTCGTCGAGCTTCCTCAGCTTCACGTTGCAGCTGCTCCTTGGTCTTGAATTCCTCCTTACCAACCATGTAATCGATTCTTCGCGAATCTTCCATGGTGCGTCTCAAGCCCTCTTGAGAGTTGAAGATGACGTTGGCCTTCTCTTGCTCCTTTTGTCGACGTTGCTCTTCCTCCTGCTTGGCTTTTTCCTCGCGCGCAAGCTCTTCCTCACGGCGCTCATTCTCGCGTCGACGATCGTCTTCTTCGGCGCGAAGACGTTCTTCCGCCTCCCGTGCCGCGCGGGTGGCGTCGTCGTATGCGCGTCGACGGTCATCCTCGGCTTGCCTCTTCTTGCGCTCAGCGTCTTCAGCCGCCGCTGCTTGTGCCTCAGCGCGGGCGCGACGTTGATCCTCATCTGCGATTTTGCGCTTTTCCGCTTCTTCAAGTAGCTTGATCTCTTCAATCTTCGCCTTGTGCTTCGATTCAGCCGCAGAGAGGCGTCTCTGCTCTTCGGCGTTGATGCGCGCAAGCTCTTGAATGTACTTCTGACGACGGTTCTCCTCAGTATCCTTGAGTCTGATTCCAAGTTGCTTGAACTCTTCAAGCGCGCGGCGCTTCTCAGCGACATCATCGTCTTCAGCCTTGCGTCTGTCGGCCTCAGCCTTGGCTGCGGCTCGCATGGAGGCTTGGGCGTTCGCCGCACGAATTTCTTCCGCCTTCAAGGCAGCTTCCATGTCTTGCTTTCTACGAGCAGCATCGTTGTCAGCAGCAATACGTCGATCCTTGATCTCGGTTTCAAACGCGATGATGGCGTTTTTGAGGTTATTTATATCAGCTTCGGCGTCACGACGTCGTTTATCTTCGTCATCGCGACGTCTAGCTTCGTCTTCCTCCATCTCCAGAAGTCTGCGCGCAGCGTCTTCACGTCGTCGCTCCTCTTGAGCTTGACGATCAGCTTCTTCACGCTCAAGACGAGCACGCTCATCATCGACCGCTCGTCTGATGTCATCAGCAGCTTGTTCACGTCGAGCATCTTCGGCTTCTTCAAGACGACGTTCCTCGTCGAGTTCGCGTGCGTGTTCGTCATCCCACGCGCGTCGACGAGCCTCCTCTGCGGCGCGATCAGCGGCGAGACGATCACGCATCGCCTGGAGCTTGGCTTCCGCTTCAGCACGGCGACGGTTCTCTTCTGCTTGCAAACCAGCCTCGCGATCCAACAGCGCGCGAGTTTCCGCATCGAAACGCGCTCTGATGTCAGCTTCTTGGCCCTTCGCTCGTTCAAAGTTCATCTTCGCCAGCTTGACATCTTCGTCACCTTGAGAACGTCGCTGGCGGATGTTATTGCGCAGATCATCGATTTCCCGTCTACGACGATCGATTTCATCTCTAAGACGACCGACGGGAATACCAGCGCCGCCCTCTTGAGCCATGAGATCATCGAGCTCACCCTTCTGAGTTTCAACAATCACCTTGGTCGTGATGACTTCTTCGGAATAAATAGCTTCGCATTCGTTGTACAACTTGTCGATTCTTTCCTTCTCGAGTCGTCGTCGTTTATTCTCCTTGCGCCGCAACTCATTCTCTTCTTCAACAGCCTTTCGAAGAGCGTCCTCGGCGTCCTTACGACGTTTGTCTTCCTCCTTACGAAGTTTACGCTCGCGAGCATCAATCTCTTCGTGGAAGTCGGCATCAAGTTCTTCGCGTTTGCTCGCAAGGCGAGTGCTCACTTTTTCTCTCGTGGTGATCTTCGTCGTCTTCGTACGGCCGTCGAGACTGTACACAACGGAAGTGGTGACGGTGCCGGCGGCTTCACCGATGCCCGAAGCAACTTCACCAATCTTCACCGGCTTCAACTCGAGCAAGTGAATAAAAAGGTACACGATGAACGCAATCACCGCGCCGATGATACTCGCATACTCCATGTTTACCACATAAGTGTAGAAAGCGCCGGTACCAGAAAATGCACCAGCTTCAATCAAGTAGGACACGCCTGAAATGAGCGAAAGCAGGTTGGGCGCGGCTGCCACCGTGATCGCAATCATTGCGCGAGGATTCACCCCCTTGAAAAACCAATAAGGTCCCTTCGTGTCGCGAGTTTGCATGGCTTTACGCGACAACTTACCAGCACGCATGAGCCAGAAGTCACACAGAATGACACCGAGCACTGGAGACACCAACAGCGAACCCACACCGATAATCCACGACGCGGTGGCGACGACTTGTTGCCACATGAGCTGCGCCGGCGCAAAGAGGCCGACGGCGACGGTGATTATGAGAGCAGCTTGCTTGGAAGAAATCGTTCCACCGAGGTAATTTTTCGTTTTCGCCCATGGGAGCGAGAACTCTTGCATGTACTCCTGCGGACCAACGACGTTGGCTGCGCTGTTCGTCACAAGCGACGCAATCGCGATCGAGGCAAACAGAATCGGCTTCGGCGCTTGCGCCATGGCCGCCGCAACGATGGCGAATAAGCCAGACAACACAGGGAGCCAGAAAAATTGCCCGATGGGGGCAGTCCTCGAACCCTTGATGTGCGCGGTGTAATCAGGATACACGCTCGCGAGCGTCACCCACACGCCAACCATGAGCCACGCGTGCTTCCAGAATTCGGCCGGAACGGCGCTAGGCAAGCCGCCCGATATCAAAGAACCGACCGCTGTCTGAGGAATACCTTGACGCACCGTCCAGGCGATGAATCCGGCGACCAACATCAAGACGGTCTGACCCGAAGCGAGAAGTCTCGACGATGGCACGGTGCGCAACGAAATCGCGAGCTGCACGACCCAGAACATCACATACGATATCGCTCGCACGAAAACGTCACTCTCGATGCCGGCCGCGATTGACGTCATCTTAAATAAGCCGAAGACTGCCTCACCACCGACCAAGGTCTGCACGGCGTAGAGCAGAAAGCCCAACGTCGCGCGGCACGCGTCCGTGAACTCTGCCCCCCAAATTCCGAAACTCGAACGCGCCAGAATAGGCATGTTCAACTCGTACTTGGCTGCCGGATAACCGATCGCGGCGACGAACGGCATCGCCATCAATGTCCCGAGAAACGTCGCCGCGCCCAACTCGTACCACAACAACGGCGCGAGTGTGTGTAAATTCCAACGCACGAAACCGTACGGCACGGAGTACATCACCGCGCACGTCGCGAGAGCCGCCCAGAGCGACAACTCCTTCCCCTTCTCGATCGCGTTCTCATCAGTCGTCGGCGGAATGATCAAATCTTCGTCTCCTCGCTCCACGACGAATCCTTCATCGTCGAGGTCATCGTCCCCCGTTTGATCCGCGTATCCCAATCCGACGCGAGTGGCGCGCGTCCTCGCCGCCGTCCTCTTCCCCCCACCCGTGCGCGCTCCCTCGCGCGCACCACCACCACCGACGACGCCCACGATCTCTCTCTCACACGCGTCTCTCCCACGCACGCGCGCCACCACTCTCATCGTCCCTCTCGCGCTCGCGAAGACACCATTCGTCCTCCCTCGTCCGCGCGCGATCGCGCTCGAGCCGTATCCGGTCCCCCATCGCGCGAGCGCTCGCGACGTCGACGCCGCGGACGTCTCCATCCTCGCGACGACGGACGCGGGCGCCGCGGGCGTCCTAACGCGACGTCCTCGCTCGACGCACGCGTCGTCGCGTTCTGGCATCCACCGCGCGTCGCGCGAGGGAATTCAACCAATCCATTTCAATTTCCAATCCATTCGTTCACGTCGGTCGGCGTCGACTCGACCCGAAAAGGGCGGTGGCGCGCGCGCGCGTACACTGGGGAGTCGCGCGTGGAGTATGGAGGGACGTACGTCCAGGGTTGTGACCGGTCGTGATCGGTCGCGGGGGGGGGTCAACATCACGTGGTGCTCGTGCGCGTCTGTCTACGTCTGTCTACTACTCGTTGATACTGTTATTACGATATAGTGTACGTACCAAAAGACCGATCGTACTACTGGTACCATCCATCCTTCCACGACGGACCGCGCGCGGGGCGGCGCGGGACGTCGTCGGCCATCACAGCTCGACGCGATGCGCGCGACGTCGATGACGATGACGAGGACGAGGACGACGACGAGCGCGGTGCGAGGCGCGTGCGCGCGAACGAGAGGTGGGGTGGCCGCGCATCGAGGGTCAGCGCACGTCGCGCGCGCGGGTAAGAAGATGGACGGCCCGTACGAGGCGCGGAACGAGTTCGTGATCCCGAGCGGGGACGGCGGCGTGGTGGGACGATTCGAGGAGGAGATGCGCATGCGAGAGAAGCTCGCGAAGGAGTGTGGGGCGATGGAGGCGAAGTTAGTGATGATGAAGACGAATGAGTACGCGTTCGAGCAAAAGTGGGCGACGAAGGAGGCGTATGAGGCGTACATGAACACGCCGCAGAGACGACGAAGCCACCTGACGGTGGGGGTGTATCAACGCTTGCCCAAGGACAAGTGGAGCGTTCCGGATAACTTCACTCCGGTGACGAAAGCGTGAGGTGGAAAAAATCGTTCGTTCAATCTTCGCGTAAAGTCGCAGCATGACGTTTGTAAGTGTTAATTCTGTCGTTCTACTACAATTCTTTTTTCGGCGAAACGCGCTATGGATAAAACACGCCGCGTCGTCGACTAAACAAAAACGAATCGATCTCTAAAGCGCGCCAATCTTACCTTTGTACAAATCGAGGAAAATTTCCGGTCCCCAGATTGGAGAACCGTTTGCGCCCGTCTCGGGCGTCGCGAGGTCCATGGACATCGCCGCTTCTAAAGAGTCCGGATCGGGGGCTTGCTCCGGAGAGAAAAAAAGCATCGCCAAGCCGACACAGATTAGGATCGGTGCGGCGATGGCGCTCGCCAGAACGGCATAAATGACCGAGACGTACTCTTGCTTGGTCAAGACGGACGTCGTATCGCCCATTTGTCGTTGAAAGCTTTGCCATTCCAATTCGATGAGGACGTCCAAGAACCACGACGTTTCGTTCTTGTCTGGCGGACACAGCGTGTTATAAAACATGTTCACCGCCGTCTCTTCCGCCAAACGCTCCCACTCTTCCTCCTCCTCTTCAGGGGTGATCATGAAGAATTCATCCTCGGACTCGCTTCCCGGTGGGGGATCGGTGCGGAAATCGATCCTGTCGAGTCGACTCACGACGTCGCCTTCTCTGTTCACCTTGTACGTCGTTCGACCGAATAACCGACACTTCATGTCGTGAACCTTCTTCCCTTCGTTCGCCAACGGGTACCCAGGTGCGAGTTTTTCTCCGTACTCTCCTTCGACGAGTCGACGCACCGCTCCCTCGTGCATGGACGACAGGAGCGTGTTGCTGAACTTTTTCCCAAACAGCGGCGCCCCCTCCCACTCCGCCGTCCACTGTATGAGCAAAACGCCCGGTTCGATCGACGACGCCCGACGCGTGATGAACTTAAACTTCGTCAACGCCGTTCCTGTCGCCTCACCGAATCGTTTCATCAACGTCCGATACGCCTCCGCCCCTCGCACCGCGTGCACGTCGTTGTCGTACTCGGCGTTTTGCGCCAACCTCACGCTCGACTGCGTCATGAATGGATCGCTCTCAAACTCCTCTCGCAACCGCTGCGTCGTTGCGATCTGGGTATCCAGCGTTGACGCCGACGCCGATGTCACCGTCGCCTCCGTCACCTCCGCGCTCCCCTTTCCCGCGCTCTCCGCCCCTTGATTGCCGCTCGCGCTCGTCGCCGCCCTCGGGACATCCTCCTCCCGTCCGTCGTTCCCCGACGCGCTCGCGCTCGCCCCCGCGCTCGCGCGCACGATCGCGCGCGCCGGTCGTCGTCCCCGTGACGTCCTTCTCGCACCGAACGCCCCCGCGCGCGCGGACGCCGACGCCCTCGCCCCCGTCGTCGTCGACATCCCGTCGCCGAGTGTCGACGCCCGTGCCGCGCGCGCTCGCCCCGCGTCTCCACCGGTCGCGTCCGGTTCTCGTAGTGAAGCATCGTCGAAGACCATGATCATCGTCCACGCACACACCGCGCGTTTATGTCACCCATCGGGTGGTTGGTGATGCCGTATTCGCGCGTGTTTTCATCAAACGAGGCGTATTCGTGGTGCGTTTTATGCCGAGGGCGCCTCGATCGGGCTCGCGGTTTTTTTTTCCGCGACGCGAGCCCTTAGGGCTTTTCGCGCGGTCGCCCTAAGTCGCGATCGCGGCGTGCGCGTTCCGCCTCTTCGCGACGCGCGCGTTCGAACACGCACACGACGCAAAACATGTCCCCGCAAATGTCCCAGAAGGAGGCCGACATCGCCATGATGCTCGCCGCCGGTTGCCACCTCGGTACCAAGAACGTGGATTTCCAAATGGAACGCTACGTCTGGAAGCGCCGCGCGGACGGTATCCACATCATCAACCTCGGCAAGACGTGGGATAAGCTCATGCTCGCCGCGCGCATCATCGTTGCGTGCGAAAACCCGCAAGACGTTATCGCGCAAGCGGCTCGTCCGTACGGTCAACGCGCGGTGTTGAAGTTTGCCCAATACACGGGTGCGAAAGCCATCGCGGGCCGCCACACCCCAGGTACCTACACTAACCAGAGAGATGCCCTCTTCCAAGAACCGCGTGTGTTGATCGTCACCGATCCGCGCACCGATTCTCAGCCGGTTTCCGAGACTGCGTACGTCAACTTGCCGGTGATCGCGTTCTGCGACACCGACTCTCCGTTGAAGAACGTCGACGTTGCCATTCCGGCGAACAACAAGGCGAAGCACTCCATCGGTTGCTTGTACTACCTTCTCGCGCGCATGGTGTTGCAAATGCGTGGCACCGTGTCCGCGGCGAACCCGTGGGACGTCATGGTCGATTTGTTCTTCTACCGCGATCCGGAAGAGCTCGAAGCGAAGGAGGAGGAAGCCGCCGCCGCTGCCGCGGCTGCCGCCGACCCGGCGGAATCCGCCGGCTACAACGCCGTCGCGGACACCGCGTACGCCGCCGAGTCTTGGGACGAGCAAAAGCCGGCCGAAGCTTTCCCGGCGGGTGGCTTCGCCCCGGCTGCGGGCAACTGGTCTGAGGCCCCGGCGCCGACTGGCTGGGACGCTCAACAAGGTGGTGACTTTGGCTCTGGTTTCGGCGTTCCGCCTCAAGGCTACTAAGTTCGCCGCCTCGGATTCGAGCGCGGTGATCTCAAAATTTGAGAAAGCAGTGGAGGGTCTCGATTCTCGACTGTCGCTCGTTTGTTCTGGTGATACACGCTCCATCTAATTTCTAGGGAGCGGAATAGCCAGCGCGAGCTCATTAAGAAGCGTAGGTGTAAAGTTTGTGAGAGAAACTTTCTTTTCTGAATTCAGCGTCTTTCCGAAACTCGCCGAAACAGCGTTTCGCTACAATAAGTCGCTACTCTACTCTAACCGTCCCTCGTCCTACGCGCGATTGATCGCGACCCCGATATTCGCGATCGCCGCGTCGAACAGATCGCAATTCACCGGCATTTCAATCTCATAAAACGGATTCTTCAACGCATAATCGCAATACGCCTGATGCACGCGCCGCAGCGCCCCGCGCGCGTCCACCGTCCCTTTCGTCGTCGTGATGAATATCTTCATCCCCGTATCCGCCTGAAAACAATACAAATCAAACGTATCGCACTCCAGGCTCTCTATCCCCCCACCCCCGCTCACCGGCGCCACTTTTCTCGAGATCGCGTGCAACGAGTGCCACACGCTCGCCAACCGCAACTGCGCATTCGTGTCCAATCCTCCTCGTCCAACCCCACCCCTGTCCTCGAACGCGCGTCGATAGATCAATCCACCCGACTTATTCACGATCCAAACATCCACCGCGCGCGCGCGCGCCATCGCCGCCCACCCCCACGCGCCGACCCCGCTCTGCGGACGCGCCCCATCCTCCCCACCGCGGGACGGGCCGGCGACCGATCGGTCGGTCGGTCGGTCGGTCGATCGATTCGATCGATTCGGTCGGTCGATCGATTCGATCGATTCGGTCGGTCGATCGATTCGATCGATTCGGTCGGTCGATTCGATCGGTCGATTCGATCGGTCGATCGGTCGATCGATCGATTCGATCGATCTCGATCGATCTCGATCGATCTCGATCACGCCCTCGACTCGAACTCCAGCGTCTCGATCGACGAGGAGATGTGCACGCGAAACGAACCCACTCGCGGGATCGAATCAAAACGAGACTCGCGAGCGACTGTGACTCAGCGACACGCGTCCGGCCAATCCGTGGACCGGAGCGAGGGCGAAGCGAGACGCGCGCGTTCGCGTCCGGGGCGCCGACGCGTCCGGGGCGACGACGACGACGGGTGACGACGGCACATTCCGAACGCGCGCGAGAGCGAGCGGTGCGGAGACGCGAACGACTGTCGTCGGATTCGGGTGCCCGCGCGAGGTTGGAACACACGGAGGATGCGTGCGATGCGGGGACGGGCGAAGAGCGATGCGGCGCCGGCGGTGCGATCGGGGATGACGACGAGATGTCGCGCGGGTGCGGGTGCGAGACGAGCGAGTCACACGGTCGCGCGCGCGAGTAAGAGACCGGCACCCGGTGATCGTTTGTATAACTTCTCGGCGGGACCGGCGACGCTGCCGTTGGACGTGCTCGAGGAGGTGCAGCGAGACTTGGTGAATTACAAGGGGAGCGGGATGAGCGTGCTCGAGATGTCGCACCGCGGGAAGGATTACATGGAGATCGCGGCCAAGGCTGAGAGTGATCTTCGACAGTTGGTGGGCATTCCGGACAACTACAAGGTGCTCTTCTTGCAAGGGGGTGCGTCGACGATGATGGCGTCCAACTGCCACAACTTGGCGGCGGCGACGGACAGCGCCGACTTCGTGCTCACCGGCGCGTGGAGCGTCAAGGCGCAAAAGGAAGGTGCCAAGATGCTCAAGAACGCGAATGTGTGCGCGACGTCCAAGGAACAAAACTTCACCACGATTCCGGACGTCAAGGATTGGAACCTCACCGAAGGTTCCAAGTTTGTGCACATTTGCTCCAATGAAACCATCGGCGGCGTCGAGTTCAAGGAAGTTCCGGACGTCGGTGGCCGCGTTCTCGTGGCTGACATGTCCTCCAACTACTTGTCCAAGCCGATCGAGGTCGAAAAGTACGGTGTCATCTACGGTGGTGTGCAAAAGAACATCGGTCCGGCCGGTATGGGCATCTGCATCGTCCGCGACGACTTGATTGGTAACGCTCGCGCGGACACTCCGTCCATGTTCGATTACAAGACCATGGCTGACAACGATTCCATGTACAACACCCCGCCGTGCTTCACGTGGTATATCTCTGGACTCGTCTTCGCCAAGCTTCTCAAGGATGGTGGCCTCGCCGCCGTCGAGCAACGCAACATTGAAAAGGCGAACGTGCTCTACAACGCCATCGACAACAGCGACGGCTACTACCTCTCCCCGGTTGACAAGCGATACCGCTCTATGATGAACGTGCCGTTCACGTTGGCTGGTGGCGCAGAACTCGAGAAGAAGTTCCTCGCCGAGGCGAAGGCGGAAGGTTTCGAGGCGCTCAAGGGTCACCGCTCCGTCGGCGGCGCTCGCGCGTCCATCTACAACGCGATGCCGAAGGAAGGCGTGGAGGCTCTCGCGTCCTTCATGAGCGACTTCAAGGCTCGCAACGCGTAATTGAATTTACAACCTATTCACAATAATACACGATACTAAGTTAATGAAGAGGCAGTGCCTCTTTCGTCCACCACGGGTCTAATGCACGCAACACCGAACCGCTCGGTCCCAGCGCCGAGTCTTGCTTCAGGTGCATCTCCGACGCGTGCAAGCCCAACCTTTCGTCTGGTTTCTGCACGCGAACGTCGCTCTCATCGTCCTCTGGACTGCGATACAGAGTTTCACCCACGAGAGGAGCGCCGAGAGCCGCGAACTGGGCGCGTATTTGATGCGTTCTCCCCGTCAAGAGTTCAACTCTAGACTCGTAATACGCGTCGCCCACGCGCGCGCTCTCCAACACGCGAAGTATGCACCTCTTCGGACCGCTCACACCTCCTCGTTCGGCACCTCCACGAACGGCCACTTTTGCAATCTCACTTTCCACGTCGTCCGTCTCGACCTTGGTCATCAGCATCTTTCTCGGACCCTCGGTCGCAGGCGTAGCGTCATGGATGTGTAAGCCCAACTCGACTGAATTAGTCGTTAATACGCGATACACTTTTGTCACCATCCTCTTCGCCAGCATGTCTCCGAACTGTTTCGCGAACGCCACCGTCGTCCCTAACACCAACACACCCTCCGTTCCGACGTCTAATCTGTGTATCGGCTTCAAACAGCCCTCCTCCGCGCCCAGTGTCTTCTCGAGCATTGCGAGACACGACTCGCGCGCGTTATCCACCGTCGGCACCACGCTCACTCCCGCCGGTTTATGCGCCACCACGAACCCATCACCCTTCTTCAACACACATTCTTCCCAATCAATGTCATAACACTCCGGAAATCTCTTCGGGTGCACGTGCACTCGCAGATAGTTTCCCTCGCGCACGCCGAGCCCGTCGCCGTCGCCGAGCGCCAGTCTCCTCGCCCGTCGCTCTCTCGCCACCCCTCGAAGCTCTCTCGGCGGCGGCGCCTCCGCGAACCACACCGCACCGATGTCCAAGAGCTGCTTCGCGTACGTCGCGTCCACGCCGTCGTCTCCGAGCGCGCGCGCGAGGTACTCGACCACCGTCGTCGGCGTCGTCCCATCCACGACGAGGTGGCGCACCTTGGCCGGGAGCGGGGGATCCGGCACGGGAAACAGGCGCAGCGAGGACGCCGAGGACGCCGCGCGCAGACGCAACGCGCGTCCGCGCGCGGTGACGCGTCGCGCCGCCGCGGCGAGTCGCATCACGACGAGAGATGGGGGACGCGCGCGGGGTGCACTTTTTAACGTTTTTCACTTTTCGGCGCGCCATGTGGGCGCGACGCGCGCTCGACGCGCGTCCGCGCGCGCGAGGAGGCGTTGGACGCGCGCGCGCGACGACGACGACGATGAGGAATCGCATCCTGTTCGAACCGCGCGAGGTGGACGCGCGGACGAGGACGGTGCGACTGGACGCGAGCGACGGGCGAGCGAGACACGTGCGGGACGTGTTAAAGGCTGGGGAGGGAGCGACGCTTCGAGTGGGAACGGTCGACGTCGGACGGTGCGACGCGACGATCGAGCGCGTGGATGAGGACGGTGGCATGACGCTCGTGTTGGAGGCGACGGACGAACGCGCCGAGGTACCGAGGGTGGATGTGCTCCTGGCGACGCCGAGGCCCAAGGTGCTGCGGCGGTTGTGGGCGCCGTTGGCGTCGCTGGGCGTCGGGCGAGTGGTGCTGACGAACGCGAACAAGGTGGAGAGGTATTATTTCGATAGTAAGGCGTTGGATCCGGAGACGATTCGAGGGGAAATTTTGCGAGGATTGGAGCAGGCGGGCGACTACGCGGTGCCGCAAATCGGCGTCGCCAAGCGTCTGCCGCCCGTCATCGATCGATTGGCGGGTGTGTTGGGCGACGACGAACTCGAAACGAACGGGTTTGAGTGGTTACTCAACGGAGACGCTGGTTGGGATCGTAAACCGGATGTTTTACTCTTGGCACATCCGGAGAAGTCGCCGACGAGCATGGCGGACGCATTGGCAGGCGCAGACTCGAATTCGCGAGTCGTCATCGCCGTCGGGCCTGAGGGTGGATGGACACCTTACGAGCTCGAGTTATTCGAAAAGGTGGGATTCAAACGCGTGGGACTCGGAAGTCGTACGTTCACTACAGACGTGGCGTGCATATCTCTTGTGAGCGCGGTGCGAGAGCGCTTGCAGAGTTGGCCGTAAACTACACTAAATTAGATATAGACATCACTAGGACATAGCAAAGACGATATAGAGGCAGTAAAGCATCATGCAAGGATACGTGACGATCATTCGCTTCCCCTCAGATTGTGGCATGGCGTGGATCAAACCCGCGCTGGCCTTTCTCGAGCTCCACAACACGCTGAGCGCCGCGAAAACCATGCTCAGCGTCCCCGTCTTCGATGGGAGGAAGAGCACGATCGCGCTGTATCCCACCACCGGTAACAAAGCGTAACCCAAAATACTTCCACACCTATTCAAACCGATCCCCTCACCACCACCTATAATTTGATTCAGTAACCAATACATTCCGAGAGACACCAGCGTGCTCCAACCCAAAATGTATCCAAAGTGTAACTTCCCAGCCAACAGATTCATCGTGCCCATGATGAGGCAAAACAACAACGGCCCCGCGAGATCTTCATCCGATGTATCCTCCACCTTGAACGGATGCAACACGCCCATCGTTCGACGATAAATCTGTTTCGGATCCACGCCCAGTTCCTCCAACAGCGGTGGCTCGTCCTCCACGCCCGTGAACGAGGGCGCGCGGTCGTGTCCCCCGCCGAACCCAAATCCACCTCCACCACCGTTCGGGGCACCACCGTACGCCCCCGCACCCGTCGAACTCGTCGCCTGCGGGTTCGAATACGCCTGGTAGTTCGGGTAGGCGGCAGCGTTAAAATCCATGAACTGCATGTTTTGCCCACCCTGCGGCGCCGGTTGCGGAATCTGCGCCATGTCTCACGCGACGCGCGCGCGTTCGACGCTCTCGACGTGCTCTCTCCGCGCGAGTCGACGCGAACCCTCCGCGCTCGCGCTCGCGCGAGTTCGAATGCCGTCGCGCAAGCCGTTTGCCGAATCTCTGTACTCTGGCGGAATTTTTTCGATGAGCTCAACCGAGGGTCACGATTGGACGCGAGCCCGGGCTCTCGAGCCGGGAGCTGGGTGGAGTTGGACCTTCGCGCATCCGCCGACGCCTCTTTCAGACGCACGACACCATGGTACGCGCGCGCGACACGATCGATCGATCGAAACGCGCGTCGCGCTCGCGCGTCATCCTCGCGCGCCGTCGTCTCGCGCGTCGATTCGCGCGACGCGCGTCGTCGGTGGCGAGGAGGATGCGGGCGCGCGGTCGCGATCGAGGCGGTGGAGGGGGCTGCTGCGCGCGCGTGGAGGCGCGCGCGAGGGTTAAACTCGAACGATCCGGGGCGGAAACGATGTGTCATTTCGCTCGCGACGTTTTCGCGCGTCGACGTCGTCGAGAGCGCGCGGCGTCGACGGCGAAAGGGACGAGATCGCGTGGAGGGTGGCAAGCCCTAAACGCGCCGGGGGTGGAGCGCGCGCGAGACGACGAGATGAAGAGGGACTGACCGAGACGTTTTCACCACCGCAGCCGTCTAACAAGACTTTCAAGGTGAAGAAGATTTTGGGGAAGAAGGCGAAGCAAAACCGCCCGCTTCCCCAATGGATCCGCATGCGCACGGACAACAAGATTCGGTACGTTTCCTTTCAGGGTTTTTGACGTCGCGAGATTCGACTCGACGTGCGCGAGCCTCAGTGCGCGCGCATCTCTTCTCATTCGTGTTGAACGAGAGTATTGACGGTATCGCTTTCTTTCCCACGATCACAGCTACAACGCGAAGCGCCGCCACTGGAGACGCACGAAGCTCAACTTGTAAGTTGCGCGTCGGGACTGGTGTAGACTGCTCCGCGTCTCGCCGCGAAGACGTTTTAGCTTTTGCGTGGATTAGCGTGCGATGCGAACATGTTGCGCGAGTAAAACGTCTAGCGTAGACGATGAGCACACTTAGCGGATTTCATAAGAAACGTAGTTCTTTTCTTCAAACGGCGTCTCAAAGCATCCGGCGCCTCGGTCGGTTTCGTCGCGTTTGTCAGTTTTTATTACACATCGCTCGCGCCTCGGGGCGCGTTGCGTCGAAAATGGTGCGCGCACGGTCTATGTGTTCCTATGTATCTCTTTGTCGCGCGTACGCGCGTGTGCGTGCGTGTGCGCGTAGTACTCGACTCGTCTCGTCTCGACGTCTCCGCCTCGCCTCTCGCGCCTCTCGCGCCTCTCGCTCACCTCGCCACCTTCCCTCCCGCGTCCATGGCGCTATCCTCCGTCCCACCGATCCCGTCGTCACTCTCCGTCGTCACGCTCCCTCCACTCGCCCCTCCCTCCCCACTCGCCCCCGTTCCCGCGCTCTCTCGCGCCGCATCCAAACTCTTTCGCATCGCCCAATCCGCGCTGTCAAAGTGTTTCACATCGCTCGCGATCAACCGCGGTTTCGGTCGCACGTCCCCGTACTTGGCCTGAAACTTTGCGTTCGCATCGTCTTCGTCGCTCATGCCTCTCGGCGCGCTCTGACGATTCACAGCGCCGCGCCCACCGTCACGTCCACACCGCACGTACGCCACGTCAGAATCGATTCATTCATTCATTCAATCAGTCGCGCGCGCCGTCACCACGCGCGCGGTCGGTCGGTCGGTCGGTCGCCGAGTCTCCGCACGCGCGACCGACCGACCGAGGTCCCGACCGTCCACGCGCGCTCTTTTATGTATCTACTTACCGTAAAGTCACGCGCGAATACGAGTGTGTGTGTGCCACGTAGAGTAGGCGTACAAAGGCCAACAGTCATCGACATGTGCGCGACGACGGGGCCCCGCCAGGACTGGCGCGCGGTCGACGACGGTGGAGTGGGTGGGGGGCGAATGAAGATGAGAGCGGTGCGTGACGTGTGCGCGTGAGAGGACGACGCGCGTGTGTCGTGTCGTGTGAGTGCGTGTGCGCGCGTCTCTCGTGTGCGTTCGTTCGTTCGTCGAGTCACTCGTCGGTGTGCGCGAGTGATTCGAGACGGAAGGTCGCGCGCGAATCGATCGATCGATCGATCGATCGATCGATCGATCGTCGAGCGAGCGCGCGCGCGCGCGTCCATCGATCGATCGTTTGGTGTGAGCGATGATGACGACGGTGGTGGTGACGATGTCGACGACGACGGTGGCGCGCGGGCGCGTGGGCGCGAGCGTGAGGCGACCGATGGTGGTGAGAGACGCGCGCGGACGAGGGGGACGCGTCGGCGCGCGGGCGAGGCGGACGGCGACGCGCGCGGGGTCCTCGGACGGCGAGGATGGGGACGTGAGCAGTGAAGATATGTTCGAGGCGGTGGCGAATGAGATGACCGCGGAGACGAAGGCGTCGAGGGACATCGAGGAGACGGTGTCATTTAAGAGGAGAGTCGGGGAGGCGGCGCCGACGCCGGCGAAGGCGAAGGCCGACGAAGACTTGGTGAATAAGCTCACGGAGCGGGTGAAGGATCCGCAGGTCGTGATGAAGGCTGCGGCGGGCGCCATCGCGGCGGGTACTGCGATGGTGTTCACGTCCGAGCCGGGAGCGGCCGTCGCGGGGGTTGGTATGGCGGTGCTAGTGGTGAAACTGCTGGAGTTGCTGGCGGCGAATCCGGCGACGACCAAGGAGCAATTCAACGCGAGCGTGAAGAAGGAGTTGAAGCCGATGCTCGATAAATTGCCGGCAACTGTGGACAAAGCATCCATCTCCAAGCGCGCGTCCGAGACGAGCTCGGCTGTCTTCGATCGTGCCAAACAATTGACAGATTCTTTCGACGAAGTGTTCAGCGGTTTCGGCATCGACGGCGTCAAACCGGTGGAGGAAACCAAGCCGGTGCCGGTTGAGAAGGCGCCGGAACCGGTGGAGGAAACCAAGCCGGCGCCGGTTGAGAAGGCGCCGGAACCGGTCAAGCCTGTCGAGCCGGTGCCGGTCTTGGCGGCGGCTCCCGCCGCTCCGACTCCCGAGGAGAAAAAGCGAGTGGAAGAGTGGGAAAATGCGCTGCTCAAGTTACAGTATAGCGAACAAATCATCGAAGACATTCGTGTTGCGGACGCCAACGCGGTCGAGCGCGCGCACGCGCGACGACTTGGGTTGGATTTCACCCCCGAAGTGGCGAAGAAAATGCCAGGGACGGAATATGCCTTTGCAGACGCGAGCTCCGTCCAAGCGGGTGAAGTGATTAGCGCTTTGAACAGTGCTGACAAGGGTTATTCCTCCTCCAACAACCGCGCTCGCTCGCAGCGCCCTCCGGAGAAGAGTGACAAGGATGTCGTCCGCTCTGACGAGAAGCCATGGTGGAGAAAGGTGATGGATTTCATTGTGGCTCTCATGATGTTCGCGGCTATTGGCTTGATGCTCTACTTCGTCGCTCGCACTTTCATGTAAACTATGCGCACTTCGCAAACAGTATTCAACGTACGTTTAATGAACAAGCTTTCAACTACAACATTCATGCCTTCACGTCTTGAGTAGAACCTCTAACACGCTATCGGGCGCGATGCGCGTGACGTCCTCATCATCCGCGATGAGCGTGTCCGGCACTTTGAAAATTTGCAAAACCTGCACCGGCTTCACTTTAAACTTGAGCGCTATCTCTTCGCGTAATTCCAGATATGTTTGGTAACCGAACGGAATCTCGCGGTAGAAGCGCTCGTTGGGAACCTTCACCTTGAGGCACACGGCCTTGTCCACCGGTTGTCCCACGACTTGGTTCTCCACCTTGTCTCTCATGCGTCGAGTGTTATCTATCACCATCGCCGCGTCTTCGGGCGAGAGCACTGCGGCTTCCTGAAGCTCGGTAAAAAATCTTATCTTCAAAGTCTCGGGACGAAGCTTCGCCGGCACCGATGCCCGTCTATTGATCGTTAGATGGACGTCCAACAAATAGCCGTGCTTGACGTCATAGATGAGCTCCACCACGGGTAAATATCCTTCCCATCGAGTGACGTCCTCCTCCTGCCATCTGACGCGTTGAAGCGTGGTGTCGCCGTCTGCGACACCGTCTTCGCCTATGATAGACTTGAAGGCTAAATATTCGTCGAGAGCATCGAGATTGAGAGGCTTATTCACCTTGATGCGATAAGAAATCGCCCCCGCCGATTTGTCGTTGATTTCTCGAACGAGATAGTACACGGCGAACGCCACGCCGACCCAAACGCACAAGCTGAGCGTAAACCATACCAATGGCTTATTCATGAACGGATCGACGATGTAAGTTTGCGCCCAGTCCGTGTGCACGACGCTCCATTCACCGGTGATTCTATCCAACAACTCAAACGCGAGCAACCCCGCAAAAATAAATTGCATCGCGTACAAGCTTGTACCCTGCTTGCCGTTCGACTTCATCTGTATCAACATCTCACCGCTGCTCCCACGAATGTCTTCGTGCACTCGCAAAGCCTGTGCGTCAGCGATAGTGTCCACCATGATGCGTAAACCGTTGATTTCTTCCCGGGCTGCCTCGAGAATTTTGCGCATATCCTCCACACGCACTTTCAAATCATTCAACATCACCTTCAATCCGAGGATCTCGTAGAGTCGTTGACCAGCTGGCGAGTCTGGAATAGCGTGAATGCTCGTGTCTTGATCGATCGATTCTCTCAGGTACACGAGAATTTCCTCGAGAAGAATGACGTCTCGCGAAGTCTCGGCAAGCGTATGTCGAATGTTGGCAACACTGTTCGGATCTTCCTCGTGATGTCTGATCATCTGTCGAACGAGCTTGAGAATATCATCCGTCATGAAAATTCTACTGAAGACGTTATTGACGAACACATCTCTCGATCTGATGGATAAATACATCAACATGACTGGTTCTTGAGCCTTGGCGTTCGGTCCGCTGAGTAAAATACCGTGAGATCCCGTGATGACCACGTCGCGATCGGTGATGTCGTAAGCGTGATACGTGTCACCCAAAACTTGTCTCAACTCGTTCTCGAACGCGTCTTTGTCCATGTACATGTCTGCCGCTTGTTGTGGTGCGATGCGCTCGGTGATGATGATGTTGATTTTGTCTCTTCGTTCGGCGCTGCCTAGGAAAACTGTTTGAAGTAAATCCCGCTGATGCTCACTCAAAAGTGAGTCCAAAATCGTGCTCGAGTCCATATGAACGTCGACGAGGAGACGAGCCAAGTTATCCAACGAGATGTTTTCGAGAATTCTATTCATGACGGATTCAACCATCAAACCATGCACGACTGTACCGTCCTTGCGTAAGTGAATGCCGAAATGCTCGACTTGTACGATGCCGTCGTCCTCGGGATAGTGAACTTGTGCCTCAATATTGGTGAAACTCGTCGTGTCGTGATCGAGGACGCTCACATTCGTCAAACCGGCGGGGATTTCACACTGCGTGTTCGTGGACTCGGCGTCGACCTCCGGCGAGAAGAATCCCCCTTGGCAGCGGTCGTTTGAACCGAGTTTCATGTTGAGGTTGACGATTTGATTCACCCCGAACGGCACCCACTCACCAACAAGGATGGTGACGTTCGATACCGTGATGACTTCGTCTAATTCATCGCGAATGGTGCTATCCTTCGTGGCGCTCTCCGCCGCGCGGTGGGAATTGGACGACGTCACCGGACCGCCGACTCGGCGCAAAACCAGAGGCAAATAGGGCGAGACGACATACGACACGTCTTCGACGTCCGTGATGGTTGATTCGAACGAGATCGTCTCGTTTCGCAGGTGAAACTTTTCGTCTTCAAACACAACTTGCAAAAGCTTGCCGTCGGCGACGCACAGCTCATCCACCAGTTGCCGATTCTCTTCGCTCATCCTCTTACTCACCAACGCTAAGCCCGCCGCGGTGATCTGAAACGCCAACACGCTCTGATGTTCCGTGCTCTTCAATCGCAATCCTCGAATGAGCTCACCCTCGATCAAATCATCCAAATCATCCACGCCCTCCTGCGACACGTTGAGATACAGGCGCGTATTCTTCACCATTGTCGACTCGGGCGCGTAATCGTACTCGAACACCTTTTGCACGATTCCCTCGTAAATCAGAACCAACAACGGCAACTTCCGCACCCACCGCTCCTTCTCGTACACCGTCTGCGCGCAATTCGAGTACTTACTCACCAAGTATAACAACTTGAGATGACTCGCCGTCCAATAGTCGTCGTGAAACTCCCGTCGCTCTCTCTGCACCAACCTCGCCTCTCCGCCCCGCGGATCCATCAACGGTCGATCCTCATACATCATCGCCATCGCCATCATCCCATCACTCTCCTCCTCGCGCGCCCGCGCCCGCGCCCACGCCTCCGTCACGCTCGCGCCCCCCCGCGGCTCATTCACGCGCCCACTCGCGCGCGCATCGTTCCCATCTTCGTCGTCGCCCGTTCGCGCGCCCCTATCCCCACGACGTCCTCGCGCGCGCGCGCGCATCGACGCTTCGGCATCCTCCCATCCTCTCTCCGCCGCGCGCGCCACCTCGCTCGCCCGCGACATGCTCGAGACGCGCGTCCCAGTGTCGCGCGCGCGTCGCGCAACGGATTTTCACGCACTTCGTCACGTCGTCCCGGGGACGATAACGACAACGGACGGCGAGGCGTTTTCGCGCTCGCGGGACACCGAGACGCGTCTCGTTCGGCCGTCGCGTCTCGCGATGGTGGCGTGTGATGATCCGAAGTGGGCGCCCGATGAACGCCCGGGCGCCCCCGTCGTCGTCCTGCACACGACGCACGGCGACGTGACGCTCGAGTTGTATTACAAGCACGCGCCCAAGACGTGTGAAAACTTTTTTGAGCTCGCGAGGCGTGGGTACTACGACGGGACGACGTTTCATCGCGTCATCGCGGATTTTATGATTCAGGGAGGCGATCCCACGGGGACGGGGCGCGGTGGGGAGAGCGCGTTCGGGGGGAAGTTTGATGATGAGATCAGCAGAGGACTGCGACACGTGGGGGCGGGGATTTTGTCGATGGCGAATAGCGGGCCGAACACGAATAAGAGTCAGTTTTTTATCACGCTCGCGGCGACGCCGTGGTTGGATGGGAAACATGCGATTTTTGGACGCGTTGAGAGCGGTATGCACGCGGTTCGGGCGATGGGGGCGGTCAAGGTTGATAAGAATGACAAGCCGTTGAAGGAGGTGAAAATTCTTCGCGTGACGTGCGACGATAGAGGGTTCTCGTGGTACTAGAGAGATTGTCAATAATGATACAAAGGTAAAGTAGACGAGACTTTGTTGTGCGCATCAAGGCTTTCACGTTAAATCGTCGCCACCATCCGCGCCTTCGTCGGTGAATTCGACGCCCATCTTTCGCGCCATGTCGCCGAGGTCGTGAGACGCGTTCGGTAGTCTAGTCGCCAAACGCGCGAAGGCGACGTCTAAGAATCGCACGCACGAGCCTTTTTCGATCGCATACTTGATGTTATCGATGTTTGTTTCGCGATAGGCGCTGAGCAACTTGTACGCCACCTCTCGTTCCTCACTCTTGTCGAAACCGGGAACTTCGTGAATGTCGTTGAACGTCGCCTGCGCGTTCAATCCATCTCCATCGTATAAAAGCGCGATGATGGCGCTCAGGTACGCCTTGGACAACGAATGCATCTGTCCCGCCCGCGAACACGATTCTGCGTACTTCATGCACGCGTCCGCCGCGTCTTGATACTCTTCCATCTGCAACAACATCGCGCCCAACCGACGGTGATGGTCTTGCGCCGCCGAGTCCTTACCCTCCTCGCTGTAAATCTCCACCGACCGTCTCAACAGCGCCACCGACGTCTTTGGATCTTTCGTCTCGATCGCTTTCGCCGCTCGTCCCAGCGCGTCCGCTCCCGCCTGCGCTCGATCCGCCAATGCGTACGACTCGCACGCGTGCTCCGCCATGGCCAACACCGCCTCCCCATTGACCGGGTTACACCTCGCCAACGCCTCCGTCCCTCGCTCCAACGCCTTCGCCGCGTGCCAGTAATCGTCTAATCGCGTGTGCGCCTCCGCGCTTCGCTCCTCGGCGTCCGCCGCCATGACGAAATTGTTCGATCCGCGATACACGCGCGCGGCTTCTTCGTACAGTTCGATCGCCTTGTCGAAATCTGGCTTCCATCGCAGCATCGATGGCTTCATGAACCCATTGGCTTTCTTGACGAGGTGCTTGGCGTTGATTTCGTTCGTACTCGGCATCGCGCGCGACGGTTTCGCGGTCTCGTGGGCGCGCAGTGGCGTCGGAATCTGGATGTTGAATTTCTCTTCTTCGACGCCGCTCGTCGCGGATTTGGACTAAAAACGGTTGATTACAACTCTACGTCTGGCGTCTCAGTCTGAATTCTTGAAAGAGCTATCGTACGACGCCGCGGGTTCGAGTTTCTTCGCCTCGACGAGCTTGCGAACCGCCTTCATGAAATCATCCTGCACGCAGTAGTCTCTGTCGTCACGAATCGCGAACATGCCGGCTTCGGTGCACACGTTTCGCATGTCAGCGGCGTTGAATTCTTCGGCAATCTTGGCGATGGACTCGTAGTCGATGTCGCCCTCCTTGTTGAGCTTTTGCGCGTGGATCTTTAAAACCTCCACGCGACCTTGCTCGTTGGGGAGCGGGATTTCGATCTTTCTGTCGAGACGTCCGGGACGCATCAACGCGGGATCCAAGACGTCGGGCCTGTTGGTGGCCATGATCATCTTCACCTTTCCTAAGACGTCGAAACCGTCGAGCTGATTTAAGAGCTCCATAAGCGTGCGCTGAATCTCGCGATCGGCGGACGTACCCTCGGAGAAACGCTTCCCACCGATGGCGTCGATTTCGTCCATGAAGATGATGCACGGCTCGTGGTCGCGAGCGTACCCAAACATCTCTCTGATCAATCTCGCAGATTCACCGATGTACTTATCCACTATAGCGCTAGAAACAATCTTCAAAAAGTTCGCATCGATGTTACTGGCGATCGCCTTGGCAAGCAAGGTCTTCCCCGTTCCCGGCGGACCGTAGAGCAACACGCCCTTCGGTGGCGCGATGCCCACGCGCACAAACAACTCTGGGTTCATGAGCGGTAATTCGATCGATTCGCGAAGCGCTCGAATCTGCTCGCCGAGACCACCGATGGAGCTGTAATCTACGTGTCCCGTGGATTCGCTCAACATGTTGAACACCAACGGATCCACCTCCCGAGGAAGCGCTCGCATGATGGTGAGCGTCGTCATGTCCAGCGTGACCCGCGTCCCGTTGACGAGTTTACTCTTATCCAACTTGGTCCTGCACCCGACCACGTATCTCGGACCCGAGCTCGCCTTCACGATAAATCTATCTTCGTCCAACTGTCTCAAAACCTCCCCGATAATCTGTCCCATTGACTGCAACGCCTTCAAATCGTCCTCTGTCTTGTCAAACGTCTTTCGAATCTCAATCAACTCGAACCTCGACGCGCGCACTCTCGCGTCCAATTCCTACGTTTTCGACCCCGCACGCGCGGTATCATCGTCAGTCTCCATCTCGCTAGCCTCACCCCTTTTCGCGTCGCGCGCGCGCCTCGCTCGCTTCGTTCCGACCTCGCGATCTCCCTCGACGTACCTTGTGCTGTAACAACAATCCCGCGTACTTTCTCAACGCCTCGCGTCGAGGATCCGGCGGCGGCGCCGCGGGTTCGCTCGGCGTCGTCGCCATCGCGTCCGTCGCGTTCGTCACCGGCGTCGCCGGCGTCTGCACCTGGTCCTCGTCGCCGTCCGTCGTCGTCATCTCGCCGTTCGATCGCTCGCGCGCCCTCGCGCTCTAATCCTCGCGCCTCACCTCGCGCGCGTCTCTCGCTCGCGCGCGTGCGTTCGCGCGCCCGGTCGCGCGCGAGTCCTCGCGAGTCCTCCCCTCGCCGTCGCTCGATGCGTCGGTCTCTCGCTCGCGCGCGCGCGTCGCCTCGCCTCGCCGTGCGTCGCGTTCAGGCGTCAGTCAGTCCCGCGCGTTGACCCGTGGACGACCGACGCGAGGCATGGCGTCGACCGCGCGCGCGCGAGACGCCGGCGACGCGTTCACGCTTCGCGGCACCACCGCCGTGGTCACGGGAGGGACGCAGGGGCTCGGACGCGCCATCGTCGAGTCGATGTGCGCGAGAGGCGCGCGGGTGTACACGTGCGCGAGGACGAAAGCCGACGTCGACGCGGCGTGCGACGCGTGGCGGGCGCGCGGGTACGACGTCCAGGGGTGTGCGTGCGATGTGAGCGATCACGAGCAGCGCGAGGCGTTCGTCGCGCGCGTGCGGGAGGCGTTCGGCGGCGCGCTGCACGCGTTGATTAACAACGTGGGCTTCAACGTGCGGAAACCCACGACGGCGTTCACGAAAGAGGAGTACGGGAAACTGATGACGACGAATTTAGAGGCGTCGTTCGAGATGTGTAAATTATTTCACGACCAATTGCGGGCGAGCGGGGATGGGAAGATTGTTTTTAATTCGTCGGTGGCTGGTTTGACGAGCATTCAGAGCGGTGCGTTGTACGCCATGTCCAAGGGGGCTATGAATCAGCTCACCCGTTCGTTGGCGTGCGAGTGGGCGAAGGATAACATCAGAGTCAACGCGGTCGCGCCCTGGTACACGAACACGCCCTTGGCGGCGCAGGTGTTGAAGAATGAAACGTACAGAAGAGCCGTCGTCGACCGCACGCCCATGGGACGCGTCGGCGAGCCGCCCGAGGTGGGAGACGTCGTCGCGTTCCTGTGCATGCCGGCGAGCTCGTACATCACCGGCGTCATCGTTCCCATCGACGGTGGGTTCACCGTGCACGGCTTCATTCCGCCTAAATTGTAATATTTCACGTCATTCTTTCGCGTCCCAGACCGACGCGCGCCGCCGCCTAAAAAATGGGCGACGTCACGCGAACCGCCGACACTTTACGACTGACGTTGCGTCATGTCCGCGCGCGCGTTCGCCTTGTCGGCGTCCTCGACGACGAACGCAATACGCGGGCGATGCGTTGGCGACTCGGTTCGCGCGCGTCGCGTCGTCGCACGCGCGGGGAACGTGAAAGATGAGGGTGGCAACTTCATGGATTGGTTGCGAAAAGAGATAGACATCACGTTTAATCCGCGCACGCCCGGAGCGAAAATCGCCGGTAGATGCCCGGACACGCAGACGCAACCGAGCGAAGTGTCGCCCGACCGGCTCAGCGCGGAAGACGAGGCGGTGTTGGCGGGGGCGAGGGACTTCGACGTCCGGGCGTTCGCGGCGGAGCTCGAGCGCGCTATGTCGGAGGACGGCGATCGAGGGCGAGAGATGACGGCGACGGCGACGGCGACGGCGTCGTCGACGAAATCGGCGGTGATGATGACGGAGGTTCTAGAGACCGAGGCGAGCGCGGTTGAGGCGGAGGAGGCGGGTGACGATGGGTTTGATTATTACGAGTTGGACGGCGAGAGCGAGGGACCGCTCACGGGTAGAGAGTTGGCGTTGCTTTGCATTAAAAAGTACGGCAAGGCGCACGACATGGCCATCAAGCACGTTAAGATGGGATCGGGCATGAAACGTTGGGTGTCGCTGAACCTATACGTCGGACACCTCGGGCAACGCTCGTACCCACAAACCGAGGAGGCGTACTTGGAACAACTCGACGTCATCTCGTATCTCATCAACAGCTGGAATCAAGAGGATTATACGCGCGCGTTTTTCCGCGAAAAACCCATCGCTCGAAGAGGTCTTCCGTCGCGACCGCGCGTGGACACGTGCGTGACGTTGCAGTTTAGTCGCAGTCCCACGTGGGATGATGAGCTCGGTGATGAATACTTTGAGTTTTGAATTTGAATGAATGAATTTCAACTACAAATCTGGCTTGGGCAACGACACTCGTCCCCACACCGTCTTCGGCGGCTGTCCAGAGATCTCGCACACTATCCTATTCACGTCTAAACGCCACGCTATGTCTATGGATTCGACGTGCTCTTTCAGCGTGCGAACCGTTTCGTCGCTCGCCTCAGCCACCCACAACAGAGACACATGCGGGTCCGGATCATCATAATACGTTGGAAAATCTAAAGGCTCTAGCGCGGCGTTCACCCGATCGATGGCATCGATCAACGCCGTCTTCGACTCGCTCGTCGTTCCCTCCCGAAAGCCCGCTGCCACGAAGGCGCGCGTCCCGTCGTCGTTAGTGAACACCCGCAGCGCGTCGAACACCGCCTCGAACGGCCTCATCGACGCCAACTCTCGACGAACGCTCTCATACACGTCCTTCCAATCGTCTCGCCTGATCGGAAACACCCTCGACAGCGACGCGTGCGGCCCTTTCGTCGTCAACGCCTCGCACTCCTCGAGCTCGGGGAACGCGTCGACGAGCGCGCGCAGCGCCGCGCCAAGCGCGCCGTCGCGCGCGATCGCCCCCGCGGGCGCGCGCACGTGCGTCGCGTAGTTTCCCTCGACGTGCGGGAACGACCGCGCGCGCGCGCCCATGGGCACGAGCGACGAGAAGTCCCGCGAAACCGCCTCACTGTCGAACGCGAAAAGGTACTCGTCGAATGGCGCGCGGTGACGCCGCGCTCGCGCGCTCGCTCGACGCGGCTGAACGGATAGACGTCGCGTGCGATGTGTTTAGAGCGTCTCGGCGCACGCGCGAGACCTCAACGCGCGCGTGCGGGGGATGGGTGCGCTCGGCACGTCGCGCGGGGGAACGTTGCACTTTTCCAAACGAACGCGCAGACTGACGCCGTCGCGACTCCCTCTCGCGTGCGCAGATCGAGATGAGCAAAAAGTTATTGATTCAGATCTTGCGGATCGTGCCGCTGGCGCTGTACCTCAGAAGCGCGGCGTGCAAGTTCGGCATTCCGATCGGCGGTTGCGACGGTCCCCTGTGCCCGGTGGCCATCGGCAAGGCGGGCGACTGCGTGCCGACTGCAAACACGGCGGAGCAGTTGGCGTGGTGCCAACATGCTTGGACGCCGTGGGCGAACAGTTTGTTGGCCATGGTGAAGGTGCCGTTGAAGGTTCGGTGTTCGGCGGCTGATGGATACGAGTTTGCGAAGATTATCGGCGCGTTGGAGGTGCTCGGCTACGCGGCGCTGTGGACGAACCCGGCTCAGGGTGCGTTCATGCTCACGGTGATCATGCTCGGAGCGATTCACTTCCACATGACGTTCCTCAAGGATCCGGTGGGCAGACTCACGATCCAGTTCGCGTTGCTCTTCGCCTCCTTGGCCATCATGTTCTTGAGCCGACCGACCAAGACAACCAAGCCGAAGACGACTCGTCGCACGTCCAGCCGAAAGACGAAGCGAAGCTAACTTGCGCACCGATGATGTCGGAGGCGCCACGATGATTTGCCCGCTGTTAGTTGTGAGACGCGTATGCGTGAGGGGCTTATTGTGAAGAAAAAGTAAAATTATATTTATGTTACACGTCCAATTCGAGTGCTCTCGCGAAAAAACCATCCACCGTCGGGCACATCGCATCCGCGAGACACTCGCAAATATCCAAGAGCTCTTGCGCGTCTTCCGCGTCCTCGACCTCATCCAGCCATTCAAGCATATCTCTCGCACCATCAAGCATGGATGTTATGTCGCACAGACGTTGACTGAGCGATTCGCTTTGCGAGACGTCAGTCATCTTTTGACGAGTCCTGGATAATATGATGCCAATCGCATTTTCAGGTTTTTGTTTGGGTTTCAACCACTCGTACATCTTGTTTATCAGACCGAAGTAAATCAATAACGGCTTGAGTCGTTTGAATCGTTCCGTGGCGTCGAGTTCATTCCAGCAAGCGTCCGACGCTGCGCCTTCGTCCGAGGAGTAGGTAGCAATTCTCGTACATTCGTACTTCTTCGCGTGTCTCACAATAGCAATCAAGACATTCTGACGCGCTTTCTCCCACTGTTCATTGGACCACACAGTGATAGAAAGGACCAAACCAGCGGGAAGAAGCTGAAGATGACACACGTCGGGATCATTCCAGAGCTCAGTGCCGTAAGACAGGCGGGCCAGGAGCGCGTTGTACTCCTCCAAACCTTTTTGGGGACAGAGAGAAACCTGATGGAGTAGCAAACGCATCATGTGTGGTAGAAGATTCATGTTACTCTCTCTTCCTCCACCCCGGCAGTCTTTGCTAAACGAGACATTCATCGCGAATCGACCGAGAAGTAAGCTTATATCCACTGCCACTTGTCGAGCGCGCGTCGGTGGCGAGATGAAGGCGCCGACGGCGAAACAATTCTGCCACCAGGTGTCTACGGCAGAGATGTATGCCGTGTCCGCGATCATGTCACCCATCACTGGAAGCAAGTTGTTGCACAAAGTTTCACTGTTGCGCAACGCCGCACCTTCCCATTCTCTTTTTGGCGTACGCAACGCTACATCCGCTCGTTTTGCAGACTGATGACACGAAAAGTGAATCGCATTAAAGTGAGACACCGTGCAAAGCGTCTGCGACAGCTCTTCACTCGTGTACGGTGTATTCATGAGTTTATTGAAGCAATATATACCGAGGAGCTCAGATGGTTTGAGCTTGTAACCTTCGAAACAAACTCTGCAGACGATTGACTCTTGTTCGCTCTCAGTCACCATATTTGTGTAGCCTTGCAAAGATCTCGGCGAACGGGAGACCCCTATCGTCGATGCGCCTGGACTCGATGAATTAGCGACAACTTGCATACCCATTTCAGAGAGCATTTGTTGCCGCTTGGCCAATGCCTTTCCTCGATTCTCTTCTCGTGTGGCGGCTCGTAAATGATCCAGATGCTGAGCGACAATCTCAGATGCGCTTGCAAAAGTTTCCAAACAATTTTCTGCAAAAGTGCCGATGTCATGTTCGATGACGGACTCAAGATGATGTAAAAGATCAATCACTTCAGAGTTCTCTTCCAAATCCAGCCGGTACCCACGCGTAATGCCGTTGAGAATTTCAAGTGCGACTGGTAACACAGATTCTTTGATAGCCGAAGTCCAAGCCTGAGTCCCACGAACTCTTCCATCGGAGTCTTTGAAAATGTCATTGATGATGAAACCAATCACAAAATCGACCGTTCCTTTGGTCCAAACAGCCTCGAGGACGCGATGTCCCGATTGATCCATGGGTATGGCTTCCGCCAGGCGAGCCGAACACTCAAGTTCGAGCTTCAATGCGCTGTTCTCCTCGTGTCCATGCAATTGAACAAGCTTACGGACTGAAGCGTCGAAGTTTTTCACCAGAATAGTCGTAGACTGAGTCGTAGAACCAGCGAGACGTGGGATGACGCGCGCCAGAATGTCAGCCTCATGTCGTTCTTGGCTTTGAATAAGCTGCTTGAGCTGTGACAAGAAAATCTCGACGTGATTCATCTCGTTTGCGCGAATAGACATCTCGATTGTCTGTAATGAGGAGCTATTCTTAACGAGCATGGGAGATCCCGGACGCTTGGCCATGCTGGCGCTCTCCACCAGTTCGCGACTTAGAATGCCAGATTTGATCGCCGGCGCACTGACATCACCTTCAGAGCTCTGCACAGTCTCCTCTTGTTCCTCCCTCAGAAGCATCTCTATGACGAGAAGAAATTCTTTACCGGAGTGAGAACAGTCGCGAGTGAAGGCTTGCGCAGTTTCATCGAGTAACTTTTCCAACGCTCCAATCGCCAGCATGTCCTTTCTGTTCTTTTTCAAGTAGCACGCTGAACGAAGTATTTCAAGCAATTTGGCGAAAACGTCTTCATTCCCGGTGTACAGCACTGAAGTATCTCGTCTGATGCGAGGTAGCAGCTCAATCAGCGTGCTGAAACCATCGTCTTCCTGGAAGATTGTCGTACCAGCGAACTTAATTTCGATATCTTCGTCTTCTTCCTTCGTCGGTGGAAGCTCATCGATTCGCTGTTCCGTCGCTTCGCCATCCAAACCACTCAAACGGAAAGTCACGGGCATCGGCGGACCAATCGCATTGTCTGCGTTAGTGCTTTGACGAACTCGTGAATCTTGAAGCAACGACGGTAGCCAAATTCGCTCGAAGACGTCCTCCACGGGCAGATCGAGACTGATGATTTGATTCGTTACGAGCAACTCCATACCAAAATCATCCTCAACGAGACCAACCATGTCGAGTTCTCTGCAGATGAGGTTTTTCACGTCCCGCATCAGTGGTTTCGCACTCATGTTGGCGGTAGAATATGGATTACGCAACATCACACCCGGAATGAACTCTTCTTGCGTGGGGCTCTTGAGTATCCTAAGAAGATACGCCTTCGGAGGCGGAGCCCGCGGTAAAACGTGATTTGCCAGTTCATTCAGGATGAGTTGTAACGGTAGCTTGGGCTCTTGCGACACGCCAGACACGTGGATTTGTGCCAGCTTTAAGCACACCTTCGCTATCTTTGGCTGCAACGATCCCGATGATTCGATGACGAGAGAGAGCAGAGCATCAAACGTTTCCGAAGCTTTGATGGCAACAGGACTCTGGCAAATTTGAAGTGCTCTCGCGCACAACACTGCGCGCACGATTGCCTCTAATCCCACTGTAACGAATCTTTCCGTGAATGAAGATGACTCTGCAAAGATGTTTCTCAGTAAGATGGACACAGAGTGCAGATTAACGCCAGTGTCTCGGTTTGTTGAGGCAAAAAGAGCTCTGTCCGATACAGCGTACTGTGAGTTTACATCCAGCTCTCTCTGCAGCATTGAAAGTAGACGAAACGAGAGTTTGTTCGATTCGTTCACCCGTGAAATTATAATATCACTGCAGAGCGCCAGGCTCAAAACACTTAGAAAATCGTTGTAAGGTTCACTGTCCAAGTTAGGTTTCGTTCCGAGCATGAAATTAGCAATCTGAACATTCATTTCATCACTGTTCTGCAGCAAGATGCTGAACACCTGCACCACCTCGTGTCTCACGAATCTGGACCCGCAACTCAACGCCGCAGCGAGCCAAGGAACTAGTTGCACAATATTCGGGACAGACTTTTCTTCACTTGTAGCTTCAGGCTCCAAAGATTCAAACTCAGAAAACGCACGTATTGAGGTCAGGATCTCCTCAAGAGTACCAGAATTTGTCATCGCTTGTCGGACAAACTCCAGTGCAGGTAACACTGTATTCTCGACGACCACCGCATTCGAAACAAGCTGTTTCGAAATGATCGCCTTACATGCAAGATTCATCAGCGCAGCCCGCTCTGCACCTTTCGTTGTAGTCATACCAGACTCAACGCGATACGTGCTTACGTGAACCAAATCCTTCAGCAGCAAAACGTCTTGATTGTTTTGCGAAATCATACTCCCTTGCCACGTGTTGACAGATAGTAATGCATTACCTGCGCGTTCGAGTGCAGAATCGCAAAGAAATCGGGCTACATCCTCGCTCGCAGCCGCCATGTTTGATAGAATTGTACGAACAGTGCTGCAGCACGTGAGACCAAAAACGTGTGGGTTGAGCATGCGATTGAATAAATGTTGGTGGATATCGCATCCGCTCAAAGCTTTCATCCCTGTTGGAGTGCGCGATAAACTTGTGCAAAGCTTTAACGCGCAAAACAAGTAGTCTCGACAGGTCCCGTAGTTGTCGTTTGTTGCAGGGGGTGAACTTGATACGCCTTCATCCGTCTCAGCGGGCAAGTATTGCAGAATGGCGTCGTGTACCGAATCACACTTGCATCTCGCGGCAATCAGATCCATCCTCCTCCCTTTACTCGTCACGCTAAACATTCTTTCAACATCTTCGGAGGAGTCTCCCCGTTCGAATAGTGCGCTTCGAATAGAGCTTTCTGCAGATTCTACGGATTCAAGTATTTTTGCGATTGCTTGAGACTGCATCTTAAGTTCTTGAACAGCATCGGAAAGATCTCTTGCGTCTTGAAGCTTTGGGTGGCGCAAGCACAACGTGGGATGTGCAGACAAAGTCGTTTGTATTTTTGCGTAACGACAGTACCCACACTCGTTACATATGAATGCATCGAGCTTCTCGTAGTTGATATTTCGGCAGTATCGACACTGATATGCATTCTCTCGACAATGCGTGCAAATTCCATGCTTGATATCAGTGACCAACCGAGCGCAGCGAGGACAGTGCAAAGCCATCGTCATCTTTGCCTGTAAATTCTCGTGAAAAGATCTGAAGACGATTTTGAGTGCCGATGCATCCACTGGAATTTCGAATTTAAGTTCTGCTTCATTCGCCGATGAAGGGAAGTAAAGCACTCCAAGAAACTGCCAAGACGAGCAGTCGTAAGCTCGCAACACACTCAAGTCTTTTCTACTCGTCGTGCGCCATACCTCGACCTCTTTGACGCGGATGTGAGATTTTAATTCAGTCACGTTCATAGAGATTGAATCAATAGTCATCGTCTCTCGTAACTTCGAAAACGCAGTATTTTTGGTGAAAGTTTGGTTCTTCTTCAGAGAATCGAGAGAGTGAGCAGAGAACCCGTGGCATCCGAGATAAGTTACAACATCCAGCGCGCTCGGACTTTTCTCCAACCAGTATTTGTCGAAGGAATCACCGCCCAAGATTCGCTGCTGCTTCAGCGCACGGTAGAGATCCGCTCTTGGATGATCGCTCACGCATAAAAGCACGTCCCGCATGCCGTGACAGAACTTGTTGATACTGCTCTGATATAGAGACACAACGTCTGAATCAGATAGCATAATACCCTTTGCGAATTCCATCAATTCACCGACACGATGACCATGGTTTTGTGAATTCTCCAAAGCTGACATCAGGATAACAAGGACATCATCTCGATAATGTTCGCACGAGTACCAAATTGTTTTTAGGACGCAGGCCGCAGCGGCGCGTGTATCGTCCTCCACGGCAGCTAAGGCGCATTTATGCGTCATGACGTTAAGTCCTTGAATGATCTCTCTGAGCAAGTCTCTCTTCGTGGCTCTAGCCCCGGGCTCACCGTCGTTACATGATTCCACGGTGCACGAAATGACTTTGCATATGTTTGTAGAAATTGGAGCTGGAAGATTGGATGCCGCCACCATCAACGCGCCTACCAATTCAGGAGCAAAATCAATGTTTTCGTAAAAGTGTCTCAGACTCCTCTTGTTATCTATCGCCACCTCAAGGAATCGGTCTACTGTCTCTTTCGCACGCTGTAATTCTGAATAGGGAACTTCGTCCACGTACCAATGCGAATTAACACTCGTCGTGACGATCTCACGCAGAGAATTTGACAAATTGAAAAGTCGACCGGCTTGAGTCAAAGTGCGAATCTCGATGTCATCGTCTCCAAGAAATTGCTTCAGCAAGAAAACTGCCTGTGACGAAAGATCTTTTGGTTTCATCGCTGATATACGAGCAAGAACTTGAGACCACTCCGACTTTTCGCGCTCAGGCAGTGTACTCATAACGGTCGAGCGAGAATGTGCCGATGCATAAAGGATCACCGATTGAAGACAGTGAAGGATGCGCTGTTCCCGATTTCTCACGTTTTCGTCGCTTTGCAATAGAGCACCGTATCCCTTCTCTGGCGGATGCACGTCTGTCTCGCGCACGTCGAGGCAACGCAAGAACTCGCAAGCCAACGCATACGTGTGCAAAAGAGCTTCACGAGCTTCACTCGTCGGCATATCTTGTAACTGCATGCACTCCGCTGCAATGGCCAATCGACTACTTATCGCATCTTGCGCAAGGATATCACCGTGCAAAGGAGGAAGCTTACACAATTCCAAGTTCAGACATTCGGGATAGGCTTCGCTCAAGGTACGAATGAGTGTGATTTGTGACTTGTACAGCGTGTGCTTCTTAACCTGCATGATTGATGATATCAACTGGCGAATTCCACTCGACGCTGCACACTTGTCGTGTCTGAGCTCCACTTTGGGCGCGAAAATACGGCGCGCTGGATTGACATCTGATGTGGTGATTGAGCTCATTGTGAGAAGATGCCAGAGTAAAGTTTCAGTAGCCGCGTCACGAACGTCTTCACGAGTGCAAGTAACCAATCCAACTATGGACTTGACAATTTCAGCGTCGTGCTCGTTTATCAATACCGCTACCAATGCGTGTACGATGCTCGGTATGATTTCATTTGCATCCCACGCTTCGGCAGCCACGTCCAACATAGCAAGCGATGTGTTCGCTAGTGTCGACAGATAAGGCAAAGAGTCCAGAAGAGTGTTAGGTCTACGCAGTGCGAGTCGACCTAACTTTCTCACCGCGCAGAAATACTCGAGAAGGTCAGCGTCAGAGACGCTAAAAGGACTCTCGAGAATACGAGGACAAATTCGCTCCGTAACCTTGTGCCCGAAAAGAAGAGTAGAGTTGTCTTTAATGTGCATCGCCGTAAGCATGGTGTCTCGCGTTTGCGCCCTGAGGACTTTCCAGGCAACAAACTTAGCGTACTTATGATTCGAAGTCTGGAGCGTGATGAACTCCTTCTTTCGCAGCATGGCCTCGTAGCAAACGCGCAACTTGCTCGATTTCAAGTCAAGTTTGCAATAGCGTAACGCATGAATGATGGAAATGGTGCCACTCAACCACGCCATTGCACTATCATCGAGACCATCATCGCGAATTAAGTGTCTTCTAGCGCGAGACGCACTAGAAGCAAGAATTTCGTGCGTGTGTTGGACGTCACTTTTTCGCTCGGCTTGCAGATCCTCTTCCAACGTGTCGCCATCACACGCGTACACTTCCATTCGATGAATGCAGATACTCACCTGCCTTATGGAATCGACGGAAAATACAAATTTGGGTGCATACAAGCCATCTTTCAAGGCTTTTGACTCCGCACACGTAAACGGAATATCGTACCACCTCTTTGATTCGCGTTCAAACGTGAAAATCCTGCCTCCTGGAAGCACAAGTTTAGACGGCGTGTACGATTGCATCGTGATTCCTCCGATGTAAATCCTGATCCCCCGAATGACTCGATTGTCATCTGGTAGTTCGAGAGTAAGGTAAGCCTCGATAGAGCTGGGTGACGCTACGGATCCATCTTCTGACTGTAGAATACTACGCAACACTGCTGGAGTCGATCCTTGATTGAAACTTCCACCAAAATCAACATTTGTAGTAACTCTGGTGAGCTTTTCGAAAAAGTTGTAGGCAAACTTGATCTCATTCGTTTTGATGCCATTCTTTCTTTCATCTGTTCTCAAGCTTCTCGGTGTGGGTAAGGACTGTACGCTGCTGTATGTGTGAATCTGCATCGAACCGTCGCTGCGCAAAACAATAAGTGATGACGGAAAGTCTCCCGATCCAGTTTTTTGATATCCCGTGTAGCCTATAATACTCGCAGTAGATGTCTCAGCAACGACTTTGTCAACTTTTGTGTCACCGACGGCTAAAAGTGCTATCGATTCACCGAGACATTCCGCCTGCATGAATACGCGCTTTGGCATCAGCAACGTTGCATCGGGACCCGGTTTGTTCGGTAGACAGAAGTCAAGCACTTTTGATGGTTTATGCTCACATCGCTCGATGGTTTTCAAGATATGAACATCGACGTCTTCATCAGTGTTTACACTGACGCGCGTAAAGATGATCTCACCGGCAGAAGAGTGCACGATAGCGATGCCGTGACACTGTGAAAACGTGACCGCGCGAACCTTGTCACAAACACCAGCTCTGGAATTTTGATCCAATTGAATGCTTTTCGCTTTCGACGTCACTTTCACGCGAAGTGCATGCAAGTTGCCATCTTCTGTAGTGATCAAAGCACACAGTCGATTTTTGTGTCGAGAATTGATCCAGACAGTTGAGGTGATTGGCATCGCACTTTGAATGGTGCATGCGGGTACACATGCGTTTCGCGAGAGATCATAAAGTGCACACGCGCTCCGTCCAGTAATAGAGAGCAGAGACGTCGAACTAGGAACCCAACTTGCGTCAATGATCAAGTCGATACTCTCTGGTACTTGTATCGGTAATCTATCAATAATTTCACCGCCATCGCTGAGGGTAAACACTTGCGCTTGATGCAAACCGGTCACGGCCAGATATTCTTTGCGCATCTGATTGAACTCGAGCTTGATGATTTCAAACCCGACCAAATTTCTCGAAAGCGGGCGAATGCCAACCTTATCGCCGAGTTGAATCGATTTACTCTCACTGAGTTCTGACTGGGCGCCGACGACAACGTTGGCATCGAGGATGGATATTTTATCACCTTCAGCGATAGCCAAGTGACCGTCACGTGAGCATGCGGCGCCATTCCGCACGATAACTCCAGAAAAAAGTAACTCTTGTACCTTTACCTTAGTTTGCACCTGTACCACTTCGAATGATCCGGCTTTGAAATTCCGCGCCACATGCAACGCAACCACGCTCTCATCCATCACTAGTACAGATTTGCTCGCTTCGCGAGGTACACGATCCAACGACGTTGAGTCACTCTCATGAAGCGGTCTAAACCAAGATATAAGCACGCTCTCTAACTTCTCCGTGATATCGGCACGTTCAAGCGTCAACTTGAGCTCCTTGAGCGCCGTAGTAGAGCACAACCTTCGGGCAAGATTTGGTTCTTGAGATTCTTCCATTTCGTCTTCGCCCTCTGAGTCACTCTCAGCGTCAATCTCAAAATTTTGACTAGTCCTTTCTCTCGCATCGCGACGTTCATCGTCGAATTCTAACACATCGCGTTCACTCAGGCAAAAGCACTTATGCCGAGGAGCTGGACTGGCGCCGTCAGCGCCACAGTCGCAGAAGAATCTCGACTTTCTAGAGTAAACAACACGATGACCAGCGTGGCATGTTTTCGCGCAGTTGCTACAACATCCACGACTAGCGACGAGGTTGCAATCGTAGCAAAAGTACCAATGCTGTTCTTGAAACGACTCGCCACTCGTGACAAACGTGCAAAGGCCAGAAGAGATGTTCAGTCTGTCTTCAGCGAGACTATCGGTATCTGTCTCATTTTCTGCGTTGCCACTCGCCAAAAGAATCCTCTCTCGTAAATGATTTTCTTCAGATCCAATCAAACGTCCCCAGAGTTCAGGTAAGGTGCGCCCACCTGACTCCGGTTCCGCTGGTTCGTCAGCTGCGAGAGTCGCTACAGCAGCGTCAAGAACGGCATCTAGACGTGCAAGTCTTCTTTCAAGTAACTCATCGCTCGGATTGTCTTCCAGCAAAGTCTCTGGCATCGTGAACAGCTCCGCCAAACCTCTTTGATCATTCGTCGCATCTTGCTCCGGTACGATGTCGTCGCGTTGTTGAGATTCTTGAGAATGAGAAGTGCCTCGCAGATTCGTAGAAGTCAGTTGCTCAGCGAGCGTTGCTATAGGTCCATCTCGGTCATCTCGGTCCACAACAGAGAAACTACGCAAAACAAAACTAATAAATCGTACACTCGCAATGAATCGTAAAATGTCGTCGTCTTGAGAGAGCATTTTGGCTCGCTCCAGAGAAGCAAACAAGCACGCTGCGATGGTCTGCGCCCCATCGCGTCGGCAACTCAGACCAAGGCGAATCAAGGTCAATGGCGCGGAATCTAGAATCAATTTACTCGCTTTAGTAGCATCAAAGCGCTTGTCCAAGAGAAATGCTTCCGGAAAATCGTCTAACGTCATGCTGAGTAGACTGGTGACGCAGCCGTGCGTCTCGTCGTTGACATTGTCGTCGCTGATGCTCGCCTCCAAAAGCTTCACCATACAATCACGCACGTCCAAGTCAGCGCTACAGAGCCTTTTTATCACGCTCGTCGCAACGCGTTTACGCGGGAATAGCGCAAACGCTTCCTCAATGACGCGCCAATTACCTGTGCTCGAAATCGTGACAGAATACAACGCATTTGACAGCGCGCAAGACGTATTGTCCGTCAAGCCTGTCCACTCTGACGACATCACGAACATTGATACGATGTCTGTGATGAAACCACACTCATCAAGATTCAATTCGGGACCCAGAAATGTACACGCACGTTCGCACTCGAGACAGACAGCTTCGATTAAACGAGTGTCTGTGCTCGCGCTCATCACTTCTAAACATAACTGCGCCAACGTCCGAGGGAGAATGCCCAAACCCAGAGTCGCTCTCGTAAGCTTTTGACGTAATATACTCACGCATACGTCTAACGTCGCTCGATAGAGATCAACGATCAACGTGTCCGTCGGCGAGGTGATTCTCGAAGTCTCACCAACAATGGCGCCGTCGATGCTCTCCGCAGGCTCCGCGAGCGCGCTCATCAACGCCGATTCATCACTCGCGCTGAGTACGGTCGCGTCGTCCACTTTCGTGCCCTGGTACGCGCACTCATATTCGGCTCGCAATCGCTCCACGATCGTCGCCGACCACCTCTCCGCGTACCCTCTCGACACGCACGCTCGAAGCACGTCACTCCAACTCGCCGCTGCATCCACGTCTCGCGCGTCCAACCGCTCGAGCGAAAACACCGCCATCTTCATCACCGCGTGGTACGTATCCCGCACAACGTCGTAATCATCCTGCAGCGCTCCTCGCAGCGCGTCCGGATGCGTCGTAAACGTCGCCACCGCCGCCTCGCACGCGCGCAGCGTCTCGTCCTGCGTCTCGCTCGTCGACGCCTCGCCCAACGCCTCTTCCAACCGCTCCCCTCGCGCGATGAGCGCCTTGACGCAGTGCGGCGCCAGCGCGTGCGACACCATCTTCTTTCTCAATTTCCCACGCGCCCCCACGCTTCGTCGCAACGCGCGCACGAGCTCCCGAAGCTCGCTCCCTCGCGTCCCGTCGCTCCCCCGCCCCTCCGCCTGGGAGGAATCCTTGTCCACGGCCCGCGTCGCCCCCGACGACGTCCCTCTCGCGTCGACGAGCACCACCGCCCCGCGCACCGCACTCGTGCGTCGGTCGTTTTCCCGCGCACCGTTTTCACCCTCGTCGCGCGCGATCGCGCGCGCGCCGTCGTCGTCGTCGCCGTCGTCGTCGTCGTCGCGCGAGACGACCGCGTCGTCGTCGTCGTCGATGATGATGTCGGCGTCTTCGAGACCGCGCACGCGTCCGCGCGCGGTGGTCATCGCGTCGCGCGCGCGAGACGACGGGACGGAATCCGGACCGAGCGAAAACGTATCGATCGCGCTCGACGCTCGCGTCGGCGTCTGGCGCGTCGCGTCGGCGTCGGGGCGCGTCGACGCGCGCGTCCGAGGCTTGCGTTTTTACGTGCGAAACAGTTGCGTATAGTACCGTTTTGAGCGGTAATAACGAACGCACGTTCTCTCGCCGTCGTGTTCTGGGCGCGCGCTCGGTCTCGACGCCAGTGTTTTGCGCGCGGTCGTCGCGTCGTCGCGACTCGAGCGAGCGCCCGTCGCGGGCGAGGAACGCGCGGACGCGCGCGAGGGAAATCGTCGCGCGAAATCGTCGCGCGAGGTTACGGCTCGGGGGGCGGAGGCGCGCGCGACGGGCGGTGCATTCACGCCTCGCACGATCGTCGTCGAGGCGCGCGCGAGACGCGGTGACGCGAGGGAGTGGAAACGCGCGCGCGCGCGAGGGGTGAAGGGGTGAAGACGGCGCGGAGGATGAAGGCGGAGACGGCGGAGACGATGGTGGAGCGCGCGGGGAAGGATGCGTGTTCGTCGGGGAGAGATTCCCCGGGCACGCCGCCGGCGGAGGACGCGGTGGCGAGACGAGGCGACGCGGCGAAGAACGGCGCGAGGAAACGGGTGAAGAAGGCGCACGACGTCGCCGTGGACGATGAACCGGACGTGGACGAACGAGGTGAGTTGATGTTTGGGTGCGGGAAGTGTGATTACGATCCGGATGGGTGCGAAGCGTGTCTCGGCGGACCGCCGATTCGGAGCGCGTGCGAGTGGGACAAGGCGCTGCGGAGAGACGTGCCGCCGGTGAAGACGTACAGGCCGACGGAGGCGGAGTGGGCGGGCGATCCTCTGGTTTACATCAATTCTATTCGTCCCGAGGCGGAAAAGTACGGCGTGTGTAAGATTGTTCCCCCGGAGAGTTGGACGCCGGGATTTTGTCTCCCGGGTAAGGAACAGTTGCGGTTTCGCACGAGAATACAGGCGCTCAACGAATTGCAAAATCGTCCGGCGGGACCGAGCGCGCGGGCGCGGGCGAAGATGCGAGAGGATGAGAAGAGTGGGAACAAATCATCGTTGTCCGGTGGAGGCGTCGCGACCGGAGGCCGCATGGGAAGTGGAGGCCGCATGGGCGGAGCTTCGCAAGCCGACGCGAACGCCATCGCCGAAAAGTACGGATTCCAGCAAGGGCAGCGACACAACTTGACAACCTTGGAGAGATACTCTGAATACTTCAAGAGGAAATATTTTAGCAAGAATGGCGAACCAGTGGAGAATTTGACGGTGCGAGACATGGAAGGGGAGTTCTGGCGACTCATCGAACAGAGCGAAGGGCGGAGCGTCGAGGTGATTTACGGCGCCGATATCGCGACGATGGACGTCGGGAGCGGATTCGCGAAAAAGGGAGATTCGTGTCCACCAGGACAGGAGCGATACGCTGAGAGTCCATGGAACGTGTGTAACATGCCCTACAACTCGGAGAGTTGTTTGAGTCATGTCGAACCGACGACGGGCATCACCGTTCCGTGGCTGTACTTCGGCATGACGATGTCCGCGTTTTGTTGGCACGTCGAGGACCACAACTTTTATAGCGTCAATTATCATCACTTTGGCGCGCCCAAGGTGTGGTATTCCATTCCCGCCACCCACTCAAAACAGTTCGAGGACGTGATGCACAAGAGACTACCTCACTTGTTCCAGTGTCAACCCGACTTGCTTCACAGCTTGGTGACCATTTTATCGCCCAAGGTGTTGCAAGACGAGGGCATCCCCGTGTACCGCGTCGAACAGGATCCCAGAAGCTACATTATCACGTTTCCGTACGCCTATCACGCTGGTTTCAATACCGGGTTCAACTGTGCCGAGGCGGTGAATTTTGCGCCCATAGACTGGTTACCGTTCGGCGTCGGCGCCACGGAGCGATACGTGAGCGACAAGCGATACCAATCCGTTGCGCACGATCAGCTGTTGTCCACGCTCACATCGAGCGCGCACAAACACCCACGCTTCCCACCCGTGTTGGCAAAAATCATGCGCGCGCGCGTGGACGAAGAAAAAGCGCGTCGAGCCTCGGCCAAAGACGATGTCGGTCAGGAGACGCGCATGGAGGACACGCCCGAGGCGCCCGATTTCAACGAACGCGACTGCACGACGTGCCTGGCGGATTTGAACTGGTCGTGCGTCACGTGCGCGTGCACGTTCGCGAAAAACCGTGGATACACCTATTGTCTCCGGTGCGTCAAGGCGTGCGAATGCGACGCGACGAAGCGTACGATGTTTTATCGAGAGACGCTCGACGAGCTCGACGAAAAAGTCGCCATGCTCGAAAAACTTAGCGAGACGCAGTGAATGAATATTAAAACAAATCATCGCGATCACCATCCATCGCTCGTTCGATCGCCGTTTACCATGGCTTCCACTTGCGCGAGCGTACCGTTATCGTACATGATCATATCGTGTCGACTCTGCACGCTCAACAACAATTCGGGTCGTCCTCCGAGCAACTTGGTCAAAGCCTCGTCGTCCTCGATGGCTAACTTTTCCTTTAACAGGTTCACGTTCCCACGCATGTCGTGCACCTCCCACAGGTGCGGGAAATCCGACAAAATCATATCCCAACGTAGTCTCGGCGCGCACTCGCGCAACTCCCCGATCTTCCGCGCGAGCTCGTCGAAATCCTCCAACAACAGACTCGGCCTCGCCGCCACCATCTGTGACAGATTCGCCTCCGGTAACAAGTCTCTCAATCGCACCATGGCCACCGCCACGTCCGGTACGCGCGCCGTCATGCGCACCACATCCACCATCTTCAAATCCCCGATCCTCGATTCCATCCCCGGCACGAGCGTGAACAAATTCACCAATCTCTTCCCCACCTCGTCCTCGTCCAAGTCGAGCTCGCGCGCCACCGTCGCCACGCAAAACCTCAACTTTCCCGCGTCGTCCCACCCGACGTGTTCGGCGATGTTCGACCCCGATCGCTCCTCGGCGACGATATCTCCGAGTTCATTCACCAGGTGTTCCTTCCGCTTCGATCGGTACCGTCCGACGCGCCAACGTCCGTCGCTCATCTCGGCGAGCGCATCGATGGCATCCTCCGTCGTCGTCGCGCGCGCGTCGTCCCTCGACGCGCGCGACGTCGCCGTCGTCCCTCGACGCGCGCGTCGCGAGGAGACGCATCGACGCATCGTCGTCGCCGACGTCGTCGCGATCGCATCCATCGCCGCGCGCGTCGTCACCATCGCCGTCGTCGTCGTCGTCGTCTCGCGACGAGGAGGGGATCGACGCGACCGACCGCACGAGGGGCCCCTTGATGAGTCACGACCGGTCGATCGGGGGGACACATCCCGAGACGGGACGCATTCGATCGATAAATTGGACGGAATCGTCGACTCGCGCGACCGCGCGCGACGCCGTCGGCACTCGTCGACTCGAGAGCGCGCGTCATGGGCGTGTGCGGTTCGGCCCCGTCGGCGCCGGTTCCGGTGCGCGCGATGCGACGCGACGACGACGACGCGCGCGGTGCGACGAACGATTGATTGGCCGCGCCATGAATTAATTGGAGTCGTGATTGCGTGGACGTCGTTCGATCGATGCGGCGAGCCGCGCGCGCGCGAAAGATGGAAAGACGCGCGAGACGTGAGACGCGCGCGTGGGATGATGATGACTGACGATTTTTTACGCACGTCGCGCGCGCGCGTGGACGTCGTTCGTCGCGCAGTACGAGGAAGTGAATCAGCGAAGCGGGAAACCGAATCCGCTGGGTAACAAAAAGGCGCGACCGTCGAGCGTGTTGGGACGCGAGACGCCGGATGTGAACGATTTGTTTGAATTTCACGATGAACTCGGAAGAGGTCAGTTCGGCACGACGTTCTTGGTGACGGAAAAGGCGACAGGGAAGAAGTGCGCGTGCAAAGCCATCTCCAAGCGCCAGCTCCAAACTGCCGAGGACATTGAAGAGGTGAGAAACGAGGTGCGAATTCTTCATCATCTTTCGGGACACGATCACGTCGTCGAGCTCGTCGGCGCGTACGAAGGAAGCAAGCACGTGTACATCGTCATGGAACTCTTGTCCGGGGGTGAGTTGTTCGATCGCATCATCGAGAAGGGCAAATACAGTGAGAAGGATGCGTCCGAGACGATTCGTACCATCGTCGAGACGGTGCAGTACTGTCACGAACTGAGCGTCATGCACCGTGATTTGAAACCGGAAAACTTTGTGTTAAAGTCCAAGGCAAAGGATGCGAAGATTTGCGCGATCGATTTCGGTTTGTCGACGTTCTTCCGTGAGAATCAAATTTTTGTTGACCTCGTCGGAAGTCCGTACTACGTCGCGCCGGAAGTCCTTCGTCGACGTTACTCGAACCAGTCTGACGTGTGGTCGTGCGGCGTCATCCTATACATCCTACTCTCCGGTGTCCCTCCTTTCTGGGCCCAAACGGAGCAAGGTATCTTCGACGCTATCTTACAAGGCGCCCTCGATCTCGAGAGCGACCCGTGGCCGAAAATCAGCGCCGAAGCCAAGGAGCTCATCCGGGGCATGCTCCAACCCGACCCGAAGAAGCGTCTGTCGGCAGCCGCAGTTTTGAAGCACCCTTGGGTGGCCGATCCGAACGTCGCGTCGAAGACCAAGCTCGACAATGTCGTCTTCAAGCGCTTCAAGGAATTTGCCGGCATCAGCAAGTTCAAGAAGATGGGTTTGATGGCCATGGCGCGCACCATGAGCACGGACGAGGTCGCTGGTTTGAAGGAGTTGTTCAAGAGCTTTGATACCGACAACTCCGGTACCATCTCCTTCGATGAACTTCGTCAAGGCTTGAAACTCAAGGCGTCCGGCCCGGCGATGAAGGAGCTCGAAGCCGTCATGAGAACCGTCGACGTCGACGGTAGCGGTGAACTCGACTACGAGGAGTTCATCGCCGCGACTCTGGCGCAGTCTCGACATCAATCCGACGAAGCTGTGCGCCGCGCGTTCGACCATTTTGATTTGGACGGCGATGGAACCATCACTGCAGAGGAGTTTGAAAAGGCTTTCGCGGAAATGTCCGAAGTTGAACGAGCCAACTTGGGTAACATCAAGGAACTCATCGCGACCGCCGACAAGGATGGCGACGGGTGCATCGATTACAACGAGTTTATGGCGATGATGCAAGCGAGTTGATCGTCGAATGAACAGTGTAGTTTATCCTCAGTTGCAATATAACAAACTGACGTATTTACCGCGCGCGTCGCGTTCGCGTCTATTTACGCGCCAACCTTGACGATTTCCATTTCGAACACGAGCACCGAATCCGGCTTGATGAGCGGCGTCGGCGACGAGCGACCGTACGCCAACTCGCTCGGGATGACGAGCTCCCACTTATCGCCCTCGCGCATCATCTGCATCGCCTCGGTCCAACCCTTGATGACTTGGTTGGGCGCAAATTTCGTCGGTTGTCCTCGCTTGTACGAAGAATCAAACTCCTCGCCCGCGATCGTCTTGCCACTGTAGTGACACATGCACGGCGTCGACTTTTTCGGCGACGGCCCACCCTCCGGTCCCGACTTCAACACGCGGTACTGCAATCCAGACGCCGTCTCGATCACGCCCGGCTTCAACTTGTTCGCTTCGAGAAATGCGATCCCATCCTCTCTCGCACCCGCGAGCGCGCCCACGAACGCGCCCGCGAGGGCGACGACGCACATCACCATCACCGCGAGCGTCCATCGCGCGCCTCGTCGCGCCATGTCTCACGTCGTCGTCGTCGAGGTGTGCCGTTCCCGCCGAGACGCATCGCGATCGCGATCTCGCATCGACTCGACTCGACTCGACTCGATCGATCGATCGATCGATCGATGCGCCGACCCGCGAACGATCGATGGGACGATCGATCGAGGATGCCGCGGATGCCGATTCGAATCGTCGAGTCCGAGAGACGCCTCGTCGAGACGTCGCGAGATCTCGACGCGCGCGCCGACGCGAGCGCGCGCGAGAAAGCGCGAGGCGGGGAGCGCGTGGGGGAAAATATGAAGAAGCGCGCGCGCGCGACGCGCGCGTCGACGGACGGGAGACCGTGTGGGAACGCGGCGTGTGGAACGAAGGTGGGCGTGACGAGGGGATGCGTGCATGAATCGTGGTCTGGGGAGAGGAAGGGGGGTGTTTCGGACGACTGACGACGCGCGGTGGTCTCGCAGGTGAGCGTGATGTGGAGAAAAGGGTGGTGCGGTGAGGATGGGGTGGCGGTGCCGCTGTGTAACGCGTGCGGTGCGTGCGTGAGAATTTATTTTCGTTTGTTTTTTTACTCGGCGTCGGCGGCGTCGGCGCGCGTTCGGAGGACTGACGAGGGAGGATGGTCGTCGTAGGTTTGATTTACAAGCGCGGGTGGTGGTGCGCGCGGTGTAAATTGCCGTATCGTAAGGTGGGCGCTAACGACGAGGCGGTTTCGCAAACATGGGTCGCGTGTGATTTTTGTCATCGATTCACGCACTACGAGTGCGAGAAGAAGTGCGCAGACGCGGCGTTGGAGAAACAGGGGCGTTACGCGTGTCCGTCGTGTAGAGAACTCAAAAAGTTACCGACGCCGTCGCCGGAAACGCGAGTCGAACCGCCGAAGTCGAGTGTTTTGAAAAAGGTGAACGGACGATTCATCTTGAAGCGTCCGTACGATCGCCGTCCAGCGAAGGAGAACACCGGCGCCAAGAAGCCGCTCGCAAAGCGTAAGAGTACGCAAGACAGCGCGCCCGCGGCGAAGAAGCAGAAGGCTGTGAAGAAGAAAGAGACATCTTTAGGTCTCGCTTCGCTCGCGACGGTTGCGACGCGAATCATGCCCGAGCGCATGGTTCAATCGGATGACTATAAACGTACGCAGTTGATTGAGGAAAAACGAAAGGAAGAAATGCTTCGTAGTGTGAGAAAGAGCGCACGTCCGCGCGCGCCGAAAGAAATGGCCAAAGAAACGGGACGAGAACAGGCTAAGTCATCGGGAAAACGTCCACGCGGACGCCCACCCGGTTCTCGCTCTGGCACGAGACCGCCTCAAGAGACGAGCTTTGTCGACAGAATTCAACAGCCGCCGCCGCCTCAGGGGGTCCTTTTTCCGGAAGAAACCGGCGGTATGGTTGGACCTCTCAGCTTGCTCGGAACATTACCGGCGTCTGAAGACAGTCCACCGTACGCGCGAAGCTTTTTAGGTTCCCCATCGGCGCCGTACACGGCGCGACTGAAAAGCTTATTCCCTGTCTTTGAAACGACGGCGCGTCCTGGAGTTCGCTCGGCCCCCCCCAAGGAAACGAAAGATACGCAGCTCGCAAGAATGTCTCGACAAATACTCGAGTCTGTCGATCCAGCGTTCGATGCGCACACCATTCGTCTCAACGTTTGCAGACTCGTGCATAAACTGAGTGACATGCGAGGGGTCACGAAGAGAGACATTCAGAAATACAAGCTCGATAAAATCATCGGTGAACTGTTGGTAAATGATGATGTCCGCATTCGACTTGCGGCAGATGGATTGCTGAGGATACCCGCGTGGCGTGAAGCCGTATGCGAAGAGCCGGAGTCGGATGAGGCGTTACATTTCATCGCCGCGCCCACCCCGCACAGCATGCCGAAACAAGCGCGATTGTCAGAACGAATCGCTTCTGCGCATACCGTAAGCAAACCTGTACCGACACGTCCTCGAGCCCCGAAAGAGGCGAAAGCACTCGCGTTATTGGCTTCGCAATCACCACCGACAGAGGCTCTGACTCCACCGCAATCGCACGGGACACCCTTCTCCCCTTTCTTCTCAGCCATGACGAGCCAGGACGCGGCGGATGCCTCGCTTCTCTTTGCGAGTCAGGATAACGAGCAAAGAATGAGTTAGATGATATGCACTCCGAACCGCATGACGCGCAATATTAATACGATTCTTTACATTTCTACAGCTCGTCTCGCACCTGTTCCTGTTTCCTGTTTCCTTCTTTTGGAGCGTCGGTCTTTGAATCCGAAGACTCGACGAATTCCTCAACGTCCGGTTCTTTGGTGGGCGGCGGCGGCTTCTTCGACTTCTTTGTGTGTGCGTCAAACCCCCAATTCGCGGGTTTCGCTTTTGGCAGCTTCCCCGCGGTGCGCGGTGCTTTCGCTCCTGCGGTGTCGCACTTGGCGAGTTCTCGTTCTAGGACAGCATTTCGCTGTCTCAACGCCAGATTTTCCTTTTGAAGCGTTTCTAATTCTTCTACGGACGCGCTCATCTCGGAATACTCGTTCGCCATATCCCTGTGCGCCGCGGTGAGACCAGCGAGACCGCACAACCACTGTTGCGGAACGAGGTTCTTATCTCCCTTTCCGTGTCCATCCAACACGTCGAGCAAATCGGCCTTCATCATGTCCCACGCCTTTGGCGGTGGAATCAGACTCGACGTAGATTCTTCGCCTCCCGCCGCCTCCGTGTACTCGGCGTGAATAGAGTTCGACGCCAACTGCCACACGGCGTTTGCACAATCCACGTCTATCGTGGACTCCATCATAGCCGCGTATCCGACTTGCTGTTCGGCGGCGAGCATCTCCTCCGCTATGTCGTAAAAGCTGATCGTGTCGTTTTTGAGTCTCAACGGTTTCACGTCGACGCGTCGCATTGGATTTTCATCCTCTATGTTTTCCATGTCCGGTACGAAGAGGAAACCGACGATTCCATCTCTGTCGAACGAGAGCTGCGCGAGATACTTTGAACCGACAAGCGACGAAGCTCTCGCGAATGCCACGCCGCCTGAAAACGCTTTCGCCAACGCCTTCAACCAAGGTTTCTTCTCCAACAGGATAATTCTGACGACGGTTTCGTTCCTCTCGACGAATTCCGTCGCCTCGTGCCTCGATCTCACCTCTTCCACGTCCTCTACGCTCTGCGGCGACGTCAACTCGCTCAACCACGTCGCCAACGCGTCGCCGTCGCTCGTGTCCCCTTGGTACACGTGCATGTCGCTACTCCTCGCCACAGCGATGAATCCGCACGAAAACTTTCGTTTACCTCCGTGTTTCTTCACCTTTCCCTTCAAATCCGCGATTACCGCGACGTCTTTCCCTTGATGCGTCACCTCCATCGCCACCAAGTCTCGCAGACGTCCCGCGCCGTCGATCGCCCTCGCGAACCTCCGCCAATCTCTCTTCACCGCCGTCTGTTCGCAGTAGGACGACGAATCGGTGGGGAATATTCCCAACACGTGCTCCCGCGCCGCGTTCATGAGCGTCATCTCAATCTCGGCGTAGCGCGCGGTGGACACCGTCTTGGGCAACGGTGCGAGACTCTCGTCGACATCGCCGCTGATTGCGAACCCTTTCGCGCGATCGATCTCGGCGAAGACCCCGAGATTCGTCGCGAGCAAGAGGCACACGACGATGAATCGCGTCATCGCGCGCGTCCTCATCGCGCGCGTCGACGTATGCGGCGCACAACGATCGCAGAATGATGCGTGTTGATGATTTCAGAACGATTGGGCGTAATAAACCATAAATCGCGCGCGCGCTCCTCAGATATTCATTCATTTCATCACTTGGCTAGTTCGTTCGTTCTTCTAAATTTACTACAGTTCATACCGCACATCGAGTCGTGTCGTCGTTCACTCGCGCTTCCTTTCCTGTCGATGCGCGAGCGCCTCTCTCGCCTCGCTGAGCTCGCTGCGCATCCCCAACCAAAACACCAGCGCCCCAATGAGCGCGACGTTCTTAAAAAACATGATCATCTCGATGCCGAGCGCGGCTTCGTCGCCCAACGCCGCGCTCTCGTCGACACGCGTCCAAAAAGGGTGCATGGTCGGCGTGACGACGAGCGTGAAGAGGATGAGCATCTTCGCCCCCAGCGCGAATCCACACGCGAAGAGCGCTCCACCGAGGAGTTCGATCGCCGTGGCGACGTTGACGAGGACGTAATCGCTCGGCAGCGCGGCGCAGAGATTGACGCCCGCGTTCCTATCGATGGTGGCCTTGACGGCTCGAAGGGCGGGGGCGACGCTCGCCATGATCGGTGCGTCGGCGCCGTCGACGCGCAGGGCGCGCCACTTTTCGAGCGCGCTCGCGATGAAGAGGAAAGAGAAGAGACCTCGCCCGAGGGCGGCGGTGGCGGTCATCGGGAACGCGTCGAGACGGCGCGAGACGGCGCGAAATGAGGACTGGATTATTGAAGCGGTTGGAGAGGAAGAGGAAAACGCGTCGGCAAGTGGAAAAATGTGTTGTGTGTGGTGTGGTGAATGTATCGTCGTATTATCTCTCACGATTAATGGTGTTTAAGAAGATCGGCGAACGCGGCGCTTACTCGGGGTCTTCTTCCCGTCCTCCTTGTCCTCCTTGGAGGGAGGTTCGTTCTCGTCGTTGTCGTCGTCTTCGTCTTCGTCGGCGTCGTCGTCCTTCTTCTTCTTGGCATCCTTGACTTGTTGCGCCTTCTTCGCCTTTTGTTCGGCGCTCGGGCGGAGCTTGGAGACGACGGCGAGCAAGGCAAAGATGATCGGGAGGGCGAAGAAGACGAGGTAGTACACCATCGGGTTGGACTCAAAGTACTCCATGACGGTGACGGCGTAGTCGCCGACGACGCCCGGAAGTCGAGCGGCCAAGGCGGCCAACTGCGCGTGACCCAACGGACCCGCGGTGTTGAAGGATTCCTGTTCAGCCTCAGCCTTCTTGCGAGCCTCCTCAGCGCGGGCTTCGACGGCGGCGTTGACGGTCTTTTCCTTTTCTTCGAAGGACTTGCCGAACGCCTTGACGGCGTCGATGTCGGCGTCGACGGCGATGTTGTCGATGACCAAGCCGGAGGACATGGTCCAGATTTCGACGCCGACGGCGCCAATCTTGCCGATGTTCGCCAACGGGGTCTTGTCGTCGTAGTACTTCGGGTTGGGGATTTGCTTCGGCTTCCACTCGCCCTTGTACGCCGGGTTGTCGATCATGGGCGGGTACCACTTGCCCTTGTACTCCGGGTTCGACTTTTCCGGACGGACCCACTCGCCGCAACCGGAAACCTCGGCGCACTCCGGGTTCGGAATCATCGGCGGCTGCCAGTCACCGTCCTCTTCGACGTCCCAATCTTCCGGAATGACGGCTTCGTCGTCCTCGACTTCCGTCGGTTCGTCGTCGAGCCAGTCATCCGGCTTGACGGCGTCCTCGTCCGGAATGGTCGCCGGCGCGTCCTCGTCCCAGTCTTCCGGCTTCTTCGCCTCCGGATCCGCCATCTTGGCGTCATCGACCCAGTCTTCCGGCTTCTTGTCCTCGGGATCGTCGATCTCCTGCGGCGGGTTGAACGGCGGTTCGAAATCTTCGAACAAGGAGCCAGACTTCTCCTCCTTACCGTCGACGGACAACGCGTACGTGTTGTCCTCCTTGACGGCCAACGTGTAGAGGTGCACCTTTTCGTCGTTCGGCATTGCCGGCGGGTTTTTGAGATGCTTCTCTTCGACCTCACCCGTGAGCGGAGACTTGTGCTTGAAGATGACGTGCACCTTGTTCGTCGCACCGCACTTATCCGGACCAAACATGACGGAGTACTCGGAGTCTCCGTTGAAGGAGTCGGCGTCGTACGACTCGGCGTTCATAAACTTCAAGTAGGCGCCACCGCAGCTCAAACCGTTCTCTTGACGCGCTTCGTATTGAAGCGCGAAACCCTTGGACGGATCCAACGCTTCCTCCAACGGCTTCGACAAACCGTAGTGTTGCGCCTCGTTCGGAAGGTACAAACCGTAATCCTCCGAATCCTTCGCCATTCGCGCGACGGCGCGGCCTGCGTTTCGAAACGTCCAAACATCCATCGCGCGCGGTCAGTCTCTTCGTTCGCGTCGATCCACGACGGTCCAAAACCATAAAAAACCACCACGCACGACATCCATCTCGCGCGTCATTCACCCATCGCTCGCGTCGCATCATCTCTCCCCCCCGCCCCGATCGCGCGTCCCAGTCTCGTCGAGATCTCCGATCCGACCACCCATCCATCTCGTCACGTCGCCCCCCCCCGCGACGAACGCGTCTCGTCACCCCCCGCGCGCATCCACCCGTTCACACTCCACGCGTCCACCGTCCCGATCGTCGCGCGCGCGTCCCACACGCACGCGCCCGAGACGTCATCCATCATCACAATCTTTCGTCATCTTTCGTCATCCATTCATCAATCGTTTACGCGCGTTCGTCGATCACGCACCGCCGTATTTCGCATCCTTACTCTCGACCCACCCCGTGAGCGCGCCGTCATCGAACGCGTCCTCGAACGCCAACCCGGCGGCGTTCGCGCGCGTCACCGCGAGCGCGCCGAGGGCGGCGCACGCCGCGATCGTCGTCGTCTTGGTCGTCGTCCGCATGGCTTCGCGCCGCGATGTGTCGCGTCGATGCGGGGTGTCTTTCAATGACGAGTCGTGGCCCCTGGATGGTGTATTATCCAATCAAAACGCGACACGAACGTCGATGGCGGGGATCGGGAGGTTTTGATTGGGTGATTGGGGTAGGACTCGTCGTCGGAGGGACTCGACGACGACCGATGGATGACGGACGATTGATTATTGAATTGACGATTGATGACGATTCGTCGTGAGTCGTCGTCGGGAGGCGAGGCGAGTCGTCGTGGGGATGCCGTGGCGCGGACGCGCGCGAGATGCGACCGTCCCGCGCGCGTTCGACGGTCGGCGTGGGAAGGCGCGGGCGTGGGGGGGGGTGGACGGCGACGACGGTGGGACGGGTGGGGACACCGGGCGAGGCGACGGCGCGGCGACGTCGACGTCGAGAACGGCGGTGAGGACGGTGAAGACGTCGAGCGCGGGACGCGGAGGGAAAGCGCGAGGTGGGGTGGTCGTGGACGGCGCGACCGAACGAAGGGCACGGAGCGGGGGGGCGTTGGTCGGGGTGACGTTTTACCTGGACGGCGCGTTCGCCGAGGGCGCGCGCGCGCTTCGAGCGACGGGGGAATCGGTCGGTGGGACGTGCGCGTTGGCGTACGCGAGGGACGCCGGGATCACGCATTACGTCGTGGATGATTTCGGGTGCATGGAGGACGCGGCGAGGGAGCGGTATAGGACGGGACGGTGCGGCGGGATGAAGTGCGTGCGAGGCGAGTGGATTCGAGCGTCGGCGCGCGAGGGACGAGCGGCGGCGGAGGAATCGTACGCGCCGCGAGGGACACCGCGAGGAACGCCGAGAAAGCGAGGCGCGTGGAGACGAGGTGACGTGACCGAGGTGGATTTAGTGGATTTGATCGTCGACACGGCGTGGAACGGCACGGGCGGAGTGTCGACGCAGGAACAGATGCGCGAGACGTGGACGATTCGAGTCGTCTTTGAACGCGTCGAGCGAGCCTTGGAGGACGAGAGGGTGAAAGATTCCGAGGTGCGTAAGATGTCAGCTCGGTCGTACAACGCCTTGAAGGCGGTGGTGGACGAGCGATGGATCGCGCCCGTGAGCGCGAGCGAGGCGTTGGTGGACATTCAAGGGACGAGAAATTTGGAAAAGCGAAACAATCTGGCGCCGTCGCAGGGTTCGCCCGCGGACGTCGCGCAGGCGTTGGAGTGGATCATGGTGGACACACAGGGCGTCAACGTGCGAGCATCGATGCACGACGTTCGCGATGACGGCTGGAATCCCACGTGGTTGCGCGAGCGCGCGTCGACGGAGAGCGTCGGCGTCATGACGAGGAGAGCGAGTCAGGAAGCCGCGGCCGCGGCCATCGCGTCGCAGAGCGAACAAGACTTACGAACTCTCTCGCAGCTGTCCAACATCGAGCCCGAGGTGTTCGAAGCGCTCGATCCACAAACTCGATACGAGTGGTCCAAGGCGCGCGCGGAACGGGAAAAGCATCGCATCGACCGTCTTCGCGCGGAGCAGAGCGCCGTTTTCCAGTTGCTCCGGGCGGGAAGTTCGGGTAAAAACGTAACAAAAGCGACGGCGAAAAAACCGCGACTCGCGACTCCCACCGAGCGTTCGCCGGCGAAGAAGTTCCCGGTGAAAAAGTCAAACGTCTCGCAGATGCCGATCACGGTGTACACAAGTCCGACGAAAGAGAAGGACGCGGAAACATCGCGTCGATCATGCGTCGGCGAGCCCGTCATGGCGAGCACATCCGTGCACACGGCCACCCTGTTGCACGCGTTCGATCGCGTTCTCAGCGTCGACGGTGAAAACGAAGTCGACGGTCGCCTCGACGTCGCAGGAGAAGTCGTTCGCCTGCACATCGAAGAGCTCGCGCGAGACCGTCGACGTCAAGAGGTGAAAACAGTTCGAGGAGGATTAGAAAGCATGCATAGCGACCATCCTAAATGGGTAGAAATTCGTAGGAAAATACTCGATTCAACGAAACATTTACTGTAGTGTTAGTTTTTACAATAATTCACCTTGATCAAATCACGCCTTGATGACGTCGGGTTGCCATTTGACAAACTTGGCAAAGTGCGCGATGAAGGCATCGGCGACCGACTTGTTCGTCATCTTTTCAATCTCACCGAGCGTGTACACCATGCTCGGTCTCGAACTCACCGCGGCGACCCAGTTTTCGAGCGCTTCGCATCCATTTTCCTTGAGCGCGACTCGAAAGTTGAATCCTCGATAATGCCCGAGAACAATCTCAAATCTCGGCACGAACGTCATGGCCGTAATATCACACGTCGTGAACTGTTCGCCGCACACGTACGGTCCGTCACCTCGAACCTTGGCGGCGAGCTCGAGGCATCGATTCGCCTTTTTCAATCCGCCGATGAACGCCGTCTTCGCCTCGGCGAGCTCCTCGTCGTTCATCGCGCGAAGCATCTTAAAGTACAACGGCACGCACGATTGAAACGTGTCAGCAAACAGTTGTCCGTAGTACGCACTCTGTGCGCTTCGTGGCACCAAATTCGTCGACGACGACGCGCCGAACACGTCCACGATGTATTTCATCACCAACGCGCTCTCCACCATGATCGCGCCGTCGTGTTCCAAAATCGGCACGGACGGATTTCCCGCCGCGTCCGGCGCCGCGGACGCGAACGTCGTCTTGAACGCCTCGCTCTTATTCTCCAAATTCTCAACTTTCAGCGCGTGCGGCGCTTGCAACTCGACGAGCGTCAACCAGGGTCGGTGCGCGAACGGGCATGTCGCCGACGTCCACATCGTCATCGCCGCCGACTCCGCCGCCGCCGTCACCGCCGCCGACTCCGCCGCCGACTCCGCCGCCGCCGTCACCGCCGCCGTCACCGCCGCCGCCGCCGCCGTCACCGTTGCCGCACCGTCGCGCTTCGGCGCGAATCCGCACGACGCGAGCGAGGACGAGTGCACGAGCGCGTCGTCCACGATGCCCTCGTGCGCGGCACCCGTGCCCGCGTGCGGTCGCGTCGTCAACCCTCTCGCGCTCGCGGAGACGCGTTCGCGTCGCGCGGAGACGCGCGTCGGCACCGTCGCGATGGTCGCGATGGTCGCGTACATCATCGCGCGCGTCTCGTGCGTGCGCGCGCGCGCCTGTGTCGCGTTCGTTCGCGCCGACGCGTTTTTGGATAAAGTGTCCCGCCGACGGCTCGACGCGTGAGAGATGCGAAAGAATGTGCGCGCGTGCATGAAAAATGAAGACTAAGAGACTAGGAGGGACGAAGATTGTTCACGGTGACACTTCGATCATGACCTCGTTGGTGCGGAACGGGCCCGGCGTCCACGGCGGGTTGTATCCCGCGTACTCGCTCGCCGCGTTCTCGGCGAACGCGACGCCGTCTCTGCGCAGAGCCTCCCGTAAAATCTTCGCGTGCGCTCGAATGGCGTCCTCGCGCATGCGTCCGGAAAATCGTCGAACAGCGACGACGCGCGCGTCTAAATCTCGCACGCGCACGCGCTCTTGCGTCGATTCCGGCGCCGACTTGGCGCCGTCGGCGAACTTCGACTTGGGCAGCACGAATCGCATCACGTACCGAATCGCGTCGGAATCGCGCTCGCTCGTCGCCGCACCGTCCGTCGTCATGAACACCGGCGCCGTCATGGCGATTTTCTCCCGTCGGTCGTTCGCCGGTTCGGACAGTACGCCTATGAACCTCGCGAGAGCCATGAAACTTCCACCCTGGTCGCCAGACACCATGCCCGCGGACGACTCGTACGACGTCTCGATGACGCAGCAAGGCTCGTATCGACGAATCTCGTACTCATCCGCCGTTCGAATCGTCTCGTAAGACGGTTGTTCCTCGGTGATCTTCCCCAGCGCGGACCCCATGTAGGTCGTTTCTCAAAGTGACGTCGCCACTCACCGACGATGGCGACAACGACGATGACGACGACGACGATGACGACGACGACGACTACGACGCGCGCGGTGGTCGCGAGACGATCCCACGCGCCCCGTGCGTCGTCGCCTCGCGCGCGCGCCGCGCCCCGCGCGTCGTCCGCGCGCGAGACGGTCGAAACGGTCGAGGGACAGACAGTCTTCAAACACACGGCGAACGACGCGCCCACGACGACGCGTCGAGGCGCGTTCGCCGTCTCCGCGGCGATGTTCGCGGCGATGGTGTCGTCGTCGTCCGCCGCGCCCGCGAACGCCAAGCAAGACGTCGGGTGCGAGACGTGTTCGGACTCGAACTCAGCCATGGCTGACGGGGACAAGCGCTTCGTCGTCACCGACTCTGGCTTGCGATACCTCGATTTAAAGGTTGGTGACGGTGCGGAGGCGATGGAAGGGAAGCGCGTGGTGGTAGATTGGGTGGGATACACCGCCGGGTACCAGGCGAAGAAGATCGAGAGCACGCGGGAGACGGATGAACCGTTCGTGTTTACGCTCGGTAGCGGCGAGGCGATTCCTGGTTTCGAAGAGGCGGTGCGAGGGATGCGCGTCGGGGGCGTGCGAAGGATTGAAATCCCGGGTGAATTGGAGGAAAAACTCGGGTACAGTCGGGATAAGAGCGTGAGGTACTCGGTGGGGCCGAAACCGACGAGTTTCGGCGGTTTACGCGCGTTGGATTTCGTGCTCGATAATCAGACGCTAAGAGATTTCAATCGAACTCTCTTGTTCGATATTCGACTCTCGGCGCAGCGTTGACGCGACGTGATCGATGTTTCATTACTTTCAGTTAATAATAAAAATACAATGCATCTTCTTCGGGGTCGCGTCGAAAAGTAACAAGGCATTCGAGCCGTAAGATTATTGCAAATTTATTACACGCACGTGCGCCTAAGCCCCACTAGAGTACGGTGGTTCGAATGAACCACCGCGCGAGCGTCACGAGCCCGTTGACGAGGAGAACGAAGACACCCGCGAGAAACGCGAGAAACGCGGCGACGTACCGCCGATGCGGTTTTTCCTTGAGCTCGTCATCATCCTTCGCGACGTCGGTCCACATGGACTCGTCGCGAAAACTTCTCCCCTCCTTGACCGTCTTCTCTGTCTCCACCGCGCGCCAGTGCATCCCGCGCGCGGGATCCCACGAGAGTTCCGTGCGCACGCCTCCGCTCGTCATCGCCGCGCCCGCCACGCAAATAGTCGCGTCAGCGCACTCGGGTCGACGAAGCGCCTCGACGATGACATCCGCCACGTCTGCGCGCGAAATCTTCCCTGCGTGCACGCGCGCGCCTCCGCTACCGAGCACCACTCTCTTCTTCCCGGTGGCGTCCTCCGCGCACCTCGCGTCATCGCTCAACGATCCCGGACGCACGACGCAATACGTCATCGTCCTTGACGCCGCGCACGCGTCTCGAATCGCCCGCTCTCCTGCCGCCTGCCATTTAATCGTCATCGACAACACGACGTTGAGCAACACTGCAACCCAGTCAAACGCCGGGTACCCGACGCTCATACCCGTCACGCGCACGAACCGTCGCACGCCCGCGCGTCCCGCGCACTCCGCCAACCGACGCACGCCGAGATAATTAATCGCTCGCGGATGCATCTCGTCGGCGTCGAGCCGAGCGACATCGACGTGTCGCCACGCGTCGCTCGCCCGCGCTATCCGCTGCGCGCCGAACGCCGCGACGACTTCATCCGCGCCCTCACACGCCCTCTCACAATCCCTCTCGCTCAACACGTCCCCGACGAGTATCTCCGCTCCGAGCGCGCGCAATCGCGTCGCCGTCTCGCTCGCGCCGTCTCGCGTCATCACGCGCACGACGCGTCGTCGTCGTCCCGCGTCGTCCTCACCGTCGTCGAGTAATAATCTTTCGACGACCAATCGTCCCACGCGTCCACACCCCCCGACCACCGTCGTCGTCGTCGTCGTCGAAGACGAAGACGCCGTCGACTCCCCCGTCGTCGATCGCCCCGTCGTCGTCGTCGTCGTCGCCGATCGCCCCGTCCTCGCGCCCATCCACCGTCTCTTCGTTCCGAACGACGCCGACGCCGACGCCGACGACGCGCTCGCCGTCCGCGTCGTCGACGACCGCGTCGCTCGACTCGTCGTCGCGCGCATCATCATCGATCGATCGTCGCCGCGCGCGCGTCTCGCGCGCACCTCACCCGCGTCGCGGTCAACGAGGGCGCGGATGACGACGACCGCACCGACGCGAGTGCGCGACGCGAGGGTGAGCCGCGCGCGATCGATCGAGCGCGCGCGACCGCGAACATGTCGGGAGGATTACCCTATGGGTTACAGTCCATGCTCAAGGTGCGAGACGTGGCGCGAGGGCGACGCGCGCGAGGGATGAAGACGACCCGCGCGAGCCGCCGCTCGAGATGCTGAAGATGACGATGATGATTGGTGACGCGGGACGCGAGGGGACGCGTTCGCGCGGTGTGCGTTCGCGCTCGCGGTGTGCGCGGATGTGTTCGCGCGCGCGCGCGCGGTCGGCGATCGATCGGTGGTGCAGAAAGGCGCGGAAAGGATGGATGACGCCGACGCCGACGCCGGCGGATCCGAACGCCGCGTTTGACCGCGCGAGAGAGACGCGCGCGGCTCCGACCGAATGACTGACGACGGACTCGGTGACCGACCGATGACTCGACGAACGAATAGGAGGGACACAAACACCTCAGTGGACTGGATGAGGCGGTGATTCGAAACATCGAGGCGTGTAAGCAGTTGTCCAAGATTACGCGCACGTCGTTGGGGCCAAACGGGATGAATAAAATGGTCATCAATCACCTCGAGCGTCTCTTCGTCACGAGCGACGCGGCGGTGATCGTGCGAGAGTTGGAGGTGGCGCATCCGGCGGCGAGATTGTTGGTGATGGCGGCGCAGTCGCAGGAGCGAGAGATGGGGGACGGTACCAACCTCGTGGTCAGTTTCGGAGGTGAACTCTTGGGATTGGCGGAGGAGTTGGTGCGGGAAGGGTTGCACCCGAGCGAAATCGTCGAGGGATACGAAAAGGCGGCGGCGAAGGCGTTGGAGTGGATGGGAGAGCTCGTGATCGAAAAGAGCGACGTGTTGGACGTGCGAGACGTCGAGGCGGTGGCCGGTCGAATCAAAGGGACGCTCAGTTCTAAACAACACGGGTTTGAAGACAAGTTGGCGCGCGTCGTCGCCGAGTCGTGCGTTGACGTCTTGCCGAAAAATGCGCTCAATTTCAACGTCGATAACGTGCGAACGGCGAAGATTCCGGGAAGTTCGCTATCGGATTGCACCGTGGTGCAGGGAATGGTGATTCGTCGCGGCGTCGAGGGCACGATTCGATCGTTGAAGAATGTGAAAATCGCCGTCTTTGGGTGCGCGGTGGACACGTCGACGACGGAGACCAAGGGCACGGTGCTCATCAAATCCGCGAGCGAACTCGAGGCGTACAGTAAGGGTGAGGAGGCCAAGATGGAGGAATACATCAAAGGCATCGCCGACGCCGGCGCTCGGGTCGTCGTCACCGGTCAATCCTTCGGTGAGATGGCGTTACACTTCATCGAGCGATACGGGTTGATGGCTGTCAAGATTCCGTCCAAGTTTGAGTTGCGTCGTCTCTGCCGCGCCACCAACGCGCGAGGTCTCGTCAAGCTCGGTCGTCCCGAGGCAGACGAGCTCGGTTTCGTGTCTAGCATCGAAGTTCGAGAGATTGGTGGCACGCAGTGCATCGTGGTATCGCAAGACGACCACACGTCGCGCGTCGCCACCGTCGTTTTGCGCGGGTCGACACAGAGCGCTATCGACGACATGGAGCGAGCCGTGGACGACGGCGTTAACGCCTTCAAGGCGCTCACGAAGGATTCTCGCACCGTTCCCGCCGGCGGTGCGACGGAGATCGAGCTCGCCCACCGATTGGCGGCGTACGGACGCAAACAGACGGGATTAGACCAGTACGCGATTCAAAAATTCGCCCAGGCGCTCGAAGTCGTCCCGCGGACGCTTGCCGAAAACGCCGGCGTCAATGCCACGGATTGCGTCTACAATCTATATGCCGCGCACGCCAACGGTGACGTCAACGCCGGCGTCGACATCACCGGCGAGAACACGTCCATCGATCTCGGCGCGACGCAGGGCATTTACGACGTTTTCCTCGTCAAGTATTGGGCACTCAAGTACGCCGTTGACGCCGTGTGTACCGTCTTGCGCGTCGATACCATCATCATGTCCAAATTCGCGGGCGCTGGCGCGGGTGGCGCGCCTCCGCCGGGACAAGAGGAATGATTCACGACGACAACAACAGTTTCGTTTCTTTGTTTCTTCGACGCGGCTCGCGAGCCGCGTTGAACCGATAGTCTCTAAATACCAAAACGTAGCGCTTTTTCACTCTACCGCTCTCGCGCCGAGCGTCTCGGTCGTCACTCTCTCGCGCGCGAACCGTGCGTCATGTTCGCGCGCGCGTCTCGTGGAGCATCGGCGTCGACGTCGACGACGCGACCGCGTCGCAACGCCGCGCGAGCGCGCACCCGACGTGTGACGTTTCGCGCCGGAAAGGATGAGCTCGATGATCTCGACGGCGTGCGACTCGATTACGAACCGGACTCGGGCGCGCACGGACTCGGACGGACGATGAAGATTCACCGCGGCCGTCGCGTGCTCGATTTCGAGCCGGCGAGGAAGTTCGTGTGGTTCTTGGCGCTCAGAAGCAAGGAGGAGTACGAGGACTGGGCGCTCAACTCGCGGCGCGGCGCGGTGTTCATCCCTCGCGAACCGGAAGAGGCGTACGCGGACGCGTGGCGAGGGTGGGATGATTGGTTGGGGTTGACGGTGAATTTTGAAACCGCGCGCGCGTGGGCGCGAAGACAGGGGTTCAAGTCGCAAAAAGATTGGTGGGCGAGGACGTCGGAGTTGCCGCATCGCATCCCGGAGCGACCGGGATTTTATTATCGAGGTCGCGGATGGAAGGGGTATGCGGATTTTTTGGGTTTGGAGGAGGGAAGCGACGACGGAGATGCGTCTTGGACGGAAGACGAGGATGAGGCGTCGTCGGACGAGTGTTGAGCCGCTAACTATTGTATGTAATTACAGGTTGTTCTATTCTTCTTCTCCTCTCAACTCAGATTGCTGAGAAACGTGAGCGAAAACACGCGCCACACGTACGCGATGAAATTCGCATCCCCGCTATACTCTTCCGCGGTGTTCCCGAACGCTCTGGTGAGTCGAGCTCGCGTCTCTACGATGGCGGCTCGACACGTCTCTCGCTCCGGTCGCACGACGTCGAATGAGAGCAACACCACGCCAGAGTCTCTGGACACGTTCCAAAACGCGCTCGGATGGAAATCGTTCAAAATATGCACCGAACCGAGTTCCAACGCACGCGTCTCGTCGCCCGATCGTAATCCCGCCGCTTTACCGTGAAGTCCGGCGTCTCGAGCCAAGACTACGTGCGCTCGCCAGTAACCGTCCGATAGTCCCGTCGTCACTCGCCCTGTAGCGCTCGAGGCGCCGCCCGCGCCCGGACGAAGCACCCATATTTTCCCGTTAAATCCACCGACAGAGGCCACGACGGAGGACGTGCTCGGAAAACACTTGGCCGCCAGTCGACTCGGCGAATCGAGCGTCGCGTCGTGCAGCGGAATCGACACCCACCCCGCGTCTCTCATCTTTTCGCTGGGCTGTCTCGTGTCCGAATCCACCACCCCACCCGAAGCATCGTCGTCCCGCGCATCGCTCTCGCGACTTTCGCACACGCCGCGCACGAACGCCGCCAACTCTCGCGTGAACGCCGGCGCGTTGCCCCGCAACGCCTCCGCCACCGCCGCACTCTTCTCCTCCTCCTCGAACGCGCCGATCTCGCACTTCCTCCAGTACCGACGCAGCGCCAATCCGTAAAACGCAAACACCGGTCGCCCGCACCACGCTCGCCAAAATGGCAGCGTCAGCACGCACGCGACGAGCGCGTACACCACGCCCGTGTGTCGCAATTTTTGAAACCCATGCGACACCAACGTCACGCACAGCGCCCCGTACGGCGCGATGAACGCCACCCAACGCGCGTGGTCGCCCAACGCGCGTCTTGGACGCCGTCCACGACGCCCCACCTCTCGCACCGACGCCATGCGCGCCTCCTTCTGCGGTAGATAAGAAAAGATGTTGTTGAGAAACTAATCGCCGCACTTGGCGACGACCATGACGTCCACCCTCGACGTCGCCTCGCTCGCCGCCGCGCTCCCGCGATGCGCGTCCACGGTCCCGCTCTTCGCCGAATCATCCTCCGACGAGGGCGGCGCGCACGGGGACGGGACGACGTCGGCGAGCGACTCGGATTGGTCAGATGCCGAGCTTCGAGAATCAGACGGCGCCGCCTTTGACGACAAGCCTCCGAGCGCGGCGCAGGGTGGCGGACGACCGTGGGCGCACGCGGCGCAAGCTCGTCGGCGCGCGCGGCGCGCGGCGCGCGCGCGGGCGAAAGAGAGCGCGGGGGAGGGCGGGTCCGCGGGGCCGGGGTGCGGGACGTTTCTCGGCGACGTCCCGGCGGATGCGGCGTTGGAGATATTGAAACATCTCACGCCGAGAGATGTCGCCACGGTGGCGGCGACAAGGAGGAAAGAGCGCGATATGTTGGTGGGGTGTGCATCGGAGATCGCGGAGACGGCGTGGGGACGGGTGAAATTGCGAAAGGGCGACGACGCGAGCAAGGCGTTGGCGACGCTGCGATACGCGGCGCGAGAGACCCTGAAGGAGTTGGACGTGAGCGGGGTGCGAGGGATGAGACGCGCCGATTTAATGGCAACGATATCGACGTGTGGGAAACTGAGAGACGTCAGGGCGGTGCACATGGGGGAGATGGGTAAGTTTACGACCAAGGATGCGCGAACGTGCGTGGACGCCATGGGCGCCGCGGCGCGCAATCTCACGTGCGATTTGGGGCATAAGATTGTGTACGATCCCGTGCGTCGGGATCCGACGGCCAAGTACGTCGATGTATACGATGATAATGTGCGCGACTTGGTCGAAACGCTCGCGATTCCGCAGTTGCGCATACGTCGATTGAAATTACACAGCGCGGATCCGGGGAGCGTGCGCGCCGCGGCTGTGGCGTCGGCGTGCAACGGCGCGAGAAAAGTGGAATCTTTCGATGCGAGTTGGAGCTTGCGCATCTCGAACGATGGTGCGAGGGCCGTCGCTGAAGTGCTCGACCAGGGTTGGGACTTGAAACGCCTCGCCATGCGCAAGGTGAACATCTCCGATGACGGCGCTGTCAGCCTCGCCGAAGCCCTCAAAGCGTCCGCGTCGAGAGGGACGAGCGCTCTTCGTTGGCTCGATCTCGGATCGAACGACATCAGAGGAAGAGGTGCCATTGCGATTGGTGAGGCTCTCGCGACTCCAGGAGTCAACATCACGCGTCTGACGCTTCGAGGGAACGGTGTGTGTTCGGAGGGGATGGACGCTCTCGGTAGAGGAGCGGCCCAATCGAAAACTCTCCGCCGACTGGATCTCGCGCACAACGGTTTCGGTGATCGCGGCGCGATCGCCTTCGCGGAAGCTTTATCTAATGGGTTCGCGCCGAATCTTCGAGTTCTACTTCTCGGCTTCAATTCTATCGGTCCGGAGGGCATGCGCGCGTTGATGCGGGCGTTGGCGCACACCGACGTCGAGCACCTGGACGTCGGATGCAACATCATCGGCGCCGAGGGCACGCGTGCAATTGCGGAATTGATAAACTCGACGCGCTTGAAGAGTTTGAATCTTGCGTGCAACAATATCGGTTTGCGGGGCGAGCGTTCGGGAGTTGCAGCTTTGGCGAAAGCTTTGGAGACGAACGGCACGCTCGAAATCTTAAACTTGCGCGGGAATGCGTTGCACACCGATTGCGCGCAGGATTTGGCGGATGTCTTATTGGAAGAAACGTCACTGATTCAACTCAACATTGGATATAATGAATTATACGATAATGGTGCTTGGGAAATAGCGGAAGCACTCGAAGATAATCAATCCCTTCTTGGTCTTGATTTCCAACGAAACGAAATCACCGACACGGGCGCGAGCAACTTGGCGAACACATTGAGCATGAATACCGTCATTCAAGAGATCGATCTCCGAAGTAATATGATAGGTCCGGACGGCATCGCGAAACTGCAGGTGTACGGTGCGAAAACGAACACGCGATGGCAACTTGAACCGCCCAAGTACAAGGAGAAGCCGAAACCGCGTTTTTCGGCGCGAAAACCGCGCAATAAACATGTTACGAGATAGTTTGTTTTTACAGACGAGCCGTGTTGTAGACGACAAATGTGAACTTCTAATCGTATTTTCTGTGTGACCCCGAAGCGCTGGATTGAACTTCTTCCTTTCGTGCCGCGTTGTCTCGCAACCACTCGCGAAGAGAATCAAATTCACCGCGGAACGAAATCGACGAATGTTTGCCCAAAGTCAACAGCATGACGTGTGGAAGCGCGAGGTCTGAAATCATTTTTTGCGTAGGAATAGAGTTCACCGCGAGCGCGCACAGGCAGCCGATACAGGCTCGCGCCACACCCTCCGATTCACCGCCATACTTGACGAGAGAGTTCTTCAAAACTCTCAACGAAGACTCGCCCGTGATGGAACTTGTAATGTGCACAAATCGACTCTTGCCGCGATGGTTGTCTCTGACAAGCGCCCAAATAGCGGTCGCGGACCATTGAAGTAGCGCGATGCTGTCTGGAAACCTCGTTATGGCGTCTATGATTGCACAGAAGAGCGTACCGTCGATCACAGCTTCATCAGACTGCGCGCGCTTGAGCGTCAGATTGGCCGCGGTGAGCATGTGAATCAACGCACAAGCACCGGCGCAGAAAGGCGCTTCGCCCATGGTTATCGCGTGTGCCAAGGCACCGAGACCACCGTTCAAAATCACGGCGATGCCAACATTCGGCTCTTCGGCCAACATGTCCGCCAAGGCTTCAGACACAGCTTGATGCAATCTATTGTCGCGAGCGTTTAACACTCTGATTGCCTCGTTGATGGTCCACGTCTTCTCCTTCGTCCCAGACTCGGACCCTTTATCCGCATCACCCCTATCTGCTTTTGCCGGCTGGCTCGAAGACGCATCTTCTTTTGGTTCATTTCGAGCATTTTCACTCATTGACTTTTGCAAAGCGCTGGGATCGTCGTCTTCGGGTCGGCTTGCGAACGACTTAACCGGCATTCCTTTCGCGGGCGACGATGATCTCGAGTTGCCTTCCTTCTTCTTCTCAGCATCACTTATAGCCTGAACGCGCTGCGATTTCGGCTCTTGTTTCTTCGTTTCCTCGTACAGCGGGTTGGTTCGCGTCCGCGCCTTTGGCGCCGGAGTCATGCCGACTTCGTCTTCACTTTCTTGCTTGAACAAGTTTTGGGCTTCGATGTGATCGGTGGGTTGCTTAGAGTCTACATCCGTCCCCTCGTCGAGCGCTTTCTCCGCGGCGTTGCGTTCTTTCCGCATCATCGTAGCGTTCGTCGTCGTGCTTCTCGAGACGGAACGAGCGCCGCCTCGGTCGCCGCGAATCCAGTCACGCAAAGAGCCAAACTCACCTTGGAAGGAAATACCTTGATTTTCACTCAGCGCCTTTCGAATGTCTCTTCGCAATCCAAGTTCGACGAGTTTATCTTGGACCTCTTTATTATCTTTCGCGAGGGAAAGAATGCAACCCATGAACTTACGAATCGTGGCGATGTATTGGTTGGAGCCGACGTCGGCTCTCGCCAAGGCGAGCCCGTCTTTGAGGAAATCAAGTACGTACGGACTCGAGTCGAGAACCGTTTCCTGCGCGAGATTACCACCTACGCCCGTGTACGACCAAAGCGCGTGCGCAGCCTCGGCTTTCATCTCCAAGTCTTCCGAGTGGCGCATGACCGCGTCCATGATGGCAGAGGGGAGAATCTTAAAGCGCACTTGTTTCATAAGTCGCATCATGGTGGTGGGTGCGCAGAGGAGTGCCCGTAAAATGCGCATGCACGCGTACATGATGTCAGCGTTGTACAAGTAGTACCGCATGCAGTCGACAGTGGTGCGAGGACCACCGCACGTGAGCACGAGATATGCGCCGCTTCGCTCGGAGAGGCGCGCCAACGCTAGTAAACACCTGTACGCGATTTCCTCGCTCTCAGCCTTTGATACGCCCTCGACTGATCCCGGTGGATTCAGTGCGATCGCACAAAGCATCGAGATGACTCGTTTCTTCGCAAAGTAAATGGCTTCCTTGGTTGCGCCGCGTTCCTGCATGTGCTGGCGCAACGCCGAAGCTCGCTTTTGCGTCTCCAAAATTTTCTTGTCGCGTTGATTCGCACTGGTTTTGCTCGGTTTACGCGCTCCCTGGGCGTCTTGTGTATCGCGTGCACTCCGATTAGGATACTTCGGTTTGTCTGCGTCTGGGGCGAATGAAGGCGCATCGTACTCATCCTTCAACCAATCTCGAAGTGACGCGAACTCGCCTCCAAACGACAGCGCCGGCTTTTCTTGAAGTGTTCGTCTCAACAGAGCACGGTAACCTTCATCCACCAAAAACTTCTGAATCGTTTTGTTCTCTTGCGCCAGCGATAAGAGCATACCGAGAATTTTCTTGCGATATGTGCCACGTGGGTCTTTGTCTTCGATATCTTTATCTGTGAGAGCCGATTTGACGAAACGCAGGTATCCGGAATTCTTCACTCGTTCTTGAGCAATCTTTCCACCGAGTGTGTTGGCAGCCCACAGAGTGTGCGCGCCTTCTGCGATGACATCTAACTCTGCAGAGTGCAAACCGGTCGCGCGAGAAACAGTGTTCGGAAGTAAGCGGAAACGCTGCTGCTTCTTGACGTGCATCATCGTACTGAGATTACTTTCAAGAGCTCTCATCAATTTGAAGCACGCGACGACAATATCTGGATTGGCTTCATAGAGTTTCAAGCAGTCAAAAGCGCAGCGATTACCGCCCAAAGAGAGAATCATGAACGAGCTGCGGTTGTGAGCCAAGCGCGCCAAGGCCTCGATACAGCGCTGCGCGATTTGTTCAGATTTTTCTCGCTCGACGCCTTGAGCGGCGCCGGGAGGTCGGACTGCCATACATATCATCGAAGACACCGCGCGTTTACGCGTATTGTACATGTTCATTTGATTTCTGACCGCGCGCTTTTGTGTGGTTTCTCCTCGTCGAGCGATTTCACGTACTTCTTCCGTGGACGTGGGATCTCTCGAGGGTGGCAGTGCGCGCGCGCGGTTCGCATCTCCTTGTCTGGGCTTGTGAATTTTTGCGCGTTCCTCGACTTCAGTCGTCGTCTTGTAAGTGAGCTGCCGACGCTGACCCTCTTCATTCATCATGGCGGCTCGTCGTTCGTTGATGGAAAACTGCGTTTTCGTCGCGTGTCGACCCTCGAGCCACTCCAAAGCGAGGTGCAAGTCATTCACCTTGACGGCGTCCAACGCCATCTCTCCGTCCTCGTAAGAGTACCCCAACATCACCAACTGCGCGATCACCGTCACTCTGCTCGAAAGTTCGGGTGAAATCTTCACCGGCAACGACATCGCCACCGGCATATCGAAACCTTCCTGTTCGTACCGCACGCGGGCCACCTCGCTCTGCAATTGTCGAAACGCCCCCGACAAATCCGCCACTCTCTGCTGCGCCTGTCTCAGCTCCTCTCTCTCCCTCTCGATGATCTCATTGGTTCCCTCTGCCGGTCTCTCTTGCAATTCTCTCACCGTCGCCTTCAGATTCGCAACCTCCTGTTCACTCAGACTCAGCGCCGTGAGCGCGTTTCTCATGGCGCTCGATGCCTGGGACAACATCTGCTGACTCGATGCCGTCTTCGCCCGCAGCGCTTGTTGCGCCGCTTCGATGGCGCGATCGAACTCTGCCTTGGGTACCATCCCGTCCACCACCTGCACGTCCATGGAGAGCGTGTTCGCGCCTCCACCACCCTCGCGCGGGTCGATCGCCTCAACCCCCATCGCGCCGTTCGCTCGACGTCTTCACTCGCGTTCCGCGTTCGACGCGCGCGTTCGACGCTCGCCGAGGCACCGCGCGCGGTCGGGACGCGCTCAAACGTTCGCCTCGAGTCACCGAACCCGCCCGTTCGACGACGACGCAAAGTTCGCGCGCGTCGGCGTGTGTCGCGCGCGCCCGGGATCGTGGAGAATTTGGGAATCAATCAATTCGTGTTGAGTCACGATGACGAGTTATGAATGGTCAAACTGGGACTCGAAAATCTTCTGGACTCTCGGGAACGACGATCGGACGTCAGACGCGCGCGCGGGGCGGCGCACGCGGTCGATCGTTTCAGAACGCGAACGACGATGACGTCCGCTGACGCCCGGCGTGTTCTCCACGCGCTCATGCGGGACGAGAGCAACAAGACGTGCGCGGATTGCGCATCGTGCAACCCAGACTGGGCGAGCGTCAATCACGGCGCGTTTCTGTGTCTCAACTGCTCTGGCGTCCATCGATCGCTCGGTGTGCACGTAAGTTTCGTGCGGAGCGCGACGATGGACTCGTGGAGCGCGGATCAGTTGGCGTGCATGGAGAAGTCGGGGGGTAACTCGGCGATGAATGCGTTTTTGGAGCGATACGGGTGCGCCAAGGGAACGCCGGCGAGGAGCAAGTACGAGCACGCGGCGGCGGCGGCGTGGAGGGATAAATTGAAGTGCGCGGTGAGTGGGAAGACGTGGAAGAAGCCGAAGGGCTTGAGGAGCGGCGGAGAGGATTCGAGGGGTGGTGAGGGGTCGACGACAGGTGCGGCGAGCTCGAGCGGGTCGTGGGACTTGTTCGCGTTCGAGGAACGGGACGAACGAGAGACGGGTGGATCGACCAAGGCGAGCAAGAACGTTGGTTCTGGCGGGGGGAAGACCAAGTCTAAGTCTGGTTTCGATCTGTCCACGGGACAAGGATCGTTAGTGAGCAAACGGTACGAACACGAGGACGACGGTTGGAAACCGCCTCCACCGCCGTTGCCGAAGGGCGCAAAGGTCGGCGAGTTTCTGCACGGCTTGACGCCTTACGAGTGGGTTGCGTTCTTGAAGAATTGCCGAGATCAGAACGATCGAACGTACCATTTAAAGAACATGACGGATGAAGAGCGCGCGCAAGTCGTCGCTGCGATGTCGGGACAACCGATCCCGCCGCGGTCTGGGAAGAAGCACGTGCCAAAAGTCATCGATGACGACGCTTCCACTGCGAAATCGTCCACGGGAGACTTAAAGTCTTTGAACCCTTTCGAAGGCATGAGCAGTAGCGACGGGAGCGACTTTTTCGATAGCAACGACAACGGACGAGAAGTGAAGAAGGAGAGGAAATCCAAAAAGGACAAGAAGGAGAAAAAGGAAAAGAAGGAAAAGTCTTCTCGCGATGATGAGACGGAACTCGAGAGACGTATGCGTGAGGCTGGCGAAGCGGCAAAAGCTCTCGCGAGAGAGCGCATGCTCTCCAATCCGAATCGTGCGCAAGAAGACGCGTCTTCATCAGTGTACGCCGTCCCAGAGAAGAAGAAACCATCCTACTCGCCGAAGCAGTCGTACTTTCACGGGAGCTCCAACTTGGGCATCGGTGGCTCGACGTCGAGATACAGCGGTTTCGGTAACACATCGTCAACCCCAAAAACACATGATTGGCAAGACAAGATGAAGTCGAACGTGGAATCGGCGAAGGGCTGGTTGTCCGGCGCTCTCCGAGGCATTGCCGCGAAACTTGAAAATACGTCCGTATCCAATCAACCGGGTCCACCTCAGAACGGAGGATATCAGAACACCTATCAACAATCCTCTCGACCTCCGGAAGTCGCCACGCACCTGATACCTCAGGTGGGGCCGAGTGGCTTACCGCCCAGACCGACGATGAGAAAATCATCAAAACCGGACAGCTTCTACTCGAGTAGTTCTAGCGATTCAGACAGCGATTCAGACTAGTAGGTTTGCAATAGAAGTTACAGGATAATTCTTCAAACCCTCGAGGGGTGCTAATACGGTCTAATGGTCGCGGTGAAGACGCGTCATCGTCTCGGTCTCGTCATCACTCCGCCCTTGACGATGGCTCGGAGCAACGCGCGACTCGGGGCGTGCGCGGCGTGGTAGTGGGCGAGGCCACCGCCGAGCGCTTCGGCACCGGTGAAGTCTTGGACGAGTTTTTGTGGGATCTTCATCACCGGCCACCACCAGGAGGTGTCGAATTCGCCGTAGTGGGCGGGGAACTGGTCGAGTAAGAACTCATCCGGAATGTGACGCAGGAGGAGCATGTCCTCGACGTAGTAGAGGAGGAGCTCGCCGGCGAGGTTGAGGGCAATCCAGACGCCGACGGCGACGGCGACGCGTTTCGCCCATTTCATTCGCCAACCCGTGCCTTGCATGAGATAGGTCTCGACTCGATTCATCACTCGAAAGTAAATCACCATATCGCCTCTCTCATTCGTCCCTTGCCCGTAGAACCCTTCACCCTTGATGACTTTCTTTTCGCCCTTGCGAATGGTGTGTGAATTCGGTTTGATGGCGAGCTTAATCTCTCTTCCGCTGATGCTTCGCGTCGTCACGATGCATCCATTCAGGGCTTGTCGCGGTTCGAGAGCAATCCACTGTGCGACGTCTCGACCGTTATTGACGCGATCAAAACGGTCGTGCGGTCGTTCTCTGATGACGAACATGACGCTTTGCAAATCGTTCCCCGTCGGCGTAAACTTCAACTCGAATCCTTCCCGCCACCCCCTGTGTACGCGCACGGTAAACACTCGACTCCTCTGCGTCACCTTACGCGTGAGACTATCCACGCCGAGCACCATCACCCCCTCTCGTCGCACGCACCCACTAAATAATTCCTCTAAATCGCACCAAAGCTCTCTCACCACGCACTCGCGAACGCCCAACGCCTCGCAATACATCATCCGAGCCTGCTCCGCCTCGAAGTGATCGTACGCCCCCGGCTCCTCGAACATCCGCATACCGATCTCATCGTATTCCTTGCGCTGTTGCGGGTCCGATAACACGCTGTACGCGTGTCCAATCTCCTGAAACCTCGCCTTGGCCGCCTCCTTCTCCGCGTCGTCGCCGCGCACCTTGTCGGGATGATTCACCTTGGCCAACCGATGGTACGCCTTGCGCACGTCCGCGCTCGTCACTTTCGACGATTTCTCTAGTCCTAACACCTCATACAGCTCCCGCCTCGGCGTCGACGTCGACGTCGCATCGTCGCGCGTCCCGCGACTCATCTTGTCCCGAGCGTCGCAATCGCTCTCGACGACGTCCCTCTCGCTCCGTCACGCGCGTCCCGAACGCGCGCGAGGACGCACCGCTCCGAAGCCTTTCCCTCGCCCGACTCGTCCCGCTCGCGCGCGCGCGACGACGCCCGCGACGTCCGCGACGCGCTCTCCCGCGCGTTCGATTTCGTTTTCTCGAACGAGTCACCACAATTTCTCCACACACTCGCCCTCGCCGCGTCGCCACCGCGAGCCGACGACGCCATGTCGTCCGCCGTGGCGCGCACGAAATTTGCGTTCCGTCGTCGCGCGTCTCGATTCGTCCTCGACGAGCTGTACTCGGACGACGAGAGCGACGATGAGTTCGCGGCGTACGAAGGTGGGATCCCACCGCCGAGCGCGTTCGCGGCGGCACACGCCGGGGTGGATCACGTGCGGATCTCGTTTCTCGAGGCGAGGGCGTTCGGCGATCGCGCCAAGGGTGCGGCGGGTGAGGGAGCGTACCTAGGGATGCGGAACGCGCTGCTCGAGCGGTGGGCGATCGAGGGCGGGTGCGGCGTCGAGGTGGACGAACGCGACGCGGTGGAAAAGTTGGGCGCGCGCACGGAGGAGGAGGTGGCATACGCCTCGAGATGCTTTCGATGGTTGGAGGAGAACGGTGGGATCAATTACGGGATCGTGGCGCCGGCACCGACGCGAGTGGCAAAGGTGGAAGAGACGGCGGCGAGAGAGGATGGGGACGCGCGGGACGCCGACGCGCCGACAGAGTCTCGGGTGAGGAAAGAGCTCGTAGTGGTGTTGAGAGCGGCGGATTTGACCGTGGACACGGAGAAAGCGATTCGTCAGAGACTCGAGGAGCGCATGGGAACGTCGCTGAAGGAGTTCAAGCCGGTGATTCGGGAGACAATTGAAAAGTTTTTAGCCAATCCGGCGGCGTTCGAGGACGGTGGCGACGCTGAGGTCGGCTCGGACGACTCCGCGGGCACGATGGCGGAGATTCCGCCGCGTCCGGCGTTTACCGACGTGCGACCGACCATCGTCATCGGCGCCGGACCCGCCGGTCTCGCCGCAGCGACGATGATTCGTCGTCAAGGGGGCAAAGTCGTAGTTCTCGAGGCGCGCGACCGCGTCGGCGGACGCGTGCACACAGACTGGGACACGTTCAGCGCGCCGGTAGACTTGGGCGCGTCCATCGTCACCGGTATCGCTGAAGACCCGAAACGTCGCACCGGCATGCCTTGGCTCGGCGTTCGTGCCGATCCGAGCGGTGTCATTGCGAAACAACTCGGCTTGAACCTCGTCGAGCTTCGAGAGGGATGTCCGTTGTACGACACGAAAGACGGCGGGAAAGTGTCGGCTGAGATGGACGAAAAGGTTGAGCGCATTCGCGATCTGGTGATGGACGAGGCGCGCGCCAAGGTGGACGCGAGTGGAGAGAGCGAGACGGCGCAGTCCTCTCTCGGCGACGCCATCAAGGAGGCGACGGAGAATTACTTTTTAAAACTCGTGCAAGACGACGGTAATGACAGCGATGATAGCGAAACGCACGCCGCCGTGCGCGCTGAGCAAGCTTCTCGCATGGGTAAAACGGAGCGCCGTTTACTGGATTGGCACTGGGCGAACCTCGAGTACGGATGCAGCGCCTCCTTGAACGACGTGTCGCTACCACATTGGAACCAGGATGAAGTTTTCGGTGGCTTTGGAGGAGCGCACTGCATGGTCGGCGGCGGTTACGGACAGATCACGGCGCGTCTCGCCGAAGGCCTCGACATTCGTCTCAGTACGCCGGTCGCCGACGTGCGTCACGACGCGGACGGAGTCGTCGTGGAGACGAAGGATGGAGAAAAGATTGAAGGCGCATCCGTCATCGTCACCGTTCCCTTGGGTTGCTTAAAGGCTGGTGACGTCACCTTTTCCCCGCCACTCGGAGAAATGAAATCCAGCGCCGTGCAACGTCTCGGATTCGGCAACTTGAACAAGGTTGTCCTCGAGTTTGACGAAGTATTTTGGGATCAATCCATTGATTACTTTGGTTCGGCCATCGATAGCGAAGAAAACCGCGGTCGAAGCTTCATGTTTTGGAACTTGGTGCCGGTGAGCGGGAAACCGATGCTCATCTCGCTCATCGCGGGCGAAGCGGCCAAATTTGCCGAGGCCGAGGGATCGGAATCGATCGTCGCGTCCGTGCTCGCCACGTTGGCGCGCATATGTTTCCCAGACGACCCGTCGAAGATGCCTCCTCTCAAGCAATCTTTAGTGACGCGTTGGCAATCTGACCCCTACGCGAGAGGCTCGTACTCGTTCGTCGCGGTCGGTTCAAAGGGCGCGGCGGACTACGATGATCTCGGAAAGCCCGAAGGTCGTGTCTTGTTCGCTGGCGAGCACACGTGCCGTGAACATCCCGACACCGTCGGCGGCGCCATGCTCACGGGTTGGCGCGCCGCGAGACAGGCGCTCGCCATCAGTCGCGGCCAAGAGGTCTTCGACGAAGTGTTCAATCTCGATGAGATGCGCGCCGCCATCGCAAAACGCGACACTGACGGCGAATATCGAGTCGTTGACGACGACGCCGTCGAACGAATCATCGATCCGAGCGAAATGTACCGTCGACGCATGCAAGAAGACATGCTCGCCGACACTGGTAAAGAGGAGGCGAAGATCACCTATCGCATCGTTTCCGCGGTGGAGGCAGGCGAAAAAGTCGACGTCCCGGTGGAATTCGCCACCATCATGTTAAAGTTGCGAACCGTGCCCGGTCGTCGCGCGATGATCAACGCGCTCCTGGACGACGTGAGCGCGCGCGACCGTCGCGAGTGGGCGTTGAAGAACGAAGGCTTGACGCTTCTCAACGAGTGGCTCAACGAGTCGAAAACCTACGCCAAATCCTCCGAGTCCTTACTCCTCACGACGCGCATGTTGGAGCTCTTGCTGGCCATTCCCGCGGATCTTCCCGCGCTTCGCGCGAGCGGCATTCCTCGCACGCTGAAGAATCGATTCCAAACGCACGAAAACGGACGTTTGCGTCTACTCGCTCGACAGTGCGGACACAGATGGATGCAAGCGCTCAGTCGTAAATCCGCCGGTTTACCACCGATCGACGACGACGAAGAGGAACCGATGAAAAAACCGCCGCCGCGCAAGAAAACCGCCGGTCTCGGCGTCGCCGTGTTGCTCGGCGGCGCGAGCGCGAACGCCGTCGACGACGAACCAGAGGACGTCGACGTTGAGGTTAAAAAAGACGACGTGAAGATTGAACCCGTGAAAACGGCGGAAGAGATTCGAGCGAAACGTGACGCTATCATCTCCGCGGCGCAAGATCTTCCCGAGGGTCAAGCGGCGCTCGCCGCTCGCGAGGCGGCGGATCGTGCGGCGGCACAAGTCGAAGAGGCGATGCGTCTCGCCGAGGAGGCGCAACGCGCCGCTCGCGAGGCGGAAACCGCCGCGACCTTCGGTCTTCGCATGTCCAAAAAAGACGTCATCTCATCCTTCGACGCCTTCAGTGATGCCGCCAATAAGAAACGCGAACGCGCCAAGAGTAAAAAGCGCAAGGCGTCCGCCGACGACGAAGCCGAAGAGGCCGAAGACGAAGATGACTCGCCGGGCGTCTCCCTCGACGAGTACCACGCCAGAGTGAGAAAACAGGTGCGTCACTACGTGCACGAGCAGCTCCAAGACAAACGCGATCGAGGCATCGTCACCAAGGCGGAGTGCAAAAAGCTCGAAGAGAAGGTGGTTGATAAAATCTTAGAGGGCTCCAAGGGCGTCGACGACGTGCGCAAGGCGTTCATGACGAGCAAACGCAAAGAAAAAATTAAATCTCTCGTCAGCGCGTACTGTCAGTCCACCGTCAAGGCTCGTAAAAAGAGCAAACATTAATGTCACATCCACAACGTACTAGTCGATCCGTCCCTCTGTCCTCTTCCCGCGTCGGCGCGCGCGTTCGAGTCTCGAAAAAATGTCTTCGCGGTGGAGAGACATCGTTGTGTGCGCACCATCTCGCGTCGCGCGGCGTCGCGTCGAGCGTCATGGCGGGCTTCTCCGGCGCCGTGAAGATCGATCCGGACGCGCTGAGCGATTTCATCGCCCCCTCGCAGGATTGCGTCGTCGCGCTCGACGGTGGTAAACTCACGCTCGACGTTGACGACACCGCGGCGGCGGACGGTGAAGTCGCCGTGCGTCGACGTCGGCGCGACGCGTCCGGCGCGCGCGCGCTCGAGGCCGAGACGACGCCGACGTACACGCCCATGTCGTCGGGCGCGCGCGAGGGCGAGGCGCTCAAGGTTTCGCTGAGCGATTGCTTGGCGTGCAGCGGGTGCGTGACGAGCGCCGAGAGCGTCTTGTTGGAACAGCAGTCTGTGGATGAGTTCGTCGACGCGTGCGGGCGATTCGTGACTGGGGACGGGGTGGTCGTCGCGAGCGTCAGTCCGCAGTCGGTGTTGAGTCTCGGCGCGGCGTACGGATTGGGTGTGGACGAGACGCGCGCGCGACTGGGCGGGTTGTTGAAGACGAGCTTCGGCGCGAAGAGCGTGTTTGATACGTCGTTCGGTCGAGACGTGGCGTTGGTGGAGACGTACGCCGAGTTCGTGGAAAGATTTCAGTGCGAGACGCGCGCGCCCGTGTTGGCGAGCGCGTGTCCGGGATGGGTGTGTTACGCGGAGAAGACGCACGGCGAACTCGCGACGCCGCTCATGGCGACGACGAAGAGTCCGCAACAAATCATGGGATCGTTCGTCAAAACCGCTGTCGCGCGCGAGTTTGGCGTGACGCCCGATAAAGTGTATCATGTGAGCGTGATGCCGTGCTACGATAAAAAGTTGGAAGCCACTCGCGACGATTTCCTCGTCGACGGCGTCAAAGACGTCGACGTCGTGCTCACCACCGGGGAGGTGACGCTTTTGCTAGAAAAGCGTGGATTGTGTCATCTCCGCGACGCGCCCTCGGACGCGTTCGATTCGTTTGTGTCTTTGAGCGAACCAGCGCCGGAGAGCGTACACGCCGCTCCGGTCGTATCGAGTTCCGGCGGGTACGCCGAGTACGTCTTTCGTCGCGCCGCCGCGGAAATGTTCAACGTACACATCGAGGGTGAGATCGAATGGGTCAAATTGCGGAACGCGGATATGAGAGAGGCGTCGCTCGTCGTAGATGGACGAGTCTTACTGAGCGTCGCCGTCGCTTACGGATTCCGAAACATTCAAAACCTCGTTCGAAGCGTCAAGCTCAAGAAGTCGAAGCATCATTTCGTCGAAGTGATGGCGTGTCCTTCGGGATGCTTGAACGGTGGCGGTCAGATTCCACCTCGCGAGGGAATATCAAACAAAGACTTAGTCGACGCTCTCGACGAGGAATACAGAATCACCGCTCGCGCTCGGCCCATGGCGAACGTGTCGAGGCTGTACAACGAGTGGGTTGGCGGCATTCCCGGTTCACCCAACGCGCGAAAATTACTCCGAACGCAGTTTCACGTTCGCGCGAAGACCGTCGGTGTCGTTCAACTAAACAATTGGTAGTCCATTACACGCTAGCTCTAGCTCTATTATTTCTAGTACACGTACCGTTGATTTAGATTTTTCGCGGACGAGGCGCAACCGCGAGCTCGCACGATTCAAGGCGAAGGGTGATCAAAGCCTTCGGTTCCGGTGGATTCGCGTTCGGAGGAATTCGAAGCTCACACTCGCTGCAAATGAGAGCGAGCAAAAGAACGCTCTCCATCATCGCGAAACCCGTCCCGATGCAAACGCGCGGTCCGCCACCGAAAGGAAAGTACGCGTCGTTTGGTCCAAGATTTTTCAACGCGTCTCGCGCCAACGTTCCGTCAGAATACGGGCTTTGCACCAACCACCGTTCAGGTTTAAACGCCGTCGGATCGTTCCAATATTTCGGATCTCTCTGGACGAGGTACGGTGCGATGAGCACGGTCGTGCCTTTGGTGACGAAGACGCCCTCATGAAGCTCGACGTCTCGCGAGGCGCATCTCCCGACCATGTACGCTGGAGGGCGAATTCGCAGCGTCTCCAGAATGCACGCCTCGGTATAAGGCAAGTGACGGAAATCACCGGCATCAAGACCCACCCCTTTCGATTTCAACAGTTCGCGAACTTCTTCTGCGATTTTATCTCCCACCTCTGGTCGCTCGGCAATCAGCGCGCACGCCCACGAAAGTAAGATTGCGCTCGTCTCTTGTCCAGCAACCATGAGTGTCATGAGTTCATCGCGTAGCGCTCGATCACTCATACCGGAACCAGCCACGTCTTCGTCGTCCGTCGCACGCAACAAACGATCGAGTAAATCTAACTCTCCTTCGTCGTCTCCTCGCGCCGCGGCGTCTCGGCGTTTCGCGATGATGGCGTACACCTCTTCATCCAGTCTCTTCACGGCGTCGTTGTACCTAATGTTATCGAACGTGGGCGCCCACTCGGGAATGACCATTCCCGTCGCCGCGCGTCGTCCGAAAAACTCAAAACTATCTTTAATCGCGCCGTTAATCTTGCTCGCGCGAGCGCCCGCGACGTCCGTCCCGAACAACGCTCTCGCCACGATTTCCAACGTCGCGTCGTTAAAATCCGCGTACACGTCTCGAACACCACGTTTCGACCACTTATCGCGCACCAACCGCCCTCCCACCTCCACCATGCACCTCGCGTACGTCTCCACGGCGGCTTTTCTAAACGCCGGATTACTCAGTCGTCGCTGCCGCGCCCATGTCTCGCCGTCGCTCACGAGCAATCCATTCCCCGCCAGAGACGATCCCGGAAAGAACGCCGTGCCCTCCTTTTGAAAAGAGTCGCTCTTATCCAACAACACGTCCCGCGCCAACGCGGGCGAGCTCACGAGCACGACCCGCTCGCCCGCCAACGTCAAACCGACGGCGTCGCCGTGCGCCCGGGACGCCCTCTCTATAAACTTTAACGGATCGTACGCCAACTCCAGCGCCACGTCCTCGCGCGGTCCGCTCGGAAACCGAATCGGCGCACCTTTCGCCCCGCCCACGACCTCGCTCGCCACCCCGCCGATGGCGCGCAGCGTCGCCGCGGCGAATGAATCCAGCGCGCCTCGAAACGACTCCTCCGCGTCGTTTCTTCGCGCTCGACACCGCGTCCCCGCCCCTCGCGCGCGCGCCGAGCACGCGTCTCGCACCGACCGCGTCCGCGTCCGCACCGTCGTCACCGCGCGCGCATCCCTCGTCGCCCGCATCAACGTCCGACGTCGACGACGACTGACGCGCCCCACCGCTCGGTGGCGAACCTTCGTCATTCTTTCGCGCGCGGCGTCACGTCGCCCACGTCCCTCGCGCGACGCACGCGAACCCGACGCACGGTATATGGGTTTTCTCGGCGGCATCTTCGGCGGTAAATCGTCCAAGCAGACGTCGTCGTCCGCGCAGACGACGTCGTCCATCGGCGCGCACGCATCGTGCGCGAAATCATCATCCGCGCACGCATCGTCCGGCGCGTGCGGCACCGCGGGCGCGGCGTGTCCGTGGAAAGACTGTCGGTGCGGACCGGGGTGTAAGTGCGGCGCCAATTGCAGGTGCGGGAGCGTTCGACGGTGAGCGTGAGACGATCGATTTTGATCCGAGCTCGGCGGGCAGAGATAAGGGTTGCGACCGAAGACGGATCGCGCCATGTCGAGTCAAGAGACGACGCCGAGACGGGTCCGGGCGCGACACTTTGCGCGACGATTCGTGCAGAAATTAAATTTACCCGTCGTTCTCGTCGTCGTCGTCTACGGAGCGATGTATGAGACGACGATGAAGTGCGCGTTCGAGACGGGTCGACACGGCGCTGTCGGGGAGGCGGCGTTCGTGTGCACGGCGGCGCTGGGCGCGGTGATGTACGCGTGCACGGTGATGCGAGATCCCGGACGAGTGCCGTCGGATTACGTGCCCAAGGTGGAGGAGGGCGACGCGCTCGTGGAGGCGAAGCGTAAGGGTGGAGGGTTTAGGTATTGTCAAAAGTGCGAACGGCATAAACCGCCGCGCACGCATCACTGTCGGGTGTGTAAACGGTGCGTGTTGCGCATGGATCATCACTGCGTGTGGGTGAATAATTGCGTCGGACATTACAATTATAAGAGTTTCTTCTTATTTTTGTTGTACGCCACCGTGTCGTTGGCGCAATCGGTGTATTATCTGAGCGATTACGCGCGAGACGAAGTCTTCGCGGCGACGGGCACGGCGAGCGTCAGGGCGGCGACGGCGGCGACGGCGTGTCTCATCTTTGCGTTTGCGCTCGCAATCGCTCTCACGGGTCTCTTCTTTTGGCACGTGCGGTTGGTTTTGAACAATAAAACCACCATCGAGCACTACGAGGGCGTGCGATCGAGACACAACACCATTCCCACCGTCGTCGAGCATCCGTACTCGCTCGGCGTCGTCGCCAATTTGCGAGAAATTCTCGGCAGAAACGTCCTGTTGTGGTTCACCCCGGGGTGTAAAATCACCGGCGACGGCACGCGGTACCCGAACGTGTTAGAGATGTCTAGGCAGCGATGGGATCGCACCGTCCGAAAGAAGGAGGGCGAGCTCACCGTTCTTTAATAAAACGTATTCGTCAATTCATTCATTCAATTCACACGTCAGTCGAGCGCGCGGACGATGAGGTCTCGAATCGCGCTCGTGTTCATCGCCGTCGTCACCGCGTGCGTCGACGCGGCGTTCGGAAAACAACCGAATCTTCGTGGATTGCCTCCCACGCTTCATGCGGTGCGTCTCGCGCGAACGAACGAAAGCGCGCGCGTAGAAATCTCAGAATAATCTTCGTGTCCCGAGAACCATTACCCCACCGATCGACCGCGTCGACTGACGATGACGCAGATGTTGTCCACGGTCGATATCGCCGCGTGCCCCGAACATAACGCTGGGCATCGTCGGGCGAACACGGCGGCGACGACGTACCTGAAGCGAGGCGAGCTCGACCAGGCGTTGGCGTGTTTCGTCGCCGCGTTGAGCGCAAAGCAAAATTTCCCGCCCGCGCTGTATGGCATCGGTGAGACGTTCGCGAAACGCACGCCGAGTGGATTCGAGATGGCGAGGGAGAGTTACGAGCTATCGTTGAAGCATTGGCCGGAATTCGTGGACGCGAACATCGCGCTCGGGGACTTGTGGGCGGATCGAGGCGATCGAACGCGGGCGGAGATGTATTACGAATCGGCGACGAAAACGAGGCCGAAGGACGCGTTGGCGTGGGACGCGTTAGCGAGAAATCGGATAGACGATGGAAGACTGGATCAAGCCTTGGAGGCGTACGACACGGCCATCGACTCGGTGGAGAACGAAGTGCCCGGACTGTACTTTAGCAGAGGCCGAGCGCAACTGTTGAGAGGAGATTTCGAGGCGTGCGCTGAAGACGCATCGCGTGCGTTGAAAACGGCGAGCCAGTTCGGCCAAGCGTATCATTTATTAGCCGTGTGCTCGCTGAAATTGTCGGGTCCAAACGCGCCGTCGACGAACGACCTGGAAACGTACTTTCGTCAGGCGACGCAACTCGAGCCAGAGTTTGCGGATCACTTTCTCGATTTTGCTCGATTCGTGTACGACGACGACCACGCGCGCGAATCCGAAGGGCGCCAAATAATCGAAATGGGACTCGAGGGTGATCTCGAGGATGGCGAGCGCACGAAGCTGGAGGACGGGTTGTCAAAGTTTAACGAGTACGTGACGTCCACGAAGGCAAGCCGCGACGAGCTTTGAAGATAAAGCGTGCATTAGAGTAATACTACATGTAGAGTTGGTTTATTCCAACGTCAATCGTCCGTTGATTCCGTCGTCATTCCTGTCCCGCCCGCCTCGGCGAGCTCCAGATCCCCATTTATCGCTGGCTTTACCGTACGGCTTCGCGTTTTGCTCCCGGTTTTCCCTGCCTCGTCCTCTAGACGGCCCGCCGCGTCTCTGCGGGGGACCGGGGGGACCCGGAGGCACGATGTGCGCCCACCTACAGCTGTCACCGCGAGTGCACCTTCCAACGCTGAAATCGAAACATCGCGTCGGCCCGCCGCCGCCTCCGCCGCGACGGCCTCCGCCGCCCGCCTGAATGCGTCCGGTTTGCAAAACGTTTCGCATGAGATCTCTCGCGCGCTCTCGTGCGCTCGCGTTGTGGCTGAATATGAGCATCAACTCTTGTTCGGGAACGTCGCTAGGGTCCGGGATATTGAAGCAAAACGTTCCCGTTATGCTTTCAATCTGACGCAGCGTATCGCCGCCCTTGCCGTAAATGCGACTGATGCCGCCGAAACCCGCCTTGACGGGAAGCGTGGTGACATCATCGCGCTCGTTCAGCGCGATATCGTTCGTCAGCGTGCCCTTTTGTTGTTTCATCAACCATCGAATGTAATCCCAGCACCGCGCGCGCTCGGCCCGGTCGCCCGTCATGACTGCGAGTAAACCGACGTACTCGAGCGGACACCCCGCCGCCTTGGACACTTTTCTGCGAACGCAACCCTGCGACGAATGTAACGAAATACACGATACGGTCAGCGTCGAGATTCGACAACGCGATCGCGATGAAACGAGAGCGATGGATGTACGGGTAGACATAAAAGCGTTCACTCGCTGGACGGCATACTGGCCCACAGCGGCGAGACAGAAAACACCCGCATATTTCAGACAGAATTTGTTGTTCGCACGAGAGAGAGCTTCGAGTGATCTAACGTCCGACATGGTTGTGCGCCGTACGGATCTACTCGTCGTGCGTAGAGAAGAGAAAAAGAGAAGAACATATCGCATCAAATCGCATCGCGCTCGGCGTACCTCTCGTCCCACGGCAAAACTGAGCTCTTCCTCGTCGGCAAAGGGAAACACGTCGAATCCCCACCCATCCCCGAGTCCGTCTCCCGGTTGGTTAAACCTAATCGTCAACTTTTTATCCGCGCTCACGTACGTCCCCGGTACCTTTCTCTCGATCGAACTCATCACCTGCAGCTCCGACCCGCGTCTCGCCTTGCGACTTCCGAGAATGATCAACTTTTCCGGCGCGTCCTCGGGATCCGTCGTCGGCTTGCCGAAAAACATCAACGTCCCGGTATCAGCCTCGATGCGCCTCAACCCTTGTCCTTGCTTCCCCGTGATGTACGCCGTGCACGACGGCGGAACATCCACCACGCTCATATCGTCTCTCGGCGTCGATGTGTCCACGATTATCTTCCCGACGCGCTGCCGCAACACCCACTCGGCGTATTGCTTGGCTCTCGCCACCGCCTCCTCCGTACCCGAAATCGTCACCGTCTGGTTCTCCTCCGCGTCTCCATCCACGGGTGCGATCTCAAATTTCGCCCGACTCACGCGCATCAACTTTCTCTTCGTCGCTCCCTTGGTTCCGATCAAGAATCTCGCGTCCGCCTGCGAGATGACGAGCGTCGCCGTGGATTCCGCCCTCGGCGCCGCCGCGTCACCGGCGCCGCGATCTCCCTCGTCCATCGCCGCGTCCGCGTCCATATCCCCTTCCGTCTCCGCAAATTCCGGTTCCGGGGAACGCTGACGACCGCCCTCGTCCTCCATCATCGTCTCGGCGTCCACGTCGTCGCGCTCTCTCTCTCTCTCGCGCGTCGTCTCGCGACTCGTCCCGCGCGTCGTTAGGTTTGTTCGCGTCCAACCTTTACGCGTCGAACCTTTACGCGACGCGCGCGGGGTGCGGTCTCTCGAGGACGCGGATAGACGCACGCGGTACGGTCTCGGCGTGTGCGTCGCCTCGCGTGCGAGCGTGCGTCGGATTCTGAGGATCGGTGGTTAGATCGGACGCGTGGTTTTCGCCTTGGCGCGCGCGCGCCGCCGGGAGAAAAGAAAAGGAGACGGCCGCGACGTCGCAGAGGTACAATGAATGTAGAGTACACGTGAACGCTACGCGCGGTCGAGCGGTCGATGAGACGTCACCCGGTGACGTAAAAATCCATCTCGTCCGTCCCCTTGTTTATCTCGTGCGTGTCCACCTCGTCCCACGGCACGAAGACGAGCGTGCTCACGCCTCGGTTGGCGACGCGCACGGCGGCGGTACCGTCGAATTTATGATCGGTGATCCCGAGACCTCGTCGGTAGAGATGCTCTTCGTCGTCTATGGCGGCCCACTCGTCCTCGGTCGGGGACGGTGGAAGGTTTTCATCGTCAACCATGGCGATTTTCACCACGTCGAGTCGGTTGCTCGCGCCGGGTTTATTCCCTCGCAGTCTCGTCCAAAAGTGCGTCGTGCTCAGTTCACCGTTACTTCTCGGTCGAATCACCTGACAGTGCACTCTATCTTCACCCTCGATCGTGTATCCACCGTGATACACGTCGCTCGATCGAGCGCACGCCGCTCGATCCCGTAAAACCTTGGCCTCCGCCTTTAATTTGTGCGGCGACGTCTTACAGACAAAGCCGCCGCTCGCGTCAAATCTAAAAAATCTATAGTACACGACCAGGTGCACGCACTTGGCGTTCTCCATCGTCTTCGCCCCGGGTTTGATGTACGTGTTTCTGGACACGTACAGGCCGTCCGTGCGCAGGCGCAGCCTCTCGCGAAACATGGCGCGCCAACAACCGGCGTAGAGACGTCGACACGCCTCGTGCGTCTGCGCGGGCGTCTCTCTGTGCGCGTACGCGTCGAGACAAAAGGCGCGCCACGCGTCTTCGCGCGTGCGGACAAAGTCTCTGAAAGAGACGCACGTCGCGGCGAGTCGAGCGAACCAGCGCGGACCGAGGCGCGTGGCGATCTCCATCAAAGAGTTTTCGTCCAGCGTCGACATGATGGCGGGACACTCGATCTCGGGCGCGTCGCGAGGGCGGCGGCGATCGAGGAGGGCGAGCCAAGGTCGGGTGAACATATTGGCGTACGCGGCGTCGGTCGGGCGACGGAGGATGACATCGGACGCCATTCGCCCGCGGCTGCGGACGCCGCGCGACGCGATGTGACGTCGCGGCGAGGCGGCGGTCGCGTCGCGATTTCCGTAGAATTGCGATTTCATACGGATTCGAACGGTCGAGTGGTGGTCTAACGTTAGCTATGGGTTGGGTTACATCGCCCTCACGCGTTCTTCATGGGATCGAACGCGTCGAAGGCTTCGCGGAATTTCGTCGCTCGCTCAGTTTCCTTGTCTTCGTCCTCCATGCAACTTTGCCAATTGGCTCGCTCGGGCGCCTTGATGAGATGTGAGATGACTTCGCGGCCGAATTGCATCCAGTGCTTTTCGCCTTTCTCTATGGTACGGATGAGGATGGCGCCGTCCGGAAGGTGGATGGCGTAGTACTCGCCGTCGCCGGCGACAGCCTTGATGGCGGTTTGAGCCTCGACGGCGTTCGCGGGCGGATCCAGTTTCGTCCATGAAAAGTCCAGTCGCTTCGCCGCCTGCTTGAAAATCTTCTCGGCGGGCGCCGCACGATCGGCATCCACTGGGACGCAGTTCATGTGGCAGTGGTTTCCACCCTTGTTCCTGAGCTCCAAGTGACGCTCGAAGACGACGAGACGCTTGTCCGCCGATTCCGCAAAACGACGAAGAGCGCCAATGTAATTCCACATCTCCGTCGCCGTGCTTTCAGGTACGCCAGCAAACGAAGGAATGTGCTCCACAGGTACGATTTGGCAGTGTTCTTCCGTCAAACCACCCTTATCCATGCTCATGAAGCACTCGTTACCGATGCTCGCCACCAAGTGTAAATCCTTTTCGTTCGACAAACAGAACCAGCAACCACCCGGCGCGACGCCCGGAGGAGGCCCTCGCTCTTTCGGCTTACCGGTGGACATCTCGACCGTTATGTCCCGACCGAAAAACGACGCTTGGTTGCGCTCCAACGCCGCCTGCACGCCCTCGGCGGTGGCGAAGGAAATGTGGCAAAAGCCACGAGACTGTTGACCTCCGGGTTTCATCGCTAAGCGTACGTCCACGAGTTCGCCGCATTCACCGAAATATTCCGCGATGGCGCCCTCGTCAGCTTTCCAGCTCAAGTTTCGAACATAAATAGTCTTGTCGGGATCGCCCTTGATTTCTCTCGGTTTACCGCGGTCCTCAGCCTTGGGCTTCTTCGCACCGTCGCGCCAGTCTGGTTGCAGATCCGCCGCGCGACGCTTTTGTCCCAGCGCCTGCAGATACGGATTCGGGCCAGTGTCTGGAGGAATTTTGCACAACACCGCGCGATCGATGCTGGAACCCGGTTCTACTTTTAACGCGTGCATCCACTTTTCTCCGTCCGTGTTTCCGCAGTTGCCGATGTTGATGAAGCGCGTCACCCACGGTGATTCGCTCGGATCGTTCTTCGGATTGATGTACGGCTCGCGTTCGAAAAAGAACGGGTGTGACGCGGCGAAATGATACCGCGGTGTGAGCGTTAATGCCAACGCACGAGACACCGGACTACCGGTGGAACTCGCGCTCTTCGCCTCGTTGCCGACTTCGCGTCCGTGTATGTCCAACGTCCCCGCCGGCCAATCTCTCGTGAGAAGAACATCGACGACATCCTTTTTCCGCATGTCGTCGAAACTCGTCTTCATCGACATCACGTCATCCTCCGTCGTCTCGCCGTTTCTCTTCGCCGTCGACTTGCCCAACGCGCTTGCGTCCTCGTACGACAACACGTCGTAACGTCCGGGCAACGACGCCACCTTTAACCCACCGCACAGATCGTACACTCGAGACTCGCTCAAAAAGTACACGTTCGGCGCGATCTCCAGCACGCCTCGCGCTGAGGATGACTCGTTCGCCGTCCCGGCCGCCGCCCTGCTCTGCGCGTACTCCAATCCCTTCTCCCCGTCCGCGTCTATGAAGTACACCGGCACCGGCGCGCTCTTCGCCCCCGTGACGTACGGTTCCATCGTCGCCGCCGCATCGTCGCCGTCGTAAATCCTTCCCGCGACGAACACGGCGTCGAACGGTCCAGCCTTTGGATTGCCGTGCACCGTCTCCACGCGCGCGACGAGGGCGTCGAACGCGCCCTTGGCGTCGCCGGCGACGATGACGCGTCGCGGCGACGGCTCGGTCGTCATCGCGCGCGTCTCCTTACCGACGCTCGGGCGCGCGAGACCGATCGCGCGACGTCGTGTGACGCGCGAACGACGCACCGCCGGCGGGGGAGGGTGGCGGCTCGGGGACGGTGGCTACTCGCGGAGGCGAGCGGTTCGTATACGTTTTGGTTTGTTTTACACGCGCGTCTCGCGACGGTAACGACGAAAGAGCGACTTTACGCGAGTTTCGGAGCGAGCCATTCGAGGGCGGCGTCGACCCAGGCGCCCTGTCGATCGATGTCGTCGCCCTCAAAGCCGGCGACGACGTCGTGGGCGACGCCGTATTCCTCCAGACTACGAATGAAATCGCCGAGTTCGGCGACGGTTTTCTTCCCGGGAACGAGCGCAATTCTCGAGCCGTCGGCGTTGAGTTGGTCGCGCACCCACGCGTCGCGAACGATCTGCGTGACGTCGTACGGGGTCCAATCCTCGTCGCGCGGGAATGCCTCGTTCCAAGACCCCCAATGCGAGGGACGCGCGAGGTCTTTGACTTCCCACGGTCGTTCGATCGCCTTGTATCCACCCAAAATCGGTACGTCCGCGGCGACGACCGCTTCGAACGCGTTCGGTCGTCGCATCAACAGACTCAGCGCGCCGTATCCACCAGTACCGAAACCCAAGAGAAACATCTTCCCCGCGTTGTGCGACGCTCGAAAGTGCGGCAACATCACCTTTAGTAAATAACTCTCGTGGTTCATCGTCGACGAATCGTTCAACCACGTCGGCGTGTTGAACGAACACTCCACTATGATGGCTTCGTTCTCCTTGTACCTCTTCGTCTTGGACACGCTCGACGTCAGAGAAACCTTCCCGTCCCGAGGTCCGAAGCCCGCCTCTCCGTTGATGCAAATCACCGTCGGATACGGCTGCGCTCTGTTCGCGTCGTATCCCTTGGGAAGCTTCACGCGATACCTACCGGGCGTTGCCACCTTTGATTTCACATCGTACGCGTGCGCTTCCGGAAAATACACCTTGTACGGTTGCAACGCATCGAAACTGCGCGTCGTCGCCAAAAAGCGCGTCGTCAGTCCCCGCGTCATCGCGCTCTCGACACGTCTCGCGCGTCTCGCGCGTCTCGCGCGTCTCATCGAGACGCGTACGCACCTAGAGTACTCCCCATCCCCTCCGTACTCGTGTCTCTCCGCCATGCTCGAGCTTCCCGGGACGAAACTCGCGCCGTCGTCGATCGCGGCCGCCACCCCGCGCGCCGCCCCGCGCGAGCGTCTCGTCGCGCGCGCGCCGTCTCGTCGCGCGCTCGCGACCACCGCTCGAGATGCGCGCGCGGACGTGGACGCGCGTTCGATCGTCATCGCGCGCGCTCGAGCGAGGGCGTCGGGCGCGTCGACGTGTGACGGCTCGGCCGAGAGTTTCGTGCGAGAGGTTAATAATACGGCTAATTTTACACGACTCCTCGGGCGCGCGTTCGAGACGTCACGTAGAGGCGAATAAACGTCGACGTTTCCCGCCCTTGGTGGACGTGTGGGCGCCCGCGGCGACGATGGTGTCGTCGGCGCTGGTGACGACGATGGATGACGTCGAGTTCGGGTCGGTTACGTTGGTGGCGACGACGACGAAGATGCCGTCGGGGGACGCGGCGACGGTGTCGACGCCGACGAGGTCGATGGATTGGAGCTTTTCTCGAACCACGGGTCGGTGATAATCAGTGATGTCGACGACGACGAGGGCGCCGATGGTTTTGGCGGCGATGTAGGCGTTGGGGCCGTGGACGCTGACGTCGCGCGCGCCTTTGATGTCGGCGTGCGCCATGGGCGTCCAATCGAAATCCTCCGAGTCATATCCGCCGGCGTACATGGCGGTTAAATATTCCGGCGCCCCGAAGGAGGAACTGTTGAGGATGGAAAACGCGCCCTCGTGTACCTCGGGGGACACGACGAACGTGTACCAACGATCGCTGTCCCCGACGCCGACGCACGTCCCGCTCGCGCTCTCCAACCGACTATCCTTGACGCTCCCAACGAGTTGCATCGTGCCCGCCGCCGTGTACTTCAACGTCGTCACCCGCCGCGTCCGCGAACTCACCGCTCGAATCGTCTGTCTAGACGCCGGACCGAGCTGTATCTTATCTATTCCCGAGAGCTGATACGCCGACGCGACGAAAACCGGCGGCTTTTTCTCCGTGGGATCCAAACGCGCCGCCACCACCGTCGCGTGAAACCCGGACGCTATGAACGCCAACGTATCGTTCACCACCACCAAATCGCGCGGCTCCGCGATTTTATTCACCCCTATCATCGCGTGCACTCGCTTCGCGCTCTTCCCGTCCGCAGAAACGGCGTAGATGAGGAACGAATTCGTCTTGGCGCACGTGACGCCGAGCCGCACGCGCGCCTTCGCCGCAAGCCCATCTCTCGCGCTCTCGTACGCGAATAATCCCTCGCACGGGCCGACGTCGGAGATATCGGCGAGCGTCACCTTTGACGGCGTCGCCGAGAGCGCGACGGCGGTGATCTCGCGCGCACCGACCGCGTACGCCGTCGCGGACGCGCGAGCCGCGGATGCCGAGTGGAGGAATTCAATCGTCGAGACGTCGGCGTCCGCGAACGGTGGACCGATGGCGGTGAGATTGGCCGCGGTCGAGACGCTCGCGATGTGCGCGAGCACGCACAGCGCGAGCGCGCGCGCGACCGCGAGGCGACGCGCCATGTTGTGTAGACGAAACGACTGAACGTCCGTTCGGGTGACAGTTTTGAAAAATCCGCCGAGACGCGCTGCGCGGGACGTCTAGCGAATGTGCGCGCGTGCGTGGGCGAGCGTATCGTACAGTACAAATCACGATTCTAATGGTCACGGACGGCGCATCTTGTGCACAAGATCGGGTTCGGCGTAGTTGATTCTGGAGACGTTTCGTCGCGCGCTCCGCAAGTCGGCCGAGTAGAGCGGCGGCGACGGCTCCCGCCAGACGAGAGATGCGTGTTGTTTCGGTACGTCGGCGATGATTTCCATCGGTGATTTTGCGGTGAGCGTGATCATTGATTTCGGTGACGTCGAATCGTCGCGCGACGGCGATTGCGGTGCGGTGCCGAACGCGACCGGCGAGACTGGAGGCGTCGCGGGCGGCGGGCGATTTTCATCGCTCGCTCTCGCGCACGCGATATCGTCGTCTCTCGGTCGACGTAGCTTCTTCTTGAGACTCGGCTCGGCATAATTGATCATTTTCATGGCGTGTCGCGCTCGAAGCGCGCGTCTCGCCGTCTCGCCGACGGGAGGAGGACGATCGGACTCTGCGCTCGCCGATTTTGTCTTCGACGTTCTCCGAGGCGTCTTCCCTATCACCTTACGCTCGCTCACCGCCTCCGAAAGCGTCAGCGATAAATCATGCAGCGCCTCCGCAGCTTCCGCTAATGGAATCAATCCCTCGTCGTCCTCTTCTCCTTCCGAAGAAGAGGACGCCGACACGCTCGCGTCGTCCGCCAAGACGCTGAAATCGCGTCTCGCCGGCCGCGTCGCCGTCTTTTTCAAATTCGCCAATTCGATTCGCAACCGACATCCCTCGTCCCGCGCGGCGCGCAGTTCCGTCAACCACAACCGTTTCTCCTCCTCCACCGTCTTACGAACGATCTGAAGCGCGGTGGACATCGCGCGCGCGCTCGCCTCGGCGCGTTGCGCTCGAAGCTCCGACTCCGCCGCAGTCGACCGAAGCTGTTCGCGCGTCGCGCATAGCGCGTCGTCAGTCGTCCATCGTCGCGTCACGAACGAACGGGGTTCCGCGCGCCTCCTCTCGTGCCCTCTCTCGCGTCGTCGCGCGCGCGATCGTGCCTCTCGCGTCGTTCGTTCGCGCACAAAGTTGGCACCCGCACGACCGTCGACCCACGTCTTCACCGCGCGCGTACCCTCGTGTTCGCGCGCGCGAGCTCGGCGTTGACTTGGGCGAATCGCGCACAGAGATTTTTATCGTTCACCATCGCGCGCGCGCGGCGACGACGCGCGACGGTGTGGGGTTCTCGGTCGCGCGTGTCGTCTCGAGTCCTCACTCGCCGTCCGAGGGACTCCGTCCGAGAGCGGACGAGAGACGCCGACCCTCCCCGCGCGCCCCGCGAGTGCGCGCCGCGCGTCGAACCGGTCGCGAGCGTCGCGCGAGATCGCGCGAGACCATCGCGGGGATCGTCGTCTCGTCCTTGTGCGCGCGTTCAGAGTCCGCGCGCGCGCGTCGATCGCACGCGAAGGGTGGTCATGTCGACGCTATCGACGTCCGCGATGGCGTCGCGCGTCTCGCGCGCGTCTCGCGCGGGGTCGAGCGGACGCGTCCACATCGCGCGCGCGCGCGATGGGAGACGTCGTTCGATCGTTTACCGCGCCGATGGGTCCGGTGGACGCGGGAGAGGCGATGGAAAGGCGCAAGATGTCGACGAGAGGGAAGGGATGGACTGGGACGGCGCGTGGAACGCGTTCAAGAGAGACTTTGTCGGTGACGACGCGAAGATGCCCAACGATTACGTGGAGACGAGGTTTCAGAGTAAAAGGTACGCATCGTCTCGCGTCTCGTCCGTTATCGACCGCGTTCGACGCGATGCATCGCGAGACGAAAGACTGACGCCCTCGCGTTCGTCGCTCGCGCTCACGCAGACGCGCCCCCGACGCCGACGCGAAACAACAAATTTACGACGACGAGGACCGCGTCTTGAACGTCGCGACGTCTCAAAAGGTCACCGCGGCCAGTCTCGTCGTCGTCGCCGCGCTCTTGTTCCTCTTTATCGTCGTCATAGGTCCGCCTCCGAGCGACGGACGATGCACGCTGCCCTGGTGCGGGTGACGGGAAATTGGCAATTCAACGTCATTCACCCTGGCGCTCACCCTCGCGCGTCGTTGCCCTCTTCGTCCGCGCGAGACGCGCCGCGACGCGCGAGAGACGTTGTATTCGCGCTATCGCGCCTCGATCGCGCGTCGGCGTCGCGCCGCGCGCCGCGCGCGCGACGTCGGGCGTCGCGCAGCGTTCGGATATTTTAGTTTTCATATTGTATCGCTTTTAAGACTATCATTTCGGAAAATCCGCGTCAGCATGCGCGCGCACGCGCGACGAGTTCGTTCCTCTCTCGACGATCTTCCCGCACACGTCGACGTCCGCGTCCGCGCGAGGCCCGATCGCGCGCGAATCGCGTGCGCACACGTTTCATCGATCCGTCCGAGTCACCGCGCGCGTGTTCGACGTCGCGTGCGAGACGGTGCGAGGGGAATCTTTCGGGAATCCTCGTCGGGACGGCGCGGTGCGCTTTAGTGTTCGTCGACGGTCGACGCGACCGCACGCGTGCGAGACGCAAGACACGCGCGCGCGAGGCGCGGTGACGGTGAGAAAACCTTTCATCGCGCGTCATGGGACGGTACACGTTCGACTCGACGACGCAAGACGCGAAGAAAACGCTCGTGGTGAACGTCCCGAGGACGGTTGGAAAAGTGCACGTCCCGGGGGCGACCGCGGGAACCGAGGCGGACGATGATTCCGGATCCGGACGATCGGTAGAGGCACCTCTATTCGGAGGAGTGTATGGAATCGGAAAGCCGCAGGGTCTTCGGCAGAGCGTGAGCGAGTCGGAGGTTGGAACGCCGGGACGCGGGGCCGAGGCGGGTCAGTGGAACACGACGAGAACGCGAAGAGTGAGCGGGTCGTCAGGATCGAAGTCGCCGAGTGAGACGGACTCCGAGCAGAGCAATAACGCGTTAAAAAGTACGCGTCGAACGAATGGCTTGGTTCATAAGGATCTAGTGAAGAACTTAAAGGCGCAGGCTCGTCGACACGAGTCGAGAACGTCGCTTTATCGGGGGGTGTCGCTGTTGAGACAAACGGGGAAATTTCACGCTCAGATCAATGTGCAGAGAAAACAACTTCATCTCGGTTTCTTCTTCAGTGAAGAGGAAGCGGCGAGAGCGTACGATCGAGCGGCGATATTCAAGGCGTCCGTGGAAGGCGGCGCCATCTGTACCAATATGGACATCAGCGAATACAAGGATGAAATTCCGATGCTGCAGAGTTTAACGCAGCCGGAGCTTTTGGCCTTGTTACACGAAATGAAGGTGAAGAGCAACGAGAGTTCGGCACCGTCATCGCCGAGAAAGTCTTTAAAGGTCAGAACGAGTGCGACCACGAAGTCTGTCGCTCGTAACGATCAACATAACTCAGAGATTGAACACGTGCGCGTCAAGACACCTCACGAGCCGCCGTCGAGCCCTCGCTTTGACGCTTTGAGCAACGCCGCCGGCATCGCGGAACATCACGAAGTCATGGACATGGCAAAAGTCGCCGTCACGGCGGCGGCCTCTATTCCGCGCCCTCGAGTGATTGATTTGCACGTCAGCAAGAGACGCCGAACGCGTCTCTCGCCCCGGCAAGCTCCCGCCGCAGCGTAAACGCGCGCCAAACGCGCGGGATATTTTGAATGTTTGCGCAATTCGTGGATGGACCCCTTAATACGCGCGGGATTGCCGCCAGATCCTTGAATTTTTGTCGCACGAGACCTATCTGCTCGTTTTTTGTGTAGTTGCAACCGGACCCTCGCGAAGAGAGTCCGCGCGAAACTTTGTTGTAACATTACTCAGATCGAAAACTTTTATTCTGATGCTACAAAACGCGACACACGGCTAAAATAACTCCTACTCACCTCATTCATCCATCATTCGTCCATCCGACGCGTTACTTTTTCCCCTTGCGAGTCTTTTTCCCACCGCCCGTGGTCTCAGCCGTCGCCGCCGCGCGTTTGCGTCCCTTTTTCTCTTTGCCCTCTCCGCCTCGCGCCTCGCCCTCGCCCGACGCCCCGTCCTCGTCCGAACGCTTCACACACGCTTTCAACAACTCTCCCGCCGCCGCCGCCGCCGCCCCTTCGCCTCGTTCCAGCATTTTCGCCGCCTCCTCGACGCTCGCCGTCGCTCGCCTCTCGCCCGCGCTCGCCCCTCTCGCCCCGTCCCCCACCCTCGCGCGCGTCTCCTCGATCTTCCTCGCGTACGCCTCCACCCGCGTCAACTCCTTCGCCGTCGCGTGTTTCTCCGGGTCCACGCCCAGCGTGCGCAGGTACATCCCGAACAGCGTCGCGATCGCGCGCGCCGCCTCGCAGTGCACCTCGGCGCGCTCGAGCGGTCGCAATTCCTTCGTCACCGCGCGTCGTTCGGCGTCGAGAAACGGCGCGAGCGCCGATTCGATCTCGCGCGTCGCTCGCTCGAACGCCTCGACGGACGCGCGGGCGTCCTCGGGGAGTCCCTCGGATGTCGCCATGACTGACGCGCGCGCGCCGGTGTGTGTGGGCGGGCGCAGCGCGCGGGTGACGCACTGTCGCGCGCGGGATCGATCGCGGCGCGCGAGAGAGGACGCGAGCGGGTGGACGCGAACGCGCGTCGGCGTTGGCGCGCGCGAGAGAGGACGTCGCGCGCGTCGTCGCGACGTCGCGCGTGGGTCAACGAGCGAACGCGCGGTGACGATGACGATGCCGACGACGATGAAGAAGAGAAAACTCGTCGGATGCGCCAATTTCGTGCGCACCAATCCGCGAAGCGACGCGTTCGAGTGCCAGAGATTTCATCACATCGAGTTCTGGTGCGGCGACGCGACGAACGCGGCGGCGAGGTTCGGCGTCGGGCTGGGCATGGGGTTGGCGTGTAAGAGCGACGCGAGCACGGGGAACGGGACGTTCGCGTCGTACGTCATGAAGTCGAACGATCTGACGTTTGCGTTCACGGCGCCGTACGGGGTGGAGAGTGCACGTGAAGACACGAGCGGCGCGCCGCACCCGGGACACGAGCGAGGGACGATGATGCGCTTTTTTGAAAAGCACGGGTTGGCGGTGCGCGCGGTGGGCGTGCGCGTAGCGGACGCGCGCACGGCGTACGATGTGGCGGTGATGCGAGGCGCGCGCGGTGTGCTGGAACCGCGAGTGTTGACGCACACGAAGGATGATGGGAAGATTCGAGGTGGACAGGTGATCTCGGAGGTGGAGCTGTACGGGGATGTGGTGTTGCGTTTCGTAGGCACGTTGGGTGGATTTGACGGCGACTACTTGTGCGATTACGTCGCGACTCCGGAAGCCCCCGACGTTTCTTACGGGTTGCAAAGGCTCGATCACGCGGTCGGTAACGTGCATAATCTTTTAGAAACCGTGGATTACATCATGAACATGACGGGTTTCCACGAATTCGCAGAGTTCACTGCTGAGGACATCGGAACCATCGACAGCGGGTTGAACAGCATGGTGCTCGCAAACAACAACGAATTCATCCTCTTACCGGTGAATGAGCCCACGTTCGGGACGAAGAGAAAGAGTCAGATTCAAACGTATCTCGAGCAAAACAACGGTCCGGGTTTGCAGCACTTGGCGTTGAAAACGGACGATATTTTTTCGACGGTGCGGGAGATGCGTAAATATTCGCATCTTCGCGGAGGTTTCGATTTCCAGGCGCCGGCGAGCGACGATTATTACAGAACGCTCAAGGCAAAAATAGGCGACGCACTGTCGGACGATCAGTACGCCATGGTCGAGGAGCTCGGTCTGCTGGTGGACAAGGATGACCAAGGCGTTCTGATCCAAGTGTTCACCAAACCGGTGGGGGACAGACCGACGCTGTTTTTAGAAATTATCCAGCGCATCGGCTGCATGCGCAGCGTGCCGCACTCGCCGAATTTGGAGCAAGCGGCGGGTTGCGGTGGCTTTGGCAAAGGTAACTTCTCCGAGTTATTTAAGTCCATAGAGGCGTACGAAAAGACCTTGAAAATTTGATTTGATTGTAAAGAACACGCGCGACTAAAAAGACGCCAAATTGCTAGTTTCTCAAATGAACGCGAAAGGATTATCGGAACTGTACTGTCCCGCGGCCGCCGTCGGCTGCGCCGTCACCGGAGGCGCTTGCTGCTGCACCGGTGCCGCGGGCATCGAGACGCTCGGTTGCGGCGAGTCGACGGGCGCGAACGAGAACGAATCTCCAGAGGCGTGGGCCTTGATATCCTCAAACATGAGCGCCTGGTGCGTATCAGTCGCCGTCGGCGGCGGCTGCGAAGCGGGCATGGGAAAGCCCATCGATCCAAGATTCACGGGTTTTGCCGGAGGTACAGGTTGTTGAATGGGAGCCGGCGGAATGGGAGCCGATTCTGGTGCGGCGGTTGGTTTCGGCGCAGTTGTGAGAACCGGCTCTGGCGCCGGCGGCGCGGGATTTTGCGGCGCCGGCACATCCACGGGCGCTTGAGTCGGTGGCGGCGCGGCTTGTGTCGTTGGTTTGGAAGACGTCTTGATTCCAGTTAAGACACCAAACGATGCGAACGGATCCGGTTCCTCGGGCTCTGTTGCGGTTTCCACCGGTTGCGGTGCTTGTGGCTGTTGCATCTCGCCCTGGTTTGCTACTTGCGGCATTTGCATCTGCGGCATTTGCATCTGCTGTGTACCTGACATTTGCTGCGGCATCTGCATCTGCTGCGGCATCTGCACGTGCTGCGGCATTTGCATTTGCTGCGGCATTTGCATTTGCTGCGGCATTTGCATTTGCTGCGGCATTTGCATTTGCTGCGGCGTTTGCATTTGTTGCGGCATTGGCACCTGCTGTTGCATACCCGGCATCTGCATGTGCTGCGGCATACCCGGCATCTGCATATGCTGAGGCATACCCGGCATCTGCATATGCTGAGGCATACCAGGCATCTGCATGTGCTGTTGCATACCAGGCATCTGCATGTGCTGTTGCATACCAGGTATCTGCATGTGTTGCGGTGCACCCTGCATGTGCCGCGGCATCTGAGGCTGTGCGGGCGTCGCCCAAAAATCTTCATCTAAAGCTGCACGAGACGCACGCGTCTCTACAACTGGCGGCTGTGGTTGAGCTTGTGATGGTACATCCTGCTGCTGCGCCGGCTGCTGCGCTGGCTGCGCCGCTTGTTGCGCCGGCTGCGGAGGCTCCATTGTCAAGCCTCCGAACATGTCTACCTGTTGTGGTGCCTGCGCAGCTGCGGGAGCCGCCACCGCCGCCGCCGGAGCTGGTGCCGCAAAGCCTTGCGGCGGTACAGCAGCGTTCGTTTGGTGCGTAGCTGGCGGAGGCGCAGCGAACGACTCCGCCGTTGCGAACGCGCCCCAATTCACGTTACCGCCACCCGCTGGTTGCGCGCTTTGCTGCTGTAGAAAATCTTGCTGCTGTGGAACTTGAGCGGGCGGTGCGCTGCGAACCGGTTGTGGTGAATCGAACAATCCTCCAAATAAATCAGGGGCTTTCGTCGCCGCGGGAGCCGCCGCCGCCGCCTGTGCAGTCGCCGCCGGAGCCGCCGTAGAAGCCGCGGGCGCTTGACTCGCTCCACCATCACCGTAGTACACTCTATCAACAAACACAGCTTTGATCCAATTCTTTCCTAATGCTCTATCGCCACTCGTCGGCAAAGCTCTATCTCGGGGCCACCGCGCCAAAAACGTTCTCCTCGCAGCGTCGTTCCCTTGTCTCTTCAACATCTCCACCTCGTCTCCCGAGAACGTCGAAGCGCTGATGCTCTTGATCCTAAAGTTGAAGTCTCTGAATATCCCCGAACATCTCGTGCACACGAAAATGCCGAAAGGTACGCACACGGAGCGCGGCGCCTGCGCTCGCGAGTTCGTCAGTCAATCTAATCAGCACATCTGACGAGAGAATCTCTGCCCAGCGCGCGAAAGCCGCGACGAGACCGCGCGGATCCGGTCGCGATCGACTCAAAGACTCGTGAGGACGCGCACGCACGCCGCGACTCGCGCGCGTGCGAGATGTCGCACGCGAAAACGGCCGCGCATCTAGAATTTCTGTTTCGAAAGAACTTTCGCTCGACGCACGTACCAATGAACCGGGACCGATGCACGAGAAGCACGATTTGTTCCCGGCCTCGCGCGCGAGCGCCGTCAACGCTTGCTCGTTCTTGTCCTGCATGCTCGCGTCCACGCGCGCGAGGCTTTCGCCGGCGCGGACGACTGGGGTCCACCAAGGCGGCGAATGACGCTTTTGACGGCGTGGCGTGGCTTTATGGCTTTTGGCATATTATTCAACAACCTCGCGATGGTGGTCCAAGCTAATCTTCGTCAAAGTATCTATCCTCGGCGTCTTGATCGATCTCTTTCCGCCAGTGTTCGTCTAATCTATCGTCGCCGTCGACGGCGGCGTAATCAAAGTCTTCGTCGGCGCCGGCTAAGAAGTGCTCGCGCATGACTCGCTCAAAGTATTCAGCGCGCTCCACGTACTCTTCCTGCGATATGTACGCCTGCGAACGACCGCGCGAACTTCTAAAATCGTCCACGTCCACGATGAACGTCTCGTTCTTCACAGCCGACGTCTCGTCGGCGCTCGTCGGCGCAGTCGTCGTCGGTGGCGGCGCAGTCGGCGGCTCGTCGCGCTCGCCCCAGCCCTGAAACATCGCTTTCCGCCACGTCGCGTCGCTCACCTTCTCCGTCGACATATCCTTCCCGAACGCGTTCCTACTCGTTCGCGTGAACGCCTCGCCGAACCTCGACGCGTCCGCGTCCGGCGCCGGTCCCGCCGCCTCCCTCACCTCCTCACCGAGCTCCCTCGCCCGTCTCGCCTCCTCGCGCTCCCGAAACTCCCTCGCGCGCTCCCTCGCTAATATCCTCTCCCCCATCGTCCCCTCGTTCGCCTCCGCGTCGCGCTCGTCCGCCTCGACCGCGCGCACGCCGACGATTTCATCGAAGAGCGCCGGCGCTCGCGCGCGCATGGCGTCGACGTCAAAGTACCCGTCTCGATCGAGCGTTCGACGCATGTGCGCGAGACGACGATTCCGCACGCGCTTCGCGTCGCTCGACATCGTCCCGCGACTCACGCGCGGCGCGCCGCCGCGTCGGTGTCCGCGGCCAACTGTCGTCCCGCGACCGACCTGAAGGTGACCCCTCCGTGACGGCCGTTCGTGAACCTCCACGGTTCACGACCGGTCAAATACCCCCAGTCCATGCACTCGGACAGCCAAGAGTCGGAGTCCGATTCGACGCCGCACTCCGCGACGTTCGTCGACGCGCACGCACGCGCGGCTGACGCGACCGCGTCGAGGTGCATCGCCACCCTCCTCTCGAGACGCCCGCGCCGCGCGCGGACGGACCGACGCGCGACGAGGACGCGACGACGACGACGACGACGCGAGGTTTGATTTTTTGAAAATTTCAAATCGCGACGACGACCGCCGTGGCGATGGAGACGGCGCTCGCGACGGTCGGGACGCCCCCGCCGCGCGCGAAATCCGCGCGAGGACGGATCGATCGCATAGAGGTGGAAAACTTCAAGTCGTACAAGGGCGCGCACACGATCGGTCCGTTCAAGTCATTCACGAGCGTCATCGGACCCAATGGCAGCGGCAAGTCCAATCTCATGGACGCGATCTCGTTCGTCTTGGGCGTGCGAAGCGCGCAATTGCGTGGAACTTCGTTTAAGGATTTGATTTACACCTTTGACTTGGCGGACGCGAGCGAGAATCGACGAAGCGCGCGGGTGACGTTGGCGTACGTGCCGGAGAACGAGGGAGAGACGTTGTTTACGCGAGTCATCGAAGCGAGCGGTACGACGCACTACGAGATCGACGGCTCTCGGTTGACGGCGGAGGACTACAACGAACGATTGAAATCGTACGGTATTTTGGTCAAGGCGCGTAACTTTTTGGTGTATCAGGGTGATATCGAGGCGGTGGCGCAAAAGACGCCCAAGGAGTTGACGACGCTCATTGAACAAATTTCGGGTTCGGACGAGTTCGCGGAAAGATATGCGGAGAACGAGCGCGCGAAACAACGCGCCGAGGACGAGGCGCACACGAGTTTCACCAAGAAAAAGTCACTGATGACGCAGAAGAAGCAGATGCGCGAACAGAAGGAAGAGGCGGAGAAACACTTGGCGCTCTTGGAACGTATCAACAATATGAAGGTTGAGAGCACGCTCTTCAAACTGTATCACATCGATGCCGATATTGACCGCGCGCGCGACGAGAAAAAGGCGCACCAGGAGGTTCTTGACGAGCACGTGGCGGCGAGTGAGACGGCGACGAATGAGTACGACGAGAAACGAAAGCAAAAGATGACCAAGGAGAAGACTCGCTTGACGCTCGAACGAAAGATTGAAGCGCTGAATTCAAAAATTTCGGGCCACACCCCTCGCGTGAATCAAATCAAAGAGGAGAAGAATCGTGTCGTGAAGAAGGTGGAACTCGCGCAAAATCAGCTCGCCAAGTACAAGAAGGAGGCGGACGAGCAAGCGAAGGAGATTGCCAACATGGAGAAACACTTGGCGAACATCGACAACGCCGAGGCGCTCTTCGACGAGGAACAAAAGCGACAAGCCGAGCAAGATTCCAAGTTTGATTTGACGCCCGAACAACGTACCGAGTACAACGCGAAGAAAATGGAGTCCGGTACCGCGACGTTCAAGTTGAAGACTGAACGCGACCAAGTGACATCTCAGTTGAGTACGGATGAGGAGACGGTGAGTCGCTTGACGAGCAAGGAGGCGGAGCTCACGTCTCGCTTGTCCTTTTTGCAAGAGCAGCAAGATCGCGAGCGTGATCGCCTCGTGACGATGACTGAGACGGAAAAGAATAACAAAGAGGAACACACACGTTTAGAAAAAAGAATGAAGGAAATTACCGAGGAAAAGCGCACCGTGCGTAGCCGCCAAGAACTTTTCAAGGAGAAGATTGAAGCGATCAACTCGAAGTTGCGAGAAGCCAAGGCTGATCGCAAGCAAAATGAGCGCGAAACCAAGGCGTTAGAGGCCATCGCCTCCATGAAACGATTGTTCCCGGGCGTTCACGGTCGTCTGACCGAGCTCATCAAGGTTGCGCAAAAGAAGTACGAACTCGCGGTGATCACCGTCCTCGGCCGCGAAGCCGACGCCGTCGTCGTCGAAGACGCCAAGACTGCCAAGGATTGCATCCAATACTTGAAGGAGCAACGAATCCAGTCCATGCAATTCATCCCGTTGAAAGAAATCAAGGTTCAAGCCGTCAACGAACGATTGCGTCACCTCGGTGGCAGCGCTCGTCTCGTCATTGATATTCTTCAATTCGACAAGTCTCGCGAGCGAGCCATTCTCTTTGCGTGCGGCGACACCGTCGTGTGCGACACGCACGCCGAGGCGAAGAAGTTGGCGTTCAGCGGCGCGCAACGGATCAAATCTGTTTCGCTAGATGGTACTCTCGTCGACAAGAGCGGTCGATTGACCGGTGGTTCTTCCTCTGGATTAGCCGAGAAGGCGAACAGATTTAGTCGCGTCGACGTCGAAAATGCTCGTCAAGAAAAGATGAAACTCGAAGACGAGCTCGGATCGATGAAGAGTCTGACGACGCTGATGCTCGAAGAGCAACAGTGCATCACCGAAAAGACCACCATCGAAAAGGATGTGCAATTCTTAAAGGCTGACATGAAAGCCTTGGGCGATAAGCTGACGAAATTGGAACGCGACAAGGGCGTCATCGGCGCGTCTCTCAAGGAGTTGAAGCCTCAGCTCGCCGGGGCGAAGAAGGCGGTGACGCAGGGTGCGGCCAAGTTGGAAGATCTCGACAAGCAGATCCACGCAATCGTCGATAAGATTTACGCTTCCTTCGTCAAGACGCTCAAGATTGCGAACATTCGCGTGTACGAGAACGAGCACTTGATGCGCAAGCAAAAGGAAGCCGAAGAGAAGAGCAAATTCGCGACGCAGCGTTCAAAGTGGAAGGAACAGTTGAATTACGAACGAAGCCGCGACACGAACGGACCGATCAAGACGACGGAGGGTTCGCTCGCGAGGTATCGTCAAGAATTAACGGATCTCGACGCCTCGGCGGAGAGCGCCACGACGGAGCTCAACGAATGGAAGAGTCAGTGTGCGGAGATGGAGGAGGAACACAACGCCGCCAAGGCGGACGCATCTTCTCTCGAGGGTGAACTCAAGGTGTTAAAGCAGAGAAGTGACGGTGCGACAAACGAGAAGAATCGCCTCGAGAAATTGCTCTCCACCAAGCAAAACGATATCGACGCTCTCAGCGAGCTTCGAGGCGGAATCGTCTCTAGCGCGCTCATGGAACAAATGCGTCTGCCTCGCGTGCTCGCCATCGGCGGCGGCGACGCTATGGAGGTCGACGACGAGCCCTCGACCACGGAAGCAACGAACATCGTCTTAGATTACTCCAACTTATCGAGCGACCTGAAACACACGAGCAAGATGGATCGCGAGATTAAAGAAAACGAACTTAGAATCAAAATCGACGAGGCTTCTCTGGAGCTCGCTCGTCTCGAGCCAAACATGAAGGCACTCGAGCAGTACGAGACCATCAAGGAGAAGGAGCGATTACAGGCGGCTGAATTAGAAGCGGCGAAAGATCGAGTCAAGCAAGCGACCGACGCGTTCGAAGACGTGCGCAACCGTCGTCGCGCCATCTTCTTGGATGCATTCCAACACATTTCCGGCTCCATCGACGTCTTGTACAAGGAGCTGACTCAGAGCGCGAGCCACCCGCTCGGTGGTCAAGCGTACTTGAGCCTCGAGAACAGCGAAGATCCGTTCCTTCACGGCGTCAACTACACCGCCATGCCCCCGACGAAACGTTTCCGCGAGATGGAACAGCTTTCGGGTGGTGAGAAGACGATCGCCGCCGTCGCGCTCTTGTTCTCCATCCACTCGTACCGTAGTTCGCCGTTCTTCGTCTTGGACGAAGTTGACGCCGCGCTTGACAAAGTGAACGTGGAAAAGCTCGCAAAGTTTATGGCTGCGCGATCTCACGGCAAAGACGGCAAGGAAGGCACGCAATCCATCGTCATATCGCTCAAGGATTACTTTTACGACAAGGCGGACGCTCTCGTCGGGGTGACTCGGGACGTCGCGCAAGCGTGCTCACAAGTGCTCACGTTTGACTTGACTCAATACGACTAAACAACGCGATACGACACGGTACGATAAGATACGATACGACGCACAGTTGATGAGAAAATGCCTTCCCTTCTCGGGAAGGTCACTTTGTATTACACACCTAAGATAGAAACAACGCTCACGGGAAATCTTCGCTCGTGCGAATAACGTGCACGGTTTCCGGACCATCTTCAGCGACGGTCAATTGATACATTAAATACGCGATACCCAATCCGATACCCATCACGATCGCCCCCTGCGCCGCGAGAGGAATGCTCCGACGACGACGCTCCGTGTTCAACAAGCCTACGCGGTGGCGCGAAAAACTCACCAGTCAGTCGACGACATCGCGAAACGCGACGCTCACGCGCTAACGCTCCGCGCCAAACGCATCGATGCGTCACCGCGTCGCGTTTGACGCCCCTCTCGCCCGTCCGAACGCCTCGCGCGACGCGCGCTCGAACGAATGTCTCGCGTGAACACCATCGGAATTAAATCCACAAACGCGCGCCCACGACGCGCGCGCGCACGATACGACGACGACGCGACGACGACGATCCGCACGCACCAGAATCCTCACTTGGACTCGCGCCATACATGGTCGACATGGCGCCCGTCCGCCAACGCTCGCGACGAGAACTAACGCGCACGCGATGGGTCTCGGCGACATCGAACCGAGGGGAGCCGACGTGACTCAAGCGAGAGGAAGGCGACGCGCGCTCGGATGAAGAAAGAATGGACTACTCGATCGAATAAAAACAATATCAAAGCGCTAGTTTTTATCCTTGTTCCCCATGATTCCGCGCAAAAGCGAATTCAACGGGTTCTTTTGCGCCGACTTTGCGCCGATGGAATTGTACAGCGCCGCTTCTAAATCCTCCTGTTGCGGTCGACGCTGCATCGCGCCCACCTGTTCGAAGATTCCTTTCTCCTTGACGAGAATTCTCCACGGCGTTCCCGCGGGCGCGCCTCCTCGCACGCACTTGAACACGGCGCCCTCGAGCGTGGATCCGAACATGTTCGCCTGAATGCTCAGCGGTAAAAACGAATACACCACGACGAACGAGTTCGCGAACGCCTCCACCTCCGTCATCGGCTGATCGTCGATTCCAGCCTGTTGTCTCGACATCGCGTGCGCCAATCCACCGTCTCCATCATGTTCCCACTCCACGTTCACGCACACCACCGGTCGTCCCTCGCCCGCGCGACACTTTCTCGCCGCCGCCTCGACGGCGTCCGCCGACACGCCCACCAACGCGATGACCCCCTCTCTCTCGCTCGCCATCGCCGGCGTCCACGTCTCATCGATCCCCACGCACTCATACTCCACACCGCTCGAGTTTCTCGCCTTCTCCACCGCGCTCGCGCTTCCAAACACCACCGTCGCGTCTCGCGCCAACGCCCCGAGCGTCGCCGTCGCCATCTCGATCGTCCCCTCGTCCGAATCATCCACCACGGGTAACTCCACCGCCAAACGCGTCGTGCGCAGCGCCCGCCCGCTCGATCGACGTTTCTTCGACGCGCGCTTCGTCGTCTTCTCGAGCGCCCGCGCCACCGCGACGCTCGCCTGTTCAAACGCGTGCGCGCGCCCACGCGGTGGGTCCACCACCTCGTCGTTCACCGCGCGCGTCGTCGTCGTCGCGCGCGCGCGCGCGCTCGCACCCCGCGCGGGCGCGCGCGGCGCGCGCGTCCATCTCGCCGCCGCCGTCGCGAGCGTCGTCGCCGTCGCCGCCGCGCGCGTCATCGCGCGCACGGGTGTCCCGTATCCACGGTTGAAGATATCCTTCACACGATGACGCTCGCGACGACGCTCGCGACGACGACGACGAGACCGCCTCGCGCGACGACGGCGGCCTCTACCGCCTCGCGCGCGCGCGCGACCGCGTCCTCGACGTCGCGTCGCGTCGCGTGCGTCGCGCGCGCGAGGCGAGAGCGAGAGGACGAGGTGCGACGGAGCGTGGACGCCGGGTCGTTGGCGGACGGGCGCGTGAACAGGTTCGTCGAGCGCGAGCGGGGGGAGAAGAGGGCGGAGCGCGCGGTGGTTGGGTTTTGGCAGACGTTCGCCGAGCGCGCGAGCGAGGCGAGGCGACGACACTTTGATGGGAGGAAGACGATCGATGGGAAGAGTTCGGAGCGCAAGTGACGGGGCGACTCGACGCGAGAGCGCGCGAGAGAGAAGGGGGACGACGCGAGGGAGAAGGCGGTTAATTTAAATGGTTTATTATTAGGAACAATGTAGATCTCGAGATGGTACGATCGCGAGCGGTGCGACGCGCGACGTGAGCGCGGAAGGAGGAGAGACGCGACGGTCGGCGAAGCGTTTTAAATATTACTCGTCGTTACGAACTTCGGCGTCGAAACGGTCCTACTTTTTCTGATTCTGTGGATTCTGCGGTGAACGCGCCCAGAGTTTGCTGAGTAAATCGGCGTATTGTGTTTTCCGTAATCCCGGTTTCTCGGCTTTGAGAGCCGGGAGATGTTCCTCTTCAAACGCGGCGTACGCGGCTTTGCCGCTGAGAGGCGCCGGCGACGCGGATCTCTCGCCGATCGTCAACGCCTCGAGCGCGGCGTCCATTCCACTCCCCGAGACGACACCCACGGATCTATTCTCGTTCTCTCGCATCACCGTCTTGTCGTACTCGTCCTCGTCTTGGATTTTCTGTTCCGCCTTTTTGGCGGCAAACTTGGCGCGCAGTCGAGCCTTGGCGTCCATCTCCTTTCCTTGTTGAAGCTCGAACGCCGTCACCTTTTTCGCCGGTCCCTTTTTACCGCCCGCGAACGCCTCTTCCTCGAGCTGCGCTTGTCGTCTCGCCTCGGCGCGCACCGCCGCCTTGGCGTCGGCGCTCGCGGCGGCGACGTCCGCGCGCTGCGCAGCCTTGCTCTTCTTCCCATCTCCCGCGGCGGCCCAATAGGCGTCGTCCGCATCCTTCTTCGCCTTGTTGAGCGCCTCGGTCTTCTTCGTGTCCTCGCGCTCAGCCTTTTGCGCGCGTCTCACGCTCGCCGTGGACGGCATGACGGTCGAACTTTCGGTCGATTACCCGTCGGTCTGTGAGGTCGCGAGCCACGGGACGTGCGGCGACGAGCGACGAAGACGAAGACGGCGTTCGAGAGAGATTGAGCGGAGGCGTCGATGAAGCGACAACGTGATTATTAATGTGTACAATTAATCTAAGCGCGCGGCGCCGCGCGCGTGAGGAAAGCAACTACAACGCCGACGCGACGTCGGCGAGACTTTCGACGACACGAACGCCCGCCGCCGCCAACTCCTTCTCCGCCGACTCCATCGTCCCGGGCATGTTGACGCCCCTGCAACAATCGCTGATGATGACTACGTCATATCCTAATCTTCTCGCGTCCAGCGCGGTGTATTTCACGCAAAAATCGTACGCGAGCCCGATGACGACGACGCGCGTCACCTTCTCCGCCTTGAGGTACTCGTCAAGCCCGGTATCGCTCCTTCTATCATTCTCAAAGAACGCGCTGTACGAGTCCACCTCGACGTTGTATCCCTTGCGCACCACCATGACGCGCGACGGGAAGGATAGATCGGCGTGAAATTCGCACCCGTACGTGCCTTGCACGCAGTGATCCGGCCAGAGCGTTTGCGTCCCGTACGCCAAGTCCACCTCTTCGAACGGTGATTTCCCCTCGTGCTGACTCGCAAAACTGCTGTGTCCCTGCAAAGCAAAGGTACAAAGTCACGCGGCTCGTCAGTCGCATCGCTCGACCGAGGCGTCGCGGTCGCGCCTCCCTGTTCCTTAAATAAACGAAGGTCACCAACGAGCTCCAGGAAGCTCCGGGAACGGACGATCTTCGCGCGCGCGCGCACCTCGGGATGATAATCCTGCGAAAACACCACGCGCTCGAACGCATCTATCGCCTCGGAACAATTCCCCACGATCTCGTCGCCGCCGTCCACCGCCAACGCGCCGCGCGGGGGCACGAAATCGTTCTGCACGTCGATGACGAGCAGCGCGACGTCGCCTCCGAACGCGCGCGCGCCGTCGGCACCGCTCCCCGTCGCGCGCTCGAATCCGAGTTCGCGCGCGGTGAACACTCCGCGCGTCGCCATCGCGTCTCGCGTCTCGCGTCTCGCTCGGCGCCTCGCGCGTCGCTCGATGCCGCGGCTCAGAAGGGATGCGCGCGCGCTCGACGAGCCGAGGGCTCGGTTGGGCCCGTCGTGAGATTCGCGCACGCGGCGACGCGAGGCGACCGGCGAGGCGTCAACGCGCGAACATGGCGAGCAAGGCGAAAGGGTTGTCGCAGGTCGGACTCCTCGGTGGACACATCGAGCGCGGGGAGACGGAGAAGGCGACGGAAGATTACGAAGAGTACTTCAAACAGGAGGACGATTCCAAGCGCACGGGTAACTACACGGACGTCGTGAACAAGTATTACGATCTGGCGACGTCTTTTTACGAGTACGGATGGGGTGAGTCGTTTCACTTCGCGCATCGGTACAAGTGGGAGACGCTCAGGGAGTCGATCGCGAGACACGAACATTATCTGGCGAGCAAGTTGGGAGTGAAGAAGGGAGATAAGGTTTTGGACGTCGGATGCGGCGTCGGTGGACCGTTGCGAGAGATTGCGGCGTTCACCGGAGCGTCCGTGACTGGATTGAACAACAACGCGTTTCAAATCTCTCGTGGGGAGACGATGAACCGAAGGACGGGACGACACGATAACTGCGACTTTATCAAGGCGGATTTCATGAACATTCCAAAGGAAGATAACACGTACGATGGCGTCTATCAAATCGAAGCGACGTGTCACGCGCCAGATGCCGTGGGATGCTACTCGGAGATTTTCAGAGTTTTGAAGCCCGGTGGCATTTTCGCGTCCTACGAGTGGTGCTTGACGGATGAGTATGACGAGAAGAACCCCGAGCACAGAGCCATCCGACAAGACATCTTGCTCGGTAACGGCCTGCCTACCGCCAGGACGACGCACGAAGTGCTGGATGCGCTTGAAAAGGCTGGTTTTGAGATTCTCGAAGAAGAGGACTTAGTGAAGACCGCCGACGTTCCGTGGTACGAACCGATTGATCCGTACCGCCGTTGGTCTCCATTCCGCGACTTCTGGTCCTTCAAGACGACGTCGTGGGGACGCAACATCACGCATTACTTCGTTCTCGCCCTCGAAAAGATTGGTATCGCGCCGAAGGGCAGTGTGAATGTGAGCACTTTCTTGAAGAAGGGTGCGGACGCGCTCGTCGCGGGTGGTAAGACGGGAACGTACACGGTGATGTACTTGACGGTCGCGCGCAAGCCTGAAGAGGGTGCGAAGAAGTCTGTGCGTAAGAGCGGGTCTAGGAAACGATGATAATTGTCTGCAGCACTTTGAAATATAAATCATTACATTAACTCACGCACCGTCGGCGTTGTCCGCGTTCGCTTCTTCACGCAAGGATTGCGTCGCTTGCATGGATTTCTCCAACATGGACGCGTTGTTCTCTTGGATACTTTTGATGGTCGCCTGGCGCACTATTGCCTGGGTCTGTTCCTGCTTCTCGACGACGGCAATTTCGGCCTCGGCTTTCTTGTCGGCGGCAGCGACTTCGTCTTCGAGTTGCTTGGTCACTTTCTGCGCCACGGCTTCAGCCTCTGCCACCTTTTGAGCCTCTATTTTTGCAGCTTCGAGCGCTTTAGCTTCGGCCGCCGCTTTGGTTTCAGCCTCCGCCTTGGCTGTCGCCTCTTCTTCGGCAGCCTTGGCGAGTTTTTCTTGCTTCTTCTTTTCATCGGCTTCAGCCAAAGCCTCCAAGCGCGCCTTCTCCGCCGCGATTTCGGCTTCCTTTGCCTTACGATCGGCTTCTTCCTTCGCCTTCAAAGACGCTTCGACCTCTTCTTTAGCCGCTTTGGCTTGTCGCCAACTCTCTTCGGCTTCCTCGAAATCAAGCTTGGGAGCTTCGACGACTTCTTCTTCTTCGGGAGCTTCGGCGGCGTGCTGGACGGTGCGCGGCTTGATGGCGTGAATCGTTTTATGCGCTTCGGTGACAACAGCGCAGGCGTTCTCGACAGTCACGATGATGAAGGTGTGAAAGGTCGAGTCCTTCTTCAAGCAAAGAGTCTCGTATCGATCCGCGTGGTTTTGCAACTCGGAGACCGATCGCTCCTTGGCGATGGAGACGGCGTCTTGCGCGTCTCTCAACGCGCCGTTCCACGCTTCTTTTTGCACGTTGAACTTTTTGAGCTTCTTGGGATCGACGGGAGGCAACACGAAGTTCTTCGATTGCGCCTTGAAGATTTGTTCAGCCTTTTCTAAGTTCTTCTCAGCCCTCGTGATGTCTTGGAGAGACCTCAAGTAGGCGTCGGCGTCCGCGCTGATATGACTGCATTCCATGCGAATCACTTGATCAAACTCGGTGCACAACGTTTGAAACTCTTGGACGTCGATATCGCTCGTCAAAGCCGCCACCTTATCGTTGAACTGAGCCGCGGCGCGCTTGAGCACCTTGTAGCCGTCGATCTTTTTGCACATCTCGTCCGCGAAATCATTCATACGATCCGGTCCGAAGATGATTTTGATGTACGGTGTGAAGTCGGCGAAGACGATGGAGAGCGCGAGGCCGTGACGCTTCATCTCGTCCACGTTGTTATTGATGGTGACGAAGCTCTCCGGAAGATCGCCCTGACCGACGACGGCTTTTTTCGCTGCGTTGATCGCGTCGCTAGCCGTGTACGTACGCTTCTTCAACTTGGTGTATGCGATGGAGTTGGCGCGTTCAAAGGTGGCGACGAGCGCCTTTTCCTCTTTCTCCTCCTTAACTTCACGCTTCTTCGAGCATTGTTTCGCGAAATCATCGAGGGCGCTGTTCGCGAGCTGGTACAGTGGCACGAGAATCTTGTGCTCAACGTCCGCTTCGCACTCGGCGATGGCTTTCTTTGCCTCCTTGAGCGCGGCGGATTTCGCCTTTTCGAGCTCGGCGATGACTTCCTTATTCGCCTCTTGCGACTGACGTCGCGTCTTCAACGCCCATCTGTAGTCGTACTCGGCCTTTTCGTACGCCTCGTACAAGCACCAACCCTCCTCGATGCAATCGATCGCCGCATCGAGCACGTCGACGAATTTCCCTCGCATAAATTCGACGTAGTCCGAGTGCGCCACCGACGCGTTGTGCACTTGCAACGCTACTTGTCGAAGTCTTTTCGCGCACTCCTCGTTCGCGTGGCAGTGTTTACTCCAGTGCATCAACACGCTAAAATCCATCGCCAACGTCGCCGTCGACCACGCCTTCCACAGCGCCTGCTGATCGAACAACAACTCTCGAATCGTGCTCAACCGCTTGGCTTGCGCCGCCGTCTCCGCGTCGAATTCGCACCCGACGAGCGCGTACTTGGTGAGTTTCGCTCGTCTCGCCGCCTTGGCCGCCGCGCGACCGGACGTCTCGATGCCTTGCGCCCACTGCGCCCCC
>Ga0181577_10000020_pt1 | contig 107788 bp, 72 predicted proteins | sample 101ome_21_FD_132468 | JGI IMG/M metagenome (GOLD analysis project Ga0181577, IMG submission 132468) | Coastal salt marsh microbial communities from the Groves Creek Marsh, Skidaway Island, Georgia - 101413BT metaG (megahit assembly) | ecosystem: Environmental > Aquatic > Marine > Intertidal...
AGGAACGCCGTCCGAGGGCGTCGAGGACGTCGGAGACGCGCTGCGCGCGCGTGGTTTCGCGCGCATGGCGACCAATGCGGCGCGGCATGATGAATGGACAGAGACCCTCGAGCGGGACGGGACGGGGACGGGACGTGGGACGGAGAGTACAAACAATGGCGATGATAGTACTAATGACACATGACGCAGCGGTGATTTTGTTTTGAATGATGCGCGCGTTCAATCGCGCTTGCATCGCGCGCGCGCGCCGACCAAGAGCGCGGCGGCGCGATTGCGGGCGCGCCTGGTTCGCGCGTAACACTTGTTACACACGACGACGGCGGCGTCGTCACGCGTCCTGTCGTCGCTCATCACGAGCGTTCGCCACTGCGGCGTCTCGCTGCCTCGACACAGCGCGCACGATGACGTGCCGTCGAGTTTTCCAAACGCGCGTCGTTCTTTCCTCTCTCTACCGGCTTGATGCGCCTCGCTCGGCGTCGTCTTCCCGACGCCCTCCAACGCGCGTCTCGCCTCGTACATCGCCCGCGTGACGTCGACAATGGCGGATCTCCCCGCGCCCCCTTCCTTGATCGCGTCGACGCGTCGTCGTCTCGTACGCGTCTCGTCGTCGTCCTCCTCCTCCTCCTCCTCCTCCTCCTCGCGCGCGCTCCGCCTCGCCTTGTCCGCCTCCCGCCACCCCCACGTCCGCACGCTCGCCGACTCGATCGTGAACACGTCGGAATCTCTGAGCATCGTCGCCGCGCTCTCTCTCTCGCGTCGTCGTCCGTCCCGGTCGTCGTCGGCGTCGGCGGCGAATTTCTTCTTCTTCGTCGTCGTCACCCAACCATCGTACGTCTCCGCGCGCACCGTCGCGAACTCCCCGCGCGCGAGCGAGTCGGACAGTTCCATCGCGCGCGGTGGATCGCGGGTCGTCGTCGTCGCGCCCGCGCCCGCGCTCGCGCTCACGCGCGCCATGATTGATTTCTCTGAGATTTCAGCGCGCCCGATGAAATTGAAAACTCTTCTTCGTCGTCGCGCGCGCGTCGTCGTCCGCGCGCGACCACCGATCGGAACCGCGTCTCCGTGCCGTCGTCGTCGTCGTCGTCGCCGTCGTCGTCGTTCGCGCGCGGGCGTCGTTCGCGCGTCGCGCGTCGTGCGGTGACGCCAGTCGTCGACGAATCTTTCATTCATTCGAACGCATTCGCGCGCGCGTCGTCGTCGTCGACGTCCCGCGCGCGCGATGCCGACGCGCGCGACGTCATCGAGACCGTCCGCGTCGACGTCTCGACGCGCGACGCGCGCGCGCGGCGACGACGACGACGAGGGTGGGCGACGAGGGAATGATTCGCATTTGAGCGAACGGTTGCGCGCGCGAATGGATGCGCGACGACGCGCGACCGAAGGGACGACGACGAGCAAAACGCGCGCGAACGAAACGAATGGCGTCGTCGCGAGGGAACGGTGGGCGTCGTTCGCGAGAGAGCGCGAGGAGAGGGCGAAGAGGGGGGATGGAAGACTTTCGGGGACGAGGACGTCGACGGCGAGACGCGCGCTCGACGCCGACGAGCCACGAACGCGAGCGAGAGAGACAGCGGATGCGGCGGACGAGGGCGATGACGATGATGAGTCCCCCGTGTTTCCCGAGACGGCGCGACGGGAGACGAGAGTGACGGAGGCGACGCGTCCGCGTCCGCGTCCGCGGAGGCGCGCGGCGGCGACGTGTTGCTTTTTCAGTGGATCCGTGGACGAGGAGGACGTCGGACGAACGTTCGAGGAATTAGACGCGGTCGCGACCGCCGACAGCCATGCGGTGGCACCGCCCGCGGTGGCGTCGGAAGAGGCGGTGACGACGCCGGAAGACGTCCCGCGCGTCACCGTCGTCGAATCCGACGACGGCGGTCGAGCGCGAGAACTCTTAGAGATTGAACGCGCGCGAATGACTCGAGAGATGGATGAATTCGCGAGTAGATTACGCGCGGAGGATGATGCGCTTCGCGCGCGCGAGCGCGCGCTCGCCGAGCGAGAATCGAGCGTGTTGGAGCGAGAGTCCGCGTTGGAACAAAAGATGGAGGACGTGCGGCGTCGCGTCGCCGAATTGACGGCAGAGGAGAAGCGAATCATGCACTCGCGCAGACGTCAAGATTCGGCGGTGACCGGAGACGCGGGACCGGAGACGCGTCCCGAGGGTGACCTCAGCGACGTCGGCGAGGCGGGATTGAAGACGGAGCTCGCGCGCGTGCGCAAGACGTCGAGACAATTTACCGAAAAGGAACGCTCGATGCTCGAACAAATCAACGCGTTGCGTCGTGCGAGAGACGCGAGCGAGGCGCGCGTTCGTCAACTCGCGGACGATTTAAAGGAGACAAAGAAGGATTACGAGATGTGGGCCAAGGAAGAGACGCTGGCGGAGCGAAAACACGCGGCGAGAGAACCGCCGAGTCCGGCGGAGAGTTCGCCGAGTCCTCGCAAGACGACAATAGACGATAGAGATTTACCGGATTGGTTACGCTCGCCCGAGCCCGCGAGAAAGATGGGACCGACGAGCGCGGACGGAACGTCTCCGACGTATAAGAAATTCTCACCGGGAAAGCTCATCATCCCCGAGGATGCATCGAGAGAGGTGGCCGCCGAGACGCGCGCCGAATCCGCCGCCGACGTCTCCGTCTCGAGAAACGCGCAACATCCAATCTTCAGCGCAGTTCGAAACGGTCGCGTGAGCGAAGCGCAGGACATTCTCGTCCACGGTCTCGATGCATTCAACGTCGACGAGCGCGATTCGTTCGGCAACACCGTCCTCATCGTCGCCGCGCAAAACAATCGCAAACGCGTCACCAAAATGTCGGTGCGCGCCGGCGTCCCGCTCGACGCGCGCAACAAACAGGGCAACACCGCGCTCCACTACTGCTTCGGCTACGGCTACTACGAACTCGGCGAATACCTCATCGACAAGGGCGCCGACGACCGCATCGTCAACGCCGCCGGCGAGACGCCGTACGACGGATTATCCGTCGACCAACGCCGCGCGCTCGACGCCGCGCGCCGCGCGCTTCGCGCCGCGAGAGACGCCAAACGTCTCCACCGCGACGACGTTCACCACCGCCCGCCCTCACATGACGCACACGGCGGGTACTCGGACGCTGAATCCATCGTCGCCCTCACCGACGACGACGAACGATGACGCTCGCGAACCAGGTGTAAAAAAGCACCGTAGACCTGATCGTCACTTTACGACGCGTCACCATGCTCTCTCGATCGTCTCGTTCGCTTCGTAAGGCGCTCACGGGTGTCCGCGCCTTTTCCTCGGGCGTTCCCGACGTCATGGTGCGCGCGAGACGCGACGGCGCCGCGACGACGACGCGACGACGACGCGACCACGCGAGGGCTGGCGGCGGCTTATCCAATGACGATTCATTCGACGGTCGCGCGCGCGCGCGCTCGAGCGATCGCGATCGGCGCGATACCGTGACTGACGATGACGCGCGCATCGCGTGCGACGCGCACAGACGGCGGCGGTGATCCGCGAGACGGGACCGGCGTCGGTGATGAAGATTGAAAAGGACTACCCCACGCCCAAGCTCGCCCCGGGCGGGGTCATCGTGAAGAACCAATTCTCCGGCATCAACTTTATCGATACGTATCACCGAAGCGGTTTGTATAAGCGGGAGCTTCCGTTCATCGGTGGACAAGAGGGCGGTGGATACATCGCGGCGGCGAGCGAGGAAGCCGTCGCGCAAGGGGTCAAGGTCGGCGACCGCGTGAGCTATTCCTCCGTGTTTCAAACGTACGCGCAGTACACGGCGGTTCCGGCGAGCAAGGTGATCACGGTGCCGGAATCTATTCCTCTCGACGTCGCGGTGTCGTGCGGGGTGCAAGGGATGACGGCGCATTACCTCACGCACTCGGCGCACGCCGGGTTGGTCAAGCCGGGCGAGTGGATGTTGATTCACGGGACGGGTTCCGGCACGTGCCAATGGGCGGCGCAGATGGCGAAACTTCGCGGATACAAGGTTATCGGTACGTGCTCGAAGAGTAAGGAAGACATCGCGCGCGCCACGGGCGTCGATGAGCTCATCGTGTACGATGAAGCCCCGGGGACGTCGTACGAAGACTACACCTCGGTCGACCTCGTGCCGCGAGTGATGGAGATCACCAAGGGTGAGGGCGTCAAGGCTGTCATCGATGGCATCGGTCTCGCCACGTACGAAACCTCCATCGACGTCTTGGCCCGCCGAGGCATCTTCGTCTCCTTCGGTAACGCCTCCGGTGCCGTCCCGGCGTTCCCGCCGCTCAGATTTATCAACAAGTCTGGTTACCTCACCCGCCCGAAGTTGAACGATTACACCGTCACTCGCGAAGAGCTCATGGAGCGCGCGAACGACATATTCCGATGGATCAGCTCTGGTGACCTCCAAGTCGCCGTCGATCGATGCTTCCCGCTCGAACAAGCCGTCGAGGGTCACAACTACCTCGAAGCCGGTAAGAGCCGCGGTAAGGTGCTCTACGAAATTCCGTGATCGTCGCGTCGAGACCGACACGAAACCTCTTCCGAGCGCCCGCGCGCGGGCTCGTTCACCCGTAATTTTTTATGTTCGTTACACGTACGTTGTGATGTCATCTCAAGTGTTGAAAAAAATTTTGCCGAAAGAGCCGTACATTTTTACATTTTGCTTGCGAGTCGCGCGCGCGTCTAGCGTCTATTCAGTATCTCCCCATCGAACGTTGTATCGAGACGCCAGGTAGTGCGCACCGATAGGACCGCGCGAGCCGTACGGGTACAGCTCGGGCGCGATTCGCTGTTCTTCGATGGTGTCGAGGAGCGGGGTGAAGAGCTTCCACGCCGCTTCGAGTTCGTCGTTGCGAATGAACAAACGCTTGTCGCCATTAATGACGTCCAAAATCAAGCGTTCGTACGCGTCCGGAAGTTCCACTTGTCCGTAAGCGTTCTTGTATTGAAGATCCAAAAGAGTTTGATCGAGTCGTTGACCCAATCCTGGGACTTTATTATTGATGCGAAGGTAAATCGCCTCGTCCGGTTGAATGCGAATCACGAGCTCGTTCGTGACGTGTTCGACACGTCCCTGTCGTTCTCCGTACAGATTACCCGGGGCGTGGCGGAATTGCACGCGAATCTCCGCTTGTCGCTTGTGCAACGCCTTGCCCGCCTTGAGAAGGAAAGGCACGCCGTCCCAACGCGCGTTATCGATGAAGAGCGCCATCGCCGCAAACGTCGGGCAGAGTGAACCCTTGGGAACGGTTTCGTCGTCCAGGTAGGCTGGGTACTTCTTCGACTCCGTATCTCGACCCTTGTATTGACCGAGCGCGACGTTTTCGATCTCGATCGGACGCATCGATCGGATCACCTTGACCTTTTCGTTGCGAATGTCCTCGGCGTCGAGACTCGCCGGTTCCTCCATGGCGAAGAGCGCCAAGATTTGCAGCAAGTGATTTTGCATGATATCGCGAATGATACCGTAGTTGTCAAAGTAACCGCCGCGACCTTCGGTGCCAAAGTTTTCGCTAAAGTTGATCTGCACGTTGCGAATGTAGTTTCTGTTCCAAAGCGGTTGAAACATGATGTTTGAAAAGCGCAACACGGTTAAGTTTTCAATCAACTCCTTCCCGAGGTAATGATCGATGCGATAGGTTTGTTCTTCGCTCAGTTCACTCGCGAGCGCCGCCGTGAGCTCGCGCGAGCTCTGCAAGTCTCTCCCGAAAGGCTTCTCCACGATCACGCGCGTGTCACCAGTCTTACTCTGACACTCTCTCGCCGCGTTTTGCGCCACCGGCACGAAGATGCTCGGCGGAATGCTGAGATAAAACACCCGCTTCACCTTTTTCGCCTCGCGTTCGTTCTCCGTCATGAGCGCATTCAGCGACTTGAAATCTTTCGCATCATCGTACTGCCCCGGCACGTACACGCACCGAGAGAAAAACTCCTCCGTCTTCTGCGCGCAACTGCTCCCGCCCGCCTTTTCCCAGTCTATGCGACACGTCAACGACGCCGCAATCTTATCCCGAAACTCGTCCGTCGTCATGCTCGATCGCGCGTATCCGTAAATCATGAAATTCTCCGGCAATCTCCCCTCGAAATACAGCGCGAACAACGCCGGGTAAATCTTCTTCTTGGCCAAATCGCCGCTCGCGCCGAAGACGACGAATGACAGCATCTCGCCCTCCCCCGCCGCGTTCGAGATGGCGCGCATCGCCTCCTCCTCCGTCGCGTCCACCCCACCCGACGCCGCACCGAGATCGACGAACACCTCCTCCGCGCTCGCGCGCGTCACCACCGCGCCTCGTCGCGCGCTCGCGCGCGTCACAGCCGACGATCGTCTCGAGGTCGCGACATCCGAGTCATCCACGCGCGCCCGCACCGCGCCTCGCGTCGCCACGGCGCGCCGCCGCGACGACAGAGACGCCGAGGAGAGTCGCGCGGACGTCGACGTGACGCACGCGCGCATGGTTCGCTCGCGCGCGCGGTGAGATGGCGTCGGTCGTCGTCGACGGTTGGTCGAGGCGCGGCCACGCTGGATACCGTTTGTCCGACGAAAGAATGTGTGGTCGGCGTGCGTTTATCTTTCGTTCACATGAGTGTGTGGGACTCGACTGGGATCCACTCGACTCGACTATGAGTGTGCGTGTTTTGTCGATTCGTGATCGGTCATTTGGAGGGGGTCGGATGCGTTACGAGACACAGAAACGCCCGCGGGGTGGAGCGGGCGAGCGACGGACGACGACGACGACGGTGACGGGAGAGGCGCGCGGGCGAGCGACCGAAGTCCTCCATCGACCGAGCGGTGTGTATCGCTCGACCGACCGAGCGGGGGCGTGAGTGGTCGACGATGGTGTCTGGACGCGCGGCGCGCGGGGACGCGGACGCCGCGCGCGAGGGAGGCGACGAGGCGGCGGCGACGCCGGAGATCGTGTCGTTCGTCACGAACGAGCGCGAGGCTGGGGAGATGTGGCGCGTCGATCGGTTCAAAGAGTTTCGGTTTCGCGTGCGGTGCGCCGGTTTTGAGCGCGATCCGAGGTTTGTGGAGGCGTTGGGAAGGATGGCGGCGCTGACGCGCGAGCTGTCCGAGTTGAGCGCGGCGCAGGCGCGCGAGGACGCGAGCGAGATGCCGTGGTGGCGAGACGGGGAGTACGACGAAGCGCGAGCGGAGGAGGCGAACGACGATGGGATGCGGAAGATGGACGCGAAGATGTACGAGGAGGCGTTCAAGGCGTTCACGGAGGCGATTCGATTGGAACCAAGACGAGCGGTGTATCACGCCAATAGAGCGGCGGCGGGGCTCAAGTTACAGAGGTACAGAGTCGCCGCGGACGACGCCGCGTGCGCGATCGATCGAGATTCCTCGTATGTAAAAGCGCTCATTCGCGGTGGTACGGCCAATCTGCGTTTGAGATGTCCGGACAAGGCGTTGAAGATGTTCGACGCCGCGCTCGCCGTCGCTCCGGAGGACGAGCGCGCGCTTCGAGGCAAACGCGAAGCCGCCCAGGCGCTCGCGGCGGCCGAGGTGGAGGCCGAGCGACAGCGCGACGCAGCGCTTCACGGCGCGAGAACCGCGCTTCCGCGCCACGACGTCGATCTGGAGGTTGCCGCGGAATCATTGCTCAGCGCGGAAGCCGCGCTCTGCGCCAATCCACATCTCGAAGGCGCCAAGGCGAACGTCGCCGAGGCATTGGTGTGCTGTCAACGATACGAAGCCGCGATCGAACGGTGTAAGACGCTTCTGGAGGACTCTCTCGATCGTAAATACATCGTCGCCGAGACGAGATGGCGAATGGCGGACGTCGACGGCGCGTTGGCGGAGATTTCGAGCGCGTCGTGCCGGGATTCCTACGACGAATTGGCGTGTAAAAAATGCGTCGATCTCGGCGCGAGATTATTGCGGCTGAAGGACCTGATGGCGCGCGCCGAGCGCGAGATGGCGGACGACCAATTCACGACCGCGATTCGATGCTTGGATAAGGTGTTGGAGACGCCCGAGGGAAAGATGACGACGAGACTCCGCGGTAAAATTTTACGCGACAGGGCGTCGTGTCAATTGAAGCGTCACGAGTACGAGTCGAGAGACGATCCAATCGCGAGCGAAAACCTCGCGAGCGCGCTTCGCGATCTCAACGAATGTCTCAAAATCGATGGTCACGACCACGAGGCGCACGTCACGCGCGCCTCCGTGCGCGCGTGTCGAGGTGATCACCACGGAGCGTTTACGGATTTACGCGCGGCGCAAACCGTCGCGCCGACGCTTCCCGGCATCGATGACATGGTTCGAGCCGCCGCCGTTCGCGCGCTCCGTCGCTCGAGCGGTGAAGACGCACCCGTAGACGACGCCTTCACTGAGGGCTCGACCGCGCGCCCGGGTAAATTCTACGACATTCTCGGCGTCGCGCCCGACGCCAGTGCGCGCGCGGTGAAATCCGCCTACCGCAAACTCGCCGCCGTGTGGCACCCGGACAAGTGGACTCGCGCCGATCCAGCCGACGCATGCCGAGCGGCGGAAAAGTTTACATCCATCCAGCGCGCGCACGCCACGCTCAGCGACGCCAAGCAGCGCAAGATGTACGATTTGGATCCCGCGCGCTTTGACGCTTGAACAACCACAGAGAAACCGAATCGTCGTCGTTCGACATTCGCCGCCTCGTCGTCGTCGTCGCGCATGCTCGGCGACGTCGCGCGAATCCACGCGTCTGCGCGCGCGTCCACCTCGTCTCGAGGACGATCGCGCGGCGCGCGCGCGACGCGCGCGTCCGGCACATCAGAGGACGCGCGCGGGACGAACCCACGCGTCGCGCGCGCGAGGCGCCGCGTCGTGCGTCCGCGACTCGACGATGACGACGACGTCGCCGCAACGTCGCGCCCGCCCTCGTCGTCGTCGTCGACGGCGCGCGGGACGGCGCTCACGGCGGAGGAAAAGTCGGCTCGGCTCGAGGCGTTGCGACTTCGTGACCTTCGACTCCGCGTCGCGCCGTTGGTGGACGCCCTGGTCGCCGCGTGCGAACGAGACGAGATACGCGCGGCGCAAAAATTAAAGAGCGACATCGCCGCCCTCGTCGGCGACGACGATCTCGTCCGAGCGATGCCACCGCGAGCGCACGCCGCGTTGCTCTCGGCGTATTGTCGAGCGCGCCTCAACGCGCTCGCCGAACGCGCCTTCGCCGATCTCCTTCGATCCGGCGCCTCTCCGACGCAGGCGCAGGTGTGGGAGATGATCGAATCGTTCGAATCCGGCGGCGACGAGTGGGCGCGAAAAACGGAGGACGCGTTGACGTACCTCGAGACGTTGCCTCGAGACTGAGCCTTCGCGCGAGTCGCGCGCCGCGTCGCGTTTCTCCGCCACGCGCGCGGTCGCGCCCACCGCGTCGTCCCGGTCGACATCATCGATGCGCGCGATCGTTTCTGTAACACTACCCACGTTTTGGAGCGCCGGGACGGCGACACGAGCGATGCAGGCGCCGCGAACCGTCGTCGCGAGCGCGTCGAGCCCGAGCACCAGTTTGAGCCCGTCCCGACCGCACTTCTTCGCTCGTTCGTCCTCGTCGAGGTGCGTCTCGTCGCGCGTCTCGGTCGCGCTCGAACGGAGTCTCGCGCGCGAGGAAACGCGCGTCGCGCGTCGACGCGTTCGCGCGTCGCGCGCGGGACGTCGCGCGCGCGTCGCGCGTCGAGGTTCGTCGACGTGACGTCGAGGGGTGGGCGGCGCGCGGGAACGCGATGCGAATGCGGGCGCGCGCGGATGCGTGTGCGCGATTCGGCGCGCGACGACGGTCGCGATCGTGAGATGATGAGTGGATCTCGCGATGTGGCGCGACGCGCGCGCGTGGGGTGGCGCGACGCGCGCGCGCGGGACGCGAATGCGTGTCGCGAGGGTTGAATCGTCTAGAAGATTCATTTCGGTGGAAATGCGTCGATGACGCGCGCGGTGGGCGCGGAAACGACGATCGCGCCGTCGATGATGATGGGATACTGACCACGACGCGTGGTGACGCGCGATTCGTAGGCGCACACGGCGAAGTCGGCACATTACAGGCGAGATCTTGTCGAATCCGAGGTTCATGGCCGAGGTTGCCCAGGCGACGGCTCCGGCGATGGAAGTGGACAAGCCGGTCGCGCACGCGGAGACGGACGTGGACGCGACGATGATGGAGGCGCCGAACACGCCCGGGGCTGAGGGGGCGAACGAGGCGGACGAGGAGGCGAACGCGAACGCGTGGCCGGCCAAGGCGGTGACGGCGTCTCGCGGCGAGGTCTTGTTGACGCTGACCCAATCGTTGAAGGCGCCGAAGGGGTACGCGTACATGCCCGTGGGTGATTACGCGCCTTTTGAGGCGAATTACATCGAGAGTAAGAAGCGCGTGCGCAAACCGTCGGCGAAGATGGAGGGTGTGGCGATATTCGCGGACGAGGAGACGACGGGGAGCGAGCTCGCGGACAAGGGAGACGACTCGGCGAAGATTCCAGAGGCTCCGGAAAAGCCGGACGAGGAATTGACGGAGGAGGAGCGTGAATTGCGTAAAGTGCAGCGCAAGGAGCAAAAGCGTCGTCAAAAGGAGGAGTTGATGAAGCGCTTGAAGGAGATCGAGGACGCGAAGACCAAGGTGGCGGACATCGAGGAGAAGAAGAAGGAAGAGTTTGCCTCTCTGCCGCCGCCGCGTCCGATGTCCTCGCGACCGATTCGATCGATGTCTCCCTTCGACTACAGTGGTCGTGCGTACGGCGGTGGAAGCTCGAAGTCGAAGAAGAGCGTGTTGGCGAGCGGCGCTGGTTTCAAGAAGATGAAGGATGGTCGACTCATCACGACGGCGCGTTTGCAACGCGAGCACGAAGTGCAGCTAGATCGCGACGCGAGACGAAAGGAGATGCTCAGACGCTGCCGCGAGGTGATGAATTTGACGAAAAAGCACAAGTTTCACAAGATCTTCCTGTATCCGGTCGATCCGGTCCGTCAAGGCATTCCCGATTACCCAGACATTGTCAAGAATCCGATGGATTTGAGCACGGTGAAGCGCAAGCTCGACGAGCGCAAGTACATCTCCCCGGAAGAGTTCTGCGCGGACATGCGCTTGATGTTCAGCAACTGCATCTTGTACAACGGCACGCAATCCGACGCTGGAATCATGGGCGATACGGTGCGACAAGGTTTCGAGGCGGCGTGGTTGAACAGTCAGCTCGACGAGTACACCGAAGCCGAAAACTCGATTCGCGAGCAAGAAGATATTGAGATCCGCAACACGCCGGCGACGCCGCTCGACCAAGGAATGGTCGCCATGCAAGACGCTCGAGACGAGCTCGAAAAGATCAGACGTGAAATCGAGGAGCTGAAGCGCGCCAAGCAAGAGGCGATGTACAAGGAAGACGACTTTGACGACGACGAACCCGTCGTTCGGCCCAAGTCTCGCTCTCGCGCGGGTGGTTCGCAGAAGCGACAGCGCGACGCGTACGAGGATCCGGACTTTGACTTTGACGACGCCAGAATGGATGAAGACGTGTACAAAGAGTTCAAGGAGGAGAGCCGCGCGCGCAAGGAGATCAAGCGCGCCGCCCGCGCCGAGGTGGCGTTGCCGCAGCGCGAAATGTCCTTTGACGAGAAGCACGAGCTCACCATGTTGCTTCAAGAGCTTCCGGAAGAGAAGCAAGGACGCGTCGTCCAGATTGTCAGCGAGAGCCGCAAGGGCATGGATCAAGCCGATGACGACGAGATTGAAATCAACATCGAGGAGTTGGACTCGCCGACGCTTTGGAAGCTCGACAAGTATGTTCGAGGCGTGCTTCGCCCGAAGAAGCGCAAGCTCAACGCCGCTGAACAGTTGCTCGAAGCGAAGATGCGCGCCGCGCAAGCCGCGCGTGATCTCGCCGATGTTGAAGACACGTTGAAGCAAGTTCAAGAGACGGGTGGCAGCTACCAAGACGTCGTCAACGGCGGCAAGCCGACGCCCAAACCCGCCGCCAAGCCCGCGGCGGACTCTGACGACTCGGATGATTCCGACTCCGATTCGGACACGTCGAGCATGGACAGCGCCGAAGGCGCCGGAAGCAACCCTGAAAAGAGAAGCGCCGCCGCCGTCGGCGGCGCGAACGCACCGATCGATCAATCCACCAACCAGTTCGCTAAGGAGGCGCCGGGCATCAAGCAAAACGCCACCAAGGCTGCCGTCAACGTGCAGAACCCGTCCGGTTGGGAGAACCTCGCGATGTCGGACACGCCGGCGCAAGCCCCGACGTTGACGCGCCAAGACGCGATCCCCGATGACTTGTGGAGCGAATTCGAAGCCGCGGCGCAACAGAAACAACAGCTCGACAAGTCGAGACAAGAGGATGAAGCCGCGGCGCGAGCCGAGCGCGAGAGACAAGAAGCCGAAAAGAAGGCTGCCGAAGAAGCCGCCAAGGCTGCCGAAGAAGCCGCGAAAGCGGCCGAAATTAAGGCTCGCGAAGAAGCCCGCGCCAAGGCGCGTGAAGAGCTCGAGAACCAAGAACAAACCATCGATCTCGAGGCGCAACGCGAGGCGATGAAGCAATTCGGAGGCGACGGCATGGGCGGTATGATGGGCAACATCGACGCCGCCAAGCTCAAGTAGGCGAACGCCACATTTTTCCCTCGAAAGAAGACGCCTCGCGTCGAAACATACACATCAAACACCGGAGTGCGCGCACCGTTCACCGCGCGTCTCTCCACCAAAAAAAGACGACACCTCCGCAACACGCGACAACACCACACTCCCGAAAAAACACGAGTGCAAACAATTAGCGCACACACACACACGCGCGCCGACAAAGGAGACGGGCGACGAACGACTTTGCTGCGTTGAAATATAAAATACCCCCTTAGTTGATTCAACCACCACCGAAACCGAACGCGCGCTCGAGTCCTCTCACCCACTCCCCTCGCGCGCGCGTCGAAGAGGTTCTCGCGCGGATGAAATCTGGACGAGACGATAAAATCCACACGCATCGTCATGGAATTACATGGTGCGGTCATCCGCATTCTCTACGTTACCCGCGTCTCCGATTACTAACATGTTAGAACGGCCCGTGCGATCGCCATCGGACGTACGACGGAGACCGTCGTCGTCGCGCCGATCGCCGCGTCGTCCCGCGAGCGAACATTCGTCGTCGCTCCGCCTCTCGCTTAGAGCGCCGAGGTGAGGACGATGGCGAGGACGCCCGTACCGAGGATACCGGCGAGGGTGACCGCCCAGTAGACCAAGTTACCTTCGTACTTGTCACCGTCGCTCTTGAAGTCTTGCGGGGTCCAGATCGGGGAGTATTCATCGACGTTCGCCTTGCCGTTCTTCAAGCCGAGCTTGTACACGTACCCAGCCTTGCCGGATCGCCTACGATCGAGTCGTCGCCAATCGCGCGTCGTCAGTCTTCGCACTCGTCGTCTTCATTCGCGTCGTCGCCATCGGACGCATCGTCGTCCTCTTCCAATCATCGTCACAATCACACGCGCGCGTTCCTCCTCCCCATCATCGCCCTCGTCCTTCGCGTCGCGCGCGCGAAGGACGAGTTCGCCGATGGATAGATAACGCCCGAGATACGCGCTCGCCCTCGCGTCGCACGAGAACGTACGTCTTCGGCGCGGACCCGGACTCGGTGGAGCCCTTGTACCCGGCCGCGCGTTGCGCCGGCGCAGCCTTCACGCCCTGTGTATACGCGACGATCGCCGCGTTCGGGTCAGTCGTCGTCGTCGAACGCGTCGGCGCGTCTACGATCCTCCACCCACGGTCGTCCCGCGCGGTGGATACGCGGGGGCGATCGATCGATCGATCGATCCCACGGCGTTTCGACATCGCGCGAACGCGCGTCCACCCCCCGCGCTTCACCGATGCGTTCTAGTATTTTCCATCCACCGCATCGCGTCGTCGTCGTCGTCGCGCTCGACGTCGACGTCGCGCGTCGCGCGATCGACCCGACCCTCTCGCTCGATCGCCCCCGCGCGCGCCCCTCACCCCGCGCGGTCCACATCAGAGCGCGCATCGCGTCGCATCGAATCGCCTCGCGCGTACCCGCTTCGGACCGCTGGAATTGTTCATGATGGTCAACGAACGCTTCGTCGCGCGCGTCGATCGCGACGTCGCGGCGGTCGGCATCTTCACGCCGACGACGGAGGAAGTCATGGTCATCATCGCGAGCACGATTCGAGGCGCGAAACTGTGAGGACGCGCAGACGGCGACGGCCGCACCCGAGTCCGGTCGTTCGCTAGAGTCAAGACTCGTCGTACACGGGAGTATATCCACTCTTTTTTGTATCTCCCTTGGATACGTTACTCACGTCGTATACTACGTGCATGCGAAATGATATAAAAGGTACGTCGTCGTGTGATCTAGCCACCCCCACGCGGTTCGGTCGGGGACGGGGGTGTGGCGCACATCACACGATGATGTACTTTTGGTGTATCCATTGACCGATGTACGTGTACCGTACGTATACTGTATTGAATTTCTAAAGTATCAAACAGCGAGCGTCCATAGATCTGTCGACGACTGTCGGGACGTGAGATGTCGCGCGACGTGAGATTGGCGCGACGTGCGTGCGATTGGCGATGGGGACTCGGTCGACGCGATCGCGAACGCGCGGTCGTCGATGGCGATGGACGACGCGTGCGTGCGTCTCGGTCGTCGCGTTCGTGATCGCGTCGTGTGTCGTCCTCGTTTTCGGGTCCCGCGATGTCGATGATGATGGTGATGAATCTTCATCGTCATCTTCGTCGTCGTTCGTTCGAGCGCTGGACGTGCGAACGCTTCGCGAGGAAATCATGCGAACGCGCGATCCGTGGGTGGTGTCGTTCAGTGGATCGATGGATAAGTGTCCGATCTGTGGGGAGATCGATCGCGCGGTCGAACGCGCGGCGGCGACGGCGATGGACAAGCTCGGGGTGCGATTCGGACGCGTGGACGCCACGGCGGAGGGCGTCGATATCGACGCGTTGAGCTCGATGGTGCGGTTGACGACGATTCCATCGGTGCAGGCGTATCCGACGTACGCGACGTTGAATCCGTACGACGCGAGACGGAGCGTGAAGATGCCGAAGACGTTTGAGATTGCGCGACCGGACGGGACGGTGCGGGCGACGCGCGTCAAGGATTTCGTAGCGTTCGCGGAGGAGGCGTTGCCGACGCACTTGGTGGAGCGGGCGAGCGCGAAAGAGGACGCGCGCGTGCGCGATGCGGGGATGATTAGGATCGGGGCGAGCGAGGGCGTGCCGACGGCGGTGGTGGTGACGAATAAAAAGACGACGAGCGCGTTGTTGAAATCCATCGCGCACGCCATGGAGGGACGCGTTCGGTTTTTGGAGGCGACGTACGACGAGGGCGAGGACGCGCCGCGATTACCGGGCGTGGCCGACGACGCGAAAGCGCCGCCGAGATTGGTGGTGTACCCCGCAGACGCGTCCGCGGCGCCGATTCCGTTCGAGAGCGATTCGATGAAACGCGACGCGGTGTTGGCGTTTTTAACCGAACACGCGGGACCCGAGGTGGAGTTGAAGATGGAAACCATCGATACGTCAAAGAAGAGAACCGCGACGAACGGTGACGGAGCGTCATCGTCCGAGTCGAGCGATGATCGAGCGTTCGAGTCCACGTCTCTGTTGAAACCGGCGCGCGCGAGCGAGTACGACGGCATCGCTTCCTCCGACCACAAGAGAATGAAAATGGTCGCGTTTACAAAGTCGGGCGAGGCGTGCGAAAAGATTGTCGACGCGCTTCCGACGAGTCTGAAAGATCTCACGGGCGTCGTGGATTTACACGAAATCATCGTTCGCGACGACGACGCGAGCGCGAGCGCTCTGACGACAAAGCTCGAGTTGTTTCGAGGCGAGGCGGCGAACAGGTGCGCGGAACTCGTCTTTCTTCCGAGCGTCGACGACGAGGACGATTCCCGCGATGCGGTGACGTTCAAACCGACGGGCGAGGGCGTGGATGGGTACTCGGCGAAGAGCGTGCGTCGTTTCATCTTGGATCACGTGCCGGATTTGACCATCAGCGTCACCGCGGCGACGATGGATAGTTCTCTGTTCGGCGTCGCCGCGACGGCGCCGAAAGTGTTGCTCTTCGCCGCCGATGACGACGCGGCGTCGAGAGACGTCTTGCACGTCATGTCCGCGACGCACCGAGAGTTCGTCTTCGGCGTCACGTCCGACGAGAACGAGGCGCTGATGAGCCAGTTTCAAGTCACCAAGCGTCCGACGCTCGTCGTTGTGTATCGCGAAAAGGCGCTGGCGGGCGAACCCGACGGTTCGATGCGCATGGCGATTCAAAAGTTTCCGCCAGAGGTGGCGCTCGAACAACCGATGGTGAACATGTGGCTCGCGCAGCTTCGCACGCACATTCTCGGCGTCGACACGGACGCCGTCGTGCCGATGCCGAAGACGGTGGACGCCTCGTCGGCGCTCGACGACGAGTGCGCCGCCAAGGGCGGCTTGTGCGTCATCGCGTTCGTCAAGGGCGACGCCGCGGCGGAGAAGAAGACGGTGCACGCCGTCGCTAAATCTTTGTACGGCAAACCGTTCCACTTCGCCATCGTAGACCCGACGACGCAACGCTCGTTCGCCGAGACGTTTGACGTGAAAAATCCCGTGGATTATCCCACGGTGACCGTGATGGCGACGCGCACGCTGCGCTTCGCCACGCACAAGGGCGCGTTTGACGCGGAACAAGTCACAACGTTTTGCGAAGACGTCCTCGGCGGCAAGGTGAAGACGTGGCGATTCCAAGAGATGCCAAAACTCGTCGAGGGGGGCGAAAAGGTGGAAGAAATCGTCGAGGAGGACGTCGTCGAGGAGGAGTTTGATTTGAGCGACATCATGGGCGAAGAGGTTGAGGGCGACGCCGCGCTGTCTCGGGAGGAGCTCGCCGCGCGCGCCGAGGAAGAATTAGCCAAGCAACAGGCGGAGGAGGCGGTGCGTCTCGAGGAGGAGGCGAAAAAGAGGGCTGCCAAGGCGAAAAAGAAGCGCCGACGCAACAAGAAAAAGAAGGCGAAGACCGAGCTCTGATTTTATCTGATTTTAATGAAGAAGTAACCCGCAATTTGCGTTTCATTGTTTTACACGCGCGCGTCTAAAGTAAGAGCCAAATGCACAAGCCCCAGTAAGGAATATTCGCGAGCACGCCGCACTCTTTGTCGAGAGACTTCATAAAGTACGCCTGCCAGACGCACACGAGGGCGATGTCGACGACGAACGCGATGGCGACTCTGTCCGTGTGCATGAGGTGATCAAAGTACGCGAGACGTTCGCTCAATCCCCCGACGGACGGATCCTCGAACAGCGTCCAATAGACGGAGAGCGCGCCGACGGCGAGGCCAGTGGCGCCGAAAATCTTACTCATCACTCCCTTCTCCCCGAGCCGCGCCTCGCGCCAGCTCTCTTCGCTCGCGTTCGAGTCGCTCTCCGCGGGCACCGGCGTCGCCGCGCTGATGGCGAAATACGGCAAAAGCATCGCATTCGTGAGAAACATGCCCACCGACCACGCCTTGGTCGTCGGTAAGTCTCTCCCGCGCTTATCCATGAGCAACAAAGGAAAGAGCATGAAGATGAACGCCTCGGCAAAGTTGAAAAATCCCAGCGACACCGGGTGCACCTCTGGCGCGGTGCCGAGAATGTCGACGCCAAACTTATTGAGCAAGGGTAAGACGAAGAAGAAATCCGTCGACTGCGCGATGACATCCTGAAGCGTTTCCGGCTTGATTGCGTATGCGGGATCGCCCGGGACGGGATTATCCGAAGGCGAGAGCAATAACACGTACCAATACGCCGCCCCCGCGAGCCACAACGCCGCGCTCGCCGCCACATTCGCCTCCCCCTCGACCTCCCCCTTCGTCACCGTCTCACCACCGCTCGCTTCACCCGTCCCTCGTTTCGCCGCGATCTGTTTCTTCACCAACGGCGCCACGGCGCGAATAATAGAAAACGACGCGTCCCCCAACTTGGCCGGCGACTCGACGCAGTCCCTCGCGTACACCAATCGTCCGCTCTCCTCGCTCACTCTATAAAACGAACACCCACGCGCGTTTGGAAACGCCTCACCCATCAATTCCACGTGCCACGTCAATCCAACGCTCGTCCCATCCGCCGAGTTCCCCGTGCACTCGTCGACCACGAACGTCAAGTCGTCGGGAATCCCCTCGCACGACTCCTCGAACAACCGCCGCACCGCCTTTTTCCCGACGAACGGCGATGGGAAATTAAAATCCTCGTACACGACGTCATCGTCGACGCGTTCGAGCGCGCCATCGACGTCGCGCGCGTTGATCGCGGCGTACATCTCGCGCACCGTGCGCTCGGCATCCATCTTTGATGATGACGTCGCGCGCGCGGACGTCGACGCGCGTCTCGAGACGCGCGCGCGTCGCGCGGGGCGATCGAGGACGACCCGAGACGAGGTCGGTCGAGCGTTCGGTCGCGTCATCGCGCGCATCTCCGGAACCCGTCGCGCGTCGGCGTATCGCGCGCGCGGGACGACACACAATGGGAAAAAGAGCAAAACAGACGAGACAAAAGTCGTGAGACGGGACGAATACGTCCGTATTGTGTGTGCGTGTTACTTAAAAATCACCGTTGGGTTCGAACACGCTCCACCACCCGGCGGCGTACTTGGCGTACGGCGCGGTCCAGTTCTCGGGCGCCTTGAACGCGCTCGGATCGATGGGCGCCGCGCTTTGTAAAATATCGCGACCCGCGCCCTCGACGCCGCCCTTATACACTCTATCCAAACGCAACTTGACAAAATCGTTCCACACCTTATCCGTGGTGACGACCGCGACGCACGGTTGACGAATCTTCGCCTTAATCTCGGGCGTGGCGTCCAAAAACGTCGGGTTGGCGACGATCCAAAAATCTTGCGGCTTGGCCTTTTCCTTGAAAAATCGTCGGCGCTCGCGCAAAATCTCCGGGAAATGTTCGTTGTTCTCATCGTTGAGCATGAAATCGGCGTTCGCGACGCAATAATAAAATTGCGTCGTCTGCGTTCGAGCGACACACACACACGTCGTCAGTCGTTCGCCTCTCGTCTCACCGCGTCGCGTCGTTCTCTCTCTCATAAAGTCTCTCCTCGCCGCGCTCGTCGACGTTGTGGATAACTCCACCACATCATCATCATCATCCCCGTCTCACTCGTCCCCGAGCCCCCTCGAGCGCGTGCGTGGACATCCATCGCGTCACACATCGTGTCGTTGACCCTCTGTCCGTCCTCGTTCGCCCTCCCGCACCGCGATCGTCGTCGTCGCGGACGCACCTCGGTCGAGTCCGGGCCGATCGCGCTCCCGGCGGTCTCCGCCTCGGCGCGCGTCACCGCGCGCGCGCCGCGCGTCGGCGGGCGCACGGTGCGCGCGGTGCGCGCGTCGGACGCGCGCGATGCGGTGCGCGCGATCGGTGCGAGTTGAGCGAAAGACGTGGACGCCATCGTGCGTGCGCGCGCGGAAATGTGGCGCGTGGAAGATTATCCCGCGAGTGAGGGTTACGCGAGGTTTCGCAGACGCGGGACAAAGCCGCGCGTTTCGCGCGAGACGATGGACGATGGACGGTGTTAACCCGAGGGATGTGATTATTAGTATTATATGCGCGCGAATACCGAGATGGTGCGAGGGAAATCGCGAGGTGATGGTCGCGCGTGCGGATCAGAGACACCGTTCGTGGAGGACGACGCCGACGCATAAGGCGACGAGCCAGTGGACGAGCTCGGCGCTAGGTGTGGCCACGGCGGCGACGACGGCGGGACCGGGACAGACGCCAGCGAGACCCCATCCCGTGCCGAAGAGGACGCCGCCGAGGAGGAGGGGACGGTCGATCTTGGTGTTGGTGGTGAAATCGAAACTGTTGTACGAGCACGTCGGTTTGCCGAGTCCCGAGTGGGCGCCCGAGACGCGCATGCCGAGCATGGTGACCGCCATGGCGCCGCCCATGACGAACATGAGCGATGGATCGAAGGATTCCTTGGTGAAGGATAAGAAACCGCTCACCTTGGCGGGAGACATCATGCCGCTCACGGCTAAACCGAGACCGAAGACGACGCCGGCGGCGCCGTCCACCGCCACGTCGATGGTGTGTCTCGTCGCGCGACTCGGGCCGTCATCGTCCGATTTCTTGCCCTCACCGCTCGTCGTCGTCTTGACAGCGCTCTTAATGTACATCCACGCCGCCGCGAACGCGCACACGCTCGCCGCGCCGACGCGAATCCAAAGCGCCACGTCCGCCGGTTCCGGGAACGTCGCCCCGCGTCCCAACACGTGGTGCGTCGAGCTCACACCCAACGCACCGTTCGTATCGAACATCGTCGCGCTCAGCGCCCCGCTCGCCATGAACACGAGCGTGTACACCATGCTTCGCACGCTCAATCGCGAGTTTCCGACGATACCGTGTCCGCTCGTGCATCCGCGACCCATCGCCGTGCCCACGCCCACCAACAGCCCCGCGCACGCCGCGCGCGCGCTCGACACCATCGCCGTCGACGCCGACGCGTCGATCGCGCCGATCTCACGCGCGACGACGCCCGCGGCGGCGAGTCCGCCCAAAAACGCCACGCGCCAGGGCTCGCGCGCGCCTCGCGCGAGTCCCTTGAAGGCGCCGCTCACGCCGAGGACGCGACCGGTGAGGACGAGTTTGCCCACGACGGCGCACCCGAGGAGGAGTCCACCGCCGAGGGCGTGGTGGGGCGTGAAGGATAACTCGTACGGCATGTCCGCGGGCGGCCGGCGAGGGCGAGGCGTCGCGTTGTGCCGACGGATTCGCACGAATTCAGCGCTTTCGTTCCCCGACCGCGTCCTGGGGCGCCCCAGTTATCGTATTGGGAAATTTTTAAAAGTATCAAATGCGTTACATGGGTGCACTCATTCAAAGAAACAAAATCGGACATCTGGCACTTTCGTCGTCGCGCGCGCGTCGCGTCGGGCGTCACACGCGCGCGCGCACGTCCCGCGCGCACGCACGCGCGTTTGACTCGCCGCTCGCATCGCGCGCTCGCGTCTCGAACGCGCGCACCGTCGATCCCGCGTCGACTCGACTCGACTCGACTCGAACGAACGGACGAACGAGATGGCGTCCGCGGGGGATCTCCTCGCGCGCGCGGATGCGTTGATGAAAAAGTGCGCGCGGTGATGGCGACGCGCGCGTTTATGTGTTCTCGTTCGTGTCGCGCGCGCATCGCTCGACGCGCGCATCGCGAGGCGCGCGCGCGATGAAGATTGCTCGACTGACGCGGGGACGGTTTCGCGCGCGCCGACGCAGGTACGAGTCCTACCTTCCCAAGACGGAGACCGCGTCGCAGGTGGAGGAGAAGATTTCAAAATTACGAGGCACGGAGGCGTTCGCAGCCATGCTGACGAACGCGGAGAACGTGTTGGATGAATTGTTGTCCAAGGCGGAGTCGGTCAAGTCGGAGAAGAATCGAGCGGCGGTGGCGACGCTCAACGCCGAGGTGCGCAGAGGGAAGAATTATCTCCGAGGGGAGCTGCCAAAGTTGCGAAAAGTGGCCAAGTCGAAGACGTCCGGGACGACAGACGGGGACGTGCGCGCGATGTTGGAGATAGTGGATGATTTGGAGGATCGAGTGGAGGCGGTGGCGGACGGCGTGACGAGAGGTCTGCCGCCGCAGAGACGCAAGCCGGAGGGCGGGTACGGAGGGAACTCGTCCGTCATTAACATCTCGGATGCAAACGTTCCGGGTTCGAGCGCGAATCCGTTCTTGAACATGGAACAGAGCGAGGCGAGCGCGGCGTTCAGACAAGAGTTTGACGCGCGCAAGGCCAAGCAAGATAAAAGTTTAGACGTCATCTCTCGCGGTTTGGGCGTGTTGAAAGACATCGGAGGGGAGATGCAGGAGGAGATGCGACGTCAAGAACCGATCACCGACGCGATAGAGGATAAGCTCGACACGGTGAACACGGAGATTCGATCCGCGAACTCTCGGTTGAAGGAGGCGGTGACGAGGGTGCGATCGACGCGCAAGTTTTGCATGGATTCCATTCTTCTCTGCGTCGTGCTTGGTATCGGATTCACCATCTATAAAACGGTGCTGTAAACCCACCCGTAGCGTAGTAGTCTAGTGTATGTGCACATCAAATTAAAATTAAAAGGTGAAATATCACTTCCATCGCCAATCGGCGATGAGATCGAAGACGTCTTCTCGAACGCTCGTCAGCGTGAGCGAGTGGCCGCACCGCTTAAATTCCACGTGTTCAGCCTTCCCACCAGCGCTGATCGCCAGTCTCGCGCGTTCGATCGCTGTCTCCGGCGGCACGACGACGTCCCTCTCGCCCGTGACGAGCAACACGGGCGTTTGAAAAGATAAACGAACCATGCCGCAATCCTCCGCTCTCGCTCCGGCGTTGTGCCTCGTCACGTCGTACAACTCCAACGCCGTTCGCAGACGCACGCCTCCCTTGAACGTCAACTCGTCCGCGTCCACCTGTTTCTGCGCCTCGTGATCAAAGTCCAACTCCGGATCCTCCACCGCGTCCGTCGGTCGCGACGACACCGGCAACGCCGGCGCTGCGAGCGACACCACTCGAAGCGCCGCCAACGCCGCGCCCGGTAAATACATCTTCATTTTCAACAACGGATTGATCAATACCACGCGCTCGACGACGACGTCACCCATCTCTCGCATCGAATTCGCGATGTATATCGCCAACGCACCGCCCATGCTCGACCCGATCATCATCGCCACTCGCGTCGCGCCCGCCGCCTCGAGCGCGCGTCTGGCCCGCGTCGCCGTCGCCTCCTTCCCCGTGTAAATCCCTCGCACGTCCTCGGCGCCCTCGCACGCGCCGTGTCCCGGAAGATCAAACGCGATCGCGCGATACCCTCGCTTGGCGAGCGCCACCGCCATCGCGCGAACGTTGGGCGAGCGCGCGTGCGCATTCATGCCGTGCACGACGAGCGCATCGCCTCTGCGCGCGCGCCCGCTCTCCTGCGCCGGTTCCACGATCTCCACCGCGAAACCGAGTCCAGAGACGGCGGAGATGATGGTTTCACCCGGGGCGTCGAGTTCCATGACGCGCGCGCGACAATGAAGACACCCTCGCGGTGGGCGTCGTCGTCAGTCTGGCGCGCTCGAGCGGAAAAATGATCGTCATCAACGACGACTCGAGCGATGACGACGAGTTTAAACCGCTCCCGAGTCTCCTCGAACGCGTGCGGAGTCCGGCCAAGGTGCGTCTCGCGCGACGACGCGCGACGACTCGACGCGGTGACACGATGCGGGTGATGAGCGCGCGCGAGCTGACTCGACGAGATTTGAAAAAAATGAGCGCCACTGACGACGACGACGACGACGATTCGCGCGACAGGCGAGCGCGTCGACGGGGACGCCCAAGCGCACGAAAATAATCGAGATGCCCGCGCTGCGGGACGAGGGCGGGGACGGAAGCGACAGCGAACCGGCGTGGCTGAAAAAGTTTTCCTCGCCCGCAGTGGGACGCGCGGCCGCCATAGCGAGCTCGAGTTCGAGCGAGGACGCGAACGAGGCGGAACGGACGATCGAGACGGCGACGAAGACGAACACAGAGACACAGAGCGACGCGCGCGCGAAGGATGAGATCACCGCGCCGACGACGAAACCGACGACGGTGAAACCCGCGCTCGCGCTCGCGCCGCCGCCGAGAGACGGTTCGTCGACGTCGTCGTCCACCCGCGTCGATCTCGTCGCCACCGCCAATCTCGGCGGTAAATCAAAGGTTCTGTTTGAAATCGAAGGTTCGGGCGAGGCGATCGATCTCGACGGCGACACGGGCGCCGTCGGTCGTTGGCTCGCCGAGTCGTCTCGCGCGCTCAAGGTTGACATGAAGGGCGTCATGTACAACGCGCGCGTCGTCCCCGCCGCCGGTTCCATCGTCGTCGTCGCCGTCAACGGCGACGTCGCCAAGATCGAGAGCGTCCATCGCGAGTTCATTCAGCTTCGAGAGGACCCGAACGCGTGCGGAGGCGTCCAAAATCTCGGCGTCGGGTCGCTCTTCGACCGAGACGACGAAGACGAAGACGAAGACGAAGACGCGCCGCGCGCCTCCATCGGCGCCACCAAGCGTAAACGCTCGACCGACGCCGCGGGCGGGGCGAAAAAACGTAAACAACAGAATACCGCACGCGCCAAACCCAAACCCAAATCCAAACCCAGAGCGAAATCGAAAAAGTAAAAAGTAGTCGTGAAAACATCAAACACACCAATCCCGAGGAGAACCGACGAGTGTTGCAGCCGACCAATCTGACGTTGACGCCCCAGACGCCCGCGCGCGCGCCATGTCGACGCCCACGGGCGACGCGAAGCGCGTGTATAAACTCGCCCTCGGTGCGGACGGGAAGAAGCAGCGGTATGTCGTCGATACGCGCGTCGCGGGAGGTGGAAGACTCGGTGTCATTCTCATCGGACTGAAGTCCCCCGAACGCGTGTTGGTGTCCGCGCCGGCGAGTGGATTGCCGCTCACGGCGGATGAGTTCGTGTGCGTGGATGAAGAGGTGGAGCGGGAGCTGTTGCGCGCGGGAGCGATCAGGATCACGCGAGAGGTGGGTGGAAGACGCGCGTGCGCGTTGGACGACGGCGAGGGCGCGCCGAGCGAGGACGTCTCGGCGAGCGTCGGTGGCGGCGGTGCGGTGAAGGATGGCGCTGCAACATCGACGCGAATCGTCGGAGGACGACCGCCACCGAGGATGGAGGGGGTGAAGAACGAGGAGGTGCTCGGGATGTTGAGCGGAATCATGAAGGGCGCGAGTCCGCGCGTGTTGCGACAGGGCGATGCGGGCGCGAGTCCGCAGCCGATCGGCGGTGCGGCGACGGTCGGAGGGGCGCAAACGGCGCCGATGCGGGCAAAGGCACCGATGTTGACGCCTCGAACGATGCGGGGGGGGGCGGCGGCGAGTCGAGGAACGACGCCGGGCGGCGGCGGGGCGACGCCGTCGCCTGGCGCGTCTTTGCCTTTGGGAACGTTCGGCGCGGACGCGACGACGTTTTATTCGCCGTCGTCGTCGTTCGCGTCCCCAGCGGTGAGCGAATCGCGCTTGGGCGGAGGCGATGATTACTTAGAGAGCATGATGAGTGACTTTTCGGCGGCGTTGCTCGGAAGCGGTTCAGCGGCTGCGGCGAACGCCACCGGGGGCTTACCTCCTGGGTTCGGTGTTCCGATGGCGACGGTGACCGGCGTGTCGCGACACAAATTCGCCAACAGCGATGCGTTGACCGGTGAAGACAGAGAGCTCAGTCCGTTTTTCACGTCGAGCGACGCGCCTGCGAGCGGCGCATTGGTCGGCGCGTTGGAAGCCGGCGTCGACGTCGCGCCGCTCGAAGACGTCTCCGGTTTACAAGGCGGCGACGGTGAGGTGGACATGTCCGAGCTCGCGCGCGAGTCTTCTTCGGATGCGTTGGGCTTAGACGCGACGCCGGCCGAACTCACCGATCTCTTGAACCGATCGCGCATGCTTCGTGTAGCGGCGGATTCGCTCGACAGCGACGTCTTGGGTCTGGAGGAGGTGAAGAGCGCGCCTCTCTTAGAAGAGAATCTCGAGCGATCGTCGTCCAAGGGTGAGATTTGCGCCGCGTACAACCTACGAGGCGATAAGTTCGGGTGCAAGGGATGCGTGAGTCGACACGTGTGTCAACTGTGCGAGTCCCCGCGACACGTCTTCGGAACGTGCCCGCAACTCTTCGCCAACGTCCACAGACGCGTGGAAAAAGACGTGTGCATCGATTATTACGTCAACTCGATCGACGAGACCGGATGCGCGCTGCGAAGCGGATGGGACCACGAGAACCACGCGTGGAACCTCTGTCCTCGCGGCTCTGACTGCATGCTCGAGCACGTGTGCGGATGCTGCGGCAAGAGCGGCACCGACGCGCACCTGCAGACGTGCCGCCTGTACGCGCTCTTCGCCAAGCCCGGATCGCTCGATCTGTGTCGAAAGTATTATCTCCACTCGCTCGGTGACTATTTCAAGACGGAGACGGATAATTCGTACAAGTTTAAGATTGGATCGAGCGGTGGATGGGCGCTGTGCGCCAAGGGCGATCGATGTCACTCTCGACACATTTGCGGGCACTGCGGCGAGGAGGGTCGAGGCAAACACAAGGAGAGCTGTAAATTGTACGGCGTGTGCGGCGACGCCGCGGACAAGGAGAAGGACAAACAACAAGCGTGCTTCCTCTACTTTATGAAGTCCATGGTCGGCATTCGAGAGTTTGAAAAAGGGTTACTCGGCGGAAGCGCGAGGGGATTTTGTTCGCAAAAAAAGGGCGAGTGCAGCGGCTATCACGTGTGCGGCACGTGCGGAAAGAAGGATGTGTCTCCGTACAACGCCGACGGTCACGACGCGTCGTGTCGCATGCGAACCATCGCGAACGAATCCGATCCCACGCTCAACCCGAGGACGAAGCAATTGTTAAAGGATTTCGAAGAAGAAATCGCGCGCGTTCGCGCGGATACTAAAGACAAGGAGGGCGGCGGCGCGACCAAGGAACGAGCGCCGGCGACTCCGAAGAGTGCGAAAAAACCCGCCACCGGTGGTGCAGAGAACGCCGACGAGGACGACGCGCCGGTGAAGATTGACGTCAAGAGATGTCGCGTGCTCAAGTCAGAAATCGACGCGATGGTTCGTGGATTATCGGACGCCGTCGACATGATGTGCGAAGAGGCGGTGGAACGCGCGGGACAAGACGTACCGAGAAGCGCGAATCCGACGTACAAATTAGAAAAGATTAGAGATGGAATTCGTTGTGTGATGTAATACGAAAAGAATGTGTGTGATGCAAAACGAACGACTAGGCGGCGCCGCTCGTCGACGCGAAGGCTTCTCGTAACAATTGCTTTTGTTTCACCGTCAACCGCGCCGGAAATGTCACATCCTTGACGCGAACGATCAGGTCCCCGCGCGCCCCCGTCTTTTGGTTCGGCATGCCCTTACCGCGCAAACGTTTCGTCATCCCGGGAGGCGTCGGATTGTCGAACGCGACTCGAACCGTCTCGCCGTCGACGTTCTTGAGCTCCACCTTCCAACCCACGAGGGCGCTGCGCAGCGCGATGGAGGGCACCTCGTAGACGAGATCATCCTTTTCGCGCTTCAAAAACTCGTGATGACGCTCCTTGATGACGACGACTAAATCTGCGTCGCCCGCGGAGGACGACGGGTCTTGGTGACCGCGCTTGTCGTACGTGATTCGCGTTCCGTCTCGCCATCCGCGCTTGACGTCCACGGACACGCGCTCGTCCCTCTCCACCATTTGCCCGGGACCGCCCGCGCGAACGTTTCGACGCACCGTGAACTCTTTCGTCGCGCCTCTGTATAATTCCTCGAGCGACACCTCGAGCTCGACGACGTTGGACGGTCGCCGTCGCTTTTCGCCGCCGCCGAACGGTGACCCGCCGCCGAACGGCGTCCCGCCGAACGGCGTCCCGCCGCCGCCGCCGCCGGAAAACATATCCGCACCCATGGAAAACCCACCCGTCCCACCGCCTCGTCCGCCGTCCCCGAACAACCGAGAGAACAACTCCTCGGCGTCTGCGCCCGTGAATTCGTGATACCCACCGCCCGCCCCGCCGCCCCTCGCGAACCCGCCGCTCGCGAACCCGCCCGCGCCGCCGCCCGCGCCGCGTTGTCCCGCGCCGAACCCGCCCGTCCCGCCCGTCCCACCGCCTCCACCTCGCGCCTCCGGAGGCACGAATCCCGCCTTCAACCCCTCGTCCCCGTACCGATCGTACGTCGCCCGTTTATTCGGATCGCTCAACACGTCGTACGCCTCGCCGACTTCTTTAAACTTCTCCGCGTCCCCCTTCGCGCGATCCGGGTGCCATCGCAACGCCGCTTTTTTATACGCCCTACGCGCGCGAGACACACACAGAGACACAGTCGTCAGTCACCGCCAGTCACCGCGTCGCGCTTCGCGCGCCGTCGCGTCGTCGCGTCGTCGCATTCGCATTCGCACTTTTTCAACTTTTCCGCATCGTTCGCATCGTCTCTCGACACGCCGAGCACGTCGTAGTGCGTGCGCCGCGCGCGAGACGTCGACGTCGACGACATGCGTCTCTTCTCTCGTCCTCGCCCGTCTCCTCGTTCGCGTCTCGTCGCGTCTCGGTGTGTCGTCGCGCGGTCCGAGAGACGCGCCGTGGTACAGTCGAGTGGGTGCCCACTTCTCCTCGGGAAGTTTCTAGAAGGCGCGCGGGACGTACGGCGCCCGTCCGACGACGACGACGACGACGATGGGCGGTGAGACGGGTGTGTGGTGTGGTGTCTGTGGTATGTACGATGCGTGTTCTATCGGGTGGCATCGGCGGCGTCGCGGCCGAGGACGCCGTGGACGAGCTGGACTTGGAGCGCGCGCGCGCCGTCGACGACGATCCAGACGCCGGCGGCGAGTCTGTCGCGTCTGGTGACGGAGACGCGGCGTTCGAGGGCGATGAGGATGCGGGCGCGGGCGAGACGCCATTTTGCGGTGGCGTTTTCGGAAATCCTGGCGTAGGTGTCGCCCATCATGGCGACGAGGAGGTTGAGGAGGACGACGGAGCCGAGCACGGTGAAGGAGGCGAGGAGGAGGACGACGACGACGGCGGAGCGCGGGGAGTCTCGCGCGACGTCGGATTCGAAACCGCCGTTGGTGAGCCATTCGAAGCAGGATAAGAGCTGGGCGTTGAAGTCGATGAGGGAGCGATCGGCGGATGGACGTTGGACGACGTAGACGGCGGTGGAGAAGGAGACGATGAAGATGGCGAGGATAAAGGCGAAGGGACGCACGTCGTGTTCGACGATTTCGTAAGTCATGATGATGAAGTGGCCGATGGATTTGAACCCCATGAAGAGCTGGGTGCAGTGAAACCAGGCGAAGAGGAAGGCGGCGGCTAAGAGGGCGTCGGCGAAGATTTCGCGTTGGAAACCAGACCTCGCGATGGCGGAGCCGAGGTACAAGACGCAAAACGTCGCGCTCGACGCGCTCGCGCCGTACCCGCGATGGGTATACTCGTGCGCGAGTTGTACGAGCACCGCGCAGAGAACCGCCGTTTTCGCGGTGTGCGCGACGACGGAGCACATCTCGTTGGTCACCAGCGCGTCGGCGTACGGCGTGACGTGCACAAACGTCGCCGTCAACAAAAAGGCGACGACTTGATACAGACGATCGTAATACAGCTTGGCGCCGTAACAGTCCCACTTTCGCTGTAACAACTCTTGCATGAGCGGCAACTCGAGTAATTCCGTGTGTCCGTTCTCGACAATCTCCAAGAGGGCGCCGCGCGCGTCGCCCTGCCTCGTGTCCACGTCCAACAGCGGCATTCGTTGGCACGTCACAGGTCCGTACGACCACTCCGTGACGCACGTGCGACCGAGAATGTGTCCGTACATGTCCTTGAACCCGTGTCTCGCCGCGAACAAAATCGGCGTCAATCCGTCCTCGTTGACGACTCGGTCCAGCGCCTTGCCGGTCCACTCTTTGCACACCAAGTCGTACATGTCCGGTTGGTTGTGAATGACGGCCAAGTGCAAACACGTGTTCCCGTGCGTGTCCTGCGCGGTGGCGTCGGCGCCCGCCTTCAACAACTTTTTCACCAATCTCCCCTGACCCGTGCTCACGGCGAAACTCAACGCGTATTCGCCGTAATAACACGGCGCGTCGCGTCCGAAGAAGCGTCCCGTCGCTCGCGCCCCGAGCAACGCCGCCGCGTCCGGCGTCATTCGCAACAACCAATCGACGAGCTCTTCGTTCTGATTCACGACGGCGATGTGCAACGCGCTCTCCCCAAAGTATTCATCCCCCACGTACACGTCGTTGATGGTCTCCGGATACGCCTTGCCCACGTACGCGGCGCTTCGCAACTGCGCCGACGACACCATCGTCCCGCTGCCGCCGTACAAAAACATCAACAATAGCGGCGTCTCTCCCACCGGTCCGCGCTCACGAAGCGCATTCATACCTCTCGACACAACCTCTCGACGCACGCCGACGTCGTCTCCCGTCTTGAGCGCCAACCAAATGCCCCCCGCCGACGTCGCGTGCAGCGTCTGCAACTCCACGTCCCGAGCGCTCGACGTCCCCACCGCCGCGAGCGCGTCTTCGGCGCGTTCGAGCGCGCGAGACATGCGCGCGTACGCCCACGCGGCGCACGCGGCGCACGCCATGCCGACGACATCGACGCGCAAACGCTCGGCGCGCTCGAGCGCGTGGGCGGAGAAAATGACCACCGCCGCGACGCAACACGCGCGCGCCACGCCGAGACGACGCACGGCGCGGGCGCACTCGCGACGGTACCGCTCGCGACTGCGCTCGTTCGCGCGCGCGTCGATGCTGGACGACGCGAGCGACATGGCGAGACGTCGAACGGCGGCGTCTGAGGAATGTTAGAATTAGAATTATTGAGCTCGCCGGCGAATACCGTTCGAGTCTCGACAAAGGCGCGTTCGGATGCGTGACAGCGCTAGGTACAAACTCGTTACAATAAAATGCGATACTTTTCTTCGCGCGGAACCTCGCCGAGGAGAACGGCGCCGTCGGCGGTCACCGCGGCGTGCGCCCACGGGTCGCTGGCGGACCACGCGCACGCCCGCGCCGACACGAAATCCTTACACGTCCGACGATCAATCTGACGCACGGACGAGACGCCTCTCTCGCGCGCGCTCATCGAGGACGCAGTGGCGTCGGACGGGAGCGCGTCGTCGTCGCACCAGACGCGCACAGTACCGTCTGAACTGGCGGTGAGCGCGAGCGCGGCGTACACGGGATTGTACGCGCACGACCAAATCCAATGGTCGTGTCCCGCGATCACCTTGAGCGCGCGCTCGTGCGCGCGAGCGTCCCAAAACTTGAGTAATCCATCGTCACCGCACGTCATCATCTCGTGCGGGGTATTCGGGTTGTATCGCACGTCTCGAGTCTGCCGCGCGTGCGCGCGCTCGACGGTTTGCGCGCGCCGCGCCGAACGCGCGTCGAACACGACGACGTCCGCGTCCACACCGCACGCGAACGATTCCGGTTCGTGCGGGTCCCACGCCCCACCCGAGACACCGTCTTGTCGCGTGTTCATACCGCCGATGATGTCCGACCTCGACGCGTCAGAACGCGTCGACGTCTTGGAGCTCGAGGCGAAACCGCCGTCCTCGCGGCGTCTCCACGCGCGCGCGGCGAATTCATCCACCGTCATCACCGTCTCCCCACTCGCGTTGAATCGCGCGCATTTCACAGTCTCAAACTCTCGCTCGTCGTCACCCTTCTCGGCGCGCAATTCAAGCACCGAAGGCGCGCCGGGCGTCTCTTGCGTCGTCGCGTCTCTTTCGCCGCCGCCGCCGAGCGAGCCCGAGACGACGCACGCGCCTCTCGACCGTCGCACCTCTCGACCGATGTCCTCGTACGTCACCACCGCCTGCGTTGCGCTCGCGTTGACGTCCACGTCTTCGCACGCGCGGTGGTCGAGCGCGATGGACCGCGAGACGACGGCGGTTTTCGTCTCGACGTCGCGTTCGATCAGTCGAAGAAAATTACGACCCTCTCGAAGCGCGTTCGTCGCGGCGTACCATCGCGACGTGGACGCGTCGGCGTCGTCGCGAGACGGGACGGCGACGAGCGCGCGCGCGGGCGCGCCGAGTTCGAGCGTCGCCGACATCTGACGCGCGGGCGGTCGACGTTCATCATCAATCATCGTCTTTGGCGAAAAACGTCTCGCGGCGACGTCGAGGGATTTGAAGAGGTCCGATTCATTGACAACACCGCGCTACGTGAACGTCGAATGCACCGGTCGATTCTATCTATCTTCGTGCTTAAATGTATCGCCGATCGTGACGATCGGTGAAGATGAGGGAACGTCGATCCGCCGACGACGCGCGTCGGGACGAGACGCTCGCGCTCGTAGCGTCTTCTTAGTCGAAGTCCAGCAAATCACTGATCATGTCGAGGTGAGGGAATTCCGATTGGATGCCCGGGGACCACGTGGACGGGTGACCCATGCCCGGCGGCGGGGCCATGGTCTTCATGCCCGGAGGCGTGCCGAGGGAACCCAAGCCGTGCGGCGGTTGCCCGTAGCCATTCATGCCCGGAGGCACCGACGGCGGTTCGGGAGGTCGCGAGGCGGCAGCCATGGCGGCGAACGAGGGCGGAAGACCGCTGTTCCCACCGTGCGGCGGCGACGCGGGTCCGGCTTCGGGCACGCGGGCGGAACCGGGGGGCGGCGGACCACGAGGTGGCGGCGGTTGAGACACGTCGCCGCTTCCCGGAGGCGGAGGCCCGGGCGGAAGCGGCGGTTGACCCTTCGCCGTCGCCATCACCGGTTGTTGCACGCTCGCGGGGCCCGGGGCGGCGGACGTGCCGTTGGACATGATGCTCGAACTTGAACCCATGCGCACGAGGTTGGTGGCGTCGCCGAGCATGACGGAGGCTGCCTGCGCGGTGCGCGCGACGTCGCCGAGCGCGTCCATGGACGGATGCTTGGCACCGGTGCGCATCGCCGGCACGCCGCCGCTGCTCACCAGTTCGCTTCGTAACTGCAGGATGATATCCTTCGCCTTGTCCAAGTCGGTCGAGAGCTGCTTGCACTCGCTCGTCTTTTCCTCGAGTTGAAGCTCGAGTTGGGCGACGCGCGAGCGGAGTGCGCTCACCTCGTTGGACAGAGGCGCGGGGATAACCTTGGAGGGCGAGGACACCTGCGACATCGACTTGCTGCGAGTGGGCGTGGACGGGCTATCCGGCTTGGGCGCCGGGATGAACTTGGCCGCCGCCTCGGCCGCCGCCTTGGCTTCAGCCTCCTCCTTAGCTCTTCTCGCCTCCTTGGCCTTTTCCTCGGCGTCTCGCTTGGCTTTTTCCTCAGCCTCGCGCTTGGCCTTTTCGGCGGCCTTGGCTGCCGCCTTGGCCTCGCGCGCGGCGCGAGCCTCCGCTTCGGCTTTCGCCTTGGCCGCGGCTTCGGCTTCCTCTCTGGCGCGTTCTTCGGCCAACGCTGCCGCCTTGGCGGCAGCCTTGGCGGCGCGTTCGGCTTCCTTCGCAGCCTGCTCCTCTTCGCGTTGTCGTTGCTCCGCCGCCTCCTTCTCAGCCTTTTCCGCATCCTCGAGCGCCTTCTTTTGCCTCTGACGTTCCTTTTGCTTTTGCTTCTTGCTCTTCTTCTGTCCCTCGAGCTCCTGGGCGAGTCGTTCCGCCTCCTCCTCCTCCGCGATGAGCGCCTCTTGACGCATCAACGCCTCGGCTTCCCGAAAGGCAATCTCCACGTGATGCACGAAGACGTGCGACAACGCGTACATTTCAATCGTTCGTCGACCGAGTTCGGCTAGGCGCTTCTCGTCGCGCTCGACGGCGTCCGTGGCGGATAATTCGTCGGAGACCGACTTCTTTTCCTCCTCGTCGGCGTCGAAAATGGTACCATCCGCCGCGCGCTCGAGCGCCGACACCAAGTCGCCCGTCAAGACACACTTGTTTTGCGTCACGCTCATCGCTACGGAACACTTATTTGACGTGCTCACGGAAGTCGCCGTGGCCTCCAAGTCTTCCTCGCCAATGTCCAACACGCGACATCCGCAATACAGAGCGTCCATGACGAGCGTGGACGTAACTTCCTTTTCGTTAAAGAAACGTTTGACGATGCCCTTGAGAAGCACATCGGCTTTCTCCATCGTGAGCTGCGCCTTTTCTTTACCCTCGCGAGAGTTCCAAAACTGACGAAGATTCGACCACTGTTCCTCATCCGCGCGCATCGTCATGAGCTTTTCGCGCTTCTCGTCTAAAAATCGTCGACAAATGCCCTGCGTCGAGCGATAAAACGTACAGAACGCGCGCACGGTCAGTCTCTAATCTCTCTCGCGAAACCGAACGCAGTTCGCGCCTTGCGGCGGAGAAAACATCGTTCAGATTCTATGGGTGTATAGATGCTCATCAGAATATATTGCTCAGAACGAGAAATGCTTGATGTGGTTATCATCAGCACGATGATTCATTCGGCTCGGCTCGAGTAAGTCAGTCGTCGCGCGCGCACGATCGATCGATGACGGACAGACACACACAATACGTACCTCGACGTTTGTGAGATAGACGCGCACGAGTTCGCGCCTGTACTGCGGATCTAAACATCTGAACGGTCTCGCAACCTTTTCGTGAATCACTTGCACTTGCGCCTTGATCACGAGCGTGTCCGCGACGGTGAACCCATCGAGAACCTTTGTGAGCTCCATAAACTTCTTCCAGCCCCAATCGTGCTCCTTTTTGCAGAACCGGTGCAACGTGTCGCTGTACTTTGATTTTTTCGGATCCTTATTCACCACGGCGATGGTAAACTGCGCGAAGTGACTCCAACCCGGAAGCAACTTGTCGTAATCAGCCACGCACAAGAAGAGCGACAGATGATTACTCACGTCACACCCTTGCGGGTACACCAAAATGTACCACTTATACCCGCCGACCTCGAACACGTTGGATCGAAGTTCCCGCTTGCTGATTTCTGAAAAGTTTTCAATCTTCCACGTAAACTTTCCGTACATGTTCATCGGTTGCGGACCTACATCGCGCGCGCACACACACACATTCGCTCGTCAGTCTCTCCACGCTCCTCTTCTCACGCTTCCCACACTCATCTCGCGTCCGACACCGAGCACGAGGCCCATCCTTTTCCCGCGTCGCGTCCGCCCAGTCGCGTCCCGGGCGATGGATCTCTCTCTAGGTCCCGGTCGAGTCACGGAATCCTCCCTCCGGCCGTCACCGTCGCGTCTCCGCGCCTCGACCGCGCGCCGCGAACGCGCGCATCGACTCGCAATCACACGCACCCGCCGCATCTTCGCTCGCCCACGGCCCGCCCTCGCTCGCGTCCAACGGCCCGCGTCGCGCGCGCCACTCGGAATCCGCGGGCGAGTCCGGGGTGACGCTCAGCGTGCCGTCTCCGCCCCCTTCTCGAGGCGCATCGCCCGATCGCGCGCCGCCGAGTCGCGCGACATTTTTTATAGCCTTGTTTTCCGCGCTCTCCGCGCCCGCGGCGAGGTCGTCGCCCGAGGAGGCGTCGACGATCGCGCCGCCCGCGACCGGGGCGTCGTCGCTCGGCGGGGAGACGCCGTCGGCGGATGCGCCGGCGTGCGCGGAGGGCGGGGCGCCGCCCGAGGGGGAGTCGTCGAGGGAATCGACGCGCGCGGCGTCGCTCCCGCGCGCGGCGCGTGCCATGGTGCGTCGCCGACGACGACGGGGCACCGAGGTGTGACGCCGCGACTCCGCGGGGTGGTGAACCTTCCCGAGAGGACGGAGGGGACTGGTGATGGGTCGTGATTGGTCGATTTGATACAAGTCGATTTGACACACACGCGAGCGCCGCGCGAGCGTTCGAGACGTCACGTCGACGCGTGGAGGCGTCGGATGCGGGTGCCGACGAACCGATCGATGACGTCGTCGTCGTCGTCGTCGCGCGTCGACGGACGCGCGGGTGGACGACCGAGGATGGCGTCGAGGGCGTGATTACGCGCGGGCGCAGAGGCGGAGGATCGAAACGCGCCGGCGCGCGCGAGAAAGACGAGCGGTTCGGGAGTCGGTGGAAGCGACGACGCGATGGCGACGGCGGAAGAGAGTTTTGCTTCGACACCGCCGGTGACGTCGTCGACGCCGTCAGCGATGGTGAAGGTGGGCGTCGGGACGGCGGTCGAGGGGAGCGTCTCGTCGAGCGCCGCGAGCGGCGACGCCGAGACGCACCTCCACGACCCGTTCGCGTCGGTGACGACGATGTCGCGAAGTAACACGGCGTCTTCGTCTTCAGACACGCGAAGAGGGACATCGTAATCGTCGGAATCGACGATGACGGACGTTTTCGGCGGTCCCGCGTAGACGCCGAAGACGTCTGAACAAAACACGACTCTGGGCGGCGGCGCGTTCGCGTCCGTCTCCGCGACCCATCTCGCGCACCACGCGACGATGTCGTCCCCGCTCAACACCGATGTTCCCTGCACGGCGTCTCGCACGACGTCACCGTGAATCACCGGCACTATTCCGTTCGAGCATAGTTCGAGCACGGCGTCCCGAGCCGCGTTCGACGTCGACGTCGACGCCGGCGTCCCCGGCCCGCGCGTCTCCCACCCCTCTCCTCCGGTCGACGGCGACACCCCGCGCGCGTTCACCCCTCTCGCGACTAAGTCTTTGACGATTAAGTCGTTCAGTTCTCGCACTTTACGCCTCGTCTCGTCCACGCCTCGCGCGAACGCGGCGTCCCGGTCGAGGTTGCCGCCGCGCGCGCACCCGCACGCCCTCGCCTCCGCTGCGACGCGCGCGAACCTCTCCGTCAGTCGTCTACACCGCGAGATTTTCCATCGTCACGCACCGTGTCCGAACGATCCCGCGCCGTGCGCGACGATCAAACGCGTCGCGCCGGTCGCGTGCGCTCTCGCCACCGTCTCGACGCAATCCGCGAACCCGCGCGCGTCGATCGTCCCGCGACGCGATTTCACCGTGAGCGCGGCGCCGCCGAGCTTGACGATGACGACGTCCATCGCGGTCGACGGCGCGCGCGTCGCGCGTCGCGCGTCGCGCGCGCGTGTGAAGCGTCGACGGAGATGATGTTGCGCTCGAGTAACCGTCCGTCGAGACGTGATTCTCGGACGCACCGCGGTCGCCGGTATGCGCGCGACGACGGGCGCGCGCGCGACGACGGGTGCGCGCGCGACGACGTCAACGGTGGATGGGTGCGCGCGCGCGCGCGGCGGTCGCGCGCGTCTCTGTGCGCCTCGCGCGTCGACATCATCATCAGCTTCGGCGTCATCATCAGCATCGGTCGCGCTCGCGACGACGGCCGCGCTCGCCGCGCTCACCCTCGCGTGCGCGCAGCCGTCGAACGCCGAGTTTTACATCGAGGACATCCCCGAGGGCCTTCGCGCGAGCGAATCCGCGAGCGCGAGCAAACGTCCCAGCCTTCGTCGGCTCACGTCTGGGCCCAACGGCAAGGCTATCGAAAAGTGCGCCAACAAGTGTCTCGCCACGTGCGCGCGAGGGGGCGGTGGGGGGCCGGGTTTAGGTCCCGCGAGCGTTCGTCGAGATCCCGTCGTGTTCAAGGAGTCGTTTCGGAGTCGAGAGTATTGTTTGTACGAGTGCGCGGAGGTGTGTAGTTTGCGGCTCAACGGCGGCGGCGGCGGCGGCGGCGACGATAAGTGAGCGGGGACGTCGCGACCGACGTCGCGACGACCGACCGACCGATCGATTTGTTTTGTGATAGTGAATTGTAGATGCATCGCGAGCGCGCGCTCGAACCCTCGTTCGAACCCGTCTCGCGCGTTCGCGTCCCGGTCGCGTTTCGGTCGTTTTCAAAATGACATTTTTTGGATAGAGTGACGTCGGCGGCGGTATCACATCGTCGCGCGTCGCTCGTCGACTCGTCGTCATGACGACCGCCGGACGCGCGCGCGCGTTCGCGAGAACATCCCTCGCCGTGCTCGCCCTCGCGTGCGTGGCCGGACGTGTCGTCTCCGTCGACGCGCTCGAGAGTTTAACGTCGCGCGCAGCCGCGCTGGCGTCCCAGGCGCCGGACCATCCGTTGGTCGAGCGCGCGGTCGACGCGTTGGTGCGGCTCGAACGCGCCGTCGATGGGACGTTCAAACGCCTGTGGACGACGGTGTTGGCGCGTTTTCACCCGTTCGTCATCGCGGGACCGCTGACGTTCGCGTACCACGAGGCGGTGTACTTCGGCGCGTGGTTGCCGTGGTTGGCGATGGATCAATTCGACTATTTTAAGCGGTGGAAGATTCAGCCGGATAAGACGCCGAGTCGAGAGATGGTGACCAAGTGTTTGATTAAATTGCTCAAGTCGCACGTCTTCATTCAGTTGCCGATGCAGATGATGTTTTATTTCGTGGCGCCCTATTTCGGATTTTCGTTGGCGCTCGAGGCGTTGCCGAAATCGAGAGATTTTTTGTGGCAGATTCCGGTGTTTTTCGTCATCGAGGACTTTTACTTTTATTGGATTCATAGATTTTTACACCACAAACGCGTGTACAAGTACGTGCACAAGATTCATCACGAGCACAAGTATCCGTTTGGCATCGCCGCCGAGTACGCGCACCCGGTGGAAACCTTCTTCTTGGGCATTGGAACGCTTCTCGGACCGCTCTTCTTCGCCAAGCACATGGTGACGCTGTGGGTGTGGTTGTTCTTCCGACTCGTGGAGACGGTGGAGGATCACTCCGGATACGACGTGCCGTGGAACCCGACCAACTTGATTCCGTTTTGGGGAGGCGCCGTCCACCACGACTTTCATCACAAGACGTTCGAGGGACCGTACTCGAGCGTTTTCACGTGGTGCGACTGGATGTTCGGCACGGATAAGGAGTTTAGAGCGCACCAGAAAAAGTTGAGAAGCGGCAAGGAATCGTGGGCGTATCCGGCGGTGTTTAGAGGCGCGCCGAACGAGAAGAGTCTGGACGAGACGAAAGCCGCGAAAAAATTGAATTGAGTTGGATCGACAGACTCGAGTTGCGTTGAAAGAATTTTACCGGTAATTCAAATAACAAGTTATTAGTTTGTCTAAAGCTCGTCGTGCGGCGCGTCGGCGTCGCTCGGCTTTTCGTCGTCACCATCGGAGGCGTCCGTCTCTGGCGCGGAATCCGCGTCGGCGTCGGTGGCGTCGGTTTCATTCGCATCCGTCGCCTTCGCATCCGTCGCGTTCGCATCCGTCGCGTTCGCATCCGTCGCGTTCGCGTCCGTCGCGTTCGCGTCCGTCGCGTTCTGCTCAACCTTTGGCGGTTTCGGTTGCTTTTTCTTCTTCAGTCTGGTGAACTTGGTGTCGATCGGGCGCAGGCTGACCTTGATCTCGGTCGATTCCAAGGTCGGATCCTCCGTCGGCGCCAACTTGTCTTGCGCCTCAACCTTTTCGTTGAGCCACTCCTCGAACTGTTTGACTTCTTCGGCCAAGTCTGCGACGTGCGTTTCGTTCAACCAGGGCTTCTTTTCGGGCCAAGATTCGATTTCGGGCTTGGCCTTGGCGATGAATGCGCGCGCCTTTTCGATCATCGCCGGTCGTCTCGTTTGCTCCGCGGCGCGGAATTCAATCGCATCACCCTTCTTCTTAAGTTCAGCGTGCGTCTTCAAGAACACTTCCGTCGTGGAGTCCGAACCGTCCATGTACAACCAGTCCTCTTTATCCATGAGTTCATCCTTGAACTCGGAGCGTTGTTCCTCCGTCGTCACGACTTGAATGTCGTCCTCGTCGAGCTTGCCTCGAATCGCGTAAATGTACGCCTCCAAATTACTCTTCGCCGCCTCCTGCTTGCGCTTAGCTTCGTCGATATCGCGCAAGTTGGTGAGAACCTTGATTGAGGCTTCGATTTGCTCGGTGGTCATCGGAGCCATCGGCAAACCCGTCACCTTGACGTCGAGAGGCGTCTTGAACACGCGTCGACGCATCTTCATCTTCGGCGCCTCCTCCTCGACCGGTTCCGCGTCTTGCGTCGTCTCCGCCGTCGTCTCGGCGTCGCCCTTCGCGTCTTCGGTGGCTTCGGTGGCGTTGACGTCATCGCCTTCCTTGTCGTCCTTGGCCGCGTCTTCAGGAGTTTCGGTGGCGTTGGCCGCCGCCTCTTCGGTGGCGTTGGCGTCGGTGGCGTTCGTCGCCGTCGGCTTCTTCGCCGGCTTGGGCGTGCGCTTCGGCTTTTCCGGAACGTAATCGATGACTTCCACCGCGTATACGGCTTCGTAGACGTCGAGCACGCCGTTGGCGTCGAATTCAAAGTACACGTTCATCTTGCCGACGGTGTCGTTGTGCTTGGCCATCGCCTCCTTCACGCCCGTCACGTGCACGGTCATGACGTCGTCCGTCTCCGTACCCGGAGGCAGAGGCGTGCCGTTCGACGTGTCGAGTTTGACGGTGAACGTCGCGTCTTGCGTTCGGTTGAGAAGTTGCACGCGTCGTCTGAGAGGAGACGACACGAACGCCGGAACGAGCACCTCGGCGTCCTCCGACGTGAAATCATCGCCGGGAGACACCGAGTACGACATGCCGTGCGGCATCGCGTCCGCGGCGCCGAACTTGCGCATGCGGAACGTGGTGGACATGTTCGCCGCGAAGAGACCGGCGCCCATGGCGACCGCCTCGTCGGCGTCGAGATGAACGTCGAATTTGCGCCCGTTGAGCGCCTTTTCAATCTCCTCCTTGACGCCCGGAACGCGCGTCGAACCGCCGATCACTTCGATCGCCTCGACGTCGTCCAACGTGATGTTGAACTCGCCGAGCGATTCGACGATGTCGCGAAGCGGTTTGGCCATGCGCTCGAAAATGTCTCCGGAGAGCTCGGTGAACTCGTCGCGAGTAATCTTCGATCGCACGTCGATTTCGTCGTGAAGAGACTCCACACTGAACGGCGCCTCCTTGTTGGCGGACAAAATCTCCTTCGTCTTGCGAACTTGCTTGCGCATTTTCCCTACCGCGCGGGGAATCGTGGTGAGATCCGTGCCGTGCTTGGACTTGAACTCGCTCATAAAGTGATCGATGAGAAGCATGTCGAGCGCGTCTCCGCCCACGGATTCGTCCCACTTCACCGACACGAGTTCAAACTGTCCGTGCGGCTTCTTCACCTTTCCGGACGTGAACGAGCTGTATCTCGCCAGCGCGGCGCCGCTCGACGTGCTTCCGACGTCGACGAAAATCACCCACTTTGGCTCTGGAAATTCCTTATCGATTCCCCACTGCAACGCCGCGCACGAAAGATCGCTCTTCATCGCCAGAACGTTCAATCCCGCGATTTCCGCCGCATCTCTCAACGCTCGTCGATGCGACTGCGACGCGAACGGCGGCACCGCGATCACCGCGTCACGAATCCGTCCCCGACCCGCGTCTTCGCCGATCTTCATCGCGTACTCGAGCGTCATCGCCACCAACTCCTCCACCGCGTAGCTCGCTCCCTTGGAGAACTGCGCGCGCACCGCACCGTTCCTCGCATCATCACCCTGCGTCGCGTACGCCAACTTGGACCCCTCACCGACCGCACGCACCCGTGCACTCGTCGCCGCCGCGCCCAACGCGTCCCTCGCCCGCGTCGCCACGTCCCCGGGCGATCTCGGCATCATATCGCACGCCGGTTCCCCGACCGCGCGCTCACCGTTCACGAACGACACCGCCGCCGTGGTTTTCCGTTTCGACACCTCGTTCAGCGCGATGGCGATCGGCGTGCGACCGGGAGCGACGAGGGACACCTTGAGGTATTCTCCGCCCAAATCCACGCCGATCACCGCCGCGCGCGCCGCGGTGAGCGCGCTCGCGACGAGGGCGAGGAACAGCGCGAGACGACCGACGCGAGACGTCGTCGTCATGGTCGTCGTTGGTCGCGCCGACGGACGCCGATGGGCGCGCGTGGCGAACGTGCGAGGCGAACGATGACGATGGTGTAGATTTCGGACGACGGCGTCCAAGGCAAAGGCGAAGGCTCGCGCGAGCGAGCGAGCGAATCTCGGGCTTTAGGACGCGATCGCTTCGGTCGAGACGACAAAGTGGCGATTGATTCGGGTGGAAGAAATAGTGATACAACGTCTCGAGCGGTCACGGGAGACGGACGGCGATGCGCTGTCGATGGAGATCGACGGAGGCGACGCGAACCGCCACCGTTTGGCCGACGCGATAGAGCGCGTGCGGATCTATGGGACCGCCGGTGGAGCCGTCGGGACGACGCATGGCGGTGACGTGGAGGAGAGCGTCGCGACCGACGCCGAGGTCGAGGAAGACGCCGAATGGGACGACGTTTCGGACGACGGCGTTGGTGACGACGGCGTCTGGACGCAAGTCTTCGATGGTGGCTGCGTGCGTACGGAGGACGTTTTGTTCGGAGGCTTGGCCTCTGACGTCGTCTCCGGGGGCGGAGAGTTCGTTGATGATGTCTTTTAGCGTGAGCGGGTGGCATCCGAGACGGGCGGCGCGCGTGGCGAGCTCGCCGTCGTCGTCGCGGATGGCGCGGAGTTTGGGCTTGAGACGTCTGAGCGTCTCCATCGACGTGTCCGCGTCGTCGCTCTCCGTGAGGTCGACGACCTCGGCCACGTCTCGCTCGAGCATTTTCAACAATTTCTTGGCGACGTGATAGCTCTCTGGGTGCACGGACGTGCGCTCGAGCGCGTCTTTGGCGTCCGGGACGCGCAGGAAACCGACGATTTGTTCGTACGTCTTCGCGCCGACGCCCGCGATGTTCTTCAGCGCGGCGCGCTCGGGGAACCGACCGTGCGCGGAGCGATGCCGAACGATCTTTTCGGCGAGCGACTTTCCGAGACCTGGTATGCGGGACAAAAGGGACTGCGACGACGTGTTCAGGTTGGCGCCGACGTTGGCGACGGCGCTCTCCACCGTCGCCGTCAACGCGTCCGCGAGCTCCTTCTCCTTGACGTCGTGCTGATACAACCCAATACCGATGGATTGAGGTTCAATTTTCACCAGTTCCGCCATCGGATCTTGTAACCGTCGAGCGATGGACACCGCACCGCGCAGGGACACGTCGATGTCCGGAAGTTCCTTGGCGGCGATTTCAGAAGCGCTGTACACGGACGCGCCGGCTTCCGAGACGACTCGCCAACCGACGCCCTCGAGTCCCCCGAGCGCCGAACCAACGAGCGATTCCGTCTCTCGACTCGCGACGCCATCGCCGATCGCGACCGCCGTGACGTTCCATTTCTTCACGAGCGCGCGGAGTGTGTCCGCCGCCGACGCGCCGTTCGCCTTTTTCGACTCCAATTGCGGTAAATACATGACGCCCGTGTCGAGCAAAGCGCCCGTGGGATCGACGACGGCGAGTTTACACCCAGTTCTATACGCCGGATCCACGCCCAGCACCACCGCCGCCGGAGATAACGGCGGTTGTAACAAGAGCGCGCGAAGATTGGCGCCGAAATCCGCGACGGCGCGCTCCATCGCCTCCGTCTTCAATCGACTCTTCGCCTCGCGCTCCATGGACGGCGCCAACAGACGTTTCATCCCGTCCTCCACCGCCTCGCTCACCACGTGATACCTCCCTCCGCTCAATCGACGCGACCCTACCATGGATTTCATCGCCGCCGCTCTCGCGCGAGACGTATCGAAATCCACCTTGACGCGCAACACCTTGGCTGATTCCGCTCTAAAAATAGCCAGTGTCTGGTGCGGTTTCACCCGTCTCAACGGCGCACTGAACTCGTAATAATCCTTCACCGCCTCGGCGATCTTTTTCACCCTCTTATCGTCCACGGTACCGTCCACCGCCGCCTTCCCGCTCGCCGTGAGCGCGCACGACAGTCTCCCGTCGACGAGCGTCGACCGTCTCGCCGCCTCTCTCGCGCTCGTCTCATTCGCCGCTCGCTCCGCCAACACATCCTTGGCCAATCGCAGCGCCTCCTCCACATCCTTAATCTCTTCTTTCGTCTTCACGAACGGACGCGCCAGGGCTTCCACACCTCCCGGACCGTCTCGCAAGAGCGCCTCGGCGAGCGCGTCGACGCCGAGCGCGCGCGCCCGGTCCGCGCGCGAGCTCGTCTTCGTCTTATACTTACCGATCACGTCCTCGATCGTCTCCACCGACGTCGCGCGCGCCAACGCGTCGAATAACGCCTCATCGACGATGGACAACTTTTTCAAGAGCTCGAACGCGCTCGCGCGCTTGGATTCGACGACTTCGTACGCCGCCGCCGCCGCGCGCACCGCTCTGAGCTGCGTCTCATCCATCCCGTTCGTTCGCTCCTTCCGGTACCGCGCCACGAACGGGAGCGTGCACTGTTCGTCGAGTAAGAGTCCGAGCGCGGCTTCCACCTGCGCGCGCGTGAGCGCGGCGACGCTCGAGGAGGACGCGGTCGACGAGGTGGCGCTCGCGCGCAGACGCTCCACCACGGCATCGGCGCGCGACGCGCGCGCGCGCGACGACCCCGACGCCGCGGTCGACGCCGCGCGCGCGACGACGCGCCCGTCGAGCGCGCGTTTCATCGTCGAGTAGGAGACGAACGACGACGCGGTGGTGGTCGCCGTCCGCGCCGTCGTCGAGTGCAGTCGGTTGGTGTGTCACAAAATGGGAACGCTGTTGAATTACACTACGCGCACGCGTCGGCGTCGGCGTCGGCGTCGAGACGACCCGACGGAACCCGCGTCGTCCTCGTCCTCGTCCTCGTCGTCCTCGCGCTCACGCGTTGTTCGCGAGCGCGCTCTTCAACCCCTCCTCTTGTCTCGAGTGCGAGTTGGGCGTTCTCGCCTCCTCCGACACCCCGTACTCGGCGTCCGCGAACGCCGCCTCGCCGCGTCCGCTCTTGGCGCTCGCCTCGGCGGCGGCGCGAAGCGCCTTTTTGCGCGCCTCCTTCTTCGCCTGCGCGTCGGCGAGATCGGCGGCGCGCGCGGTCGGGACGGCGAGGGAGAGGGCTGCGAATCCGAGCGCGAGCGCGCGTCGTCGCGCGCACGTCGACGCGTCCGGCGACGCGGACGCGCGCGCGATGGGTCGCGCGCGCGTGTGTGACGCGGACGCGCGCGTCGGGGCGGACGCGAGGCGCGGCGCGCGCGCGACGGGCGTCGTGAGCGCCATTGTGCGTTGACACGTCACTTTGTGCGGAATCGGGCGCGCCGCGGTGCGCGACGACGGCGACGCCCGATCGACGTCGCGCGCGAACGCATGACGACGCGAACCCATCTCCGCGCGTCGGGCGCGCGGTGGACGCCCGCGCGCGCGACGTCGCGCGTCGACCGGCGCGAGCTCGGTCGCCCGTCGCCTCGAGACGACCGACGAGCGAACCGTCGCGGCGGCGACGTCGCGCGCGAAGCGACGACGGACGAGGCGCATGTTCGCGCGCGCGACGATGATGCGTCGTGTTCGACGCGCCCGTTCGATTTTCGCGCGCACGAGGCGTTCGTGCGCGCGGCGTTGGAAGCCGCCGCGGGCTCGCGGGCGCGCGGGACGCCGCCGAAGACCGAGACGACGACCAAGACGAACGCGACGCTCGGCGTCACGACGACGACGGAGGTGTGGTCGACGTCGAGATTACGTCGCGTGCGATCGACGTACGTCGACGGCGGAGAGTTGGCGCAGATTTATAACTGCGCGGTGTACCCGTCGCCCGCGGCGTGCGACGCGCCGATGTTGGGCGTGGATTTGATTTCGTTGGGCAAGGGCAAGGCGAGGAAGATTTTAATCGGCGTCGATTTACATCCGATGAGTCGAGACGAGGATTACGCCAACGCGTACGTGCCCGCGCTCGAGGCGTTGCGCAGAGGACCGGGAAAGGTGGCGGACGCCGCCGCCGCGCTCGGCGCGACGACGCCTTCAAAGAAATTTTACGAAGACGCGACATTCTTCTCGCGAGGCTTATTCTTCGCCCGCCCCGAGCGCGCGGACGAGGAGACGATGGAGAAATCTTTAGACGTGGTACAGGCCTACGTGGACGCGTGGACGACGCGATTGGACGAGGCGGAACGTGAGGCGGAGGCGATGGACGGCGCGTGTAAATTCGGGCTGGCGCTCGAGGACGTGCGCCGGTGCGTGTTGACGGAAAACGCGGCGCGCGCGGCGCAGGACGCGCACGATGCGTGGCAATTGGCGCACGATCCCGCGATACCGATGTTTGCGACGTGGTACGGCGAAGAGTGGGCGCGCGAGTTCGCGGAGACGGTGCTCTTTCCCGGCGCGAACGTAGCATAGAAACAATCACTCGGCAAACAATCGAAAACGGCATCGAGACCACGCGTTCGCCGCGTCGTCGTAGCTGTAGCGTAGAAACAAAGATTCAGCAAACATTCGAAAACGACATCGAGACCACGCGTTCGTTCCCCACGACGACGGGCGTCGTCAACGCGCGCGTGAACGCCTCGCGCCATTGTTCGTCTTCCTCGTGCATTTTAGATAGAAACGCGCGAGCCGAGTCGCTCGTCGCGCGCTCTAAAATCGTCAACACGCGATCGCCGACGCGCGCGTTTCGTTCCGCGACGGCGGCTTCGCGCGAAGACAGAAACCGACCGCCGTCGTCCTCGCGCTTGAGCGCGGCGAGCGCGTCGAAGAGTCCATTCGTCACCATCGACGCGGTGGCGCGCGCGGACGCGTCTGGAAATTCAAGGGTCGTCTCGTTCGTGCGTTCGCCCGCGAGCGCCAAGACGAAGACGCGATTCGCCGCGACGTCCGCCAAATTCACACTCGCCGGCGCGCGTACGAAGTGCGCGACGACCGACGCCACGTACGCGCCCCGCGCGCGTCTCGGCGGTTCGAAATACACGACGTGTTCGGGATTTCCCTCATCCGAGAGATCGCGACGAATCGCTTCCACACCGAATGCCTCGAATCGCGACACGTCCGCGTCGAACGCGTGTTCGACGATTCGCAACGCTACTCTCCACGACGCCATCGATCCGTCGATCCACACCTTTGCGCCGCCTCGCGTCTCCGCCGTCGTCGTCCCCGCGTCCTCCACCCGCACGCGCACGATCACGCACCACGACGCGTCCGCGATACCGACGCGCGTCGACGGCGTCGCGCGTGTCATCGCCGCCGGCGTTTCGAAATCGAAAACGTCTTTCCCGTTCGCCGTGATCGCGACGACGTGCGGCCAGACGCACACTCTCGCGCCCTCGGCGAACGACGCCGCGGTGCGCTCGACGAACGTTCGCGCGTCCGTAACGGCGTCTCGAAACACCATCATCAATCGCGCCCCGAACGCATTCGTCGTCGTCGAATCGTACTCCGAATCCAAATCCACATCCGCGTCGATCGACGTCGTCGTCGTCCACGCGCCGTCGACGCGCCTCGAAAATCGCACCCATCGATCGGAACACGCGCGCACGTCCAGCGTCGCCTCGACGCGTCCCGCGACGTCATCGTACGCGGCGAACGCGTCGTCGAGGCCCGCGGTGCATCGCTCGGGGTGGGACATCGCGGGCGACGCCGTGAGCGCGCACGCGAGCGTCGCGTCGTCGTCGTCGCGATGTGATGTCAGATGGAGATGAATGACGCGCGGTGGATCGCGCGTCGACGCGACGCCTCGCGTGAACAGAGCGAGCGCTCGGGCGAGGGTGGGGTACACGAAGCGCGCGGCGTCGGTCGCCATCGTCCGTGGCGGTCGCGCGCGCGCGTGTGACGCGCGTCTCCTCGTCCGAGAGAGCGCATTGATTAAAATAAAGTCGAGTGGGAAGATGAATAGACATATTGATGAGATCGGGCGTATTTATGTATTTACTTACACGAGCGACGGACGCGCGGTGGTCGATCACTCGAAGGCGAAGGCGTCGTCGTCGTCGTCGTCGAAGGCGACGGTGGCGTCGCCGAAGAAGAGCGCGGTGCCGACGACGCCGGGGCGGCCGGCGGCGCCGAAGGTGACGAGACCTGGTCGGCCGGGACCGACGTCCCATTCGTCGACGGCGTCGTAGTCGTCGTCGGTGGCGTCGGTGGCGGTGTCGAGGTCGTCGCCGGCGCGAGACTCGAGCGCTTCGTCGAGGGATTTTAATCCGGTGTCGGTGGAGGTGGAGGCGGACGGGCCGTCGTCGAGGCGGTCGAGGCGAGGATTGAGCGACGGGAGATCGTCGAAATCGTCGTCGAGGTCGGGCCATCCTAGATCGTCGAGGGCGATGCCGTCGCGACGTTCGCCGAATCGATCGTTGTTCATGACGTTGGCGAATTGTTCGGCGTCTCGCGCGTCGAAGCCGTCGTCCTCGCGTTCATCGCCCCAGAATCCGCCGCCGCCGCCGCCGAAGGAATCGTCCAAGTCGTCGTTGAACGCGTGGCGTCTCGACGCGTTGTTCGCCTCCTCATCCGCCTCGACGACGACGAAAGAGTTCGTCAACGCCGCGCAGAGCTTGACGTTGGAACCGCCGGCGCCGATGGCGCGTCTCAGGTCGAATTCACTCACAAAGGCGGTGTACTTGGGTCGATTGGAACCCTCTGGGAAACTCTTCTCGACGCGCGTCACGTGCGCCGGGAAGAGCGCCGCCTTGATGATCTCCTCCTCGTTCTCGGACCAATGAATGAATTGAATGATTTCGCCGCCGCATCGCTCGCGAATGCGTCGCAATCGATCGTAATCTTCGCCGACGCACGCGCTCACCGCGTCCGCCACGCTCGGGTCGGTGGTCGCCACCGTCACCTTGGATAACTTTCCGGCGAGTCTCGCCACGGATTTAATCTCCACGAGACCGTCTTGAATCTCCGGAACTTCATCGCGAACGACGCCGGGCACTAACGCGGGAATGGTCATCGACAGCACCACGGGCGTTTGTTCGCGACCGGTGAAGAGATTGGAATCGACGTCCAACACAAAGCACGTCACCTCGTCGCCTTGTCGCAACTGGTTCCCGTTGACGAGTTCCAACTGTTCGTTGGCTGGAATGACACCCGCGGCGCCGTCGTCGATGTCCACCATCCACGCGCCGTCCTCCGATCGGAAGCGCGTCTTGGCGCGAACGATGCTTCCAATCTGGCCCACGTATTCCTCTGTCGCCGCTCTCGCCACGCCCGTCTTCATCTCCTCGCTCATGAATCGAATGAGGGGGCGCATGCGGTTCTGACGACGAATGTTAAAGTTGAAAAATTTCGTGTCGTCGTATTCGCGCTCCACCGCGCCCGAGCGACCGTAGACTTGCACGAGCACGGCAAATCGTCCGCGCTCGACGTCGATGTCGACGCTCACGTCCAGACGCGCGCGCGCCTCTTTTTGGAGCACACTCAACGCGCTGCCGCGCATGTCGCGATAACTCCTCGCGATGGCGCGCGCGATGGCTTCTAACTGCATCCCGGTGTCCGCCTCGTATCCAGATTTTTCCTTGGCGAGCTCGCGCAAACCGTTCACCACCGCCACGCGTCGCGCCAAATCATCCTTGCTCACGCGTTCATTCGCCGGTCGCAACAGGTCGGGATATCTCCCCTCGATCTCGCGCAGTCTCGCCATCGTGGACTCTTCCTCGTCCTCGCGTCTCGCCCACTGCGATCCCCACCCACTGTCGTCCTCGAAATCTTCGCCGTCGTCGTCCGCGTCTCGCGTCCACCCACCCGCGCTCCCCGCGCGCTCTCTCTTCGCTTCTCTCGCCGCATTCGCCGCTTTTACCGCCACCTCGTCCACGCGCACGACTCGAGATTGCCTCCACTCGGTCGCTCGCGCGATCACCTCTTCCATGGGCGCGATATCGGCGCGATGGTCGCGCTCGTGCGCCAAGACGCGCTCGAGCAGCGCCGACTTGCTCCCGCCGAGCTTCAACCCGTACCCTCGACACAGCGGTTTCAGCCCCTTCTCCACCGTGAGCGTGGACAGATAGCTTCGACGTTCGTCCAACCACGGATCGGCGACGTCCTCGGCGCTCGCGCGCGTCGCGAGACGACGCGCGGGAACGCGAGACGCGGCCGAGGCGCCGCCGCCGCCGGGACGCACATTCGTGACACGCGCGCGCGATGGACGCGCGCGGACGACGTGCGTGGACGCGCGAGCGATGGAAGACATGTGCGCGCGTCGAACGGTGCGAGACTAGGCGTGCGCGCGCGCGACGCGGCGACGACACGAGACGGTGGGCGCGCCTCGGTCTCTGAGGGTACCGAGGGGGCCGCGAGACGCGCTTTAGAGTCACGATGTCTAGATATATTTCAACGGTGCGCCGCGCCGATGACCGCGCGCTCGGCGAGCGAGGCGTCTCGAACGATTAGAATAAAATCACTGTCCGGGCGCCACGCGGCGCGGCTTTTTCAAGAATTGAAGATTGCCCGGCACGAACTCCGTCGCTTGGTCCTCCGGCACGACCATGAACGGATCAAACTTATCCCCGTACGGATCGTCGAACGGTTGCAACGCCCACTCCAGAGCCTCGTTTTTCAATTTCGGGTACAATCGCTCAAAGTTTTCAATCAAGAGCTCGGATCTCTGCGCCAAGCACAACCGACAGAGGTTCACGCTCGCGGTTTTCTCCCCCGCGTCGGGAACCTGGAGAGTCCCCACCCCGTTCCACACCATGTTCAGCGGCCCTTGCTTCTTCACCATGAGATTCACCGAGAACGGTTCGACGCCCTCCTGCTTGACGAGCGCGGGGAATCCACCGCTCTCGTCCGCCTCCCCGCCGCTCTTTTTCTTTTCATCCTCGGGCCCAAACTCGCGAAGAAACGCGCCCCCTTTCTTCGCGCGAACGCGCGCGTCCGGTCGTCGCCCGCGCCTCGCCGCGAGTCCACACGCGCTCGTCGTCGCCGTCGCCGCCGTCGTCGGCATCGTCACCGTCGCGCGCGTCACGAACATGCCGCCTTCGCGAGTGGGAAAGTGACGTCGACCCTCATCGGATAAAGCGCACAAAATCCCGCCACTCCCTCGCGCGTCCTCCAGCGTCATGCAACCGTCCCTCGCGACGCGTCTCGCGACGCCCGCGCCCTCTACGTCGCGCGCGTCCGCATCCGCGTCCACCGCGCGCGTCGCGCGCGCCCGCGTCGTCGCGCGCGCGGTCATTCTCTACGGTTCCCAGGGAAGTCGCTCGCCGCTCGTGAATTGGTACGCCGACGAGATTGGATTGGCGCTCGAGATGCGAGAGCCGCGAGACCCGACGAATCCGCATCCATTCAATCAAGTCCCGGCGCTTCGCGACGACGACGACGCGCTCGAGCTCTTTGAATCGGGGGCGATTTTGAGCTACCTCGCCGACAGGTATGGCGGATTAGACACGCCGGACAAGCGCGCGAGAGCCAACGCCTGGATCTCCTGGGCGAACGCCACGCTCGATCCAGTGTTATTCATCGAAAACGAGCGCGGGGGTGTCGTGGACACCGGAGCGAGAGATCCGAACCAACGTCGATTACGGCGGCTCGACGACATTTTATCCGACGGACGCGCGTGGTTGCTCGGCGACGAGTTTTCCGTCGCCGACGTCGCCGTGGCGTCGTATCTCTTATACGTCCCGCAATTCTTTCAGGACGTGTCGTTCGCGCCGTATCCGAGCGTGGCCAAGTACATGGGTCGGTGCGCGTTACGCGAGTCGTACGGGAAGGCGTTCGGGGAAAACGTGCAGCGATACCTCGTCCAAAAGTGTATGAGTTTCGTCGACACCGCGTGAGTGTCGTCCGTCCGCGCGCTCGTAGACACCGACGAAATATATGTCACCTTTCACGCACAATTCACGCCCACACGACCCGCGCGCGCGTCGAAAACGATCGAATGCCATCGCCAACATCACGAGGGCACCTACCGCGCCAAAAAGTCACTTTTCCACCCAACCCCTCGCGTCACACTCGCGCGCGGCCCATCCGCCGCGCGCGCCGCCGTTCCAGCCGTGCACCCGCGAGCAAAGACGTCGCGAGCCTGCGCGGTCACTCTGCGCGCGCGCGCGCCTCGCGTGCGCGCGCGCGCGTCGTCGCGACGCTCGGTGAATCGCGCGCGGTCGTGTCGACCGCCGCGCCCCATGCGGTCGAGCGTCGACGGTGGGCACGCGATGACGTCGGAGGATGACGTCGATGAAGATGGGGACGCGCCCGCGTCCGCGCCGTACGCCGCGTTTTGTACGTCGGCGATTCTGGCGGCGGTGAACAGGGCGGCGATTTGGAGAGATTCCAAGGATTTCGTCGACACGAGGTCGAGGAGTCCGCCAGCCAAGGTGTTTGAGGCGCTGGCGGCGAGCGGTGCGGCGACGTGCAGCGTCGCGGCGCGGGAATTTTTAAACGAGCACTTTGAATCGGGGCCGAGAGAGCGGAGTAAGATGCCGGAATTGGTGGATTGGCGACCGGATCCGGCTGTGGCGAGAGGCTCGCGGTGCGCGACGTCAAAGGCGTGGGCGACGCACGTGCACGAATTGTGGCGCGTGCTCGCGCGTTTAGACGCGGACGATTACGACGAGCACGAGGATGGGGAGGGTGGCGCCGGGGACGCGGAGGCGGCGCGAACGACGAGTTCGAGGATTCGGTTACCGTATCCGGCGGTGGTGCCGGGGGAACGGTTTCGAGAGACGTACTATTGGGACACGTATTGGATCGTTTTGGGTCTGATAACGAGCGAGATGCCGGCGACGGCGCTGGGCGTGACGAATAATCTTTTGTACATGGTCACCACGTACGGATTCGTGCCGAACGGGGCGAGAGTGTACTATTTGAATCGCTCGCAACCGCCGTTGTTGAGCTCGTGCGTGAGCGCCGTGCACGAGGCGACGCGAGACACCGAGTGGTTGCGCCAAGCGTTGCCGCTGTTGGTGCAAGAGTACGCCTATCTCACGCGAAGCGAACGAACGATCACGGTGAGAGATCCCGAGAGCGGGGAGGTGCACGCCGTGTCGAGATATTTCGCCAATACGACGCGACCGAGACCGGAGAGTTATCGCGAAGACGTCGAGATGGCGAGACGCGCGACGAGACGATTGGACGACGCCGTGGCGAAATTAGACGTCAAGCGAAAGATTTATAGGCATCTCGCGAGCGGTGCCGAGAGTGGTTTCGATTTCAGTTCGCGTTGGCTCGCGGATGGGGATAATCTCGAGACGATTCGCACGTGCGACATCATACCCGCGGATTTGAATGGATTCATGCTTCGCGTCGAGACGGATATCGCTCGACTCGCTCGCGAGGCGCTCGTCTCCCTTCCGGCGTCCGAGGATGAGATTTACGCCGAACGCGTCTACTTGAACCATCTGCTGGAGAAATTCACCCGCGCGAGCGAGGTGCGTCGACGCGCCATCGACGCCGTGCTCTGGGACGACGACGCCAAACGCTGGCGAGACGTCGCCTTTCAGCCCCTCGTCGGCGAGGACGCCCGCGCCATCGTTCGCGACATCGGCGAGCTCGCCTTCGCGTCCGAGAGTCCATACGTGAGTGATTTCACTCCCCTCTGGTGCGGCGCCCTGGACCCCGGAAGCGAACGCGCGTACGAGGTGGTGGAGGCGTTGAAAAAGTCCAAGCTCGTCACCAAGAAGGGCGTCGCCACGTCGCTCGTCGAGAGCGGACAACAGTGGGATTGGCCCAACGCGTGGGCGCCCTCGACGCACATGCTCGTGGAGGCGATTCAACTGTACGCGCCGAGAGAGGAAAAGTACGCGAAAGAGCTCGCTCACTCGTGGCTTCGCACCGCGTATCAGGCGTGGAAATCCACGGGGTTCATGCACGAAAAGTACGACGTTCGCGAGGACGCCGACGGCGTCGGCAAAGGCGGCGAGTACGTCCCGCAGCGCGGGTTCGGATGGACCAACGGTGTTACCCTGCGCCTGCTCGAACAATACGGATTCCCAGACGACGCCGTGGACGTCGTCGAATGAATATGAAACGCATACATTTTTTGGTGGATATGGACGCCGCCGACTGGAGACGCGCGCCGGCGACGACGCGCGTCTCGGCGTCCCTTTTTGCGACGGTCCGCCGTCGACATGAGCCGCCGAACGAACATTTAAAAGACACCAATTCCACTCGTTGTTGTTGTACTGTACGACTACTATAATTCATCCTGTAATTCAAACGAGACACACCAACTCCTCTTTAACCGTCTTCGTCCTTCGTCTCGACGAGGCGCGCGTTCCAGTGGAATGAATGATGCGACCCACACACTCTCGCGCGCGACGTCATGGACGCCGACGAGCCACCGCCGAGTCGAGAGACCACCTCGGATCGACTCTACGTCATCGACGACGACGCACAGCGATCGCTCGCGGTACAAAAACCGTGGGCGCGCAATCCACATCACTTCAAGAGGTGCGGGCGGTTGACCGAGCTCGGAATTGGGCGCGCGACGCCACGACGCGATGCGCGCGAATCGTCGACTGACGCCGACGCCGAATCGTGCGTGAACGCGCGCGCAGGGTAAAAGTATCCGCGCTGGCGCTGATGAAGATGAACGCGCACTGTAAACGCGGTGGGCAGATTGAGGTGATGGGCATGCTGCAGGGGTACGCGCTCGGCGACGCCTTCGTCGTGACGGATGCGTTTGAACTCCCGGTCGAGGGCACGGAGACGCGCGTGAACGCCCAGGCGGAGGCGTATGAGTACATGGTGGCGTACACGCAGGCGTTCGAGGCGTTGGGTAGGAAAGAAAAGGTTGTGGGATGGTATCACTCGCACCCGGGATACGGGTGCTGGATGTCGGGCATCGACGTCAACACGCAACAGTTGAATCAGAGACACTTTGAACCGTTCGTCGCCGTCGTGATCGATCCACTCCGCACGAGCGCGACTGGGAAGGTTGAGATTGGGGCGTTTCGAACGTATCCGGAGGGGTACACGCCGCCGAATGAGGTGTCGACGTCGTCCAAGCAAGGCGTTCCGTCGAATAAAATGGAAGACTTTGGCGCGCACGCCAATCAATACTACTCGCTCGAGGTTAGTTTTTTCAAGAGTTCGCTCGACGCGCGCACGCTGGACGATTTATCGGAGCGGTACTGGGTGAACATGCTCGATTCGTCCCCGTGGACGACGAACGAGAAGCTCTTCGAGAGTTGGATGACGGACGTTGAGGGAAAATTAGAGCGCGCCGAAAAGACGGCGCTTCGCGGCGGAGCGACGCACGAGCGAGGGAATCCGTTTGCGCGGACGCCGACGTCCGCGGTGAACGGTCCGGACGTGTCCGCGCTCGCGTCGGCAACGCACGACGCGGTGGCTCTCGCCATGGAACAATCGAAAGCTTTCGCGTCGTACGCCGTCAAACGCGCCCTCTTCGACGCCGCTCGCACCGTGGACGCTCGAACAACAACCGACGGCGCCGACGACGCCATGCGCACGGAATGATAGGACCTCGAAACGAACGCAAACCGACCGACACGCGGCGCACACGCCTAGACTCTGTATTTTTACAACGAATTCATCAGCATCACACGACTCTTTCCTAACTTTTCACGACGACGATTTTCTCGCCGCGCTCTCCTTTTCCTTCACCTTTTCCTCCAACGCGCTCGCCAACGTCGATAAATCGTGCTCCATCGATTTCACCCAATTCTCAAAATCCCCGATCGTGCGCAGCTCCTTATCGAACGCTTCAAGAGACGCCGCCCACGCCTGCGAGCGCTCTCGAAACTTGCTCGACGTCTCGTTGAGCGCGCACGCCGCCTCCTCGACGCGCTTCTGATTCTCAAACACCTCGACGACGCCGTGATTCACCGAATCCGTGAGCGAATTCGTCAGCGCCGACACGGACGCCAGCGCGTCCTTGCGTAAGAGTTCTGTGCGAGCGATGACGACGCGGTGGTCAGCGCACGAACGACGCGCGCGAACGACGGACGAGTGCGATTTGTTTTCATTCGGGTGTCATCAATCTTGGTGTTGTCGATGAACGACGCGTCGCGCACGCACCGAGATCGCGCTTGACTTGTTCCTGTCCCGCGCGGTGCGTCTCGTAGAGTTTTTTCAGCGACATGGTCGACGCGCGCGCGAGCGTTCGCGCGAGTCGACGTGCGCGCGCGGACGAATGCCGTTCGAGTCTCCGCGGTCGAAGACGCGGCGACGGTTTCGTCCTCGACGTCGTCATTCGAAGAACGAACGCGCGACGAACGTTCGCTACGCGCGGTGTGATTACACATATTAAATCAATGACTGACGAGACGCGGCCGGGCGCGCGGCACCGCTCGTCTGAGGACTAGGAAACGACGACGCGAATCAACGCGCCTGCGCCACGAGCGCGCGCAGTTGCAACGCGTGCACCACCAACACCATCACGTGCCAATTTTCGTGCGGACCCCACACCCCGGGAATCTCAAAGTAGGACCTGTGCCTGGCGTCAAATCTCGTGCACCGCATGAAGTACCACGGAGAGATCACCTTGGACAAGAGTTGAATGAGGAGCATCGTCTTGAAATCGTTGATGGCGTTCCACTCGACGACGCCGAGAAAGACTATGTTTAAGAGTATGAGCGTCAATCGCCGTCGACGCATGAACATCAACACGCGCTTAGTCTTCTGCTTGAATGCCATGATTTGCATCACGCACATCGCCGTGAACACGGCCAGCGCGCCCGCTTGACTAAACGTGTGCACGCCGCCCGTCCACAAGACGCTGTGCGAGGTGAACCCCCACGATATCCCGATAAAATCCAACGCCAACGCCACGTCGTACCCGAGCGACGTCTTCCACGGCACCATGTGCAAACACACCGATAATAAATACGTCAACATCGTGCACTGCACGAACAACACGGCGCGTTCGGGAAGCGTTTCGTGATACCCGAGCGCGCGTCCAGTCAGCGCCGCCAACAACGACGCGAAGTGCACCCACCCACGCATCAACGGTCGCACCTGCGCGTCGCACGTCGTCGTCGCGTATCGCGCGCGATCGTCAGTCGTTTCCTCGCGTCGTCGTCGTCGAGTGCCGTCGTCGTCGTCATCGTCGTCCCATTCGTTTGAGCTCGAAGACGTCGTCGAGCGGAGCGCGCACCTGCTCGCCTCCCGCGTACGCGTCGTGCCTCCCGAATTCCTTCACGTAGTGCGACGCGTTCGCTAAAATTTCCTCTAAATCGCTCCCTTTCCTCTTCATCGTCGCACCCGACGCCGCCTCGGGTGCCTCCGCGCGCGCGTCTCGTCGCGTCAACGTCCCCGATGGAGGTCTCGGCGGTTTCCCCGCGCCCATCGCGCTCGCGCGCGTCCTCGGCGCCATCCGTCCGCTCTCGCGCGCGCGTTCGACTCGAGACGACGTCTTCGACGCGCTCGATCCGTCGTCGACGCGTCCACCGTCGCGCGTTGACGGCGTCGGCGTCTGGAGCGTCACGTCTTGGAGTGGCCGAGTCGCGTGTGAAGATTCACTGCGACACAGACGCGCGCACGACGCGCGACGCGAGTCGTCGTCGACGCGAACCGTCGGTGCGCGATGCACACCGTCCGTGGCGCGTACGTCGCGCTCGAGTGCGACGCGTCGACGGACGTGAACGTCGGAGACGTCGTCACGGTGGAGCGCGTGGATGAAAGCGATGACGGCGCGACGCGCGCGTACACGCGCCTGCGCGCGCGCGCGCGCGCCAACGACGGTGAACCATCGACGTCGGTCGTGCAGTCGTTCGACGCGCGAGCGAGCGGGGTGTACGTGCGCGCGTTCGCGGCGTTCGGTGACCGCGGAAAGATGCATTGCGTCGGCGCGAGACGCGGCGCGGGACGCGACGCCGACGCGCGCGAGACGAAGATTCTCGTGTGTCGATGCGACGTGACGCTCACCGGAATCTCTGGACGCGCGCTGGCGGGGACGACGCGCGAGGATCGGATCGCGGTGCTCGGACACGCGACGACGGAGGAGGACGGGATGAGGGAGCGCCGAGACGCCGAGGCGGCGGCGGAGGACGCGGAGATTGGGTTTTGCGGCGTCGTGGGATGTACGACGCACGTGGGCGATCGAAAAGCGACGTTGAGCGCGACGCTCGAGGAACTTCGACCGGAGATGCGACGGAGACACGAAATCGTGCAACCGGCGGTTGCGGGATACCTGTGCGCGGGCGATTTGCCCGAGGACATCACGATTCGAATCATGAGCTTCATGGACGCGAGAACGGCGGGAATGTTGGCGTGTACGTGTAAAGGGTTTCGTTCGCGCGTGGAGGAGACGTCGTCGACGCTGGCGTTGACGCTGCATCCGCACCAACGCGCGGCTCTGGGATGGATGCGCCGCCGCGAGCGCTCGCGCTTGGCGTCGATACGAGATCCGCTCTGGCGACGGTTGGATTGCGAGCAAGGACACGCGCTTTGGTTGAACATGATCAGGGGTGATTTGAGTGACGTGCCTCCGGAGACGCATCAGGATTCGCAGGGAGGCATGCTGTGCGACGAACCGGGATTGGGCAAGACGGTGACCGCCATCGCGCTCATACTGGCGCGAAGAGGCTGGCGACCGTCGCCGCCCGTCGGTAACACGGCGCGTCAGATGGGGTCCAAGTGGTACTACGAAGATACGAATTCGGTCGGTAACGGTGGTGGGTACGGTTTGCCGGCGATCGCGAGCGTGCCGACGTTGAACGCGGAGACGCCCGCGTTTACGCCGACGAAGACGGCGCCTGTGAACGGCTCGGCGTCGAGAGGAAACTCTTCGGGATTGCGTCGAAGTAAGCGGTCGGCGGGGAACACGCCCGTTGGTTACTTTGCGGCCGTGTGTAGAGACGGATTGAACGGAACGATGGGCAGTAGCGCGAAACGATCGAAATTAGAGGAAAAGAAGGCGTTTGACGCGTTGGCGGCGGCGACGATTGAAAATCCAGATTGGCAGACGCGCTTAGAGTGTTCCGCGCACTCGACGCCGATCGGTTTCATCGCTCGCGACGGTTTGAAGGAGGACTCTGCGAGATTGGCGCGCAACACGAGATATTTCGAAACTGTACTCAAAAATTGCGTCTTGTACGTCGGAAGAGCGGCGACGTGCGACGTCGTCGATTATATCTTGGAAAACACGATAGAAGTTTCACACGCGATGCCGGTGTCCATGCCACCGTTTCGTAGAAATTCCGACCAGCCACCGGTGTTCCAGGCGCTCGGTTTAGTCAAGTTTAGCGGCACGGGCAAGGTGGAAAATGCGGTGCCATTCGGGCCTCCCGGCGCCGCCGTCGAGGATCTCATCTTAGATAAGCAAGCACTGCACGACGCGATACGCGTGGTAGACAATCGTGGCAGTGATAGCGAGACATTACGGATATGGTTATCCAGCGCGACTTTGGTCATCATACCCAGCGTGCTCATAGAGCACTGGCTTCAACAGATTACTTTTTGTACGGGAGACGTCGCCGTTCCGCGCGTCGCCGTCATCGACAAGGCGCCGAAAACTGAATCAAACATCGAGCACGACGTCAAAATGGAAAATAAGCTCAAGCCGACGTTCATCAACGATCTCAACGGATTCGATGCGAGCGATTTAGCGAATGATTTCGACGTCGTCATCATGCCGATCAATCGACTGTCGACAGAGTTTTCAAAGACGGACACTCCGATCTTGCGCGTGTTTTGGCAACGAGTCATCATGGACGAGGGGCACCAGCTCGGCGCGAGCTTGGCGTTGACGGCGAAACTGTCCGTGGCGTGCGCGCTCAGAGCGCATGCGAGATGGTTGATGACGGGAACGCCGACGCCGACTACTCTAAAGGGGGCGGGCACGGCGCATCTTCAGCCGCTTCTAGGATTTTTGCGTCAAGCGCCGTACGGCATGAACGCGGGTTTGTGGACGACGGCCGTACAGCGACCTTTGGATGGAAAGAATCGTTCTGCCCAGATGGAGGCGGTGGCGCGCCTCGGTGACGTGCTTCGAAGATGTATGGTTCGTACGTGCAAATCGCACATCACGTTGCCTCCGCTCAAGCGTTCGGTAGCCATGCTCAAATTTAGCGACGTGCACGCGGAATCGTACAACGATCTCGTCGCGCACGTGAAGCGCTCGTTACTCTTGGCCGATTGGGGCGACCCGAATCACGAAGAATCTCTACTCAATCCGAAGAATGTGGGTCCGGCGACGGCGGCGGTGAGCAACTTGCGCGAGGCGGCGTGCGTCGTCGGTAAAATGCCCACCACGTTCGACCCGGATGAGTTCGATGAGACGATTCGCGATTTACACACGCTGTTGAAGAAACGAGGTTTCGGCGAAGAGGAACGCAAAACGCGCGTGCGACGAGTGTCGCCCATCTTGATGCAGTGTAAAGGTACGTGCGACTTGTGTTTGCACGAAGTCTTGATGCCTCTCGTCACGCCGTGCGCGCACATTTTGTGCTGCGGTTGCGTCATGCAAGGTCCGCCCAAGGGGAAAACCATCGATGGAAGCGTGCGAGAAGACGAGATCGAAGAGCATCCGCTGCCACCGGGGGTGTACCGCGCGCCTCGCGGTTGTCCGGTGTGCGCGCTGAGCTACGTGATGCAACGCGAGAATCCGTACAATCCGAATCCCGCGCAGGCGGTACCGGAAGATTTGATCGAGCTTCAACCGTCGTACATTCAGCACCCGTGGAAAGTCGACGAGAGTCAAGCGGACGGCGTGTACGCGCAGGGTGAAAGTTCCAAAGTTGATTATCTGCTCTCGGCGCTGCGCAAAATGGGCGCCGCCGTCACCGCCGAGGTGCTGGCCCAGCAAGATGCGCGCGACGCCTTCTTTTCGCGCGAAGTCGCCGGCGTCGCGGCGCACACGCCGGGTTGGAACGGTGACTTTGATTTGAACCATCCGACGCGCGACGAACCGCAACAGGGTCGACGCAACAGGCGCCGCATGTTGGACGCGGCAACGCCTCTCAAGCCAAGAGATTTCAATCCCTCGGCGCCTCGACCGAAGAAGTGCATCGTGTACAGCGCGTTCAAACCGCACCTCGACGCGATCGATTTGGCGCTGTATGGAGCGCGCGTCCCGCACGAGAGCATCGCGCGCATCGGTCAAAGCAGGCACGACAAAGAACGCGCGCTCAAGAGGTTCAAGAAAGATCCAGACGTCGCGGTGCTCCTTTTGAATAGAGCGGCGGCCGAAGGTTTGGATCTATCCTTCGTCAGTCACGTGTTTCTGATGGAACCACTATCGAATATGTCTTTAGAGGAACAGATCGTGTCTCGCGCGCATCGCATGGGTCAGATGGACACGGTGCACGTCGAGGTGCTCGCCATGGAGAATACGGCGGAGGCGACGATGCTGGACGTCCAAGCCGAACTCATCCGTAAACCGGCGCAAGACCAGGCGCGCGAAGTGGCGCTCGTTGAAGGTGGGACCGTGGAGAATGCGATAGAGGCAGATGTCGCGCCGACCGTCGTCGTCGAATCCCTGTCCAGACGTCGCATTCTCGAGCGTCTACAGCTCGTCGCGTCGAAAGGCAGCGACGAAGCTGCCGCCAAGAAAATCCAAGAAGTCAAAGACCGCGTCGATAGCATCGAAAAGAACGGTAGCAACGGCAGGATTTTGGGTACCGGTCAACACAAGGGCGACTTGGAAGAGGCGAATCTCATGCGCGAGGCGCTCGAGGCGAGTGCGCGAGAGATTCAGGCTCGCGGAGGAAGCGTGCCAGAAATCGGAAGTCCACAAGCGGTGAAACGCGCGCGAAGCGACGAACGCGAAGAAGATGAACAAAAAGAACATTCGTGGACGCTACGATTCCGCGATCCGATCGATCGTGGTGTCGTGAAGGAGTTGACGTTACCGAACGGTGGCAAGACGACGGCCGCCGCCATGCGCGCTCGCATAGCGTCGACATGCGGCTCCAGTCTCGACGGGTTCGTCCTGTCGTGCGGATTCCCGCCACGAGCGCTCGGAGAAAAAGATATGGTGACGCCGATATCTTTGCTGGGGATTCGTCAAAACGATTTGATCAATCTTCGTGCCGCCAACGCGCCGGACATGCGTCAAGCCGACAAGCCGACGTCCATCCTGACGACGGTCGTCGCGGAAAGACCAAAGGCGGCGAAGCCCGAGACTCCTGCGCGAGTCGTCGATACCGCGTTTTTAGACGCGCGCGTGCAAAAGCGTCTCGCCAACGTGCTGAAGGCGTCGGAGACGAGCACGGCGATGATGCTGCAAGATCCGGACGCTGAAGGGGGCGACGCGGGAGGCGTCGCCGGCGCCATGTCTGTCGATCTTCTCCGAGCGGCGGAGACCGCCGGCGGTAAACGCGTGGCGAGCGACCCGACCATTCGATCTCTGCAGGATGCGTTCAAATCCATCGTCGAGGAACGCGCCAAGGAAACCGAAGGTAACGCCAAATGCGCTGCCGCCAGAGCCGGCAACGTCCAGTACTCAACGCTACCAGACGGCCGTCTCGTGGTGAAATATTCCGCCCCCGACGTCGGTCGAGGCCAAGTTCGACAAACCGAGCGAAGCGATTGCGTGCAAGACGTTCCTGCACCGATCCTTCCCTTCATCCTCGCCGCCGTCGCCGCCGACGCCGAAAATTCTCGTGCCAACCTCTCCCCGCCGGCCATGGCGGTCGCGAGTCCGCGCGTCTTCTGGGCCGTCGTTCGACACGGCCGCGTCGGTCCCGATGTCACCTTTACCGATGCGCTTCGCAGCATCGCCCCGAACGTTGCCGATTGGGACGCCGTCTCTGCGCGCGAGCGCCGCGTCAACCCTCGGTACGCCGACTACGATACCTCCGGTCGGTGATTCGCGCACGACGCCCCTCGCGTTGCACCGCGACGAAACACTCAGACATTGACTTGTAATTTGTACTCGAATCCATTCTTTCTTTCGGCGATGACGCGCTCTCGAACGCGACTCTTCCCGAACCGGGCGCGCTCAACCGCCGCCTCCGCAGACGCCGCCTCGCAATCCACGTCATGTCCGACGACCTGGAGCGCGAACTCGCGCTCGAGCGGGCGAAAAACGCCGCGTTGGAACGCGAGCTTCGTCGCGTGCGCGCATCCGCCGAGAAACTCGCGCAAACCGTCGAGGCTGAGGAAGAATTCCTCGTGCGCACGCTCAACGAAAAACTCGAGCGCGTCACCAACGAAAAGCGCGAGCTCGCCGAGACGTGCGCGAAGAACACCGTCAACGATGCCCTCGAACGGCGATTGCGCACGCTTCAGGATGAAAAGGTGGCGATGGAGAACGCGCTGGAGAGGGAACAGGAGTGCATGATGCATCGATTGACGAGCGCGTTGGAAGAATTGGGACGCGAGCGACAGAGTGCGTTGCGAGAGCGGGATCGTTTGAGTCGAGATTTAGAGCGAGAGACGACGCGGTTAAAAGAAGAGAAAGTCAAGATGGAAAACGCGCTGGAGAGCGAGGAGGAACACATCGTGAATGTGTTGCAGACGCAGATTTCGGCGTTGCTGACGAGGATACGAGGCTTGGAGCGACAAGTCAAGTCACTGGGAGGGGTCGTCTCGGACGGGGAGTACGTGAGCGACGATTCGATCGTCATGTCGCCGAAGGGGCGGTCGGGATTTACGCCGTTCGGGTCGGGGAGGGACGTGTTCGCGGGGAGGAAGGGTCGGCCGCCGACGTCGTCCAACGCATCTCCGTTCGCGAGCGACAGAGAATCTATGAGTCCGCGACGAAGATCTTTACAGGGCATATCGGCGCCGCCGAGCGTGAATTCTTTATCCGAGCCGCCGACGCCGCGGTGAGCGGCGCACGCACGGCGCGCGCGGGTGGGAGATGAGAAGACGCCGCAAGGCGCGATTCGTAGCTCGAATAATCCAACGCAGCCGACGCGTCAAGGAAAACTCTAGCAGAAATCTGTACAGTATTACATTACACAACACGGTGTACGTGTATAAATAAATCATCACCGTCGCCTCGCCAACGCCGCGAACGGATTCCCGCTCGCGAACGTCGATGTCATTTTCTTCTTTTCCTTTTTCGGCGCGACGACCGGAGCGACGACCGCCTCCTCCTGCTCATCCTCCGCCTCCTCCGACGTCACCACCGACCGTTTCTTCTTCTTCGTCTTCCTCTTCTTCATCTCGCCGATCGACGTCCCTCCCGCGCGCTCGTTCCACGATTCAAATTTCCGTTTCTTTGTCGATTTCCGGCGCGCGAGCGCGGCGTCCAACGCCGCCGTCGCTCCGTCTCCACCCCCGCTCGCCGATTCCCCCCACGCTACCATCTCGCTCGCGCTCATCTTCGCCTTGCGCTTCACTCGCGCGTGCCATTTCATCCCCTGCGCCTGCGGCGCCTTCGCCTTCATCGTCGTCGTCGGTTCGTTCGCTCACGCGTCGACGCTGTTGGCTCTCAGACACCGCTCGAGGTGCCACGCGAACCGTCTCGCCGCGAGCGCTCGCGCGCACGACGGACACCGAACGGTGGGATTCTCGTCCGCGCCGGTCGCGGTGGTCGCGGCGGCGGTGGTCGTCGACGCTGTCGTCGACGATTTCTTTCGACGCTGCGCTCGAATCTTCGCGCGCGCGACCGCGATTGCGTGCACGAGCGCGTCCACGTCGCGCGCTTCGGCGTCGTCGGACGCGACGAGCGCGAGCGCCTCTCGCGCCTCGCCGTCCGGACGCTCGCACGCGCGCGCGAGGAGCTCGATGACGCGCTCGCGCTCGGACGCCGCCGCCTCGCGCATGAAACTGTGACGTCAATGATGCGCGCGTCGGCGCGTCTCGTCGTCGTCGACGGCGCGCGCGCGAGGCGCGGTCGATGGCGCGCGTCGTCTTCGACGTCCCGGTTGACGCCGACGTCGCGACGCGACGCGACGCGCGCGCCGAGACGCGGGGACTCGACCGCCGCCGCCGCGAGCAAATCTTCCAAAAATGGAAGGTTTCCGGCGACGCCGCCGGCCGAGGACCGCGCCGCCGTGCGCGAGCGCGCCGCAGGAGAGATGACGTCGACGTCGACGTCCGTCGTGGACGCGGCGTTGGCGTCGTGGGGGGTATCGAGCGAGACGGTGGCTGAACGCGCGCGTTGTCTGTGGCCCGACGCGTTCGCCGACGACGCCGACGCGCGCGTCTTAAACGCGCGCGAGGGCGCGAGAATCATCCTGACGCACAAGAATGAAAATTTATACAACGCGTACGCGTGTGAGATGGCGGCGATGACGTCACCACCGGCACGAGCGATGTGCGTGGGGATGTTTTACGCGGCGGGCGGCGCGCGAGACGCGAGACGCGCCGCCGGCGCGCGCGCGGAGATCGCCCCCGTCGCCGTCGCCGCCACGGCGGAGGAACTCTTGGAAGAGATTTCAAAGCTTCGCGTGCGCGTGGACGCGGCGGTGTCGTTCGTGCACGAGTGCGTGGCGAGACACCCGACACGAATGTCGAGCGACGAGACGGCGAGACGATTTCGCGCCGTCGTGGCGACGTTTGGCGCGCGAGGCTTGAACGATTCGAAAAACGAGCGCGAGACGGACGAGGTGATTCGATTCGTCACCGTGGAGTCCGCGGAGGGATACGCGTTCGGGTTGGTGACGTATGCACCGTCGAGTCTGAGCCTGAGAGCGGTGGATTGGGCTCGAAAGCCTCGACATTTCAGCGCCGGGACGCGCGCGGAAATCGCCCTCGCGTGCGTCAACGTCGCCGTCGCCGACGATCCCGACGCGTACGACGTCACCGACGGCGCGTGCGTCGTCGTCGATCCGTGCTGTGGATCTGGGACGATGATTCACGCCGCGTGGTCGAGAGGTGTCGCCGTCGCGGGCGGCGACGTGTCTCCCGGCGCCGTCGTCATGTCGAAACAAAACGTCGGGCACTTTGTATCGCGCGCGGCGAGCGACCGCGGGAGCATGCCGAGTATTCTCGAGCGCGACGCCTTGACCCCCGGCGCGTTCGACGATGGGTACGGATCGCGTCGACGCGTGCGCGCGATCGTGTCCAATCTTCCGTTCGGTCGCCGCGTCGCCATCGGCGGCGGCGACGGCGACGGACGAAACGCGCCGGGAGCGTCGGCGAGCGAGTACGCGCCGTTGCTCGAAGCCTTTCGAGACGTCGCTGAGCGACACGTGTACGTCAGCGGCGTGCCCATCGCGGAGGAAATGCGCCGGTTGGGGTACGTTAACGTGACCGAGGTGAGTCTGTGTCGATTCGGTCGGTCGTTCATGACGACGGCGACGGGAAAGACGGCGTCTGCGGCGCTGGCGCCGGACGTCGCGTTCACCGTCGAGGATGCCCTCGCGAACGCCGCCGGGAAGAAAGAGAAACGATGGGGGAAGAAGACGAAAATGAACGTCGATCTCGACGCTCGATTCAACGATCCGAACGCGCTTCGCGTCGCCGTGGACGTGTCTTACGAACAGGATTCCGCGCGCGCGAGACGAAGCGTCGCCAAACAATTGTGCGAGTGCGTCGGCGTCGCGCATCGCGAGTACGCGTTGGCGATGACGTATTGCGCCTTTGACGGCCCCATCGCGGAGGAATCTCGCGAGTTCTTCTTCAGCGATCGATGGGCGTCGGTGAAGACGGACAGCCGACGCGTCGAGGAGGCGTTCGACAGAGAGCGCGTCGTGTACATGTCGCCCGACGCGTCCGACGTGTTGGACGAGGTCACGTCGGATAAGGTGTACGTCGTCGGTGGCATCGTCGATTTAGCCACGCGAGGGATGCGCACGAGTCTCACGAGCGCGAGCGCGCGCGAGTTTCGGTGCGCGCGCTTACCGATTCGCGAGTATAGACCTGAACAGACGCACTCGGTGTTGAACATCGACGCCGTGGTGAAAATTCTCGCCGGGCGGCATCGCGGCGAGTCGTGGGACGACGTGTTCGAGCGCGAGTTGCCCAAGCGACAGGCGGTGGAGCGACCGAAACGGGAGAAGCGCGAGCGACGCGCAGAGACAGAGTAGATTTTTTAGTGATACAAATAGGAGCGAGCGCGGCGTTCGACGAGGCTATGCGTGCGATCAATCTATCATTCCATCGAGACGGTCGTCGCGTTCGGCGTCAATGACTCAGTCGCGAGTCTTGCGCCACAGACGCCGTCACGCTCGAGCCTTGGTTCGCGTTAAGAAATCCTGAAGCGATCGTAGACGCGCGTCTATCTCGTCGAGCATGACCTCGTTCGCGGAGTCGTCGTCGTTTTGGTCGGCGTTTAGGTCGGCGTCTTCGGCGTCGGTTTGACGTTTCGCGGCGACGAGCTCCGATCGCGCGCCGGCGACCGCCACCGCGCGCGTCGATCGATGCTCGCCCGCGCGACGCATTCGCTGCACCGAACGCAACGTCGCCTCCGTCTCTCGTAAACGCACGCGCGTATTCGTCTCGCGTTCCTTGGCGCTCTCCAACTCGGCGCGCAACTCGACCATTTTCGCCGTCGATTCGGCGCGCTCGGCGCGCGCTTTTTCCCTCTCCTTGACCAACTCTTGCACCGCGCGACGCAGCGCGCGCGTCTCCGCGCGCGCGTTCTTCAACTCCTCGCGCAATCTCTCCTCGACGCTCGACGTCGACGGTTCGCCCGTCGACGTCTTTTTCGGTTTCGGCGACGGTTTCGACGTCGACGTCGACGTCGGCGTCGATTTCGGCGGCTTTCGCGGCGCGCGCGTTCTCGCATCCCGGACCTCCGTCGGCACTCGCTCCAGCGGTAACGGATAATGCGTCTTAGCGCCTTGAACGGAGATGTGAGTCAGGACCAAGTACCACACGTCGTCCTCCTCCTCCTCGCGCGTCCTTCTCCTCCTCCTCCTCGCCTCGCCTCCGCCGTCTCTCAACCGTTCTAAATCCTTCAGACTCAACGCATCCGCGCGCGCGCTCGACGACCCCTCGCGCGACGCTTCGCGGAGTAAACCGACGATGACGTTCGCGCCGTCGTCGTCGTCGCGCGTCGCGCCGTCGTCGTCGCGGTCGCCTCTCGCGCGAGACGTGAGTGTGTTCAACCAGGCGCGCGAGTAACAGTTGGCAAACAGCCGACGCTCGGCGTCGTCGTCTCGTCCGCGCATCGCGAGCTCGAGCGCGCCGTCCGAGCCGAGCGACCACGCGACGACGCGCGCGTCGTCGTCGCGGAGTCGAAGCGTCGCGCGCTCGCGTGGCATGGCGACGACTGGCGACGACTCGGTGACAGCTGGCGAACCGGCGCGACGGCACGAATCGGCGCGCGGGCGGGCGACGCGCGGGCGAGGGGGGGTGGAGCATGCGCGCGACGACGTCGGAGGGTATCTTTGAGGCGTGGGAGGTGGTGCGACAGGCGTGGACGGCGTGGACGGCGTGTTGGGTGGCGGTGCGTCGCGCGTTGGGATTCGGGCGCACGAATCAAAAAACGCTCGACGCCGTGCCGTCGACGCGTCGCGCGGGTCGCGCGGAGGCGAACGCGAACGCGCGCGTCGTGCGCGTCGTCAATCTCGGCGGTGCGCTCGGTTCGGAGGCGTGCGCGTGCGTGACGCGCGCTTTAGAGGTGAACGGCGCCGAGACGACGACGGCGAGCAAAGGCGAAGACGAAGACGCGACGACGACGATGACGCGCGACGCGCTCGACGGCGCAGAGCACGACGACGCGCCGTGCGTATTCGTCGTGGAGACGGCTGAATTCGACGAACCCGCGCGCGAGGCGAGAGAGGCGGTGAAGATGATATTAAAGCGCGCGGCGAACGATTCTTCTTCCGCTGCGGCGCCGCCGGCGCGTCGATTCGCCGTCGTCATGATCGGTGATTGCGACATCATCGGCGATCGCGCCGCGTACAGGAGCAATCAAAACGTCGTCGACGACTGTAATCGATGCGGGATCGCCGTGGAGACGGCGTTGAGACGAGGGTTGGGGTGGCGCCGAGTCGGCGACGCGTGCAAGCTCGATCGATCCAAGGTGGACGACGACGCGTGGTCGCGACGCGAGTGCGTCGCCGTGGACGCGTGGGCGCGCGATGTGGTGAAAGAATTGATTCGCGATTGAGTATTAGTAATTGTAGAAGAGAGTAGCGGCACCGAGCCGCGTGAGAGAGACGAAAACACCGACTAGAGCGCGAGACGCAACATTTCGCCCAATTCCTCGTCGGTGAGCGCCACGGGATTTCCCTTCATGGACGAACTCTGTTTACTCTTTTCGATGACGGATGGGAAATCGGATTCCTTCAATCCGAAACTTGCGAGTCCCGGGACGTCGCAGTGTTTCACGAGCTCGACGAGGTGTTCGACGCCGTCGCGCGCGGTGGCGTCGGGTTTACCGGTGAGCGCGCGCGCGACGTCGGCGTACCTCGCCAAGACGCGCGCCGCCGACTCGGGATCGTCTCTCGAGACGCGTCCCTCGAGCGCGGCGATGTTGATCGTCCACGAGTGCGGCAGCAGCGCGGCGCAGATGGCGCCGTGCGGGGCGTGTAATAAACCACCGAGCGTGCCGCTGAATCCGTGCACGGCGCCGAGTTTCGCGTTGGCGAGCGACACGCCGCCGTAATACGAGCACAGACACATTTGTTCTCTCGCGTCAATGTCCGAGCCGTCGTCCACGACGCGTCGCAGCGCGCCCGCGCCGGCTATGATTCCCGCCATGGATATCGCGTCCACCATCGGATTCGGCGCGCAACAGACGTACGGTTCGATGCACTGCGTCAACGCGTCCAATCCCGTGTGCGCCGTCGCGTCCCTGGGCAGACTCAGCGTCAACACCGGATCGATCACCGCCACCGACGGGAGCATGAACGGATGTCGCATCGACACCTTCCTATCTCCAGCCTCCAACACAGAGTTCTTCGCCACCTCCGCGCCCGGTCCCGCCGTCGTGGGAATCGCCACGAAGGGCGCCGTTCGTCTCGTCAGCGGCTGCGCGCGTCCGACCACCTCTAAAAAATCATACAAATCCGGCGATTCCCCACCGTTCGTGAGCATGGCGGCGACGCACTTGGCCGTGTCCACCGCCGTGCCACCGCCCACGGCGACGACGACGCCGCACCGGGCGTTCACCGCCGCGCGAATCGCCTCCTCGGCGCTCGACGTCGTCGGCTCGCCCTTGGGACAGTGAAATGTCACCACCTCCACACCCGGAATCTCTCGTCGAAACATCGCCTCCAGCGGCGCGGAGAAGCGATCGGAGGCGCCGGTGACGACGAAGATTGGATTTTTCGTCGCGTCCACGCCCTCGAGCGTCGCGAGCTCGGCGACGAGGGACGGGACGCGGGCGAAGGCGTCCCGACCGAAAACCATGCGGGTCGCCGTTTGGAACTCGAACGGGGCGATGGGCGTCGCGCGCGTCATCGTGCGCGCGCGGTGACGACGAGACGCGGTGGAGGATGCGTGTGTCGTCGCGCGTACCGCGTGCGTGGGCGTGGACGCGACGGCGAGCGTCATGAAACGCGCGCGGCGAAGTCGTGCTTCTGCGGCTCTCCACCGTTGGTGTGTTTTGTGTCCACCCGCCGCGAACTTTGTATTACATATGGTGGCGTTCTGCCGGAGATTCGTCTATCTATTTGTGTTTCATTCACGACGCTTTTCTAGCCGTGCACGCGCGACTCGGACTGCCGAGCGGTGATTTACTCGCGCGCGCGCGCGAATCGCCAAACTCACTCATGTCGGACGCCGGCGCGCGCGGTGGCACGCGCGGCGGTCGCGATCAGTTTAAATGGTCCGACGTCAAGGAATCCGCCGATCGCGAGTATTACCTCGGACACTCGGTCAAGGCGACGACGGGACGGTGGTGCAAAGGGCGAGACGTCTTTTGGTACGCAAAGGCTCGAGACGACGACGACGACGGCGGCGGCGCGAGCGCGCGAGAGGAGCTCATGCGCGTCAAGGCGAAAGAGGAAGATGCCATGCGCGAGGCGTTGGGGTTACCACCGGTGCGCGCGTCGACGAGCGGGCGAGAAGAGGATGATGGGCGAGACGGGCGCTCGAGGTCGAGCCGGCGAGACGCAAAGGCAAAGAAAAGACGACGAAATCGTCGCGACGCGTCGGGTTCGGACGCGAGCGAATCTTCGGATTCAGACTCCGATTCCTCGTCGTCGTCGGAGTCTCGTCGTCGACGACGACGACGTCGCAAAAAGGAAAAGAGACGCAGACGCCGCGAACAAGCCGAAGACGAAGACGAAGACGCGCGACGCCGAAGGGATCGACGACGCCATCGATCGAGATCGCGCGACGCCGACCGAGACCGAGACCGAGACCATCGCGACCGAGACCGTCGCGACGGAGACCGATCGCCTCGACGATAGACCAAATACCAATACCATACCATACCACACGCCGTCCCCGTCCCGTCCCGCGAGAAAACTAACAACCGAATGCGCTCGAACGCCAATCGTCGTCGTCGTCGTCGCGATGACGCTCGAGTACCCGCCGGACGTCCTGCAGACGATTGCGAGTCACATTAGCGAGGATGTGCTGGCGTCGAATTACGACCTCATCAAGCCGCAGCGAATCACATTCGTGTCGTCGGTCACGTTTGGCGGTGGGAAAACGCTGACGAGTTTCTTGTTGAGTCTGGCGTTGCGCGCGTTCGGTCTGGCGGTGTTGGCGGCGTGTGGGCTGGTGGCGTTCGTGTACGTCAATCGCGCGCGCGTGACCGCGCGTTTCGACGAGTGGGCGCGGGAGCGGGTGATGATGGAGCTCAGGAAGCGCACGACGGCGACGTGCGCGCTGGCGAGCGCGCGGGTACGGTGGAACGCGGTCACGCTGCGCGGGTTGACGATCGGGAACGCGAGAGAGGAAGGGTCAGAGGTGACGTTCGCGTCGCCGCACTTGGCGTCGTTCAGGGAGATTAAGATTGGTATCGATTTCTTCAGCGCGTTGGGAAGACTGCAAATGGGAAACTGCGTCTTCGGCTTTGTCACGACCAAGTGCGAGGAGATTTACGTCTCCGGCGCGAGCGTGTACATCGAGGAGGTTGGTAAGGCGAAGAATTTCCGCATCATGCGAAAGAAGGACAAGGAGGTGGTCGTCGTGGAGGCGGCGGCGCCCGCGGAGGTGGAAGTCGCGCCCGCGGATGGATTCTTCGGGAGCATGACGAGTTCTCTGCAGGCGACGCAAAAGGCGATCGACGCGCAGATACAAGAGGCGATGAAATTACCCGGTGCGGTCGCAGGAACGCTTCAGAACGCCGGTGCCGACGTGACGAAGCGTCTGTACGCGCTGGCGGAGATTTTAGAAAAATTAAAACGCGCGTCTCCCATCGACGACGAAGAAGAAAAGCACTTGGACTCGACGAAACTGCGTCGCGCGCCGATGGTGTTGCGCGTGAATAATCTCACGTTTCACGATTGGTCGCTCTCAATCCTGAGTGTTGCGTCGACGCCGTTCCAGTTCAACCTATTCGAAAAGAATAACTTCATCGGACGGCCGGGCGTTCTAGCGAAAGAAATCGGCATCGGACTCGTGACGGAGATTATGAATGATTTTCATCGACGAATGTTCACCGGTATCACGGACGGCGTTTTGGGCGCGGGATCGTCCATTTTAGGCGCGGGGACCACCATCATAGGCGGCGTGGCGACCGCGGGATCGACCATCGTCGGCGGCGTGGCGAGCGGCGTGACGACCGCGGGATCGACCATCATAGGCGGCGTGACTTCGGGAGTGACAAGGCTCGCGTCTTGATCGGGTGAAAATCCAATAAGAATCTACAGCAGGTACTACTACATGTAATTGCTAGGTTATGCGTCTAGTAATCTATCTAACGTCTATATCTTGTTCGCATCCGATGCGATCCCGCGCGCTCGCGCGATCGCCTCTTCGGCGCGCGCGAGGATGCACTTGAAATCGACCTCGGCGTGTCGACCCCACGTGTGGTGTCGCGCCCACTCCTTGCTCGGATACGCGGGCGAGTGCAGCGCGTGTAAGATGCGCGCCACCGCTCGCGCGGACATGATGCCCGCGCCTCCAGTCTTACCACCGCTTCGATGCGCGAGCAAGGTTTTAATGTCCGGCGCGAGAAGATTTGACTCTCGCTTGACGCACTCGGGCGGCGACGGCAGCTCGTCCGAATCTTTATCGAGGTACGCGCCCAAACATCGACGCAGGTGCTCACCCTGCGCCTCTTCGTTTTCGGCGTCCGCGGCCTCGTCCATGGCTCTGTACAGCGCGTCTAATTTCCCGACGGAACACGCCTCGATCTCCGAGCAGTGATCCGCCAACGCCTTGGCCAGAGGAAGGACGTCCTTGGGCGGGGCGCGAATGATTTCAAAACCCACCGCTCTGTCGGCGAGCGTATACCGCACGCCGTCGTTTTTCGACAGCGCCTTGAGCTGTGACGCGACGTCGTCGAACCCCGTCTGCATGTGCGTGCAGGCGTCGACGATTTTAAACTTGTACGTCGACGCTCTCGGTTTCGGAACGAGCTTGGCGATGGCCGCCGCCAGCGGACACTCCTTGCCGATCTCCGCCGGCGATCGATCGAAGAATTCAGCCTCGCACGTCGAACGAATGTCCGGTAAGATTTTAATGAGCCCTCTGGCGTGTGCGGCGTCGAGTTCATCCACGGATGCGGCGTCTTTCGAACGAATGTCGATGAGACCTTCGCCCCACAAATCCAAACACGAGAGCACGGTTTCGATGGCTTCGATGCGCATGTCGAGTTTAATCTCCATCTCGCTCGCTGTGAGCGCACCGACGCACGGTGTCCACTCGGACTCGTCTCTTGCTTTCTTTGTCACGGGTCCGGATTGAAACACGTGCTGCAGAAGCTTGGTGATGGATGGTTTATCGACGCCGTCGCAAAACGTGAGCGAGCGCGAACGCAAGTAGTCGCGCACGTCCAAAAAGGTGACGCACGCCGCGGGCGCGCCGTCACGTCCGGCGCGTCCGGCTTGTTGAATGTACGCCTCCGGTGAACGCGGCAACGCGTAATTGATCACGGCGCGCACGTCTGCCTTATCCAGACCCATGCCGAACGCGATGGTGGCCACCACGACGCGCACCTTGTTCATCATAAACTCTGCTTGCGTCTGTCTCCGCTGCGCCGGCTCTTGACCGGCGTGATACGCCTTCGCCTTGATGCCCTCGTTGTAGAGATACGACGCCACGCGCTCGGAATCGCGCTGCGTCGCCGTGTACACGATGATGCTCCCTGTTTGTAACAACTCGTCAAACTTGAGCAAGTGGAGCAGCGTCTTCTCTCGCGCCTTTTCGGGAACGCGCATGACGGACAGAATGAGATTATCTCGAACGCGAACGTTGCGCATGACGCCTTCGCTCGGAATACCGAGTTGTCGAATAAGCGAGACTTCCGTCTTCTTCGTCGCCGTCGCCGTGAGCGCCAGCGTCGTCTTCGCGCGAACTCTATCCTTGAGAATGCGCCCCAAGCGGTGATACGCGGGTCGAAAGTTGTGCGACCACTCGCTCACGCAGTGCGCCTCATCGATGCACGCCAGCGAGACACCTCCTTCGACGTTTTGCAGATCGTTCACAAAGTTTTCGTTCAGAAGACGCTCGGGCGAGACGAAGAGGATTTTGAGTTGTCCCGCGCGGAGGCGCGTCAACGTGTCCCACATGTCGTCTCGACTCATATCGCTTCGCAGAGCGCCGCCCGGAAGAGACGGCGGCAACGAATCCATCTGGTCCGCCATGAGCGCGAGGAGAGGAGAAATGACGAGCGTGACCCCGGGCAAGAGCATCGCGGGAAGCTGATACGTGAGACTCTTCCCCGCGCCCGTCGGGAGCATCGCGAGCGTGTTTTTGCCTGAGAGGACGCGCTGGACGATCTCGAGCTGTCCGGGACGAAACTTGTCGTGACCGAAGCCGCGATTGAGGACTTCGGTCAGATTCTCTTCCGTCGGATCGCTCGTCGCGCGTGAGATGGCGGCCTGCATCTCCGGACCAACCTCCAACTTTGCGCGCCGCTCAGCTTCCGCTCTGGCGCTCTCCGCCGCCGCCGCCGTGACGTACTCCCGAGCGATGCCATCAGCCGCCTCTTTCGCGCGCAACGCGCGTTTCGCCGGCGTGAGCGCGTCTTCCGCGTCGTTCTTCGCCGCCTGAGCTCCCGGGGGTGGTTCGCACCAATCACCCGAGGCCCAGAGCGACGGTGCCTCCTCCGGCGCCGCGTTTGGATCCTTCTCGGCGTAATCTTCCGCCTTGTACTTTGACCGACGACCTCCGCCGTACCGGTAGTGACTCGCCGCTTTTTTACGAGCGCCGTTTTTAATCTTCGATTTATACGTGCGCTTGAGGTTCGTCTTGACAAAGTTGCCTCTCTTCGACGCCTCCTTGGCCTCGGCTTGCGCCGCCTCGAATTCGGCTCGGAAATCCGCCGCCGTCTTCGGTTTCGACGCCTCCGCGCTCGCGTCGCCGTTCCGCGAATCCGTCACCGCTACCGCCGACGCCGTCGCCGGTCTCGCGATCGAGCTCGCCGTCTTCGCCGTCGCCTTCTTCCGTCTCTTCCCTTCGTCTCGAGTCGCCAACATGGTCTCCATGCTCGCAGCGTCCGCCTTCGATCCCTCCTTCCTCCTCGCCGCCAACGCCTCGTCGCGCATCGCTCGAACCGTCGCCTCGCACATCAACGCCTTCTCCCCGCCCCCCTCCTCGATCGCCCGCTCGCGATCGCGCTTCAACGCAGCGAATCCGCCCGTTTTCGTCGACGCCGCCGCTCTCGGCTTGTACCTCGCCTCCGCCTCCGCCGTCGAAAACGTCAACGGTCTCGCACACTTGGCCCGAGGCGCCGCCGCCGCGGGCGCGCGCGTCGCGTTACAATCCATCGCTCGAAGCGCCTGCGTCGCCGTCGCCGTCGTCATCGTCTTCGCGAGCAGTCTGGGAGACCGTCTCGGCGTCGTCGCCGTCGCCCGGCTCGCGGATTTCACCGGCGTCGCCTCCACGCACTCACTCGCGTCCTCGCTCTCGCTCTCGCCCGCCCTGATCGCCGCGCGCATCTGCGCGTACGTCTTCGCGCGCGCGCGCGGTCGCTCGGGCGTCACCGCCGTCGTCGTCACCGCCGTCGTCTTTGCCGCATCTCTGAGCGATTTGTACCGACGAAACACTTCGCGCACCGCGGGATCGCCCTCGACGTCCGCGCGCGTCGGTTCGCGCCCTCGCTCGCGCGCGAACGACGTCTGCCACGCCGTGATCTCCCTCGACAGGGCGTCCACGTTCATCCCGACGCGACGCGCGCGATCTGACGCGCAGCTGTCGAAGGTTTCGTGCACTAAATTCAAAATCAAAATCGTCACTCGACGTCGCCGCGCGTCGCGGCGGCGCCCGCTCACCGTCCCGCGATGAAATTCAAAGCCACCCTCGGCGACGTCGGCGCGCGTTGGCTCGAGCGCTTCGCCCCGATCTTTGAAAAACTCGGGTCGGAGTGTTCGCTCCTCTTGACCCCGACGACGCTCTGCGTCTTACAATCCTCGCGCGCGGCGAACGGCATCGAGACGCACGCGGATTTCCGCGCGGACGAGGTGTTTGAAAATTATCGAATCTCGTCGGCGAACGAGGATAAGATCGCGGTGAAGCTCGAACCGCAGGCGCTGCATCGAGTGCTCAGAGGATTGATCGCGTTGGAGGCGACGCGCGTCGAGGCGAAACTGGTGAAACGCGCGCCTCGAGTCGGCGCGAGGGCGCTGCCGTTTTTAAATTTTACCTCGGTGGAATCCGTGATCGATGTGTCGCAGGATGTGCCGATCGTGGGACCGTTGAATAGGGCTGAATTGGCGCAGTGCGAAGCCGTCGTCGGCGCCAACGTCGTCGACGTGCCGTATTGGTTGGAGTGCGATAGGTTGGCGTGCGAGTCGGTGCGAGACGGGGTCGAACGTTTCGCGCGCGTGAGCGAGTGGATCGAGATCACGACGACAAGGAGTGGATCGTTGTACATGAGCGCGAGCAAGGGGAGCGTGCGCGTGCTCGGTACGGAGCACAGAGGGTTGCGCGTGTTGCCGGCGGAGGCGGACGAGTACGACGAACACGCGAGGGAAGCGGGGAGCATCGCGGCGAGATTGGCGGAGATTAAGAGCGCTGGAACCGGAACGACGGTGAATTTGAGCGTGAAGCATTTACAGAGAGGGTTGTTGGGGTGCTCGAGTAATCCGAGCAATTTGTTGTTGGGGGCGTCGGCGAGTGGGAATTTCTTCGAGCTGGTGTTTCGGTACGGCGCGCAGACAGAACGAGACGGCGATAGCGTCGGGTTCATGGTACGCATACCGGTCGTAGACGGCGATGAGAATCTGAATTGATAGAAGAACGACGAGACGAGACGAGACGAGACGAGACGACGTGTAAATATAGCAGTATAGGACGCGACGAAACGAAGAGGCTACTATGTAAACTACATTCTTTCTTCCGAAACAAGTCGAGGCTAATCCTTCTTACCCGGCACGAACGTGTCTTCGGCGCGAAGATACTCCCCGACGTCCGCCAAGTGATACGCCACGATCGCGCTCGGGTCCAATTTACGACAATCCTGCGTGCTCTTCGCCGCGACGCCGAAACCGATGGGCACGTCCGCCATGGAGTAAATCACCACCCCGGCGTTGGCAGGCGTGTTTTCAGAAATTCTCCCCAACCCGCTCTTCAACAGATGATTCCCGTACATGAACCCCATCTCGCTCGTCGGTTTCACCCACATCTTATACTTGGCGTGCGCCGCCAACAGATCCAACGCGCCGATCGTCAATCGAAACTTGTCGCTGTGCGTAAACTTGCCCACGCACGTCCCCAACGACACCAACTGATCCCTCCCCACGCTCGTCGCGCGCTTCATCACGTCGTCCCGCACGTAATACACGCGCTTCTTATGTAATCGCAACGAGTGCGGCGCGTCCGCCCGCTGCAGCACGTTCTCGATGTTCTTCCCGACAAAGGTGAAGAGCTTGGTGAGCACCTGCTCGAGCTCCGCCTCCTCGAGCGGACGCATGATGACGACGACGGGCGCGCGAGTCGCGTCCACTGGCGCTCGCACGCGTGTGAGAGACGTCGACGAGTTGTTTTCGTCGAACGCGCGCGGTCTTCGGACGCGGGTCGCAACGACGACGCAGGCGCGACGATGGGCGCGCGCGCGGTGAAGTGGCGGCGGCGGCGGGATTTCCCCCAGGAAAAGGGGCGTCGCGTCGGCACATCGCGCCTCGGGCGACGCGCGCGCGTGAGAGGGCGCGAGACGAGCGAACGAGTCGATCGCCCGCGTCGCTCGCGTCGAACGGTGACGGGAGAGGGCGAACGGCGACGCGGACGACGCGCGGGCGCGGGTCGGACCGAGCGTCATGGCGAGCGTGAGCGGGAACGCGGGTGCGTGCGAGACGACGGCGAGGCGATCGCGGGGCGAGGAGACGCAAAGTCGCGCGCGTTCGTTCGCGCGCGAGATCGAGCGATGACGACGCGGAGACTGACCGAGACGCGCGACGCGGACGATGGATGCAGGGGGACGGATCACCGCAGGCGCCGGGTTGAACTTGCTGGGACAACACGGAGCGGATAGAAACGCCGAGGCGACGGTGTACGTCGGGAATTTGGACACGCAAGTCACGGAAGAGTTGTTGTGGGAGTTGTTTTTGCAGGCGGGACCGGTGACGAACGTGTACGTGCCGAAGGATAGGGTGACGAGCACGCACCAAGGTTTCGGATTCGTCGAGTTTAGGAGCGAAGAGGACGCGGAATACGTACGTCGACGCGACGCGACGCGAACGCTAGTGAACGAAAACGCGCGAGCGATGACGATGATGATAAAAATATCCGCGCTTCTGATGAGCTCCGGCTCGTGAGGTTAACGATATATTATGGTTGAATTTCTTCGGCTGAGTCAAGCGCTCGCGCGACCCGCGAGAAACGACGCGAGCGACGCGAGTGTGCGCAGACTGACGACGGAGCGCGCGATCTTACCAAACGCAGGCTATTAAGATTTTGAACATGGTGAAAATGTTCGGTAAGCCCATCAAGGTGAACAAATCCGCGGGCGACAGACGAGACGAAGTCGGCGCCAACTTGTTCATAGGCAACTTGGATCCGGACATCGATGAGAAGCTGTTGTACGACACCTTCAGCGCCTTCGGGGTCGTCATCAACACGCCGAAGATCATGCGCGATCCGGACACCGGTGTGAGTAAGGGATTCGGCTTCGTGGCGTACGACGCGTTCGAGGCGTCGGATGCCGCCATCGAGGCGATGAATGGACAATTTTTGTGCAACAGAGAGATCAACGTGCAGTACGCGTTCAAGAAGGACAGTAAGGGTGAACGTCACGGTTCGCAAGCGGAACGGTTGCTCGCACAGTCCATCGAACGACCGAAAACCGTGCGTCCGCACACGCTCTTCAGCGCGGGGCCGGCGAGCACGCCGGCAGCGATGGGCGGTCTCGTACCACCGCCGCCGCCGGGCATGGGCGGCATGGCGATCCCACCGCCGCCTCCCGGTATGATGGGCGGTCTCCCGCCACCGCCTGGATTCGTACCGCCCGCGGGATTCACCCATGCGCCGATCGGAGGATTCGCCATGCCTCCCGGCATGGGAATGCCTCCACCGCCGGGCATGATGAACGTCCCGCCACCGCCCGGTATGACGAACGTTCCGCCCCCTCCGGGCATGACGAACGTCCCACCACCGCCGCCGCAGTGAGCACACACACTTTAGTTAGCCTAGTTAGTCGTTGTTTTTACAAATATTTACACACCACATACATTACTCTCGTATCAAAATGTTCGCCAATCCCGCGCTCTCGACACGGCGCGCGATTTTCTTCCGGCGCCACCGTCGCGAAACATCAACGATCCGACGAGGAATCCCAACGTGAAGAACGTCGCGTGCACCCAATCTACGGTGAAAACCTCTCTTTTGACGTCGATCACCTCCCCCACCGCCGAGGTCGTCGTCGCCGTCGTCGTCGTCGTCTTCTCCGCGCTCGGCGCCAGCGTCGCTCGCTGCGTCGCCGCTTGAACCGGAATCACCACCTCCTCCCCACCTCGAACGAATCCCTCCGGCGACCGACTGGCGGCGACAGAGTTGTACCTCGCCAGCGTCGCCGCGGTCGTGCCGTGCGCACGCGCGACCGTCTCCAGCGTCGTGTCCTCGTCCGTCGAGTGAATCAAGAAGTATCGCGTCTCATCTTGCCCCGACGCCACGCTCGACGTCGTCGTCGACGCCGCGCGACCGACACCGCCGCCGACGCGTCTCGCGCGCGTCTCACCGACGCGCCGCCCGCGATCGACGCGCGCGTAGACTCGCGCGCCGACGCCGACGACGGTCGCCATGAAGTGAGGCTCACTTCATATTTTCCCCATTCCGGCGCGACGCACGCACGTCCACCGCCTCGTCGACGCCTCGCCGACACTCGAGACGATGAGCACCGCCCTCCGCCGCGCGCTCTCCATCGCCCCGCGCGCCGCCTCGCGCGTCACCGCGTCCCCGTCCTCCCTCGCGACGGGCGCGCGCCAGACGAGAAACTACGCGGCCGATCCCAACGCGCCGCCCAAGGTGCCGTACCCGTGGAACGACCCGATGAATCCGAGCAACTGGAAGGAAGAACACGTGCGTGATCGTCTTCACCGCGCGTCTCGACGCCCGCGCGCGTCCTCACGACGCCAATCGCGCGGGCGCAACACCGATCGCTCAAAACCTCGTTCGAGCGCGCGACCTTCGACTCGACGACTAACCTCGATCCTTGGCCCTCGTTCGCGCGCGCAGGTCGTCTTCACCGTGCTCGGCGGTTGGGCCGTGGTCATCTACGGCGCCAAGACGGCGTTCTCGTGATCCCGCGCGTCCGATGATGTAATTCTACTCCGATGACTTTTGAGCTCGAGTCCCCGCGCGCGTCATTCGGCGCCCCGTGTATGCGCGAGGACGCACGTCGCGCGCCTGATTACGGTAACCTCTGGCCCATCGCGCTCGCACCGTTGATTCCAGCGATAGGAATCGCCGTTCGCGGACATCCCGACCCGAGAACGCGTTTGGGCGCGCCCGCGCTCGCGGCTGGCGCGATCCTCATCTTTGCGCACGGATTCGCGGTGAGCGCGTCGACGGATACGAAATGATGACGCCGCGCGCGCGCGGATGGAGTCTCGTGAGAGTGTTCCTCGCGATCGTGGTCCTCGCGTTGGCGGCGACGACGACGGGAGCGCGCGCGCTCGACCGCGATGACTCGATCGAGACGAGAGGCCCGTCCCGAGACAAGTGCACGGAGAAGTCGGCGATGATCGATAAGCTCAAGGAGGAGCTCCTGAGACTTCGACGAGAGCTGTCTATGGCGGAGAAGCGTGGAAGAGACGGCATGGAGTGCGACGCGAGGTTGCGAACGGAGGTCGGGACGCGAAAGATGGCGCAGCAGGAGGCGGCGAGATGCGAGGAGGCGCTGGAGCGCGAGCGACGGCGGACGAACGCGGCGAACGTCGCGAAAACGATAGCGAGCGATGGTTTGGCGCGCGCGAAGAAATTTGCGAAAAACGCGAGACCGATTATCGAGGCTGGGGTGCGAAACGCCGCGCCCAAGGTGAAAGAAGCGACGGAGGTGGCGAAGAAGAGGTACGTGCGAGAAATCAAGCGCGTGCAAAAGAAACTGTCGCCGGTGCGACGCAAGATGAAGGCGAAGATGGAGACGATCGACGCGCTCGCGCCATACGCGACCGATCATCACATCAACTTTGCGTTTCAAGCGATTTACACGCTGTTCATGGCCCTCGTCGTCCAGCGAGTGTTGGGCTTCGTGCTCGGAGCGTTGTTTCGCCCGAGAAGGCGGCCGGTGCCAAGACACATTCGAAGAAATTCTGTCGAACTCAGACCGTTATCGCCCGAACGTTGAGTCGTGAGCGCGATTCCCTTTGCTAGCTGCCGCGTTCGACATGTATCCTTTGAAATATTTCGATAAAGTTACACATTTCTATCGCTCTCACTCTCCTCGCTCAACGTCTCCGTTGAGGTAACGGCGTGAGAGGTCTCATCCCCCCGACGATGTCCGGATTCGACACCGAGTGTGCGTGAAGGGACGCGGCGTTTCCGAACGCTGGACCCGATTCATGCAACTGACTAAACTCTAAAAAGCTCACGTTTCTGGTGTGGGCATTCGACAACCACTTGTTCTCCTTTCGATCCTCCATGATCTGATTATCCTCATCCGTCTCGCGAGGAGGACCTCCTTTCGCGTCTAGCAACTCGAGCCACTCGGCGGAGAACATGTTGAACTTTTTGAACAACAAGATTCGGATTGGCATCAAGGCTAAGATGAAGACGGGAAACGTCAGAGCGATGGGCGAGCTTCGTATGCCCCACAGAACTCCAACACACGCAATTTGCACAAGAGTGAACGCGTGCACACGACTCAGAGGAACATGCCTGACGTATGACGTCGGTGGATGCAGTCTAGGTTCCATGAACGCTATTTTTATCCGCTCCCAGAAATGGTTTTCGTACAATCCCATCACGCCAGTGTAGATGAACAAGCCGAAGAGCACGCTCATGGGAATCGATTTCAGCGCCGGAACGACCACGAAACTCAAAGCCACGAGAACGTTGACTAGTAATGGGCTCAGACGTTGTTCGTGCACTTTGATAATTTTTCGGCGAGCTTCACCGTCGACCGTGTACTCCTCCACATCACTGAGCGCTAATACGTATTGAGGTGAATGCGGAAGCGAGCCGGTGGGCGGTGGTAATCCAAGTAAGGAAGTAATACAGACCAAGATTGCCAGTATCGCAAAGTTGTAGTGGTATGCCGCGCCCTTTCGCATCTTCATGGACGGAGCATTGCACAAGAGCGTCGCCACATTCATATCTATGTAATACAGAATCGTCAACATGAGTGCGGGGAAGATGGAAATAAGTGGAATAAACTTATCTCCCGATCCCAAATCGATCCACCAATCTCGCTTTGCGGATGGCTCAAAGGAATCGGACAGAATCAAGTGCTCGAGTCCTGAAATTTTGGACAACTTTGCCGTCAAGCTCGCGATGACGACGGCTGATGCGAGACCAAAATCCGCCGTGAGCTCGCGGACCGTCGTGTTCAAGTACGGAGAACTGCGCACTTGCACCGCCCATAAGCCAATTTGTAACGTCAGCGCGCCTAGTATTAAGCTAAAGAGCGCTGCCTCCGTGCTGAAAGTATCGTCCGAGATGTATGCGATCAAATTCTTCAACCCCTCAAAGATGAAAATGGCGCACACAAACAGACTAAATATGTCCTGGGTAAACTTTGTGCACTTATTAACCACGAAAGCGCAGGCGTCTGAGACCGCGATGATCAGCATGAAGATGCCTGTCCATGATCCTACCCAAGCAGACGTCACCAAGAAATCTATCTTCCAAGATTGACAGCGCTTGTAGAGCTCGATGAGAAACACAGTCTGCGGACCCGCGGGACGAAGCACAATTTCGGGTTGTCCCGAAAACACCGCCCAGAGAATACCGCTGAGCGCTTGGCTACACAGATACTCCATGGCGCCAACTTGTCCGGCGGTCTCTTTGTACGCCAAACCTCCGAATGCGATGGCGGGACCCAGACACGCGAAATACATGTAAAGAGTCGCGCTCAAGCACTTCATGGGAGCCCTCAATCCGTCCACCCAGTCGCTCTTGTACACTACCCAACGTCTCTTGATGTCGTTGACGATACCTCCTGCAAACTTCCCAGTGAACTCTGCGCCTTGCCTGGCCGCTATCTCCGCCCTCTCTTCCACCTGACGAAGGTGCTCCCCGGTGAGAACCGAACAGGCTTCAACGTATGCCTCCATGAGTTCCGGACAATTCCTCGAAATCCGCGCGTCTCGCACGAAATCCGTCTCGCGAATCAATTTCAGGAAACCAAGCTTGATCGTCTTGAGCGCCTCGAGTCTATTCATCGTCTCCAATGCCCCCCGAGGGTGCAACGACTGCGGCAACGTGACAAACAACACCACCTTTGTGTTTCGCCCATCCACCGCCCCGAGGTTCACCTCTCGCTCGAGCGTGCACATCGCCACGTGACACCCTCGAGGTTTCAACTGTTCCGCGATGCTATTCGCCTCGACGACGCCTTCAAAGTCCTCCATCTCTTCGCCGACGAGCACGGCGCAACCGCGCTCGTTCGCCGCGGTGAACACCCTCCCCACCTTAACCGTACGCGACGTCTTCACCTGACGTATGAGCGAAGACACGATATCCATCTCTCGCCAACAATGCGAGCGCACGGCGATCGATTCCGCGCGCAGATCGTCGCGCAACTCGCACAGGAACTTCACGCTGAACGGTAGATTAGCTTCCTCGTCGCGCGGAACCTCAATCTCGTCGATCGTCGACGCGTCCGCGTCGCGCGAGCGGCGCGCCGAGCTAGAATCATCGTCTCGATCGTCCTCGGGCATCTCGCCCGCGCGAGCGCCCCCGGCGCCGACGCGCTCTGAGGTGGGATAAGGAAAACCTGTGCGATTGGAATACGAGACATACCTCGACGCTCATCCGGTCCGTCGATGCTCAGCCTCAGCGCCTCAGCGAACTATCGCATCTCCGGTTTCACCGACGCCGCCCGTCGCGCGTCGTTCCGCACGTCCAGGCGCGCGACCAGAGCGCGATCTTCTACCCGAGTCATGGCGCTCTCCCAGGATGAGCTCAAGAAGCTCGTGGGCTACAAGTCCGTGGACGATCACGTCAAGTCCGGCATGGTCGTCGGTCTCGGCACTGGGTCCACGGCGTACTTCGCGGTCGAGCGCGTGGGCCAAAAGCTGGCGAGCGGTGAGCTCAAGGATGTGATTTGCATCCCGACGAGCGAGCGCACCCGCGAACAAGCCGAGTCCTTGAACATCCCGTTGTGCACGTTGAACGAAAAGTCCGAATTGGACGTCGCGATCGATGGTGCCGATGAGGTCGACCCGGCCCTCGCGCTCGTCAAGGGCGGTGGGGGTGCGTTGCTTCGTGAGAAGATGGTGGAAGTGATGGCGAAGAAGTTCATCGTCATCGTCGACGAGTCCAAGCTCTGCAAGGGTCTCGGTCCGGGCTTCCCGTTGCCGGTTGAGATCACGCCGTTCTGCCACATGCACACGCTGCGAACGATCGGCAAGCTTCCGTCCCTTGCTGGCTGCGAACCGATCTTGCGTTTGGGTTCCTCGTCCAACAACAAGATTGACGGCGACGAACCGGCCGTCACGGATAACGGCAACTACATCGTCGACCTTCACTTCAAGGAGCCGATCAAGGATCCGGTCGCCGCTGCGAACGAATTGAAGAACACTGTCGGCGTCGTCGACCACGGTTTGTTCGTTGACATGTCTTACCAAGTCATTGTCGCCGGTAGCGATGGTATCCGTGTCGCGGGCACGGATGGCGAGAAGGCTTGGTGGTAAATTAGCGCCGCGCCGACTTTCAAACGTTTGAGAGACACGAAGCGACGCCAAGACTTTAAACGCTCAGAGCGTGTGATTCGGTTATTAATACGCACAGATTTTTCTAAAATACAAACTAATTTCACACTTTCTTTCTAAGACGTCTGCGCGAGCGCATCCAGGGCGCCGTGGGACAAACGCTTTTTCAACACGTCGAACTCTCTGATTTCCATGTGCACGAGGTAGCACAAGAGACGGTACAGAGCGGAAAGCTCACCTAGTTGCTTCGCTGTTCTTTCGTTGATCTTTGCTTCGACGTTCACGCCAGGAACAGCTTGGAGCAATACCCGCGGTAAAGGTTGCGTAAACGCCCTGCATCGTCTCCACAACTCTGATCCTTGCTGGCCGACTTTACCCGGAAAGAAACACGCGATCATGGCCCCGAAGAAGGCGATGATGGCTTGTATGATGAGCTCTGCGTAAACGAGCAAACAAGCCGCGGTTTTCAAAACGAGTCGAAACGGAATGATGGTTCCTTGACCGACGACCACGAAAGCGTCTAATGTAGCGTGAGCCGCCGCATCAGCACGTTCGGCCAAACTATGTTGATCTTTTTTCATCTCGCTCACGCTTCGCATTGCGGCAGAAGCGACTTCAGTCGCCTTGAAACTCATGCGCGATACGAGATCAGCTTCGTGCTTCATGATTGAACCGAACTCCTCCGCATGCTTCGCGGCCGCCCGCCTCGCGGTCTCCGCAGCTGCGGCTGCTCGCCGCGCCGCCGTTTCTGCACTTTGACTGGCCCACTCTTGACAGTCCGCCGCCCAACTTCGCGAAGGTTTTTTGCCGCGGTCTGGCATCTCCTTTTTCGGCTTTTCATCCGTCGCGTGATCCGCCGTCTCTTTCGACGGACCGTGCGTTCGCTCGTACCAGTCGTACGCGTCCGCGTAACCCATTTCGAACAATTGTTTCAACTTGTACGGTTCAGGCGGGTAGAAGCACCACCAAATCGGAATGTACCTACTCGGTTTGATGTCGGCGCGAGACGAATAAAAAGGATTGACAATCACAATGTTCGGATTTGTCTCCTTGCAGTGCAACTTGCTAAAAGTGCCGTGCTTCTTGAAACCCTGAAGTACTTGCATGTCTGTCACGGCACCGTCCAAGCAGAGCCCGAACCCGCGCAACCATATGGGTAAGCCACTCAGCGGCACGATGCACGCCGAACACAACAACGCCTGAATCAAAAAGTCGTACGTCGGATACGAGCTGATTCTGAGGTTCTTCCACGATGGGAAGATCCTCGTGATTGAAACTTCAAAGCGTCCAGACAGCAGCTCATGCGCCTTGGGGTCACAAAACTCCGTCATCGCGCCTTTGCAATACGCGCGGAGTTGAAAAGCGCCCAGCACCGACCGTCTCGCGCGCGCCGCGCAAATGTATACGTACTGCGCCAGGGCGTCCAGATCGCAGTCCATGAACAAGAGCGCGCCCGACAGTGCGCCACCGGAGGTTCCGTACACTTTCGTTTTACTGCGCAGTCGCCCACACGATGGAGAGTCGCCAACCGTCAGTCCAGAGTGTCATCGCGTCGACGCTCCTCGAGGCGCACACATCGCGCGTCGAGCCGCGATCTCACCGCGCGCGCGCGGTGACGCGATAACGCGCGAACGCCAACGCACCTTGCCATGCCCAATTCCCGCATCGCCTTCACGACGCCGACGTAATACACGAACAACCATCCCGAACTCCCAAGAGCGATCTCGTATTCAAACTGTTTCTCCGACTCTTCGCGCGTCGTCGACGACGGATCCGACGCCCCGGACGGCGGATCGCGATCACTCGCGCCACGCATGTCGTCGATGTGCGCGCGCGCGCTCGCCCTCGCTGGCGCGTCGTCGTTTCACGCGTTCTTTGGAGTTTCCGAGAAAGCGTCTCCAGTCACGACCGGCCGAGCGCGGGGGACTCGGTTTTGAAACCTCGCCTTCGCGAGAGGAACGGACGGCACAGTGGGACGCGCGCCGCGCGCGCGGCGGCGATCGCGCGCGCAAAGGCGACGATAAATTTATTTTGACGCCATGTTCGCTCGTCCGCGTCGATCCGCGCTTCGCGCGACGACGGATATCGAACCGAGCGTCACCGCAAGGTGTTTTCCGTTCAAGTGCGTTTAAACCGTTCGGCGAGCGAGGCGAGAACGAGGCGACGACGAGAGCGACTGACGAATCGGTGGTGACGACGCAGATATTTTAATAGCATTCAATCGGAGATGCTGGAGTTTTTGGTGAACACGCGTCGGTCGTTCGTGATGAGTGCGTGTCGAGAACCCGGTGCCAAGTTTTCGCGCCGGATCGAAAGACTGACGACTCGACGCGCGACGTCCAGGCGCGCCGACCGGGAGCGGGAAAACGACTATATTTGAATTAGCGATGTTGGCGGCGTTGCGAGGACCGAACGCAACGGACGCGGTGGTGGGCGGATTGAACAGGAGAAAGGTGATTTATCTCGCGCCGAACCGCGCGCTTGTCGCCGAGAAGGCGCGAGACTGGCGCGATCGGTTCGGTCAAATAGGCATCACGTTCGCGGAACTGACGGGAGATCAAGATTTTGGTGGTGATATTTGGGGCGAGATCGAGAACGTCGACGTCATATTGGCCACACCGGAGAAGTTTGACAGAGTCACCCGTCTCGACGCGAATCGGGGCGGCATGTCCTTCTTCAGCGACGTCGCCGCCGTGCTGATCGACGAAGTTCATCTCATCGGCGATTCTCGAGGCGGTTGCTTGGAAGTTATCGTCAGTCGGTTGAAGTTATTGAGCAAGTCGTCCGCGCTGTTGCATTCTCATCTTCGTAGCGTGCGATTCGGCGCCGTGAGCGCGACGATTCCAAACATCACGATGCAGAACCTCGCGAGTTGGCTTGGTGCGGAACGCGGCGGCATGTTCGTATTCGGAGAAGAGTATCGACCGGTGAAATTGCAGACGTACGTGCGAACTTTTTCGGATGGGACGAACGATTTTCTGTTTGCCAAGTTTTTGAAAAACCACGTCTACGGCGTCATCTTACAGTTTTACCGAGGTAAGCAAACGCTCGTCTTCTTGGGATCTCGCGACAACGCGCTTCAGACGGCGAAACAACTCGTCTTGACTTCTCGTGAGAATGGAAACACCTTCGCGCATCCGCAGTGCGCGCGTTTTCTGCAAGAGGCTTCGACGCGAGCGAAGAACAAATCTCTCGCTGATTGTATTCTCGCCGGAGTCGCGTTTCATCACGCCGGTTTGGAGAAGGAAGACAGAGAACTCGTCGAAACGTTATTTCGTGACCGTCTCTTAGTTGTATTATGCAGTACGAGTACGTTGGCCGTCGGTGTGAATCTTCCAGCGTACCTGTGCGTCGTGGCCGGCACTGAAATCTACGACGGCGGCGGCGCGTACAAGGAAATTTCCATGGATAATCTGCTACAAATGATCGGACGCGCGGGTCGACCGCAATATGACACGGAGGGAGTCGCCGTGGTGATGACCAAGAACTCTCTCAGAAGTCGTTACGAAGGTTTGGTTCACGGAAAGTATCCGCTCGAGTCGAGTCTGCGCACGTCGTTACCAGAGTCTCTGAACGCCGAAATCAGCTGTCGAACTGTGAATTCATTCGACGACGCGTTGGAATGGTTACAGAGCACTTATTACTTCATTCGCATGTCCAGCGAACCGAAAAAGTACGGCGTACAGCACGGTGAAACCGCTGTCGACGCTTCGAAACGAACGATCGCGGCGACTCTGAGAGAGCTCTGCAGCACCGGAATGTGCGCATACAACAATTACGCAAACAACAATTCGATTCAGCCGCTTAAAGCGGGCGACATCATGTCACTTCGTTACTTGCGCTTCAAGACGATGCAAGATATCATGCGCTGCGCCTCCACGTCGTCTTTCGCGGAACTTTTGCGCTTACTCTGCGAGAGCGATGAGTGCTCAGACATCAAGCTTCGTCGCGACGAGAAGAAGGTATTGAAGGAACTCAATCAGTCCGACATTGTTCGATTTCCTCTGCGAGAAGTCACCGGCAAGACGAAAAAACTCTCCGTCTCGAAAGTCATCCGAACGCCGGCTGAAAAGTTGTATCTCGTCGCGCAGTACATATTATCCGACGTTATCGAGCCGAAGATCGCGCTCTTACCGTCCATGCGTATGGAAGGCGACAAGATTTTCTATTTCGGCGCGCGCATCTTGCGTGCGGCTTCAGAGTATTATCAATCGACATTGACGTTTTCCGCAGCGACGAACGCGTTCGCGCTCTCTAAAGCGTTGGATATTCGTAAATGGCCAGACTCCAACATGCACATCTCGCAACTCAAGCACTCGCGCGTGAAAAAGGTCATGGAAAAACTGCTCGCCGCAAAGATAACCACGCTGAGCGACGTCGAAGCCGCGGACCCTCGACGCATCGAGATGAAGGTGGACAAGCAGTTTCCGTTCGGCAATAATCTTCAAGGAGACGTCAAAGATTTTCCATCCGCGCTGTCCATCGTCATGAAGCACCAACTCGTCGGCCGAGAATCGTACAACGTCGACGTCACGATTTCGTTCAAAAACACATCAAACAGTCGACTCACGACGATGAACCACTTACCGGCGAAATATCCGGGGACGTTGTTCATCGGGAGCGAGCACGACGATCGTCTTTTGTACGTTCAGCGATTACCTGTTCGTGAGTTTAGTCTTGACGTGAGTTCGGACGTGCACCACTCGACCACCGTTTTTCACGGCCAATTCAACTGCGAAAAGGCACTAAACGATCAGAAGCCGTTGTGTCTGTGCGCGCGCGTCATCTTCGAACGATGCGTCGGACGAGACATCGAAGAGTATCACGTCATCGAGCGCAATGGTACGAGTCCACAAACGCCCGTGAAGAGCAGATCAGCGACGCCGAAACAATCTCCCGCGTCGACGCCGTCCATGAAGCAGGCAAAAATCGTCATGGATCCGACAACGAAGCGGTTTCGACTCGCAAAGGATGACGACGAGGTCCGCCGAAAAGTCTCTTTCGAAGAATACGCGTCCACCCTCGCGCCACCGCCGCAGAAATCTGAGGACGTGTGCAACCGTTGCGGGGTGAAGGGGCACTGGGCGCGCGACTGTCTGTTTCCGGATAATCGACCGGAAGCCGATCGACCGCGTCTCGCCGACCAAAAGTGTCACCGCTGTGGCAATCTCGGTCATCTTGCGCGTGATTGCACCGTTTTACCCGAAGGCGCGTGTAGAACGTGCGGTGTCATCGGTCACTTTGCGCGAGATTGTCCCGGTCTCGATATCGCGATCGATAAAGTTGAGCCGGCGCCTCCGCAACGCGAGACATCCGACTCGGACGACGCCGTCAGTTGGGATTTCGTTTTCGATTGAAACGAGCGACGACGACGACGACTTGTATATGTATGATGTGAATGAATACACGTAGATAGATTTGATGTTTGGTACAGTAGTTCCTAGGGAGATGACGGAAACTCCTCCTCTCCGGCGGTGAATTCTAAACTATTTTCAACCGCCTCGATGCTCACCCGTAAATCCGCAATCGCGCTTGAGAATAATTGTTCCAAGTGTTCCGTCTTTTGGAGCGTGCGGTGCGTCTCGAAAGCCTTGCAGCACGCGCGGTACAGTTTCCATAGCGCATCTATCAATCCGAGACAATCGGATCGCGAGAGCGGCGGCGCCGGAGTGCTCGGCGACAGCGTCGTCATGGACAACGGCGTCGGCGCGGTGCGCGCCGACGTCGCCACCGACGCCGGCGAAGGCGGCGGCGCCTTGACGCTCGGCGCCGGCGACGGATACGACGCGCTCGTCGGCGTGTCGAGTGGGATCCCCACTCCCATCGGCACGGCGGTCTCGCTCAACACGCGCCTGTGAATCATCGGTAATCTCGGCGTCGATTGCCGAACCTCCGCCTTCGGCGGTTTCGGCGAAGGCTCGGCGGGCGTCGGCGTGGAAAATCGAGGCTCGTGCGCGTCGTGTCGACTCTCGGACGGAAAGTCGATGTCAAAGAAGGATTGAATCAGCGACGGCACGCCGCCGTTCACGCCGGCCGCGAGGGATCCCTGCAAAAGACGCTGCAAGAGCTCCGCCTGAGGCTTACGCGCGTTCGCCGCCGCTAACAGCGCGAAGGTTTGCTCTTCGAGCATCTGAATCGCGCTCTGACACGGGTTCATCTCCTCGACGGACGTATTGATGATTCGCGAGCGCGGTAACAGATTGGGAAACTCTTCGTCCACGGTGATCTTCGTGCGACGGCGACCTTGATACCGAAGGCCGGCGACGACGGGACCTTGCGCCTGACTCACTTCGCCGGTTTCGGTGAAGACGACGGGCGCGTCAAACGTAAACTTGCCGCAGCGAGAGAAACCCTTGCCGCCGACGCCGCCACCGATCGCCGTCTGCTCGAGGGCGTCGAAATCAATCTGTAACGCCGTGATCTGTAAACCGGCGCACCCTTCCTCCACGATGGCGTCCGAGTTGGTGGACATGCACACCACCCGCGTACCCGGTTGCAAATACTTGGACAGCTGCGAGATGATTTTTTTATTCATCTCGCCGAGCGTTCGTTCTCGCGGCTCTCGGTAGACCCACTCCGAACCGACCATGTCGTCCCACGCGCCACCGATCAGACGAACGCGCCAAAACGTCGCCGGCTCGGGCGGTGGTTTACCCTTGACGTCGAGTTCGTACCGCTTGGGATCGCCGACGGAAAACGTGGCGTCGAGGCGGCGGAAGAGCTCCGCCATCGTGGCGTGCGATTCGCTCAGAGAGTCAAACTGACGATGCGTTTGCCAAGAGATTTGCGCCGTCTCCATGACGCGCAGCGCAGCCTCGAGATGGTTCCCTCTCGTGAATAACTCGACGGCGCGCGCGAGATGCGCGAGCACTTGTCGCTCTCCGATTTCCTCGGTGCCGCACCGCGTTCCCGCCACGGCGGGGAGCGGCGACGCTCCCTCGGGAAGAGCGAAGAATGATTCTCGCAGAGCCTTCACGTCGTGTTCGAACCACACGCACACGTTCGGTGCGGCGACGGAGAAGGCTTGCATGGCGATGATTCCCGCAGCCGTGGACGCCTCGCCGGCTTCGACCCAGTGTTCGCCGTCGGCGAGTCTGTCGGAGAGCGAACGCAACACCTTGACGTGCGCGGCGGGGGATGATTTCAGCGCCAATGCCAATGATGCCTCGAGATCAGCCGCGTGTGGGAGATTGAGCGCACTTCTGGGATTCATCGTCGCGTTCGCCAAGCGTCGAACGCACAGTTCGGCGCTCTCCAGCGTGTGCAGCGTATCCTTGACCGAGTTGTTCCACCCCGAAGGACTCACCTCGGTGCCGGATTTGAGACTCTGTAACGAGATGGATAATCTCTCTTGACGCGACACCGGTTTGAGCGGGAAGAACGCGGCGTGCATGGCGTAAATCAGCGTCGGGCAGAGCGGTTCGCTCGTGCCGAAGATTTCCACAGATGATTCGAGCATGGTTCGAAGATTGGCCACGGCGAGCTCTCGCACCGGCGGAGGACGCGCCGCCGCCTTGAAGACGGCGATGGCCGCGCCTTGTAAAAAGGCGTAAGGCGCGACGCCTGGCGCGTTTGCCGGTGACGGTGGGTATTCCTCGAGCGGTACGTTGATTTTGCGCGGATGCAGAGATGCGAAGAGCACTTTGCAGTGTTCTCTGAGTAAAGAATCCAAAATCGGCGCGGACATTTTCCACGAAGATTCGCTCTGCGGTCTCGACATGATGGCGAGCATGACGCCCAAGATTCCTTCCAACGCGTTGAACGAAACGCTCTCGGACTCGACGTCGTCGTCGCTCGGTACTTCGATGTACGACGTCGGGGAAGACTCGGAGTACGCCTTGGGACTCAGCCTGGTGTTCGGAATTTGCACCGTCTCGTTTTGATTTGGAACTTTTCTTCGCATGACGCCCATCGCTCGAGCCGCGGCGCCAATGACGCCCCACTGGGATTTTAAGCTTCCTCGACTGTGCCACTCGCTGATGAGACGCAGTATGATCATGTACACGCAGGTGTTGAGTTGACCCGCGGCGACGCGCGGATCGTAGTGAAGCTCTGAATCCGCGGTTCCCTGCACAGGGCCGGAGGGCGACCACGAATCGTTACCGTCGGTTTCATACGCGAAATCTTCCGCAGCTCTCGAGAGGATGCTCACGAAATTCTTCATGCGAACGGGATCCTCGGCGAGCCAGTTCCACAAATTGTTCGCCTGCGTGTCGCGCGCGAGCATCAAAATGCTCACCAGCAAGTCGCGTCTTCCCACCACGTCGAGCATCTCGATGGTCTCGCGCTGCGAGATTAAAAGTCGTAGCAACGGCGCGTACGCAGCCGCGATGGAACGACGCGCGCTGGAAGATTGCCAGGAGCGGTCCCATGCATGTCTCGTCAGCGTCGCCGCGACGATGCGAGACGCCGTTTTCGCTCGTTCCGGATTGCTTTCGAGGTTCCACTGCATGGCCTCCGTGAACGCCGTGACCAGAGCGTCACCAGCGCTGTATTTCGAAGCATCGCGTGAATCTTCGCTCCAGCCGTTTTTACCTTCGTAGACCGCAGAGGCAGTGATGATGTCGAGTATGACGGGAGACGCGCACAACGTGTCGAAGAATTCGCGCAACAACGCCGTGTGTCTGACGCCGCCCTGTCCAAGACTCTTGACGTGCATGGCGGCGAGCATGGTCGCGAGAGGCGCGAGCGGACCGGCGCGTCCGAGATTACCGTTTCCTCTCGATCCCTCTTGATACTTTTTCATTCCCGGTATGGAAAACATGAGGGTGAGAAACATGGCGACGCCACAGTTCAAGTTGCGCGCTTGATCCATGTCGGCGTCTGACGGTAACATGCGTTCACCGCGAGTCTTGATTTCATTCGACAAAATGTCGATGACGTTTCGCAACGGCATTTCATCGTTTTCTATCGACACGGTGTCGCTCGGTGATTGCGCTCGATCGAGCGCGACGGCGCGATGAATCATGCCAAGAAAGAACCACGACATTGAAAGAGCCTCCTCGTAAGGAACGTACGGTTCGCGAGTCGCCGCGAGTACGGACGCGTAACGCTTGGCAAGAATGGTGTGCGCCGGTAACGCCGATCGCGAGGACCCAAGCGTCTGCAATTTACCCAATTGTTTACTCCACGAACGCTCGAGAGATCCGAATCCGAGTGTGATGTACGCCTCCAACGGAGGACTGTGGCTCGCCACTCCCTTCAACGGAGGCGTTTCCCCAGGCTCGACGCGTTGTACAGCCGCGGCGACGCGAACGAGCGTGTGGAACGCCAATATACCAATGTCTTGCGTCGCGTCGACTCGCTCGTACTTCGGCAGCGCGGGTATGAGCGACAGTCTTCTCTCCAACAAATCAGCGCTCTGCGTAAAGTCGTCGCTCAACCCAGCCGAGACGAGAGAAGCGCCGTCGTCCTCGTCCTCATCTCTGCGCGAGTCTTTGCTCATCCGCGAGCTTTGCTTCTCTTCTTGTTCGTATATGTCCATTTGAGACGAATCTGAAACTCTCAACGCCAAACTCATGAGTAGATTTAGTACCGCCGGTAAGTGCTGAATGAGCGCGTGCACGTTTGCGAGAGAGAGTTCACTCACTGCTATTCTCAGTTTATCTTCGGTTTCTGGTGTCTGCGTTTCACGCCACGCGCTCGTCGCGGCATAAAGAGCGCCGATGTGTGAGTCACCCGTGTGCATCGTCGACGCGAGTCGAAGACGCACGTGTACGCATTCCTTTCTTTCCTCCCAGTACGGCATGTGCGCTCGAACGTTTGACTGCAAGTACTTTGGTAAAAGTTCTCGCACCGCGACGAGGCGCATATCGCCGCCCGTGGGCGTCGTCGCGCTCGCAACCTTTGCCGCCAAGGTTTCGGGTTGAGAGCACAGATTGATGACGGAATGGCCGAGCAATTCTTCCTCGCCGCCACCGCTACCGAACATGCCGTTCGAAGCGCTTTGCGCGCCGTAGATGCTCAACACGAGATGGTGCGATGGATTCAACCGCACGGGCAGCCGCACGCGCGCTTCGTGATAAAAGACACCACCTTTGGAGCGCATGCGGCTCATGGTCGTCCAGCTTTCGCGACACATCCCCCGACCGCACGGCGACGGGAAAGCCAGCAAACCTTTGCTTTCAATCTCTAAATCATCGTCTCTGAGCTGAATACGCACTCGAAGGTCTTGACGTTTGCCGATGTCTATCGACTTTACGTACACGTACAACTCTCGAGAGAGACCGTCGTCGATGGCTCCACCCCACGCCATTTCCCAATCGAAAGCGCCGGTCGCGACGCGCGGGTTGAAAGAGCTCAACTCCTTGACGTGCACTAAACCTCTCGGGAACTCGAAACCATTGATTTCCGAGCCAGTCGACGGCGCGTTGAACGGCTTTAATCGACAAATCATTCTGCATCGAATCGGTTTGTGCGATTTCAGAGAGTGACTCGTTCCGTTGGACATCGCCGCCTCGAGGAGCGCGTACTCGCTGTACGCCTCTTTGACTCGATACATCTCCGAGCACGACGTTTCTTTCAACAGCATGTTCGCGCCGATCGCGCCTCCCACGCGTAAGTCAAAGATCGGTAACATCGCCCACGCGAGTAAGTTTCGACGCTTGGACAAATTTGGATTTTCAACCTCTTGCGCGGCGAGCCCCGAGCTTCCGTCGGACGAGTGCACCGACGTGGCTTGCGTCGATCTCGCCTGCGTCACCTGTTGCTCTTTCGCCTGACGAAGCGCCTCCATTCCCAGCACTCGCTGTCGCTCCTTGTCGGCGTGAATCTTCGCCTTACGAATGTCTTTGTGCGTGTACACCTTGTCCTCTATGCCGCCCTCGTCCGCGGCGAGATGGGTGAGATGCGCGATGAGTCTCAGATTTGGCGTCAAAGCTTCGGCTGGAACGGTGAACGCGGCGATCGTTTTCTGCTGTTTTGCGTTCGGCCACGAAAAATGAAAATTCTCGCTCACCTTGGTGCGCGTCTGTACGTCGTACAGCGCCATCGTTCCCTCCACCGTCTCGAGCGCGCCGACTTCAAAGTGAATCTCCGCCACCTCCAGCGTGAACCGTAACGTGCGACTCTCTCGCTCGGCTGCGCGCGTGGACACAGCGGGTAACTTTTCACCACGAACCAACGCGCTCTCCGGCGTCTTCGGAAGCGCCAACGAACCCGGAAACGGATGCGTGCCTCGAACGCCCGCGTGATACAACTGCAGCAGCGAACCATCCGTCGCGAAATCATTCGTCGATTCCACCGTCTGACCATTCTTCCCATCGCCGCCCACCGATGTCGACGCCTCTATTTCCGTCGATCGTCTCCTCTCATCTCCGTCCGCGTCCTCACCCTCGTACCGCTCCTCGTCTCGTTCGCGCGCCTCGGCGCCGCGCGCCCAGCCGTCATTCGTCCCGCGCTCCAGCGTCAACCACCTCGCTCGCTTCGACGCCACCAACGCCTCGACGTGCGGCACATCGATCTCCGTCGCATCGATCGCCACCGGTCGGTATCCACCGCCGTCCTCACCCGTCGCGCTCGCGTTGACGACGCTCGCGGCGTTCGCGTCGACGACGCTCGCGTTCGCATTCGCGTTCGCGCCGCCGCCGAACGACCCCGACCCCGACGTCCCGCCTCGACGTCCCGGCGCGTGTAGCGTCCCACCCCGTCGCACCGCGCGCCACGACATCGTCCCCCACAGCGTCTCGCCGTCGTCGAACGAACACGATCGAACGAATCAAATCAAATCCAAATCCCACGCCGAGTCCAAATCAAATCAAATCAAATCAATCAATCCGCGTCTCGTCGCGCGTCGTCGCGATCGCGCGTCCACCCCCTCTCGACGTCCTCTCTCGACCCCAACGCACGCACACGACGACGACCGAACGCACGCGCGCCTTCGCGTCCACGCCCGCGTCGTCGTCGTCTCCCGTCGACGCACGCACCGCACGATGACCGCGTCGCGTCGCCCGGTCGTGTCGCCCAGTCGGTCATAAAATGACCCATAACTCTCTCCACACCATCACCATCGCATCTCCAGATCCGTCTCCACGACGGTTCAGAACTCTATCGCTGGGTCGTGTCGCGACGGCTTGTAACCGGACGCCCGGAGCGGGGCCGCGCCCCGTCGCGTCGTCGCGTCGTCGCCCGCGTCTTTAAACATCCGCGTGGATCGCGCGTCCGCCTCGAGCTCGCGGTCCGCGACCGCGATCGGGTTGAGACTCGGTCGAGGCGCGCGTTGAAGCGTCGGGCACCGCGCGAGGCGGGGAACCGAACGGCGCACACCGGCCGCCGCGAGCGGCGAGCGGGGAGCGCGCGAGAGCGGAGACGCGGGAGAGACGGCGCGCGGCGCGGCGAAACGCGGCCTGTTTTTTTGTACTACTTACTGCTTTGTCTTCGTGTGTCGTGGGTGCGTTCGCGTCCGTCGGTCGTCGGTCGTGACGATTCGGAAGACGAACGGACGCGATCGACTTCCCGCTCGAAAGACTAAGGGTCAGACAGACAGCTAGTCGGGTTGAACAGGTCACGAACACGCTAGTACTACTACAGAACTACTCTTCCGCGAGAGAGAGAGCGCGCTAGGCGCGCGCGGGAACGGCGCGGTAAAAGTGCGGCGCGAGCTCGCGAAGCCAATCCGCCTCGACGACGGTGACGTCGCGCATGTACTCTCTGTCCGTGCGCACGGCGGAGCAGTACACGACGCAGGTGGGGCGGGAATTGAAGATGGCAGAGCTCGGGTGCACGCGAAGCTCTCGCGCGCGAGCGCGAGCGCTCAAGGCGCGGAGGGAGTTGAAGACGGAGCCGTCGGCGCCGCCGCCGTACGGAGCCAACGCGGCGGCGTTGGCGAAAAAGCCAGCGGCTATGGCGCGGCGAATCGGTATCGTATCTTCGCCGCAGGATGAGTTCGTGATGACCCCGAGTCGGTCGAGGTGGCGCTTTAATTGCGCGCGAACATCACCCGCGCGCAAGAGCGCGCGGTGATTGAGCATGTTGTTGTTGGCGAATTTCGACTGGTTTCTCGCGTCGCAGTACGCGTCGTGAATGTTCAGTATCATGATCGCGTCGCCCTCTTCCACAGCGAAACGTTGACGCATTTCATCTAAACGTTTCTTTTGACCGCGGTGCGTCACCCACAACGAACGCACCTGCATGTACGCCGCCACCGTGAGCGCTTCGCGGACGCACCCCATCTCGCCGCTCACCAAAAGCATTTTGCCTAATTGAGGTTCCACCGGAAGCTCCGCCAAGTGAATGCCGAGTGGCTTCGTGAGTTTGGCGTCGTCGTCCAAGGCTCTGAGCGCGTACAAGAGTTCGAGCGCCTTGATCATGTTCGACGCCGGCGGTGGCGAAATCCACTCGAAGTTCATGATGTTGTCGATACCCATCGCTTTGATCTGTAACACCGTGCTCGCCAGATCGCTGCGAACGATCTCGGGCGCGGTGACGTCGGCCAAGGCGCGGAAATCCAATTCGGTGCACAATCGGAAGCACTTGCCCGGCCGAACGCGACCAGCGCGTCCCGCGCGTTGATTCGCGCTCGCCTTGCTCGAAGGCGCCACGTACAAACTCTCCATTCCTCGCTCCGGATCGTACGCCTTTTGTTTCGCGAAACACGAGTCCACGACATACACGATGCCTTCGATCGTGACGGAGGTTTCCGCGACGTTCGTCGCCACGACAACCTTTCTCGTGCCTCTTTTCGGAGGCCGAAACGCCTCGAGTTGCGCCGCGGGATTCAATCCCGCGTACAGCGGACACACCACTAAATCTAATCCAGCGCTCGAATGTCTATGAGAATCCCTTCGCATCTCTCGAGCTTCTTCTTCGAGCAAATTCACCGCGTCGTCGATCTCTTCTTCGCCCGTGAGAAAGACGAGGATGTCGCCCGGCCCTTCGCTACGATGCACTTCCAATACCGTCTCCACCGCCGTTCGCACGTAATCGCCCGTCGGCTCATCTAAATAATGCATCAACACACCGTGTGCTCGCCCCTCGACGGACATGATGACTGGTTTCCTCGAAGGCTCGTCGCCGCCTTTCCCGTCGTCGCCGCCGGGGGCGGCGGCGCTCGCGTCAAAAAATTCCGCAAACGATTCCGCCTGAATCGTCGCGCTCGACACGATCAAACGCAAATCGCGTCGCGCGCGCTGCACCTTTTTTAAGAGTCCCAGCAACAGATCCGTCGCGAGCGTGCGTTCGTGCGCCTCGTCCACCATGACGACGGAATATTTCGTCAACAGCGGGTCCTCGGCGAGTTCTCGCAACAACGCGCCATCCGTGCAAAACTTAATCTCCGTCTTCCCCGGCGTGCACACGTCCTCGAATCGTATCGCGTACCCCACGGCGTCCCCTAACACGCACCCCACCTCCTCTGCGACGCGCTGCGCCACCGTCTGCGCCGCCACGCGTCTCGGCTGTGTCACCGCCACCGCCCGTCCACCTCGACACCACCCGCCGTCCCGAAGAAACTGCGGAATCTGCGTCGTCTTCCCGCATCCCGTGTGCCCGACCACCACCGTCGTCTGATGACGCTCGACGCAATACAGCACCTCGTCTCGGTGCGCGGCGATGGGAAGCGCGCGCCGTCGCGCCGCGAGCGACGCTTTGGGATTGCGCTCATAGTGAATGCAACTCGGCCCGGCGCCGTCGTCGGCGTCGACGTCGGCGCTCAGGAGCGTCGTCGGTCGATCGGCGTCCGGCGTCGACGCCCCGGGTCGCCAGAATCCCGACATCGCGTCTCACCACCGCGCGGACGCGCGCGCGAGGGTGTGTGTGACGACGCGCGCGCCGAGACGATGGATGCCCAGCCGGGACGCCGCCGCCGCCGCGCCTCGAGCTCGCGCCCTCGACCGCGCGGAAGCCGCGAACGCGAATAGAGGAAAGAATGTGTACGGGTGTGATATTCACAAACATACTACTAACCGGGGCGAACGAACGAACGAAAGAACGCGAATCGATCTCGTCGCCCTGCTCACTCCACGGTGACCGACTTGGCGAGATTTCTCGGTTGGTCGACGTTGTGCCCGCGCAAGACGGTGAGGTGGTAACTCAACAACTGCAACGGAATGATGTTGATCAATGGCTGCAAGCAATCGCACACCTCGGGAACCTTGATGAGCATCTCATCGCTCGCCGCGTATTGATCGAGACTGTCGTCGTCTTCGCCGACGATGAGGATGCACCTGGCGTCTCTGGCGCGGAGTTGCTCGATGACGGATTTTTGCTTGGTGTACGAAGAGTCGCGCGTGGCGATGACGACGAGGGGCAAGGTTTCGTCGACGAGCGCCAACGGACCGTGCTTCATCTCACCGGCGAGGATACCCTCGGAGTGTAAGAGCGCGACTTCCTTCACCTTGAGCGCGCCTTCGAGGGCGGTGGCGTAGTTGTATCCTCTTCCGAAGAGCAAGAGGGAGTTTTCGTCGACGAGGGACTGCGCGAGCTTCTTCATCTTTTCGTCGAGGTCGAGCGCGCGCCGCATCGTCTCCGGAAGCGTGGCGACGCCGCGCATGATGTCCATACGTCGATCAGCGCGAGAGCGAGAGTCTTCGCTGAGCGCCAGGGCGAGGAGAATGAGCGAGGTGATTTGACACGTGTACGCCTTGGTGGAGGCGACGCCGATTTCGGCGCCGGCGTTGATGTGCAAACCGCAGTCGGTGGCGCGAGAGATTGCGGAACCGACGACGTTGACGATACCGATGCAGAGCGCGCCCTTGGACTTGGCGTACTCTAACGCGCGCAGCGTGTCCGCGGTCTCACCGGATTGAGAGATGAAGATGATAGAATCGTCGCGGAAAAAGGGACACTGTCGATCGAGGACGTCGGACGCGAGCTCCAACGTCACCGGCAACTCGGTGAGCTCCTCCATGAGCTGACGCACGGCGATGGCGCTGTGGTAACTCGTGCCGCACCCACACAGAATGATGCGTCTCGAACGACGAATCGTGCCCAGATAATCTACCATACCCCCCAAAAAGACGCGTTGCACCGTCGTTCCGTCCGGGCAAAAGACGACGCGACCGCGCATCGTCTGTTGAATGGCGTCTGGTTGCTCGTGAATTTCCTTCTTCATAAAGTGATCGTAGCTCCCCTTCATGATTTGTTCAACCTCCATCGTCAGGGTCTCAATCGTGCGCTCGACTTCCGCCGATTTCACCGTCGGCGCGTACGCCAAGCTCGGCGAATCGTCCCCTTCGGAGTGAATCTTCTCCATGCGATAGATGCCGTACGCGCCGTTGCGAATGTGCGCGACGTCGTCGTCTTCGAGGTGTAACACGCGCTTGGTGTGTTCAACCATGGCTGAGGCGTCAGAAGCGAAATAAAATTCAATGGAGGTTCGCTTCGCGCGCTTGGACGTCGGCACGAAACCTTCACTCGTGACCAACGCGTGCTGTTCGCCCGGATGCGGACCCTCAGCGATGCCCAAAATCAACGGAGAGCCCCGCTTCGCCGCCACCAATTCACCCGGGTAGTGCTTCGACTTGAACGCCAGCGCGTACGCGCCCTGCAATTGTCTACACACCTCCATCACGAGCTGCCTGAACGTGCACTTTTCGTGAAACTTATCGTACAAATATTTCGTCAACTTTGGAATGACTTCGGTATCCGTATCGCTCTCAAACACGTATCCCTTCCTCGTCAGCGTCTCTCTCAACGCTTGATGATTCGTGATGATACCGTTGTGCACGACCAAAAAGTCATTCCCACTGTCGCTCGTGTGCGGGTGCGAGTTTTTCGGCGCCGGCGGACCGTGCGTCGCCCATCTCGTGTGCGCGATGCCGCAGTGCGACTCAAACACCACGTCTGGGTGCAAATCCTTTTCGCTCTCCTTCAACAGCGTCTCCAGGTTGGCGATCTTCCCAGTCTGACGAAACACCTTCGCCTCCGTGTTCGACACCTCGCTCCCATCGTCGATCGCCAATCCCGCCGAATCGTACCCGCGATACTCCAATCGCCGCAGACCCGTGAGAAGTTTCTCGACGATCTCCTTTTGGCTCTTCGGGCAGTTGTAGTTGCTGTACGCGAAGATGCCACACATGACGCGACGACGACGACGACGACGACGACGCGATGCGTGCGCCCCGTCGACTCGTCTCCGCGAGACCCTCCGCGCGGACGTGTGCCGCCGCGCTCGATCCATCGATCGAACGCGCATCCGCCGCGCATCCGCGCGGAGGGTCTCACGGAGAGATGCGCGGGTTCAATAGTGTAGACTAATGAAGCCTATCATAGAAGGGTGAGTGTATGTGCACACAGTGTGAAGGGTGCTTTCTTTTGAACGGTCGCGCGGCACCGTTACCGCGACGCGCGTCGCACCACATCGAGGCGTCGACGGCGTCGACGGAGTCCGCGTGGGACGCGCGCGAGCGAGCGCGGAAGCGCGTACCCGTGCGAGGTCGCGCGCGCGCGCGATGTGGTGCGAGGGGATGCGCGAGGGGACGCGGATGATGGATGATGTCGACACGTCGGATGCCGGGCCCGCGGGAGAATGCGCGCGAGCGCGAGGGACTCGCGCGCGGACGCGACCGCGCGCGAGCGTCGAAGGGCGAGGAAAATGTGTTCGAGTTCGACCGAGGCGCGAGGGCGTGCGCGCGGAGACGTACGAGAGTCCGGTGGGGTCGCCGGGACGGTTTCCCGACGAAGGCGCCGAGGCGATTATGGCGGCGCGAAGGACGCGACGGGCGAGGCGAGGACGCGCGAACGGGCACGATTTGCGACGACAGCGCGGTCGGAAGACAACGTTGGAGACGCGCGAGGGCGGTGCGGGGATGAGCGAGGGGAGGCGTGAGGACGCGGTGACGCCGGCGTCGGCGGGCGCGTTGGACCGTTTGCCGCGAGACTGTCTGTTGAAGGTGTGCGAGTTTCTGGATATAACGAGCGTCGAGGCGCTCGCGCGGACGTGTCGAACGATGCGAGAGACGACGACGGATGATTTTTTGTGGAAAAGGCTGTACGAGTCGAGATGGCGGTGGAGACCGGCGCAGACTTGGGCGAAGAGCGCAAAGTTGCCGTTTGAGTCTAATTTCAGAACCGAGGCCGAACGACCGGACGCGTACCGGGGAGGTGAAGGTTGGCGAGTCGCGTACAAGGAGCGATACGCGACGCGTCAAATGAAGCGAAATTCCACGAGTCAGCGCGTCGTTCGCGTCGTGAGCGCGTCCGACGAGAAGTCAATGCAAGCGCGCGCGTTGCAGAGAGTGCTCAACACCATGACGGCGGGCGACGTCTTGGAGCTCGGCCCGGGAACGTACGATGGTCCGCTCACCGTCCCTCCCGGCGTGGAAATCTTAGGTGTGGGTAAACGAGAAGACATTCTCATCGTGAGCGATGAAACGCCGGCGATTAGAACCACGTCTTGGTCGCACCGCGACGACAAGCTCTTCTCCGTCGTCACCAACATCACGTGCTTCAGACGCAGCGCCACCAAGCGTGGAAGCTTATCGGGCGACGGTCATCAAGCGTGCGTGTACATCTCCGACGGTTCTAGATTACGTCTCGATAGTTGTGATGTCGTAAGCGCGGGTGAGGGCGTGGTCGCGCCGGCGCGCAACGCAGTGGCGCACGTGCACGCGTGCAACATTCACTCTTTTCTGACGAGTTTTCTGACAATGTCCGAGAGCTCTCTGTCGGCGTGTCGAATCACGGCGGCGATGTCAAAGGATGATGAAACCGATCAGATGGAGGGAGTTCCGTCGTCGTTCGGATACGATCGTTTGTTCGCCGCCGTCACCGCTCTTTCTGGCAAGGTGTGCATCGCGAATAACCGCATCGTGAACGGTTACGCGCACGCCGTCGTCTTATTCGACAGAGCGTACGGTCTGATCAGCGACAACCTCATCGCGAACAATGTGGGCGCTGGGATTTCCGTCGGTGTCTCATCCTTCGCGGATATTACGAGCTCCATCATCGCCAATAACGGAAGCGTCGGCATCGCCATGTGCGGTCGCGGAACGATTCGAAACTCAGAAGTGCGAGGGAACACGTTCAACGGCATCGATATTTCACAGAGACACGGTATTCGAGGTTATTTGCCCGCGCAGTTCGATGAGTCTGACGAAGAGCTCGACGTCGAGGAGGAGTTTTCAGCCTTTCTCATGGATTTGGACTCTGAACACAGCGACAAGGACAACTCCGGCGAAATCAACTGCGTCGTGGAGGGGTGCAACATAGCCTCCAACGCGAACGATGGTATCTGCATCTCTGGTGGTGCAAATGTCGACATCTTGGGATGTAGACTCACTTCGAACGCGTTCAACCTTGCGGTTGAACGCGGAAACGTTCGCTGGAGTCGCGTCTTCGTGGAGGGAGAAATCTTCAACCTCAGTCGAGCTGCTAAAATTCGCGTATCGTCGTCGTACTCGACAGTGCAACCGATTCCGTTGTTCCTGTCTACTCCTGTACAGTGTGAACCCAACCCGGTTAGTACCATCACCTTGGCACCTTGGCAATTTGTCCCGCCGAGTGTTTCGTAATTTTTGACGACCTGGCAGGCCCGTGTAAAGTACCTGTGTTAAAGTTACAACTTGTAAAATGCTATCTGATAGTGCTTTTCTCACTTTTCTCACCCTTTAGACTCTAAAACTTTGCGAGCCGCGCTTTGACCGGCGAGACGCCCGCTGCACCACGCCCAAAGAAAGTTGAATCCACCGATTCGACCGAACACGTCGCACACCTCGCCGCAAAAAAATATCCCTGGCGCCTTGAGCGATTCCATCGATGCAGTGTTTAATTCATCCAGCGCGACTCCGCCACCCGTGACCTCAGCCTTGCGATATCCTTGATGTCCTTTGACCGCGATTTCGTACTCGGTCAATACTTTCAAGAGCTTGAGACGATCATCCTTTTTCAGCTCAGCTATTTTGCATCTCGAATCGACGCCCGATTCCGCGACGAGAGCGTCGGCTAATCTGCTCGGGAGCGCTTCTCGGAGTCGGCTCACGACTAGAGCTCTGCCGGGTGGTGCTGTCAGGCGCTCTTGCCACTCATCTCGATTGATTCCACTCCAGTTGACCATCATTTTCGGCGACGCGTCTGTCGGATCGTCAAAGTCTTCGTCTTGCGTGCTCCCGCCCTTGGCGTTATTCGCGCGCACCAGAGGGCGCACCAGGTGATGACTAAGATCTAAAATGCTCGGTCCCGAAAACCCACGGTGCGTGAATAAGAATCCCTTGCGCGTCGCCTGCGCGGCCTTCTTTTTACCTCCGCCTCCGCCGCCGGACTTTGATTCCGTCACCTTGAGCTCGACTTGCGTGGACACGCCCGGCATGGCTTCGCCCCCAGGGTGTGGCCCGGTCAGAGGCACGAGCGCCGGATACGGCTCATTGAGAGCGTGACCGAGATCACGCCTCGCGATGGCGTATCCCGTCCCGTCCGTTCCGACCGCTGGAAAACTCATACCTCCCATCGCGAGAACGACGGTTTTCGCGCGCACGTCCGACGATCCTCGCACTCGAAGCGTCCACTCGTCCGCGTCCTCGTCTCCGGAACGCGAGAGACCGTCGATCGAGGTCTCAAACTTAAACGTCACCCCCGCGCGTTCGCACGCGCTCACGAGCTTATCTCGCACCTCTTTCGATGAGTTGCTCAGCGGAAAATATTTATTCGTCTCGTGCTCGATGCCGAGCGCTAATCCCACATCCACCTCCAACCACTCCTTACACCGATCCACGCTCCACGACGCCAAGACGGCTTTTAACCTCCTGTTGGCGGATTCCGTCACGAAATCCTGCACGCTCGCGCTCACCGGAAGCACGTTACACCTGGCGCCGCCCGACATCAAAATTTTCTTCCCGGGCTCGGACGTTCGCTCGAACACCGTCACCTCGGCGCCCGCTCTCGCGGCGAAATACGCCGCGGTGAGTCCCGCGGCACCGCCTCCGAGCACGGCGACGTCCGGTCTATCGCCGTCGTCGCGCAGCGCGCGAGGCGCGACGACGAGCGCGCGGCGGCGGTGGCGGTTAGCCGATGACGGCGGCGGCGGGACGAAACGCGCGCGGTGCGCGAACGCGACGCGCGCGCGGGCGGGTGCGGACAGCATCTCACCCGCCGCGCGACGACCGATCCGCGTCCGCCGCTCGAACGGACGCGCGGTGGCGAGTGGAGAGAGGTCGGAGGGAACTGTGCGTGTTTTCCTCGCGCGGCGCGTTTTGTAACAAAACAGCGGTGATTGATTATTCATTCATTCATTCATTCATTCGATCGACACGGTCGAGTCGCGTTCGTCGTTCGCATCTAATCTTCGAGTACATTCATGGGGATGACGCCTTCGCTGTCGCGAGCGCCTCGTCGTTTGGCTGATTCCGATTCCGGGAGCGGCGAGTTGCCGATGGAACGAAGCGGCGTCGACGCCGCGTCTCCGTTCGCCTCGCCTCCCGGCGTGGTCTCGTCGACATCGGTGTTTCCTCGGTCCATCTCATCGTCGCCGCGATCGTCCGCCGCGTCGCCCGACGGACGCTCGCCGTCGTCGTCCGCTGCATCTTTTCGCGGCGTCCTTTCGCGCGTCGTCATCTCGTCGTCGTCGCCCTCGTCGCCGAAAGAGACGCTCGCCGTCGCGCGCACGGATTCACCGAGTTTATCGAAGAGTTGCTTGGCTAATTCGTGGGATTCGCGGACGACGTGTCCATTCTTTTCGAGTTGCGCCTTGGCGCTTGCGAGCGATTCTCTGAGCGGCGCCGTCTCGGCGACGACGTCCGCCACGCGCGCATTGAGAGACTCGACGACGCTCGCGTGTTCGCTCTTCAGCGCCTCAATCTCTTCGATGCGTCGCGCTTCAGCAACTTCGAGCGAGGTTTCGAGCGCCTCCTTGGACGCCGTCGTCTCGGCGAGTTTGGTTTCCAACTCTTTCGTCGCGGACGCGGCGTTTTCCACCACGCGTTTTGCCTCGTCGAGTTCATTCTCCGCCGCCGCGGCGCGTTGCTCCGCCGACGCCAGCCTTCGTTCCAATTCATCGACGACTTGCGCGTCGTTCGTCTCGTCGCTCTGTTTGCGTCGTTCGGCGTCCGCCTCGGCCTCGCGTCGCGTCGCCTCGACCGTCTTTTCCAATTCCTCCACGCGCGCGCGCAGCGTCTCGTTCGCCTCGCGCGCCGCGCGCAACGCCTCGGCGGCGGCGGCGCCGTCGTCGTCGTTGCCTCGCGCGCGCTTCGAGTTCGACCCGTCCTCGCGTCCGTCCCCGACGCTCGCCCCCGGCGACGACCGTTTCTTCAACTGTAACGGCGTCGGCGCGCCGTTTAAGAGAGCGCGCGTCGATCGCGGCAGCGTTCCCTCCGGGTTGAGTTCAAACCTATACTCCAAGTGAAACGGCAGCGTCACCACGTCCCCATCCTTGAGCGCGACGTATTCATCCTTTTTCAATTTCACCCCGTTCAGCGTCACCCCGTTCCTGGACAGATCGACGATCTTCACCTCCAATTCGGGCGGCGACGCCTCGGCGTCCTTCACCTCGCACGTCACCACGGCGTGCTTGGCGCTCACTGCGCGTTCGGTCGACCCGACGTCGGTTCCGTCAGTCACGCGATCGAGTCGAGAAGAAAACATACGCATATATATACACCGCGCGCTCCATCACAGACCACTCGATCGATCGATCAAACGCCTTTCGCGCTCATTCGGCGTATTCAAAAAAAACCACATTCGATCGCGTCTCCTCCACGTCTCCTCCACGCGCCGCTCGCGCGCGCACGCACCGCTCGCCACGTCCAACGCCACATCCGCCGGTTGCGTCTTCGCCCGCGCGGTTCCATCCTTATTCATCACGATTCGCCCGACGACGCTCGATCGCATCCGAAGCATCAACCCTCCACCTCGCGTCGTCGCCGTCGTCGTCGCGCACGCCACCGCGCGATCGACGTGTCGCGCCTTCACCGCGTCCTCGGACGTCGGCATCAATCGTCCCCACCACGTCGTCGGCGCGTCGTCGTCATCGCCGTCGTCACCCATCGTCGTCGCGCGCGTCGTCGTCCCAAGTCGTCGTCGCGCGAGCGTCACCGGTCGTCTCGTCGACTCCCCGCGGGTGTGTGCATGATTAGGTCTTTCGTGTGTACGATACGCGTGTATTACACGTATAGAGATGGTACTACACGCATAGAGTCTGTCATTGAGAGACGTGTGGAGCGCGACGCGTCGGGGGTCGTCATCCATTGACCCACGCGTCCGATCGACCGATATATATACGTGTGTGTGTGTGTTTAGATATGGTTTAATAGATATACAATACGGTGTATGTATGCGCACGTTCTATTCCATACAAAAAGACGTCCCCGCGCGTGATGACTGATGATGGCGACGGCGACGGGGGCTGGCGCGTCGGGACGCGTTCGGCAGTCGACGACGACGAGGACGAGGCGGTGGCGGTGCGTCGCGCGAGTCGTGGATAGCGTCGATAGTATTCGGTGTGAAGTGACGCGACGCGTGGAGGACCGTCGACGGCATCGAATCCGAATCGCGTCGACCCATCGCGTGCCGTCGACCCATCTCTCGCGCGTTCGTCCGATCGACGCGCGCGATCGACGGTGGTGATGGCCGTGGGGTGGACGCGCGGTGCGTGTAGAGGGGACGTCTCGACGTCGACGTCGCGTCCTCGGTCGACGGTGTCGAGACGAGACGAGACGAGACGAGGGTCGAGGAGGACGAGG